>Ga0224483_100473_pt1 | contig 12734 bp, 9 predicted proteins | sample hydfratestSal1_FD_181453 | JGI IMG/M metagenome (GOLD analysis project Ga0224483, IMG submission 181453) | Metatranscriptome of mouse feces microbial communities from Columbus University, Ohio, United States - Sal1 (Metagenome Metatranscriptome) ... | reverse complement strand
GTAATTTTGTCCCCTCTGACATTCAACGATGCAAAATTAGTCAGAAAAAACTAAAAACTGAAACATTTTGCCACTAAAAGACGACATATTATCCCAAAATCAGCCATTGGCTCTGCCACCGGCTCCGGTGCTCGACCGCCTCTTCCCTCCGGTGGAAGAGAGCAGCACACTTCTGCTGTCGTGCCGCAGAGGCGATTACAGTGCTTCACGCATAGCGCATGCCGTGGAGGACTGCGACGCACACCTGCTGAACCTCAATGTCACTTCCGACACCGACAGCCTTGACAACCGCATCGCAATAGAAATCCGCGTGTCGCACCGCAATCCAATCTCCGTGGCGCGCTCTCTGGAGCGTTATGGTTATGAGGTGGAGGATTTTGATGCCTCTACCACTACTTCGGATGCTGATTTGATTCGCTCACGGCTCGCAGAGCTGATGCACTATCTGGAAGTATAGCCGCCATCTATTTAGCGATTCTTAAACACCTTTTAAATTTAAATGAAAGTTGCTGTATTCGGCAAACGCCGTCAAAGTCAGGAGGATGCACCTCTAATAGTCGACCTCATCAATTCTCTCTGCGCCCGAGGAGTGTTCATCACCGCCGAACGTCTCTTTTTTGAAGCCATGTCGCGTCTCACCGGCACACCTCTGCCGGTCGATGATGTGTTTGAAGGCGATGATTTCTCTGCCGACTTCGCCATCAGCATAGGAGGCGACGGAACTTTCCTGCGTACAGCCCGCTGGGTCGGCGCCAAAGAGATACCTATTATAGGCATCAATACCGGACATCTCGGATTTCTCGCAGAGGATTCCATCAAGGCGGCCGGCGAAGTCATTGACAACCTAATGGATGGCAACTATTTCATTGAGTCACGCTCCCTCCTCGAGGTGCGCGCAGTTGATGGCAATATACGTTCAAGTCTTTCCGGCTGGGCCTACGCGCTCAACGAAGTCGCTATCCTCCGTCAGGATACAGCATCGATGATTACCGTCAACACCCTTCTCGACGAGCTGCCAGTAGCCTCTTATCAGGGTGACGGACTCATCATATCCACCCCAACAGGGAGCACCGCCTACAACCTGTCGGTCGGCGGCCCCATAGTACAGCCCACAGCACCGTGCTGGGTGCTCTCGCCCATTGCACCCCACTCGCTCACCATGCGTCCGCTTGTGGTGTCGGACAGCCATGTGATTGAGACCTCTGTTGAATCACGCGCCGAAACCTACCGCCTAACTCTCGACGGCCGCACACTCATTCTCCCTATTGATGTGAAACTCCATGTGCGCCGCGCCCCCTTCGTGGTAAAAGTATGGCACTCCAAAGGTCACAACTTTATCGACACCCTTAGCGCCAAGCTGCTATGGGGTATTTCAAAGCGTTAACTAACGCGCGTCCATAGAACTGCATCCATCTTTGGATTCCATGTGCATGTGCATTTGCATATCCTATCTGACAATTAATTAAACGCAGCCACTGTTATCGTCATGCCATCATCATACTCTATTGATGATAAGGAGTTGGGAGAGGTTTTAATCCGTGAGCGACGAGGGACATCACGTTTCTCAGCCAGATGGAAGGATGGACATCTCGTAGTGCTCACCCCAATCGGAGTAAGCCGAGCCGAGACACTCCGAGCCCTCAACACCATGCGTCCACGCCTGATAGCCCGACGTCCACCCGCCATGTTCACGCCCGGACAGGTGCTTTCGCTCGACGGAGGTATCACATACCACTTCGAGCTGTCACGGCTGCACCCTGACAAAATTCTCATTCACCCAAGTCCCGATGGAGGAGTGGTACGGATTGGCTCAGATATACCTCTCGGCACATCAGCTACCGATGCCGCCATCAGCCGCCTACTGCTCATGTCGGCTTCCAATCTCGCCGAACGCCACATCATCCCACGTGCCCAGTCACTCGCCGCCACGCTCAAACTGAAAGTCAGGGGTTGGAGAATCACCCGTGGGAAACGCACTCTCGGCACATGCTCAGCCTCGCGCGTCATCTCCCTCTCATCACTTCTGATTTTTCTACCGGCCGACCTACGCGACTATATAATCTACCATGAGCTTGCCCACCTCACCGAAATGAACCACTCGCCGCGTTTTCATGCCCTCTGCAATGCCTATTGCCAAGGACGCGAAGCCGAGTTCATAGGACGCCTGCGCACCTTCAGCTGGCCTATTTTACGATAAGCCATTGCGCTGTTTTATGCTATTAAACATCTTTTTGATAGCTTTTTAGTCCCTTTTTATCAACACTATGTATTTATTATCATCTTTTTATTCTTTTTTTGCTAAAAAGTTTGAAGAATTAAAAAAGTTGTCATATATTTGCAAGCGAAATCCAGCGTATGAGTCACACGGACACTCACTCGTTCAGGTTTCACTTCTTCTTTAACCGAAGAGTCGGTTACTGAGGGATAATGTAGAGAGAAATAAGGGAAAAATATCGTACAGACTACACTTAACATGGAACGCCCGGCATAATCAGGCGCATTAATGCGTAGCGCCATGCTCATGCCAGCTTACCTTAAACCCAAGCAATACAATTTTCTTACCGAATCTTGTAAAGTTATTTTTTCGCTCTGCGTGCCCCTAAGAAATTGAAGGCGCGCTATTTTTTATAGCATAGATATTAAGTAAACTAGAGATTAAATCATATATTAACAAAAATTTAAAAAATTCTTGCATGAAGAACATTTGTTTTCAAATGAGTCGGAAAGCGTGGCTGGTTGCCTTTATGGTGCTTTGCCTTACTTTCCCTGCTTTAGCGCAGAAGGTTACAGTCAAAGGTACTGTAATTGACCCCGAGGGTGAACCTCTCATCGGTGCGAGTGTTGTGGTCCAGGGTGAATCCATGGGCACCGCCACAGACATCGACGGTAACTACACCATCCAGGCTCCCGCCAACGGTATCCTTATCTTCTCATACGTAGGTTATGAGACACAAGAAATCGCCGTCAACGGACGCGAGGTTATCGACGTACAGATGAAGGAAAACACCGTGCTTCTCGGCGAAGTCGTAGCCATCGGTTACGGTACAGTCAAGAAAAGCGACGCCACAGGTTCTGTTGCCACTGTAAAGCCATCGGAAATCGAAGCCGGTCTTGCCACTTCAGCCCAGGACCTCCTCGTGGGAGCTTCTCCCGGTGTGGTTGTTACCACTTCCGGTGACCCATCAGCCGGTGCTGACATCCAAATCCGCGGTGGTGCTTCACTTGCAGCTTCCAATGCTCCGCTTATCGTTATCGACGGTGTGCCTATGAACACACAGGGTGTCACCGGCGCTTCCAACCCTCTCGCTCTCGTCTCACCTGAAAACGTTGAGTCAATGACAATCCTTAAGGACGCATCAGCAACCGCCATCTACGGTTCACGTGCGTCAAACGGTGTCATCATCATAACCACCAAGAAAGGTCTCTCTGGTCGTCCGCAGGTGAACTTCACCATGAACGGATACATCAACACCACCCGTAAGTATCTCAACATGATGAGCCCCGACGAATTCCGCAACTTCATCATCAATGAGTACGGCGAAGGTTCCGACCAGGCAAATGCCCTTGGCACTGCAAACACCGACTGGATGAAGGCTGCTACCCGCACCACCTTCTCAACTGACTATAGCCTCAGTGTCGGTGGTACAGCCGGCTTCCTCCCCTATCGAGTGGCTGTGAGCTATACCGACAACAACGGTATCCTCAAAGGCACCGACATGGACCGCGTCACTGCATCACTCAACCTTACTCCCAAGTTCTTCCATGATCTTCTTTCAGTAAGCGCAAACGTGAAGGGTGCATACATCCACAACAACTATGCCGACAACACTCTCGGCACTTGTGCAAGCATGAACCCGACAATTCCCATCCGCGACTTTGAAAACGGTTCTCCTGCATTCGGCTACTGGACATCTTATATAGGTGGCGGTCTCCTCGCCGGTCCCGACACCCCCGGAACCCAGATTAACTCAACCACCGCACCTCTTAACCCTATCGCAGCTATCGAGGGTAAAGTATCAAACGGTAAGGCATGGCAGTCAATCGGTAACCTCCAGCTTGACTTCAAGATGCCCTTCCTCACCGACCTCCGTGCCAACCTTAACCTCGGTTACGACTATCAGCACGGTACCTGGGAAGGTGGTCTCAAGCCTTTCACTCCCGACGCATGGACCGGCGGCTATCAGATTATCAACCCCGCAGGTCAGATTGAAACCGTAAAGGATGGTGGTGTATCAAGCACCAAGCAGGTACAGACCCGTACCAACCTCCTTCTCGACTTCTACTTCAACTATAACCACGAGTTCAAGGAAATCGCTTCTACCCTCGACGTGACCGCCGGTTACTCTTGGCAGAAATTCCACAACAAATACCGCTCACGCACTTGGGTGAGCGAGGTAGGCGACCCCGCCCACAGCGAATATATCGGTGTACAGGCTAACCCCACATCGGTTGACATCGAACCCCTCCAGCTCGTATCATTCTTCGGTCGTGCCAACTTCACATTCCTCAACAAGTATCTTGTCACTGCAACTGTACGCCGTGACGGTACAAGCCGTTTCTCAAAAGACCACCGCTGGGGTACTTTCCCCTCTGTGGCTCTCGGTTGGAAAATCCTCGAGGAAAACTTCATGGAAGGCGCTCGCGGATTCATGAACGAACTTAAAATCCGTGGCGGTTACGGTGTGACCGGTCAGCAGGACCTCGGTGGCTCACTCTTCCCCTACCTCCCTGTTTACTGGACATCAACCGACGGAACTCACCTCTACCCATCGTTAACTGGGGGGGCTACAGGCAATTACCCCATCACTCCTGACGCTTACAACGCCGACATCAAGTGGGAAGAAACCCACACATGGAATGCCGGTTTGGACTTCGGATTCCTCAACAACCGCATCATCGGTAGCTTCGATTTCTACAAGCGTAAGACCAAGGACCTTCTCACTTTCGCCAACTACCCCGCAGGCTCCAACCTCACCAACAAGGGTAACATCAATATCGGTGACCTTGAGAACACCGGTGTGGAATTCACCATCACCACCCGTCCTGTTGTTAACAACGTCCTCACTTGGACTTCTTCATTCAACATTGCCTACAACAAGAATAAAATCACCCGTCTCGCTGAAGGCGCCGACACTCAGACCGGTGGTATTTCAGCCGGTACCGGCGGTACCATCATGAAGCACGAAGTTGGCTATCCCGCTTACAGCTTCTACGTTTACGAACAGGTATACGGTCAGGACGGTAATCCTCTCGAAGGTGTATTTGTTGACCGCAATGGTGATGGCGAAATCAACGAGGCTGACAAGTACCTCTACCACAGCAAGAACCCCAAGGTGACTTTCACATGGAACAACACCGTCAACTATAAGAACTGGGACTTCGGAATTGTACTCCGCGCCAACATCGGCAACTGGGTCTACAACAACAACCAGGCTTCAAACGTAATCAAGCAGGCTAACAACGCCCTCCCCTTGAGCAACCTTATGGCTGACACCTTCCTCTTCGAGTCAACCTCAATGCAGACCATCATGAGTGACTACTTCGTGCAGAACGCTTCGTTCCTCCGCTGCGACAACATCACTCTCGGCTATACTTGGAAAAACCTTCTTAAAGACAACCTCCGTCTCCGTCTATACGGCGCCGTGCAGAATCCGTTCGTAATCACCAAGTACAAGGGTCTTGACCCGGAAATCTCATCCGGTATCGACAATGGAGTTTACCCCAACCCGTTGACATTCTCTTTCGGTGTGGTCGCTTCATTCTAAAAACCCATAGAGTTTAATTATTCATCATCTACGAAAAAATAGACTATGAAATTTTCAAAATATATCATACTCAGCGGTATCGCCCTCTCCATGGGTTTCACTTCCTGCGTCGATGACCTTGACGTAAAGCCCGAGGACCCCGATTCAAAGACTGAGCTTACAACTGCACAGGAATACTATGACCTCCTCGCACGCGCCTATGGCGGTCTGGTGCTCGAAGGTGGTATATCTGTTGACGACGGTGGTACAGGTGTATACACCCGTCAGCTCTGGAACCTCCAGGAACTTCCCACCGACGAGGCTCTCATCGGTAAGAACTGGAACGACGCCGGTATCGACGAACTTGACTTCAACACATGGTCAGGCGACAACCACTGGCTCTACGAATGCTTCTGCCGCTTCAACTATCAGATAGCACTCTGCAACGAGTTCCTCCGCACCATCGACAAGGCCGGCTCACTGATTCCCGACGAAGGTATCGATGGCAAGAATATGCTCAAACTCGAAGCCCGCGTGCTCCGCGACCTCTCTTATTACCACATGATTGACATCTTCGGTCGTGGTCCCTGGACTGACGAGAATTCAACCGTGGGTGCCATACCTCCCACTTACAACCGTAAGGAGCTCTTCGACGCTGTGGTAGCTGACCTTGTGGACGCTGTGCCCCAGCTCACTCCGGCTTCTCAGCAGCGCTACGGCCGCATCTCACGCGAGGCAGGCTACATGCTCCTCGCCAAGATGTACCTCAACGCTGAGGTTTATACCGGAACAGCCATGTGGCAGGAATGCGCTAACGCTTGCAACGAAATCCTCAAGACTATCAATCAGCTCGCACCCGAGTACAAATACCTCTTCTGCGGCTCAAACGACAAGTATGCCGGCAACGGTGAAATCCTTTGGACTATTCCTCAGGACCAGAACACCCTCCAGTGCTATGGTGGCACCACCTACCTCTCAGGCGGTTCCTACAATGGTGAGGTTGACGTTACTATCTATGGTGCAGGTGCATCAGGCTGGGGTGGTCCCCGCGTTCGTCCCGAGCTTTCAAAGGCTCTCGCGTCCAACGACAAGCGCCGCCTTATCTTCGAAGGCGACTTCAAAGAGGAAATCACTGCTGCAGGTCTCGACTCCTGGACTTCGACAGGCGACGGTTACATGTGCATCAAGTATGTATACACCAACGAAGCTGACTATTACAACACAACCGGCAACAGCGGTTCACCCACCATCTTCAACTCAGCAGACTTCCCCCTCTTCCGTCTCGCCGACACATTCCTGATGCTTGCCGAGTGTGAGCTTCACGGCGCAAGCGGTTGCAACGGTCTGGCCCGCTACAATGACGTGCGTATCCGCGCCGGACTTGCTCCCGTAGGTTCTTATACAGCTGACGACCTTCTTAACGAGCGTCTCTGCGAACTTTATTGGGAAGGTCACCGTCGCTCTGACCTCGTTCGCTTCGGCAAGTTCGCCGGCAACTCTTACAACTGGTCATGGAAGGGTGGCATCGAAAAGGGTGCCGGAACTCCTTCTTACCGCAATCTCTTCGCTATCCCGACTCAGTTTGTACCTACTCTCGGTCAGAACGAAGGATACGTGGGAGCTAACTAATTTCAACCGTCATTCTCAACTTCAAAACCACATTTGAACTACGATGAATAAACTTCATATTTTTGGCATGATGGCATTGGCTGCAGTCGCTTTCACCTCCTGCGAGGCTGACGACGACCCCAAGCTTAACGAGCCTACCGAGTTTGTGCTCAACACACCTCCTTTTGCCACCCAGCTTTACGACCTCACTCCCGATGGAGTGATTGAGCTCACCTGCTCTCAGCCCAACTATGGTCTGACCCTCGCCACCACCTACGGTGTGGAAATCTCCATGCGCGAGGACTTCGGCGAGAATCTCCCCGCTCCCGGCGAGGAAGAGGCTCCCTACTCAGTCACTATTCTCCCCACTAATCCCCAGAGCGCAGTGCTCCAGCTTCAGGAATCAAAGATTGCCGAGGCTATCTGCGCGATGCGCGGCATCACCTCAGAGGAGGAATACACTGAAATCCCAGCACATCCGCTCTATATCCGTGCCCTCGCTCACATCAACAACCAGCCCGCCACCAAAATCACCTCAAACGTCGTGACTCTTACCCAGGTGAAAGGTTACTGCGCATTCGAGGCAGAGGTATTTGATGTGCTCTACACTCCGGGTAACTCTAACGGTTGGGACCAGAACGCGTCACAGCAAATTCTGGCTTATGCTGAAGGCAAATACCGCGGTTTCGTATGGATTAATGGCGAATTCAAGTTCACCAACCAGCCAGACTGGGGCGGCACCAACTATGGTAGCGGCGGCGATGGTCTCCTCGACACTGATGGCGGCGCAGGCAATATCAATATGCCCGACACAGGCGAAGGTCTCTATTTCGCAGACGTTGACATCAATGCCCTCACCTACAAGCTCACTTACATTTCAAGCGTAGGTATAGCAGGAGATGTGAACGGATGGAGCGAATCCGCACCTCTCGAACTTGAACCATCGGCCGACTTCCTCACTTGGACTTACACCGGCGACTTCGTTGATGGTGGCTTCAAGTTTGTGTTCAACAAGGCTTGGACCATTAACCTCGGCGGCACATTTGAAAGCCTTGAGCTTGATGGCGCTAACCTCAACTCAACATCCGGCTCACACACTGTGACCCTCGACCTCACCAAACTTCCTTACACCGCAAGTTTCGAGTAAGAACTATTAAAACCAATGCCGGGGCGTGGCTATCACACCCGCGCCCCATGGCATTGATACTTTAATCCATCTAAATGAAAATTCCAAACATGAAATATTCAGCATTATTCGGATTGGCAGCTCTCGCACTCGGATTTACCGCTTGCGATGACATCGAGGACAGCAATAGCCTGCCTCAGTCAAATCCACAGCTCGACATCGTGTCGGCCGACAATGCTTCAATAACCGCAGGTCCTGCCGCAACCGGTACCATCGACCTTGAAGCGCTCAACAATTCGGCTTCGTCAATCAATATCGCCACTGTGACCGAGGCTTCCGACTGGCCCGAAGGCTTCATCGCCACCGTGCCCTACATGCAGGTTTCCGCAGACCAAAGTTTCGCTGAGTATCACACCATAGAGGCTACCATGGGTGCCGAAGGTGAAGTGCTCATCGCTCCCGACGCCTGGGAAGAAGTTTACGTTACCATGTTCGGCAAGAATCCCCAGACTACCACCTCTTATGTCCGTTTCCCCATCATGGCTGTAAACGGCGACCAGAAGGTGCGCATGGGCGGCGAGGATTTCTACTATGGCAACTTCGGCGTAAACGTTAAGCCCTTTGACCTTTTCGACGGTAAAATCATCGAGGATACCTACTACCTCATCAACAATGTTGACAACTGGGATTTCTCAAAAGCAGTGAAATTCTCTCACTCAGAGAAAGACCCCTATGATGACCCTAATTTCCAGGCCATCATCTCAGTCAACGGCGCCGGTTACCAGTGGGCCATCATCCCTGCAAGCACATTTGATGCCGGCACACTCGGCAAAGCTTACGGTGTCGAGACTGCCGATGCTCTCGCAGGAACTCTCGTAGAAGCTACAGGTGCCGATATCAACTATGGTGTGATTGACCAGGCTGGTCCCTATATGATTTCAATCAACATGGAGACACTCGCCTACGATATCAAGGGCGCTTACGAGCAGCTCTATACTCCGGGTAACACCAATGGTTGGAGCCAGGCTGCATCTCAGATTCTCACCACCAACAACTATATCAACTATACCGGCTATGCCCATCTTGACGGTGAGTTCAAACTCTCTACCCAGCCCAACTGGGATGGCGTGAGCTTCGGCGCCGGCGACCCCGGCAAGTTGAGTTCTGACGGAGGTGCAGGCAATCTCAACGCTCCAGCCAATGCTCTCTATTGGGTAAATGCCAACTTGGTTGAACTTACTTACGACCTCACTGAAATCACCACTATCGGTCTGATTGGTAGTGCAACTCCTGGAGGATGGGACGCAAGCACAGCTCTTGAGCCCTCAGCTGACTTCCTTGTATGGACAGGTAAGATGAAACTCACAGACGGTGAATTCAAGTTCCGTGCCAACAACGGTTGGGACATCAACCTCGGCGGTTCACTCACCAATCTCGTTCAGAACGGTGACAACATCAAGTTTACCGGTGAAGGCACTTACGTGGTGACCCTCGACCTTTCAGCTGTCCCCTACACAGCTACTCTTACAAAAGAATAAGAGTTTGCTCCATAACAAACTCTTAGCAGAGAGAGCCTAACAACTCTCTTATTAACCCGCCCCTTATTTCACTCTAAGAAGAGCCGCCCGGATGCTTCCGTCAGGAACATTCGGGCGGCTATATTTTTTATCGGGGCTTTTTAAATTAATTATCGATTATTTTCATCCTACTATTCTACCATTCTACAATTAAACCCCATTTTACAATTAAACCTGCTCATCACTTCTGTTATATAGCATATATTTGTTTTCGGTGAAATTCCCGGAATTCTTCGATTGGAACGCCCTCTGATTCAAAGAATTTTTAGTAATTTTGCAATCGGATTGAGGCAACATGAGGATTTCTTCACCTGAAAACAGATGAGTTTGTCAAAAACAACAGACCAAATCAAGGATAACTCGAAAATCATAGAGTGCAAGAACTGTGGATGCTCTTGCACTTCTAATTTTTGTCCGGATTGTGGTCAGGCAGTGACGGTGAAACGAATCGACAACAAAACATTCTTCATCGGAATAATATCTGGACTATCACGTATCAACAAGGGATTCCTATTCACTGCATGGAATTTATTGATTCATCCCTGGAAAGTAATAAGAGATTATATCCAATGTCGTCGAGTACGTTATGTCGCGCCAATCTCGATGCTTATAATTGTATGCTTTATAAGCGCCTTTGTTGGCTCACTTGTGTCAGCCGAAACACAACCTGCTATTTCCGACATAAGTGGTGATAATGTTCCGTTATTCTACAGAATTATCCTTTCTACCGGGTATTTCTTTATGAATAATGCGCTGGCACAGAATCTGACCATCTATCTCCCCGCTTTATTAGCCATACCAATAGTATATAGCAAAGTCGGAGCAAGGAAATATAATATAGCCGAATATCTTACCGCCATGATTTATATGGCGACTTCGTTTATTATTTTTGATGTCATCACTTTACCAATCAGCCTACTTTCGGGAAGTACATATTCAGCATTAGGCTTGTGCTATTCGATACTGATATGTGCGATGAGTATGTATTTTGCCTTCCCTATAGACCCGAAGAAACGACGCATTGGATACTTCGTGGTTTATCTGTTGAGCGTTTTGATAATCTATCTGATTATTCTTGTTATTTTGGGTATAATCATCGGGACAGGAAAATCAGTTATCTAAACCATTTTTAACATTGAATTATATCGCAAAAGACTGATAAAACCGCGATTTTTACATCCGGAGAGAATCAATTAGACTTAATTATCCTCATTTCACATACACGAATATATCAATCGCCTTATTGTCTCAATTACTTCCAACATTCAGTTTCATCTGCGATTTCAGGAATTGTTGAGGAACTGTAAACCGGCTCACGGCCCTCACTGCGCTGCTTACGGTAATCCTTCAAAAGCACCACAGCATACTTTCCGAGCAGCAGGATAGCTCCGAGGTTGCACAGAGTCATGAGCGCCATAGTGATATCGGCAAATCCCCACACGATATCAAGCGCAGTTACGGCTCCCGCATAAACCACCCCACCGACTATCAGGCGATAGAGATTTATAATCCACTCACGATTATAAATGAACCGTATGTTAGTTTCACCGTAATAATAATTCGCTATTATACTTGTGAACGCAAAGAAGAAAATGGCTATACTCACGAATATAGAGCCAAACTGATGTCCGCCCCCAAGTTCCGAGTCAATGGCACGTTGCGTGAGCACAATACCATCATGCCCCTCAAGGAAAATCCCGCTGCAAAGGATTATAAACGCAGTGGATGTGCAGACAAGCATCGTGTCGGTATACACGCCCAAAGCCTGTATCAATCCCTGCTTTACCGGATGAGTGACCGAAGCGGTAGCCGCCGCATTTGGAGTGGAACCTTCACCGGCCTCATTACTGAACAATCCGCGCTTTACGCCCATTATTATCGCCGCCCCGAGAGTACCGCCGAGAGCCTGCTCCACACCGAAGGCATTTTTCAATATCATGGCGAAGATTTCGGGTATGCGGTCAATATTCATTATAATTATCACGATAGCCAGCAGTATGTAAGCGATAGCCATCACCGGCACCACTACCTCGCTGAAACGCGACACACGTTGCACACCTCCCCATATTATCACCAGAGTCATCAAGGTCAGAATCACCGCACTCCACTCCTTGGGAAAAGAGAAACATGAGCTGAAGGCATCGGCCACAGTATTTGACTGCACCGAATTGAATGCCAAGCCGAATGTGAGGGTAATAAGCACGGCAAATGTCACTGCCCACCATCGTTTGTGCAACCCCTTCTGAATATAATATGCAGGACCACCCATGAATGACTTCTCACCTTTGACCTTGAAAAGCTGAGCCAAAGTCGACTCAACAAACGCACTCGCAGCACCAAACAGGGCTATCACCCACATCCAGAACACCGCCCCAGGTCCTCCCAAAGCTATTGCCGTTGCCACTCCGGCAAGATTACCGGTACCCACGCGCGAAGCTATCGAAAGAGCGAACGCTTGAAAAGAGCTAATGGTCCCATGAGCGGGCTCGTCGACCTTGCGGCTGTCGTTGTCGCGCTTTCCGGACTTGAGGAGAAGCCTCACCATCTCGCCGAACATCCTGAACTGCACCCCACGGGTGGTAATAGTAAAATATATGGCGGCTATCAAAAGAACCGTCACAAGCACATAATCGGTAAGAACACCGCTCACCGCATTGACAATATTCTGTAAGGTTGATG
>Ga0224483_100470_pt1 | contig 12753 bp, 9 predicted proteins | sample hydfratestSal1_FD_181453 | JGI IMG/M metagenome (GOLD analysis project Ga0224483, IMG submission 181453) | Metatranscriptome of mouse feces microbial communities from Columbus University, Ohio, United States - Sal1 (Metagenome Metatranscriptome) ... | reverse complement strand
CTCAGAGGTAGAGCACTTCCTTGGTAAGGAAGAGGTCGCGGGTTCAATTCCCGCCACCGGCTCAACGAAAACAAATCGTATAGCCCCGATAGCGTCTTATCGCTACCGTGGCTAATTGTTGAGAATCAATCATTCAAAATCAAATACAAATAGCAAGTTATGGCTAAAGAGAAATTCGAAAGAACCAAACCGCATGTTAACATCGGTACTATCGGCCACGTCGACCACGGCAAGACCACTCTGACCGCCGCCATCACCACCGTGCTGGCTAAGGCCGGTCTCTCCGAAGTGAAGTCCTTCGACCAGATCGACAACGCTCCCGAAGAAAAGGAACGTGGTATCACCATCAACACTGCACACGTTGAATACGAAACCGCCAACCGCCACTATGCACACGTTGACTGCCCGGGCCACGCTGACTATGTGAAGAACATGGTTACCGGTGCTGCTCAGATGGACGGTGCTATCATCGTGGTTGCCGCAACTGACGGTCCCATGCCCCAGACCCGCGAGCACATCCTTCTCGCCCGTCAGGTGAACGTTCCCCGTATCGTTGTGTTCCTCAACAAGTGCGACATGGTCGACGACGAAGAAATGCTCGAACTCGTTGAAATGGAAATGCGCGAACTTCTCGACGCTTACGAATACGACGGCGACAACACCCCCATCATCCGCGGCTCTGCCCTCGGCGCCCTCAACGGCGAACCCGAATGGGAAGCTAAGGTTATGGAACTCATGGAAGCCGTTGACAACTGGATTCCCCTGCCTCCCCGCGACGTCGACAAACCCTTCCTTATGCCTGTCGAAGACGTGTTCTCGATCACCGGCCGCGGTACTGTTGCTACCGGTCGTATCGAAACTGGTATCGTAAAGGTTGGCGACGAAGTTCAGATCATGGGTCTCGGCGCAGACATGAAGTCGGTTGTAACCGGTGTTGAAATGTTCCGCAAGCTCCTCGATCAGGGCGAAGCCGGTGACAACGTTGGTCTCCTCCTCCGCGGTATCGACAAGAAGGACATCCGTCGCGGTATGGTAATCTGCCACCCCGGTGTCGTTAAACCCCACGACGAATTCAAGGCTTCTGTCTACATCCTGAAGAAAGAAGAAGGCGGCCGTCACACTCCGTTCCACAACCACTACCGTCCCCAGTTCTACATCCGTACCCTCGACGTGACCGGTGAAATCACCCTTCCCGAAGGCGTAGAAATGGTAATGCCTGGTGACCACGTGGAAATCAAGGTGAAACTCATCAACCCCGTAGCATGCGACAAGGGTCTCCGCTTCGCTATCCGTGAAGGTGGCCGCACCGTAGGTTCGGGTCAGATCACCGAAATCCTCGACTAATATCCATCAAGGATAAGACATAACAACATAAAGTTGCCGGAACGTCCGGCGCTCCGGCAACTTTAAAATACACGGGAATAGCTCAGTCGGTAGAGCACTGGTCTCCAAAACCAGGTGTCGGGAGTTCGAGCCTCTCTTCCCGTGCTAATTTTTGAAAAATGAAGAAACTCCAACTGCTTACGAATATCGAGGAGTCCTATGACGAGCTTCGTTACAAGACTTCTTGGCCCACCAAGAAGCAGGTCGTTAAAAGCGCCCTGCTCGTGATGATTGCTTCCGCCATAATCGCTGTGATTATACTCATCATGGACCAGGTGGTTGACCGCTTGATGCATTTCATTTACAGCTTCTAATTCTCAAAAACCGTTCGGAAAGTGGAAAAATCAATGTCTGAATCCAAAAGAGGTTGGTACGTGTTGCGTGCCATTTCCGGTAAAGAAGCCAAGGTGAAGGAAGTTCTTGACGCACAAATCAAGAATACCGACCTTGGCAACTACTTGTTTCAAGTGTTGATTCCCACCGAAAAGGTGATGACCGTGCGCAACGGAAAAAAGATTGTCAAAGAACGCAACCTTTATTCCGGCTATGTCTTCATCGAGGCAGACCTCTGCGGCGAGGTGATTCACCAGCTCTCCAACACCACCAATGTAATTGACTTTCTGCGCGGCCGCGAGAAGGGCTCCCAGCCCGAGCGTCTCCGCCAGTCGGAAGTCATGCGCATGCTTGGTGCGGCTGACGAACTTGAAGAAACCTCCGACAGCGAAATCAACGATTACATTGTCGGTGAGACAGTGAAAGTCAACGAGGGTCCGTTCAACGGCTTCACCGGTACCATCGAAAAGGTGGACCGCGAGAAGAAGAAACTCATTGTGATGGTCAAGATTTTCGGTCGTCCGAATCCATTGGAATTGGACAATTCGCAAGTAGAGCGTGAATAATCGGCGCGAAGGTTACGCTCGCAAAGAAAATATTCATGCGCCCATAAATAAATTTTTAATTAGTTTTTACAATGGCTAAAGAAATTGCTGGACAAATCAAATTGCAGATTAAAGGTGGAGCTGCAAACCCTTCGCCTCCCGTAGGTCCCGCCCTGGGTTCCAAGGGTATCAACATCATGGAATTTTGCAAGCAATTCAATGCCCGCACTCAAGACAAAGCCGGTAAGATTCTCCCTGTAGTAATCACTTACTACACCGACAAATCTTTCGACTTCGTTGTGAAGACTCCCCCGGTGGCTGTTCAGCTCAAGGAAGTCGCACACATCAAGTCCGGCTCCAAGGAACCCAACCGTACAAAGGTTGCCGAAATCACCTGGGAGCAAGTGCAGGCCATTGCTACCGACAAGATGCCTGACTTGAATTGCTTCACTGTCGAATCTGCTATGCGTATGGTTGCCGGTACAGCCAGAAGTATGGGTATCACCGTCAAAGGCGATTTCCCCGGTAAATAACTTTAAACTTCAATTGAAATGAGTAAACTGACTAAAAACCAGAAGTTGGCCCTTGCGAAGATTGAAGCCGGGAAAACCTACACCTTGGCAGAAGCCGTAGAAAAGGTAAAGGAAATCACTTTCACCAAGTTCGACGCATCGTTCGACATTGACGTGCGTCTCGGCGTAGATCCCCGTAAGGCAAACCAGATGGTTCGTGGCGTGGTTACCCTCCCCCACGGCACCGGCAAAACCGTCCGTGTCCTCGTTCTCTGCACCCCCGATGCCGAAGCTGCCGCCAAGGCTGCCGGTGCCGACTATGTAGGCCTCGACGAATATATCAATAAAATCAAAGCTGGCTGGACTGACGTTGACGTCATCATCACCCAGCCTGCTATCATGGGTAAAATCGGTGCCCTCGGCCGTATCCTCGGTCCCCGTGGCCTGATGCCTAACCCCAAGAGCGGCACTGTGACCATGGACGTGGCCAAGGCTGTTGAGGAAGTTAAGAAGGGTAAAATCGACTTCAAGGTCGACAAGAACGGTATCGTTCACTCGTCGATCGGCAAGGTTTCCTTCACTCCCGAGCAGATGGCCGACAACGCCCGCGAGTTTGTCAATACCCTGATTAAGCTCAAGCCCGCCACCGCAAAGGGTACCTATATCAAGAGCATTTATCTTTCGAGCACCATGAGCCCCGGCCTCAAAGTCGACGCTAAATCGGTGGAAGCATAACCCATTAATCCGAAGAAAACATGAAAAAGGAAGATAAAGCTTTGGTTATCGAGAATATTGTCGATACCCTCAAGGAATACAGCGGCTTTTACCTTGTTGAGACTGCCGGACTGAACGCTGAGAAGACCAGCGAGCTGCGCCGAGCCTGCTTCAACGCCGGTATCAAGCTCCTCGTGGTCAAGAACACCCTCCTCCACAAAGCCCTCGAACAGCTCGACGGTGACTTCACCGAGCTCTATCCCGCTCTCAAGGAGTCGACCTCGCTGATGTGCACCAACGTCGGCAACGCTCCCGCCAAGCTCCTCAAGGACTTCGTGAAGAAAGGCGACACCCTCCCCGCCCTCAAGGCTGCCTATGTTGAAGAGACCGTTTACTTCGGTGCAGATCAGCTCGACGCCCTCGCTTCCATCAAGAGCAAGAACGAGCTCATCGCCGACGTCATCGCCCTTCTGCAGTCGCCTGCCAAGAACGTGGTATCTGCTCTTACTTCTGGCGGTACCAAGCTCCACGGCATCCTGGAGACCCTCTCCAACAAAGAATAAACCCATTCAAATCAGAATCAATAACAAATAAAATAATAAAACAATGGCAGATTTAAAAGCTTTTGCTGAACAACTTGTTAACCTTACCGTTAAGGAAGTAAACGAACTCGCTCAGATCCTCAAAGAGGAATACGGCATCGAACCCGCCGCTGCTGCCGTAGCAGTTGCAGCCGGCCCCGCCGCAGGCGCTGCCGCCGCTGAAGAAAAGACCTCCTTCGACGTAGTCCTCAAGAGCGCCGGTGCCAACAAGCTCCAGGTCGTTAAGAAAGTGAAGGACGTAGCCAACCTCGGCCTCAAGGAAGCCAAGGAAATGGTTGACAACGCTCCCAGCGTAGTCAAGGAAGGCGCTACCAAGGACGAAGCCGAGGCCCTCAAGAAGGAACTCGAAGAAGCCGGCGCTGAAGTCGAACTTAAATAATATCCCTGATAATCAGGACACTGGGTTAAGAAACCTCCCGCGGGAGGATTCTTAACCCCTTTGTGTCGTATTATTCTTTGTGTTCGTAAGTTCCCAAAATACACCTTCAAACCTACAATTTCATAGATGTCAGTTTCCTCAGATAACAAACGCATTAATTTTGCTTCGGTAAAGAATCCGCTTCCTTACCCTGACTTCCTTGAGGTGCAGCTGAAGTCGTTCCAGGACTTCCTCCAGCTCGACACTCCGCCGGAAAAACGCAACAACGAAGGTCTTTTCAAGGTCTTTGCCGAAAACTTCCCGATAGCCGACACCCGGAACAACTTCGTTCTCGAGTTCCTCGACTATTACATCGACCCCCCGCGATATACCATCGAGGAATGTCTCGAGCGTGGGCTTACCTATTCGGTGCCTTTAAAGGCAAAACTGAAGCTCTATTGCACTGACCCCGACCACGAAGACTTCGCTACTGAAATTCAGGACGTGTATCTCGGCCCCATCCCCTACATGACCGAGAAGGGAACTTTCGTAATCAATGGTGCCGAGCGCGTTGTAGTGTCGCAGCTCCACCGTTCGCCGGGCGTGTTCTTCGGCCAGTCCACCCACGCCAACGGCACCAAGCTCTATTCTGCCCGTATCATACCTTTCCGCGGCTCTTGGATCGAATTTGCTACTGACATCAACAATGTCATGTACGCTTATATCGACCGCAAGAAGAAACTCCCCGTGACCACTCTTCTGCGTGCCATCGGCCTCGAAAGCGATAAGGACATCATTGAAATTTTCGGTCTTGCTGAAGAGGTAAAGGTCAACAAGGCCAACCTCAAGAAAGCTATCGGCCGCAAGCTCGCCGCCCGTGTGCTCAAGACCTGGATCGAGGACTTCGTCGACGAGGATACCGGCGAAGTTGTTTCGATTGAACGTAACGATGTGATTATCGACCGCGAGACAGTGCTCGAGGAAAAACACATCGACGAAATTCTCGAATCGGGCGTTGCAAACATCCTGCTCCATAAGGAGGATGTCAACACCTCTGACTATTCCATTATCTTCAATACCCTCCAGAAGGACCCCACCAACTCTGAGAAGGAGGCCGTGCAATTCATCTACAGACAGCTCCGAAACGCGGAGCCGCCGGATGACGCATCGGCCCGCGAGGTTATCCAGAACCTTTTCTTCAGCGACAAGCGCTACGACCTCGGCGAAGTAGGCCGCTACCGCATCAACAAGAAACTCAACCTGGACACCTCGATGGACGTGAAGGTCCTGACCCGTGAGGACATCATCAACATCATCAAATACCTCATCGAGCTCATCAACTCGAAGACTGACGTCGACGACATCGACCACCTTTCGAACCGTCGCGTGCGCACCGTCGGCGAGCAGCTCTACAACCAGTTCGGCGTGGGCCTCGCCCGCATGTCGCGCACCATCCGCGAACGCATGAACGTACGTGACTCGGAGGTATTCACCCCCATCGACCTCATCAACGCAAAGACCATCTCGAGCGTCATAAATACATTCTTCGGTACAAGCGCGCTGAGCCAGTTCATGGACCAGACCAACCCGCTTGCCGAAATCACCCACAAGCGCCGTATGTCGGCCCTCGGCCCCGGCGGTCTGTCGCGTGAGCGTGCAGGCTTCGAGGTGCGAGACGTGCACTATACCCACTACGGCCGTCTCTGCCCGATTGAGACCCCTGAAGGTCCTAACATCGGTCTTATCTCATCGCTCTGCGTATACGCCAAAATCAACGACCTCGGCTTCATCGAGACTCCCTACCGCAAGGTGGAGGATTCAAAAGTGAACCTCAACAACGACGAGGTGGTTTACATGACCGCCGAAATCGAGGAAGGCCGCGTAATCGCCCAGGGTAACGCACCCCTTAACGACGATGGCTCGTTCGTACGTGACCGTGTCAAGGCCCGTCTGGACGCCGACTTCCCTGTCGTCGCACCCTCTGAGGTTGAACTCATGGACGTGGCTCCGCAGCAGATTGCATCAATTGCCGCATCGCTCATTCCGTTCCTTGAACATGACGACGCCAACCGTGCGCTCATGGGCTCGAACATGATGCGCCAGGCTGTTCCCCTCATGCGCAGCGAGTCGCCCATCGTGGGCACCGGCATCGAAGCCCAGCTCGCCCGCGACTCCCGCACTCAGATCATGGCTGAGGGAGCCGGTACAATCGAATATGTCGACGCAACCACCATCCGCATCCGCTATGACCGCACCGAAGACGAAGAATTCGTCGCATTCGAGGACGCTGTCAAGACTTATAATATTCCCAAGTGGCGCAAGACCAACCAGAGCATGACAATCGACCTCCGTCCTATCTGCGAGGCCGGTCAGCGTGTCCAGAAAGGCGATATTCTCACCGAAGGTTATGCCACTGAAAAAGGTGAACTCGCCCTCGGCCGCAACCTCAAAGTTGCGTTCATGCCTTGGAAGGGTTACAACTATGAGGACGCCATCGTGCTCAACGAGCGTGTCGTGCGCGACGACATCCTGACTTCGGTTCATGTCGATGAATACTCGCTCGAAGTGCGCGAGACCAAGCGCGGTATGGAGGAACTCACATCCGACATCCCCAATGTCAGCGAGGACGCCACCAAAGACCTTGACGAGCGCGGCATCATCCGCATCGGCGCGCATGTTGTGCCCGGCGACATCATGATTGGTAAAATCACCCCGAAGGGCGAATCAGATCCCACTCCTGAGGAAAAGCTGTTACGCGCCATCTTCGGCGACAAGGCAGGCGACGTGAAGGATGCTTCGTTGAAAGCTTCTCCCTCGCTGAAAGGCGTGGTAATCGGCACCAACCTCTTCTCCCGTGCCGCCAAGAAGAAGAAATCGAAGGCCGCAAACGCCATGCTGCCCCAGCTCGACGAGGAATACGAAGAAAAGCTCAACGCCCTCCTCGAAGTGCTTATCGGCAAGCTCATGACCCTCACCGCAGGCAAGACCTCGCAGGGCGTGAAAGACTTCCTCGGCTCGGAAATCATTCCTAAGGGAACCAAGTTCACCGCCGACGTCCTCCGCGACATCAACTACGACACGGTCAACCTCTCAAAGTGGACTTCCGACCAGCACAAGAACGACCTCATCCGCCAGACAATCGTCAACTACCTCCGCAAATCGAAGGAAATCGACGCTGAACTGCGCCGCCGCAAGTTCGACATCTCGATTGGCGACGAACTGCCCTCAGGCATCATGCAGATTGCCAAGGTCTACATCGCCAAGAAGCGTAAGATTGGCGTGGGTGACAAGATGGCAGGCCGCCACGGTAACAAGGGTATCGTATCGCGCATCGTGCGCCAGGAAGACATGCCCTTCCTTGCCGACGGTACACCGGTCGACATCTGCCTCAACCCGCTGGGTGTGCCCTCTCGTATGAACCTCGGTCAGATTTTCGAGACCGTTCTCGGTTGGGCCGGCCGCGAGCTCGGCGAGAAATTCGCCACTCCCATCTTTGACGGCGCCACTCTCGACGACCTCAACGAATGGACCGACAAGGCAGGGCTGCCCCGCTATGGCAAGACCTACCTGTATGACGGCGGTACCGGCGAGCGCTTTGACCAGCCCGCTACCGTAGGCGTGATTTACATGCTCAAGCTCGGCCACATGGTTGAAGACAAGATGCACGCCCGTTCAATCGGTCCGTACTCGCTCATCACCCAGCAGCCCCTCGGCGGTAAAGCCCAGTTCGGCGGCCAGCGTTTCGGTGAGATGGAAGTTTGGGCGCTCGAAGCATTCGGCGCATCCCACATCCTCCAGGAGATTCTCACCATCAAGAGTGATGATGTCAACGGCCGCTCTAAAGCCTATGAGGCCATCGTCAAGGGCGATCCCATGCCAACCCCCGGCATACCCGAATCGCTCAACGTGCTCCTGCACGAGCTCCGTGGCCTCGGTCTCAGCATCAATCTCGAGAACTAATCACAAAACCGATCTATTTTTAGATACACTATATGGCTTTTAGAAAAGACAACAAACCCAAGAACGTCTTCTCCAAGATTTCCATCGGCCTCGCTTCGCCGGAGGAAATCCTGGAAAAGTCGAGCGGCGAGGTACTCAAACCCGAGACTATCAACTACCGCACCTACAAGCCCGAGCGCGACGGCCTCTTCTGCGAGCGCATTTTCGGTCCTGTCAAGGACTATGAATGTCATTGCGGCAAGTACAAGCGCATCCGCTACAAAGGCATCGTCTGCGACCGTTGCGGCGTTGAGGTTACCGAGAAAAAGGTGCGCCGCGAGCGCATGGGCCACATCAAGCTCGTCGTGCCCGTCGCCCACATCTGGTATTTCCGCTCTCTCCCCAACAAGATCGGCTACCTCCTCGGACTTCCCTCGAAGAAGCTCGATTCTGTAATCTACTACGAACGCTATATCGTCATCAATCCCGGTGCCGCCGCCGAGCAGGGTGTTGAGCGCATGCAGCTCCTTTCAGAAGAAGAATACTTCGACATCCTCGACAAGCTCCCCGCCGGCAACCAGATGCTTGAAAACGAAAATCCCGAGAAGTTCGTCGCCAAGATGGGCGCAGAGGCCATCTACGAGCTTCTCAAGGACATCAAGCTTGACGAACTCTCATATCAGCTCCGTCACCAGGCAGATACCGATGGCTCGCAGCAGCGCAAGACTGAGGCCCTCAAGCGCCTTCAGGTCGTGGAATCGTTCCGCGCGTCGCGCCACCGCAACAAGCCCGAATGGATGGTGCTTGAGGCCGTACCCGTGATTCCGCCCGAACTCCGTCCTCTCGTTCCCCTGGACGGCGGACGTTTCGCCACTTCCGACCTCAACGACCTCTACCGTCGTGTGATCATCCGCAACAACCGTCTCAAGCGCCTCATCGAAATCAAGGCTCCCGACGTGATTCTCCGCAACGAGAAGCGCATGCTTCAGGAAGCCGTTGACTCGCTCCTCGACAACTCGCGCAAGTCGTCGGCCGTCAAGAGCGACGCCAACCGTCCCCTCAAGTCGCTGTCCGACTCGCTTAAGGGCAAGCAGGGCCGTTTCCGTCAGAACCTCCTCGGTAAGCGTGTCGACTACTCGGCCCGTTCGGTTATCGTCGTAGGCCCCGAACTGAAGATGCACGAATGTGGCATCCCCAAATACATGGCCGCCGAGCTCTACAAGCCTTTCGTAATCCGCAAGCTCATCGAGCGCGGCATCGTGAAGACCGTCAAGAGCGCCAAGAAAATCGTCGACCGCAAGGAACCCGTCGTTTGGGACATCCTTGAAAACGTGATGAAGGGCCATCCCGTGCTCCTCAACCGTGCCCCGACACTTCACCGTCTCGGTATCCAGGCATTCCAGCCCAAGATGATTGAAGGCAAGGCTATCCAGCTCCACCCCCTCGCATGTACGGCATTCAACGCCGACTTCGACGGTGACCAGATGGCCGTGCACCTTCCCCTCGGCAACGAAGCCATCCTTGAGGCACAGCTGCTGATGCTCGGTTCGCACAACATCCTCAACCCCGCCAACGGTGCGCCTATCACCGTGCCCTCGCAGGACATGGTGCTCGGTCTGTACTATATCACCAAGCTTCGCAAGGGTGACAAAGGCGAAGGCACCGTGTTCTACGGTCCCGAAGAAGCCCAGATTGCCTACAACGAAGGCAAGGTGACCCTCCATGCCCCCGTCACCGTCATGGTCGATGACATCGACGAGAACGGCAATCCCATCCGTCACCTCGTGGAGAACACTTCGGTTGGCCGAGTGCTTGTCAACCAGTTCGTCCCCAAGGAAATCGGCTATGTGAACACCATCCTGTCGAAAAAGAGCCTCCGCGACATCATCTCGCGCGTCATCAAGCGCTGCGGTATCCCCCGTTCGGCTCAGTTCCTCGACGACATCAAGAACCTCGGTTACCGCATGGCCTTCGAGGGCGGTCTGTCGTTCAACCTCGGTGATGTCATCATCCCCGCCGAAAAAGAGGAAATTGTGGCAGAAGGTTACCGTCAGGTGCAGGAAGTTGCCGACAACTACGCGATGGGCTTCATCACCAACACCGAACGCTACAACCAGATTATCGACATCTGGACACATGTGAACTCCAAGCTCACCGAGATTCTCATGAAGCAGATGGCCGAAGCCAACCAGGGCTTCAACGCCGTATACATGATGCTTGACTCGGGTGCCCGTGGTTCAAAAGACCAGATTCGTCAGCTTGCCGGCATGCGTGGTCTTATGGCCAAACCGCAGAAAGCCGGTGCAGAAGGCGGTCAGATTATTGAAAACCCGATTTTGGCGAACTTTAAGGAAGGTCTGTCGGTGCTCGAGTACTTCATCTCGACCCACGGTGCCCGTAAGGGTCTTGCCGATACCGCCCTTAAAACCGCCGACGCCGGTTACCTCACCCGCCGTCTGGTTGACGTTGCCCACGACGTCATCATCAACGAGGAGGACTGCGGCACACTCCGTGGCCTCGTATGCCGTGAAATCAAGAACAACGACGAAGTTGTGGCATCGCTCGGCGAACGCATCCTCGGCCGTGTATCGGTTCACGACATCATCGACCCCCGCACCGGCGAAATCATCGTCGCCGCCGGCGAGGAAATCAACGACGCCGCCGCCGACCGCATCGACGCTTCGCCCATCGAATCCGTCGAAATCCGTTCGGTTCTCACCTGCGAGAGCAAGAAGGGTGTGTGCGCCAAGTGCTACGGACGCGACCTCTCCAAGAGCCGTCTAGTGCAGAAAGGCGAGGCTGTCGGCGTAATCGCCGCCCAGTCGATTGGCGAACCCGGTACACAGCTCACACTCCGTACGTTCCACGTCGGTGGTGTTGCGTCGAACGTCGCAGCCATCAACAGCGTCAAGTCGCGTTACGACGGTCACCTCGAAATCGAGGAACTCCGTACCGTAACCACCGAGGAGGTCGGCCCCAACGGCAAGCCCGTGCAGGTGGTTATCGGACGTCTTGCTGAAATGCGCGTGCTCGACCCCGTCACCAACATGATGCTCACCAACGCCAACATCCCCTACGGTTCGAAGCTCTTCTTCGACAATGGCGATGAAGTGAAGGTAGGTGACGTGATTTGCGAATGGGACCCGTTCAATGCCGTTATCGTAACCGAAATGGGCGGTAAGCTCCATTACAACAACCTTATCGAAAACATCAACTACCGCGTCGACATCGACGAGCAGTCGGGTCTTGAAGACAAGGTTATCATCGAAAGCCGCGACCGCGCGAAAGTCCCCGAAGTGCAGATTCTCGACCACAACGGTCAGGTGCTCGTAACCTACGCCCTCCCCGTGGGTGCCCACCTCATCTTCGACGACGGCGCTGATGTCAAGGTCGGCGACACCCTCGTCAAGATTCCCCGCGCAACCGGTGGTGCCGGCGATATTACCGGCGGTCTGCCCCGTGTAACCGAGCTTTTCGAAGCCCGCAACCCGTCTAACCCCGCCATTGTGTCGGAAATCGACGGCGAGGTTCACTTCGGCAAGGTAAAACGTGGTAACCGCGAAATCTCCGTAACTTCCAAGCTCGGCGAGGTCAAGAAATATCTCGTGCCCCTGTCCAAACAGATTCTCGTGCAGGAAAACGACGTGGTTCGTGCCGGTACCCCCCTCTCTGACGGAGCCATCACACCCGCCGACATCCTCAACATCATGGGTCCGACAGCCGTGCAGGAATATATCGTGAACGAGGTTCAGGATGTGTACCGCATGCAGGGTGTTAAAATCAACGACAAGCACTTTGAGGTAATCGTGCGCCAGATGATGCGCAAGGTGACCATCCTTGATCCGGGTGACACCGGCTTCCTCGAACAGCAGGTTGTTGACAAACGCGACTTCATGGACGAGAACGACCGCATTTGGGGCAAGAAAGTTGTCACTGACGCAGGTGACTCCGAAGACCTCAAGCCCGGTCAGATTATCACCGCCCGCCGGCTGCGCGACGAGAATTCAGCCCTCAAGCGCCGCGACCTGCGTGTCGTGACTGTCCGCGATGCCGTGCCCGCAACCTCCGAACAGATTCTTCAGGGTATCACCCGCGCCGCCCTCCAGACCTCAAGCTTCATGTCGGCCGCTTCCTTCCAGGAAACAACCAAGGTCCTCAACGAAGCTGCCATCCAGGGCAAGACCGACACCCTCGAGGGTATGAAGGAGAACGTTATCTGCGGTCACCTCATTCCCGCCGGTACCGGCCTCCGCGAATACCAGAGCCTTGTTGTCGGCTCAACCGACGACATCGCCTATCAGCCTGAAGAGGCGGAAGTTACTGAAATCATCAACGACTGATAACTCCCTCCCGATACGAAAAGCCGG
>Ga0224483_100469_pt1 | contig 12755 bp, 10 predicted proteins | sample hydfratestSal1_FD_181453 | JGI IMG/M metagenome (GOLD analysis project Ga0224483, IMG submission 181453) | Metatranscriptome of mouse feces microbial communities from Columbus University, Ohio, United States - Sal1 (Metagenome Metatranscriptome) ... | reverse complement strand
GGGATAATGAGATTCCATGTTTCTTAACGTAGTGGTATAAGTGAATATTTTACCCTTAAAATTCTCTTAAGATTTATGACAGAAAAACGAGCGCAATTCGCTACTCGTCTTGGCGTTATTGCCACCACCGTCGGTTCGGCTGTGGGATTGGGCAACATCTGGCGTTTCCCTTACGAAGCTGGAGTGCATGGTGGCGGAGCCTTCCTTTTGATTGACCTCTTTTTTATATTTGTGATAGGTGTTCCAGTGATATGTGCTGAATTTATCATCGGTCGTCATACCGGTTCAAATGTACGAGGAGCTTTCAAGATTCTTGCGCCGGGAAAAGCCTGGGGCGTGATGGGGTATATAGGTATAGCTGCATCCCTGCTTATTCTGAGTTTCTACTCTGTGGTGGCTGGTTGGACATTGGAGTATATTTTTCAGTCTCTTTCCGGTTTTTCCGGAGTGCATACTGTGGAAGGATTACATAATCAATTCGATAGCTTTGCACAGTCGGATTGGCGTCCTGTAATGTGGACATTGCTTTTTCTCATGTGCAATTATATGATTCTCGCACGAGGGGTGAGGAAGGGGATTGAGAGAATGTCAAATATTCTGATGCCATTGCTCTTCTTAATCCTGTTGGTGTTTGCTGTCAACTCATTGAGGATGCCTGAGGCTATGCGCGGATTAGAATTTCTCTTCAAGCCTGATTTTTCAAAGATTACACCGGAGGTGCTTCTCGGTGGAATGGGGCAGGCGTTTTTCTCATTAAGCCTTGGGTTGGGGTGTCTTATCACCTATTCAAGCTATTTCAAAAAGGAGACACCGTTGGTGAAAACCGCGTTCACCACCGCCGGACTTGATACATTAGTGTCGATTCTTGCCGGAGTGATAATCTTTCCTGCCGTGTTTACTTTCGGTCAGGAACCGGCAGCCGGTCCGAAACTTGTATTTGAGGTGCTTCCCTCCATATTCAGCAATTTGCCAGGAGGAATGATATGGTCGACATTCTTCTTTATTCTGTTGTTTCTCGCATCCCTCACATCTACCATATCCATGAGCGAGATTTCAATCGCTTACTTTGTAGAAGAATTCAAAATGAGTCGAGCCAAGGCTACTCGTCTCAACATTGTCATAGCTATGGTGTTCGGTTCGCTTTGTGCTCTGTCATTCGGTTGTATGAGTGGAATCAAGATATTCGGCTTCACGCTATTCAATCTGTTCGACTTCTTATCATCCAATGTGCTCCTGCCTATAGGAGGGATGATTACATCCATCTTTGTGGGCTGGGTGCTTGACCGTGCTATATTACGTGAAGAGCTTGGAATCTCATCCTCTCGAATGAGTCGTTTGACTATGGCTGTGATAGTATTCTGTTTGAGGTTTGTGGCTCCTGTCTGCATCGGATTGGTGTTTATTTTCGGACTCAACATATTTTGACATCTAATTGTTTGTCAAATGAAAATTTATTAGTAAGTTTGTGGAAAGTATTAGATACCACAATTGGACCTACTATCTACATCCATTGAAAAATATAATCATCATTATATGAAAAAAAAGACTCTCAACATCATTAAAAATGACCCGTGGCTTGAACCTTATAGCGAGGCTATAATCGGTCGTCACAACGATGCTCTCAATAAAGAACGTGAACTTTGCGGAGCTGACGGTTCTCTAGACTCATTTGCCAATGCTCACAATTATTTCGGATTGCATCGCACTGCTGACGGATGGGTATTCAGGGAATGGGCACCTAATGCCACCGGCATAACTCTTATAGGTGACTTCTCGAAATGGAAGCAGATGAAAAAATATGCCCTCAAGCCAAAGGCAAACGGTGTCTGGGAGCTTAAAGTGAAAGGTGACTCAATCAAGCATGGAGACCTTTACAAGATGATAGTGACTTGGGACGGTGGTAGCGGCGAGCGTATTCCCGCTTATGCCAACCGTGTGGTACAGGACGAAAACACCCATGTGTTCTCGGCTCAGGTATGGTCGCCGGAACCGTATAAATGGAAAGTGAAGAAATTCCGTCCGGACACACGCCCGCTTCTTATTTACGAGTGTCACATAGGTATGGCGCAGGAGAAAGAGGGTATCGGTACCTATACGGAATTCCGTGACCTTGTGCTCCCGCGTATAGCTAAAGACGGTTACAATGCCATCCAGATAATGGCTATTCAGGAGCATCCTTACTATGGCTCGTTCGGTTATCATGTGTCGAGCTTCTACGCTCCCTCAAGCCGCTTCGGTACCCCTGAGGAATTAAAGTCGCTCATAGACCGCGCACATGAACTCGGGATTGCGGTAATTATGGATATAGTCCATTCGCACGCGGTTAAGAATGAGGTGGAAGGTCTCGGTCGTCTTGATGGCAGTTACAATCAGTATTTCTATGGTGATGGTCGCCGTGAGCATCCGGCATGGGATTCCCTCTGCTTTGACTATGGCAAGAATGATGTGATTAACTTCCTTCTTTCCAACTGTAAATATTGGCTACAGGAGTTCCGTTTTGACGGTTTCCGCTTTGACGGTGTGACATCCATGTTATATTACAGCCATGGTCTCGGTCAGGCATTCGGTAGCTACGATGATTACTATAACGGCAATGAAGATACAAATGCCATAACATATCTGACGCTTGCCAATAAGCTCATACACGAGATTAATCCTCACGCCATTACCATCGCTGAGGAGATGAGCGGTATGCCGGGTCTCGCAGTTCCTGTAAAGGATGGTGGTATCGGGTTTGACTATCGAATGGCTATGGGTATACCAGACTACTGGATTAAGCTTCTGAAAGAGAAAAAAGATGAGGATTGGCATCCCACCTCTATATTCTGGGAACTCACAAACCGACGTGCCGATGAGAAGACAATCTCATATGTTGAGAGCCACGACCAGGCGCTTGTGGGAGACAAAACGGTGATTTTCCGCCTTATTGATAAGGAGATGTATTGGCACATGATGAAGGATGACGACAATATGGTGGTGGCACGAGGCATTGCCCTGCACAAGATGATACGTCTTGTCACCGCATCTACCATAAATGGCGGCTATCTTAACTTCATGGGTAATGAGTTCGGGCATCCTGAATGGATTGACTTCCCACGCGAAGGGAATGGCTGGAGCTACAAATATGCGCGTCGCCAGTGGGACCTTGTGGACCGCGATGAGTTGAAATACGTCTATCTAAACGATTTCGACAATGCTATGATACATACTATCTCTGGTGTCTACAATTTTCAGGCGCTCCCTGTGGTGAAGCTTTGGGAGAAGGACGATGACCAGGTGCTCGCCTATATGCGTGGCGACCTTGTGTTTGTGTTCAACTTCCATCCTTTCAAGGCATTCACAAGCTATGGTATCCTTGCTCCTGCGGGTGAGTACGATGTGGTTCTTTCCACTGACAATCCAGCGTTTGGCGGTTATGGGAACATTGATGAGCGAATCTCGCATCTCACACAGAACGACCCGTTGTTTGCTCCTTCAGGACGCGAATGGCTTCGTCTCTATCTGCCTCCACGCTCAGCACAGGTGCTCCGCCTGCGCAGGGCTGAACCTGAAAAGAAAAATTCCGGTAAGAAGAAATAAATTCTTTCTACCTGATGGATATTGATGGCGGTCGGATAACTTTTTTATCTGGCTGCCATCTTTTTTATCTGATATGGCTTAGTGTGCATTCTGTACGCCGTAATTTTTTTGTACTTTTGTGACACGAATAAATTTCAAGTAATATGACACGAGATTGGAAAACAATTAAGGTATATGAGGACATATTGTTTGAGCAATATGGTAAAATAGCGAAGATAACTATCAATCGTCCGCAGGTCTACAATGCATTTCGTCCGCAGACAAACCGCGAGATGCTTGATGCTATGGCTTATTGCCGTGAAGCGAGCGATATAGGTGTGGTGATTCTCACCGGCGCCGGCGACAAGGCTTTCTGTTCAGGTGGTGACCAAAAGGTCAAAGGGATAGGCGGCTATATCGATGAGAATGGTGTGCCGCGTCTCAATGTGCTTGACTTGCACAAGGCTATACGCTCTATTCCCAAGCCTGTGATTGCAATGGTGAACGGTTATGCCATAGGTGGTGGACATGTGCTGCACGTGGTGTGTGACCTTACCATAGCCTCTGAAAATGCCCGCTTCGGTCAGACAGGTCCGAAGGTAGGCAGCTTTGATGCAGGCTTCGGTTCAAGCTATCTGGCACGTTGTGTCGGTCAGAAAAAGGCGAGAGAGATTTGGTTCCTGTGCCGCCAGTACACTGCTCACGAGGCGGAGGCGATGGGGATGGTCAATAAAGTGGTGCCTTTCGAGCAGCTCGAAGATGAGACCGTGGATTGGTGTGAGACAATACTCAGCCGTAGCCCGATGGCAATCCGAATGATTAAGCGTGCGCTCAATGCCGAACTCGACGGACAGAGAGGTATGATGGAATTTGCCGGCGACGCTACTCTGATGTACTACCTTATGGCAGAAGCTCAGGAAGGTAAGAATGCATTCCTTGAGAAGCGTACCCCGGATTTTGACCAGTTCCCGAAATTTCCCGGCTAAGAGGTCGGCAATAGGGCGGATATTTAGATTGAATGCCATTTTGATATGAAAGCTTCTTATGCCAAATACAGGCTCGATTTCCGCTTCACGGCTATAACTTCCCGTGACCGGATGCAACATAAGGATACTTTCTTCATAAAGATTTGGGATGACGACTCTTCTCATTTCGGGATAGGGGAGGCTGCCCTTTTCCGTGGGCTGAGTTGTGATGACACACCCGGTTATGAGGAGAAGTTGATGGATGTGTGCCGGAATATAGACTGCTATCTGTCGAATCCCGGTTTACTTGACGCGTATCCGTCTATAAGGATGGGGATTGAGACTGCTTTCCATGATTTCAGAAATGGGTGTGCCCGTCAGGTATTCCCCTCCGCATGGTCGGCTGGTGAGAACTCGGTAACTATCAACGGTCTTATATGGATGGGCGATAAGTCGCTTATGGCTGAGAGATTGAGGCAGAAGGTCGATGAAGGTTTCAAGTGTATCAAACTGAAGATTGGCGGGATTGATTTTGAGGATGAGCTTGATTTGTTGAAGCTCGTGCGCTCGCTTTGCCCTGATGTGGAGTTGCGTCTTGATGCAAACGGAGCTTTCACTCCCGAAAATGCCATGGAGCGTCTGACGCGGCTTTCGGAGTTCCGTATACACTCCATAGAGCAACCTATACGTCAGGGACAATGGGAGGAAATGGCACGTTTGTGTTCCGAATCACCTATCCCAATAGCTCTTGATGAGGAATTGATAGGGCCCAATGCTTCCGGAATCAAAGAGAAGATGCTCGATATGGTCCAACCACAGTATATTATCCTGAAGCCGACCCTCTGCGGTGGTTTCCTTGGTTCAGACCAATGGATTGAATTGGCTGACAGGAGAGGTATCGGTTGGTGGGCTACATCGGCGCTGGAGTCGAATATCGGATTGAATGCCATAGCCCAGTGGGTGGCTGCTAAGGAGCCGCAGTTGCCGCAAGGACTTGGCACAGGACAATTGTATTTCAATAATATCACCTCACCTCTCACGCTGCATGCCGACCGGCTGGTCTATGCGGCTGACAAGGCATGGGAAATACCTGATATGGAATGGATGGAATGTTGAGGGGTAGTCTGACTGCCGAAGCTGAGGATTTCCTAAAGGAGTGGAGCAATTCACTGCGCTATGTTGTGGCGCATACCTCCGGTTCCACAGGTACCCCCAAGGAGATTCGGTTGCTCAAGTCCGATATGGTGTTGTCAGCTCAGGCTACGGTTGATTTCTTCGGCATCACAGCTGACTCCACTCTCTATTTGCCCCTGTCTCCATCGTATATAGCAGGAAAGATGCAGATAGTGCGTGCACTTGTGGCTGGTTGTCATCTCGATGTGGTACCTCCGTCAAACCAACCTTTGGGGGATGGGTTGTCATGTCCGGTTGACTTGCTTCCTGTTGTTCCCTCGCAAATACCCGGACTACTTTCTTCCCCATCGCTCCAACATGTGAGGAATGTAATAATCGGAGGCGCTCCTGTAAGTCCAGAGGCCGAATCAGAGCTTTTGGCTCGCGGAGTGGAGGGGTATGCCACTTATGGCATGACGGAGACATGCAGTCATGTGGCTTTGCGAAAGCTCGGTATATCATCATTCCGGGCTCTTCCGGGATTTTCATTCTCGGTAGATTCCCGTGGGTGCCTCGTCATTACTTCAGGCTCTATGTCGTTCGGCTCACTTGTGACCAACGATATTGTTGAGCTTGTCTCAGAGAGGGAATTTGTGTGGAAAGGGCGTTTCGACAATGTAATCAATTCAGGTGGCATAAAGATATTTCCTGAGGAGATTGAGCGCGTGATTGCTCCATTGCTCCCGGCTACCGGGCTTTTCTATGTCACGTCGCGTAGAAGTGAGCGTTGGGGTGAGGAAGCGGTCATAGTGACGGATTGTGAGAAATATGCCGATGACTCATCCGAGGGTGATGCTCTGCTTTCAGCGCTCCGGGAGCTTCTCCCACCGCATCATCTTCCCAAGGCTGTGATTTATGAGCCATTCATTGCACTGACTTCTTCAAAAAAAATAGTGAGGAGGAGACTGGGTTGAGCAACTAATATTAACTTTGCACTGATTCCCTTGTTATACCTTTATGACTGGTAAGAATATATATGGACTCTTCAATGATAGTTTCCCTCCGGTGCTCGATGGGGTAACTCTCACTGTGGAGAATTATTGCCGATGGCTTACATCGGCAGGTCATAAGGTGTGCGTGGTGACTCCTTGGAATCGTGAATGTCCCGAACATCCCGATTTTGATATGCACAGGTATCTGTCGCTCCCGATATACAACCGTCACCCCTACCGTTACGGTTATCCACGTTTTGACCCGTTTATATGGAGGAAACTACGGAATACAGATTTCAGGATTGTCCATGCTCATTGTCCTTTCTCGTCAGGGCGACTCGCAGCCTACACAGCCCGGAAACACGACATACCGTTGGTTACCACATTCCACTCAAAATACCGCACCGATTTGGAGCGGTCGCTCCCGCCGGTCATGGTTCGCTACCAGATGAAGCGTATACTTGAGTTCTACAATGCCGCCACTGAAGTGTGGATTCCACAGGCTGCCGTTGAGGAGACTATCAGGGAATATGGATACAGGGGGAAGGTACAGGTGGTGGAGAATGGCAACGACTTTGCCGACGATATTGACGATATCGGACTGTACAGGCGTCAAGCGAGGGAATATCTCGGGGTGACACCCGGCAAAACGATGCTCCTTTTTGTGGGGCAGCATATACTTGAGAAAGGTATTGAAATCATCATACGAGCCCTCCCGTTGATTGTCGGATGCGACTACCGAATGAATTTCATAGGGGTAGGATACGCTCTTGACAATATGAAAGAACTGGCAAAGCAACTCGGGGTGGCCGATAAGGTGACGTTTCACGGCAAGATTGATGACCGTGAGTTGCTGCGCAAATACTATGCCGCCTCCGACCTGTTTCTGTTTCCCTCGTTCTACGACAATGCGCCATTGGTGGTGCGTGAGGCTGCGGCAGTGGGTACCCCTTCGGTGCTTCTCAAGGGTTCCACGGCGGCTGAGAATGTCAGGGATGGGGTGAATGGTTTCCTCGTGGCTCGCTCCTCTGAGGAGTATGCCTCGGCTATAATGAATTTAGCCGGCAATCCGGAGAAAATTGCCAAAGCCGGCATTGGAGCGCGAGGTTCCTTGTCGCGGTCATGGCACGACGTGATGGATGAAGTATTGATTAGATATAACCAAATTATAGAACGCTATGAAGCAACCCGAAAACGATATTGAGCAGAAACCGGAGCCAAAGACAGGAAGCATAGCCTGGAAAATCATGCTACCGGTGGCTATAGGGCTCGGGGTAGTGGTGTGGATGTTTCACAATGAGTTCAATCGAAAGGTGTGGGACTCATTCCATTTTGACGCAAGGGTGATTGGGTGCATCGCTCTCGCATGGGTGTTCATGCTGGGGCGTGACTTCGGACTAAGCTGGCGTTTCCGTACTCTCACTGACAAGCAGCTCTCATGGTGGCAGGCTATAAGGGTCAATATGCTCTGTGAGTTTACCTCATGTGTCACCCCAACGGCAGTTGGAGGTAGCACTTTCGGCATGATATATCTTAACAGGGAGGGAATCGCGCTTGGCAGGGCTACCACGTTGATGCTCACCACGCTGTTTCTCGACGAGCTGTTTTTTGTGGTGTCACTTCCCGTTATAATGCTGCTGGTGCCTTACCGGGAATTGTTCGGATTCGAACATTCGGCATTCACCACTGGGTTGCAGACTGTGTTCTGGATAGTGTACGGGATAATAGCAGTGTGGACTGCAATATTGTTTTTCGGCATTCTTGTGAAGCCACGCGGCATCCATAGGTTGCTCAACTGGATATTCCACTTTGCGCCTCTGAGGCGATGGCAGAAAAGTGTCGATGAGATGGGGCAGCAGATGGAGACAGCCGGCAAAGACTTGCGCACACGCTCGTTCAGATGGTGGCTTGAAACCTTCGGAGGCACAGCGCTGTCGTGGAGTTCCCGGTACCTGGTGGTTAATGCTCTCTTTCTCGGTTTTGCCCCTTACGCTGACCAGATAGTAGTGTTCTGTCGCCAGTTTGTGGTATGGGTTGTGCTCATGGTAAGCCCTACGCCGGGCAGTGCAGGTATCAGCGAGTGGCTTTTCACCACCTATTACGGTGATTTGCTCCACAACTCGAGCATGGCACTTGTGATAGCTCTTTTCTGGCGAATAATAAGTTATTACATATATCTGATTATCGGCGCATGTCTTTTCCCTTGGTGGGTGCGTCACAAAGTCAATCTCTCACGACTAAAGCTCTCTGGCGGTAGGAAGGATTGAGACCTCGATTTTACAACCTCTCTAAAAATATAATTATGATACGTCACATTTGTTTGCTGATTTTGATTTCACTGTTCTCATCCCTCGCGCTGGCAGCCGGCGAGGTGTATGTGCTCAGGCTTGATGATGAGATAGGCTCGCGCACATGGCGTTATACCCGTGAGGCGCTCAACGAGGCTGAGACGCGGGGGGCTGACATGGTCCTGGTGCATCTCAACACCTACGGTGGCTCCGTGGTGCATGCCGATTCCATCCGCACAGCATTGCTCAACCATCCGGGCAAGGTTGTTGCTTTTGTGGATAACAATGCCGCCTCGGCAGGGGCTCTGATAGCTCTTGCATGTGATACGGTATATATGCGCAGGGGTGCTTCCATGGGGGCTGCTACGGTGGTCAATGGTGCCGATGGGGCTGCGATGCCTGACAAATACCAGTCGTACATGAGGGCTATGATGAGAGCCACCGCCGAGCATCATGGCAAGTACCGCGATGAGTCCGACTCTCTGAGATGGCGCCGAGACCCGCTGATAGCCGAGGCTATGGTGGATACGCGTGTGGTGGTGCCCGGTCTTATTGATTCCACCCGTGTGCTCACATTTACCCCCGACGAGGCTGTGAAATGGCACTATGCCGAGGGGAAGGCGGAGTCAATCTCTGAGGTGATGAGCCGACTTGGTGTGGCTGACTATACCATCAAAGAGTATGCCCCTACATGGCTTGACCATCTGATTGGATTCTTTACCAATCCGGCTGTACAGGCGGTGTTGATTATGATTATTGTGGGTGGCATATACATGGAGCTGCATTCTCCCGGCGTGGGATTTCCATCGGCAGCTGCCATCATAGCTGCGGTGCTCTACTTCCTGCCGCTCTACATATCGGGGATTGCAAGCAGCTGGATTATACTTATCTTCGTGGCGGGGATAATACTTGTGGTGCTGGAGATGTTTGTGGTACCAGGATTCGGGATAACTGGGATTGCCGGTATCTCCTGTATCTGCATAGCATTGATTCTCGGACTTATAGAGCATTATACATTCTCGCTTACCCATGTCGATACCTCCTCGCTATGGTCGTCGCTTGCTATTTTCGTAGCCGGTGTGCTTCTGGCTGTAGGAGCTATATGGTATCTAACCTCCTCCCATGGTCCCAAATGGCTGCGACGCCATACTGACCTTACGCTGACCCAACAGGTCAAGGATGGATACATAGGGGTGGATATGACTCCGTCGTACTATGTAGGCTTCGAGGGAGTGGCTGTGACCGACATGCGTCCTGCCGGTAAGGTCCAGATTGGCAATGATGAGTTTGATGCGGTGGCTGTGTTGGGATTTGTCAATGCCGGTACCCGTGTGAAGGTTGTCAAATATGAAAATGCGCAGATATATGTTAAGGAACTCTGATTATATAGGTATTATACCTGCACGTTACGGCTCCACACGCTTCCCAGGGAAGCCGCTTGCCGAGATTGACGGTATGACGATGGTGGAACGTGTCTACAGACAGGCGTCCAAGGTGCTCGACAGAGTGGTTGTAGCCACCGATGATGAGCGTATAGCCTCGGCTGTAGAAGGATTTGGAGGAAAAGCCGTGATGACTTCCCATGACTGCGCCAATGGTACCGCCCGTGTGTGGGAGGCTTACCGAAAGCTTGGTGAGACAGCTGCAGTTGTCATAAATATCCAGGGGGATGAGCCATACATACATCCTGAGCAGATTCGGGGGGTGATGCAGCTGTTTGCCGATGACCCATTGACTCAGATAGGTACACTCGCCCATAAATTTGACAAGGAGCTTGGCTTCGAGGCGCTTTTCAATCCCAACCGGGTGAAGATGACCATGGATGTTGCCGGGAAAGTGCTATATTTCAGCCGTTCGATAATTCCCTATGTGCGTAACTATAAGTGGCAGGAATGGCTTAGTCATGCCACCTTCTATACCCATATAGGACTCTATGGTTTCCGCAAAGAGGTTTTGGAGCGGGTGGTTACATTGCCACCCTCACAGCTCGAGGAGGCAGAGGCGCTTGAACAGCTTCGCTGGCTTGAGAACGGTCTGCTGATACGGGCAGCCCTCACCACCATACCATCATATCCGGTCGATACCCCCGAGGATTTGGAGAAGCTTCCGCACCATAGTTTTTGATAGAGCTTCACCCGTCATGACTTTGGCTCAGCCTTGGCGAGAGTGAACCATATATAATATATAGGTATAAAGCAACACCGGAGTCTCCGATTTACGGAAATTCCGGTGTTGTTTATAGGAATGGTTATTTAAGAAATTCCTTATTAGAGCACACCTTGTGCCATCATGGCGCGGGCTACCTTCATGAAGCCGGCTACGTTGGCGCCGCGTACATAGTTGATGTAACCGTCAGCCTCAGTGCCGTATTTCACACACTGGTTGTGGATTTCTGTCATGATTTGCTTGAGCTTGTTGTCAACCTCTTCTTCGCTCCAAGATAGTTTCTGCGAGTTCTGAGCCATTTCAAGACCTGATACTGACACACCTCCTGCGTTGGCAGCCTTACCGGGTGCGTAGAGTATGCGGGCCTTCTGGAATTCGCGGATGGCATCGGGAGTAGAAGGCATGTTTGCACCTTCGCTCACTGCGATACAACCGTTGGCTATGAGTGCGCGGGCATCGTCGCCATCGATTTCGTTCTGGGTAGCAGATGGCATTGCGATTTCACAAGCCACGCGCTGCCAGGGGCGTTCGCCTTCGAAGTACTGGCATTCGTATTCCTCGGCAAATTCGCGGATACGACCACGATAGATGTTTTTGAGCTTGAATATGTAGTCGAGCTGTTCGCGGGTAAGACCATCGGGTACATAAATTGTTCCGTCGCTGTCGCTCATTGACACCACCTTGGCTCCGAGCGAGAGGAGCTTGTCGGCAGTATATGTTGCCACGTTGCCTGAGCCTGAGATAGCCACACGCTTGCCTGCAATGTCGATGCCACGGGTCTTGAGCATTTCAAGAAGGAAATATACGTTGCCGTAGCCGGTAGCCTCGGGACGGATGAGAGAACCGCCAAATTCAATGCCTTTGCCGGTGAATGTACCGGTAAATTCACGTGCCATCTTCTTGTATTCACCGAACATGTAGCCTACCTCACGACCACCTACACCTATGTCGCCTGCGGGCACGTCGGTGTCGGGACCAATCTGACGCCAAAGTTCCTGAATGAATGCCTGGCAGAAGCGCATCACCTCCATGTCGCTCTTGCCTCGGGGCGAGAAATCGCTACCACCTTTGGCACCGCCCATGGCGAGAGTGGTGAGGGAGTTCTTGAAAGTCTGCTCGAAAGCAAGGAACTTGAGGATTGACAGGTTGACTGATGAGTGGAAACGGATACCGCCCTTGTAGGGACCAATGGCATTGTTGTGCTGCACACGGTAGCCCATGTTGTTCTGCACCTTGCCTTTGTCGTCGACCCATGAAACACGGAATGCAAAGATTCTGTCGGGAATACAGAGACGTTCTATGAGGTTGTACCGGTCAAATTCCGGATTTTCATTGTAAACATCTTCAATAGTGGTCAACACCTCTTCTACCGCCTGGATATATTCAGGCTCGTTTGGGAAACGACGTTTCAGTTCGTCGATAACTGCAACTGCATTCATACCTTAATTGGAAATTATATTTGGAATTTAATTTACGAATTAAAAATAACAATTTGTCACAAAATCCTTGATTTTGCTGCAAAGTTACAACTTTTTATTAAAATATCAAAGAAAAATGTCAAAATATAACGCTTTGCCGTAAATTTCTTGCAAATTGATTCGGTCGCGTCTGTACCGGAGGCAATAAGTCCATTTAGAAGAGACGTAATTCTGTTCAGTAGGTCGTTGGCTAAG
>Ga0224483_100466_pt1 | contig 12780 bp, 25 predicted proteins | sample hydfratestSal1_FD_181453 | JGI IMG/M metagenome (GOLD analysis project Ga0224483, IMG submission 181453) | Metatranscriptome of mouse feces microbial communities from Columbus University, Ohio, United States - Sal1 (Metagenome Metatranscriptome) ... | reverse complement strand
TGAGAATCACACTGAAGGCATATGACCATCAGCTTGTGGATGCATCTGCGAAGAAGATCATCGAAACGGTAAAGAAGAACGGATCACAGGTGAGCGGCCCGGTGCCCCTTCCTACCAAGAAGGAAGTGGTAACCATCTTGAGAGCGGTTCACAAGTATAAGGATTCCAGAGAGCAGTTTGAGCAGAGAACCCACAAGAGACTCATTGATATCATGACACCCACCCAGAAGACAGTAGATGCATTGTCCAGACTGGAGATGCCTGCAGGTGTATACATTGATATCAAGATGAAGAGCAAATAAGGTGTGAGCTCGAAGAGGTAAGACCACAAGGCAAGATCAGAAAGAATCCGGAAGGTTAGATATAGAAGTTATGCAAAGCATCCACTTATATCGACTGTTCTAGGATGAACGGTTCCGCTACTCCACATACGTTGGGCATGAAGCGTTCCGCTGTAGAGAAAACAGGAGGTAAAGAAATGAAGAAAGCGATCTTAGCTACAAAAGTCGGAATGACTCAAATCTTCAATGCAGACGGAGTTTTGACTCCGGTTACTGTATTACAGGCTGGTCCCTGTGTTGTGACACAGATCAAGACCGTCGAGAACGACGGATACAGCGCTGTACAGGTTGGTTTTGTTGACAAGAAGGAAAGAATTGTGAACAGGGATGCCAACGGCAAGAAGGAAATCAGAAACAGACACGGCGTAAACAAGGCTGAAAAGGGACATTTTGCAAAGGCTGGCGTGACATCCAAGCGTTTTGTCCGGGAATTCAAGTTTGAGAACGCTGCAGATTATAACCTGGCTGACGAGATCAAGGCAGACATCTTTGCAGAAGGCGATAAGGTAGATGCAACGGCGATCTCCAAAGGCAAGGGATTCCAGGGCGCTATCAAGAGACATGGACAGTCCAGAGGACCCATGGCCCACGGTTCCAAGTTCCATCGCCACGCAGGTTCCAATGGCGCATGCTCCAGCCCCAGCAAGGTATTCAAGGGCAAGAAGATGCCGGGACATATGGGAAGCGTTAAGGTTACGATCCAGAATCTGGAGATTGTAAGGGTTGATGCAGAGAACAATTTACTGCTGGTCAAGGGATCTGTACCGGGCCCCAAGAAATCCTTAGTAACAATCAAGGAAGCAGTAAAAGCGGCAAGATAGTGCAGATTGGAAAGGAGGAAGAAGCGATGGCTAACGTAGCTGTTTATAATATGGAAGGCAAGGAAGTAGGAAGCCTTGAACTGAACGATGCAGTATTTGGCGTAGAGATCAATGAGCATCTGGTACACATGGCAGTCGTTCAGCAGCTGGCAAACAACCGTCAGGGAACACAGAAGGCAAAGACACGCTCTGAGGTTCGCGGCGGCGGCAGAAAACCGTGGAGACAGAAGGGGACAGGTCATGCAAGACAGGGCTCCATCCGCGCTCCCCAGTGGACAGGCGGCGGAGTGGTATTTGCTCCGGTACCAAGAGATTACAGCTTTAAGCTGAATAAGAAGGAAAAGAGAGCAGCATTGAAGTCTGCCCTGACATCCAGAGTGAATGACAAGAAGTTTATTGTGGTAGACGATCTGAAGCTGGATGCGATCAAGACCAAGAAGTTCCAGGAGGTGCTGAACAACCTGCAGGTTAAGAGGGCCCTGGTAATTCTCAATGACAATGATCAGAACGTAGTACTTTCCGCACGGAATATCCCTGCTGTAAAGACTGCACTGACCAACACCATCAACGTATATGACATTTTAAAATATGATACAGTAGTTGCCACCAAGGCTGCTGTAGCAACCATCGAGGAGGTGTATGCATAATGGCAAATGTACAATATTATGACGTAATCCTCAAGCCGGTGATCACCGAGAAGAGCATGAACGGTATGGCGGATAAGAAGTACACATTTCTGGTGCATCCGGAAGCCAACAAGACCATGATCAAGGAAGCTGTTGAGAAGATGTTTGAGGGGACCAAGGTTGCAAAGGTCAACACCATGAACATTGACGGCAAGAAAAAGAGACGCGGTATGGTAATCGGAAAGACCGCCAAGACCAAGAAGGCGATCGTACAGCTGACTGAGGACAGCAAGGAGATCGAGATCTTTGCTGGACTGTAAGAATCAAGCACCTATCAGACGGATTTGAAAGGAGAATTACAATGGGAATTAAGACATATAACCCATATACACCTTCCAGAAGACATATGACCGGCTCTGATTTCTCCGAGATTACAAAGAAGACACCGGAGAAGTCGCTGACCGTATCCTTGACAAAGAATTCTGGACGTAATAATCAGGGTAAGATTACAGTGAGACACCGCGGAGGCGGCTCCAGAAGAAAATACAGACTTATTGATTTCAAGAGAAACAGCAAGGATGGAATTCCTGCAACAGTACTTGGTATTGAGTACGATCCCAACCGGACCGCCAACATCGCCCTGATCTGCTATGCGGATGGCGAGAAGGCATATATCCTGGCTCCCGAAGGGCTGACAGACGGTATGAAGGTTATGGAAGGCCCGGAAGCAGAGGTACGGGTGGGCAACTGCCTGCCGCTGGCTAACATTCCGGTAGGTACTCAGATCCACAATATCGAATTATATCCCGGTAAGGGCGGCCAGCTGGTTCGTTCCGCCGGAAACAGCGCACAGCTGATGGCTAAGGAAGGAAAGTACGCAACCCTTCGTCTTCCCTCCGGAGAGATGAGAATGGTGCCGATCATCTGCAGAGCAACCATTGGTGTAGTTGGCAACGCAGATCACAACCTTATTAATATCGGTAAGGCAGGGCGCAAGCGTCACATGGGTATCCGCCCGACTGTTCGTGGTTCTGTTATGAACCCCAATGACCATCCCCACGGCGGTGGTGAGGGTAAGACAGGAATCGGCCGTCCGGGTCCAAGCACACCCTGGGGCAAGCCGGCACTTGGCTTAAAGACCAGAAAGAAAAACAAGCAGTCTAACAAGCTTATCGTAAGAAGACGTGACGGTAAGGCGATCAAATAAGGAGGTTACACTATGGCACGTTCATTGAAAAAAGGACCGTTCGCAGATGCAAGTCTGCTGAAAAAAGTAGATGCCATGAACGCAGCAGGAGATAAGCAGGTAATCAAGACCTGGTCTCGTCGTTCCACAATTTTTCCCCAGTTTGTAGGACACACATTTGCAGTTCATGATGGAAGAAAGCATGTTCCGGTATATGTTACCGAGGATATGGTTGGCCACAAGCTGGGCGAGTTCGTAGCTACCAGAACCTACAGAGGACATGGCAAAGACGAGAAGAAATCTAAGGTTCGTTAATCGAAAAGTTGTGAAAGGAGGTTTCATCCATGGCTAAGGGACATAGAAGTCAGATTAAGAGAGAGAGAAATAAAGCATCAAGAGATACCAGACCTTCAGCGAAGTTATCCTACGCTAGAATTTCCGTACAGAAGGCCTGCTTCGTACTGGATGCCATTCGTGGCAAGGATGTACAGACTGCTCTGGGTATCCTTGCATACAATCCGCGATACGCTTCCGGCGTGATCGAGAAGTTATTGAAGTCTGCAATCGCAAATGCAGAGAATAACAACGGTATGGACGCGGAGAACCTTTATATTGAGGAGTGCTACGCAAACAAAGGACCTACAATGAAGAGAATCAGACCAAGAGCACAGGGAAGGGCTTATCGCATCGAGAAGAGAATGAGCCACATTACAATTGTGCTGAATGAGAGATAGGAGGGCAATCATGGGACAGAAAGTTAATCCTCATGGCTTAAGAGTAGGCGTAATCAAGGATTGGGATTCCAAATGGTATGCAGAGGGCGATTTTGCAGACTATTTAGTAGAAGATTATAATATCAGAACATTTCTGAAGAAGAAATTATACAGTGCCGGTGTTTCCAAGATTGAGATTGAGCGTGCATCTGACCGTGTAAAGGTGATTCTTTATACTGCAAAGCCGGGTGTGGTAATCGGAAAAGGCGGAGCTGAGATCGAGAAGGTGAAGGCTGAGCTGCAGCAGTATACGGACAAGAAGCTGATTGTAGACATCAAAGAGGTAAAGAGACCGGATAAGGATGCTCAGCTGGTAGCAGAGAATATTGCCCTGCAGCTGGAGAACCGTGTGTCCTTCCGTAGAGCAATGAAGTCCTGCATGTCCAGAAGCATGAAGGCAGGCGCTCTTGGAATCAAGAGTTCTGTATCCGGACGTCTTGGCGGTGCAGACATGGCCCGTACAGAGTTTTATTCGGAAGGGACCATTCCGCTTCAGACATTAAGAGCAGATATCGACTATGGGTTTGCCGAAGCAGATACCACCTACGGCAAGGTTGGCGTTAAGGTGTGGATCTACAAGGGCGAGGTACTTCCAACAAAAGCATCAAAGGAAGGGAGCGATAAATAATGTTAATGCCTAAGAGAGTAAAGCGTCGTAAGCAGTTCCGCGGCTCCATGGCGGGCAAGGCGCTGAGAGGAAATAAAATCACAAACGGTGAGTATGGTATTGTTGCAATGGAGCCCTGCTGGATCAAGTCAAACCAGATTGAGGCGGCCCGTATTGCTATGACCCGTTATATCAAGCGTGGCGGTAAGGTCTGGATCAAGATTTTCCCAGACAAGCCGGTAACTACAAAACCAGCTGAGACTCGTATGGGTTCCGGAAAAGGAACATTGGAATACTGGGTAGCTGTTGTTAAACCAGGACGTGTAATGTTCGAAATCTCCGGAGTGCCGGAAGAGACAGCTCGTGAAGCGTTACGTCTTGCTACACACAAATTACCTTGTAAATGTAAAGTAGTTTCTCGTGCAGACTTAGAAGGCGGTGAATCAAATGAAAACTAATAAGTATGTAGAAGATTTAAAAGTAAAATCAGCAGCAGAGTTGAATGAATTATTAGTTGCAGCGAAAAAAGAGCTTTTCAATCTGAGATTCCAGAACGCGACCAACCAGTTGGATAATACCGGAAGAATCAAAGAGGTTAGAAGGAATATCGCCAGGATTCAGACTGTAATCACGGAAAAGGTTCATGCAGCGGAATAATTCCTAGAAGAGCGCTCCGGCTTCCGTCAGATGCAGGAGGCGGGCGATAATAATGAAAGGAGAACAAATCGTGGAAAGAAATCTTAGAAAAACACGTACCGGTAAGGTTGTCAGTGACAAGATGGATAAAACCATTGTGGTTGCGGTTCAGGATAACGTAAGACATCCGCTGTACAACAAGATCGTTAAGAAAACTTATAAATTAAAGGCGCATGATGAGAAGAACGAGTGCGGCATTGGTGATACTGTCAGAGTTATGGAGACAAGGCCATTGTCCAAGGACAAGAGATGGAGACTCGTTGAGATCGTTGAGAAAGCAAAATAAAGGAGGCTGCCGGTATGATACAACAGGAAAGTAGACTGAAAGTCGCTGATAACACCGGAGCAAAGGAATTATTGTGCATTCGTGTTATGGGCGGTTCAACCAGAAGATATGCAAACATCGGTGATATTATCACTGCTACGGTCAAAGATGCAACACCAGGCGGTGTTGTAAAGAAGGGTGATGTAGTGAAGGCTGTAGTTGTTCGTTCTGTAAAAGGCGCACGTCGTAAGGATGGTTCCTACATCAGATTCGATGAGAATGCGGCAGTCATCATCAAGGATGACAAGACCCCGCGTGGAACCCGTATCTTTGGACCAGTTGCAAGAGAGCTTCGTGAGAAACAGTTTATGAAGATTGTTTCCTTAGCTCCGGAAGTATTATAGGAGGTACGAGGATGGCAACATTAAAAATCAAAAAGGGCGACCTGGTAAAGGTAATCGCCGGAAAAGATAAAGAGAAAGAGGGCAAGGTAATTGCCGTAAACAAGAAGAAAAACACCGTACTGGTAGAAGGCATCAATATGATCACCAAGCATACAAAGCCCAGCATGGCCAATCAGCAGGGCGGGATTGTGCACCAGGAAGGACCTATTGATATTTCTAACGTAATGTATGTTCACAAAGGAAAAGCTACACGTATCGGCTTCAAGATGGACGGAGACAAGAAAGTACGTTTCGCGAAATCCACTGGCGACGTGATTGATTAATTGAGAGAGGAGGTCCATCAAGTTGAGTAGATTAAAAGAGACTTACCAGAACGAAATTGTTCCGGCATTAATCAAGAAATTTGAATATAAAAATGTGATGCAGGTACCGAAGCTGGAAAAGATTGTTATTAACATGGGCGTCGGCGAGGCAAAGGAGAACGCCAAGCTTCTGGATGCTGCAGTGGGTGATCTGGAGACCATTACAGGTCAGAAGGCCGTTATCACCAGAGCCAAGAAGTCTGTGGCAAACTTCAAGATCAGAGAGGGTATGGCCATTGGATGCAAGGTGACCTTAAGAGGCGAGAAGATGTATGAGTTTGCAGATCGCCTGATTAACCTGGCATTGCCCCGTGTACGTGACTTCCGTGGCGTGAATCCCAATGCATTTGACGGCCGCGGCAACTATGCCCTGGGCATCAAGGAGCAGCTGATTTTCCCGGAAATTGAGTATGACAAGGTAGACAAGGTACGCGGTATGGATGTTATCTTTGTTACTACTGCAAAGACAGACGAAGAAGCCCGCGAGTTACTGGCTCAGTTCAATATGCCATTTGCAAAGTAAGAAGGAGGAAATATCAATGGCAAAGACATCGATGAAGGTAAAGCAGCAGCGCAAGCAGAAATTCTCCACCAGAGAATACAGCCGTTGCAGAATTTGTGGCCGTCCGCATGCTTATCTCAGAAAATATGGAATCTGCAGAATCTGCTTCCGTGAGTTGGCATACAAGGGTCAGATCCCAGGGGTGAAGAAGGCGAGCTGGTAGGCCTGTTGCGCATTCCTAGAATATATAAGGAGGAAACATCAAATGACTATGAGTGATCCAATTGCAGATATGCTTACAAGAATCCGTAATGCAAATACTGCGAAACATGATACAGTAGATGTACCGTCTTCCAAAATGAAAAAGGAGATTGCAGAGATCCTTTTAAAGGAAGGCTATATTGCAAAATATGAAATCGTTCAGGATGGAAGCTTTGATACCATTCATATTACCCTGAAATATGGCAAGGATAAGAACGAGAAGATTATCACAGGACTGAAGAGAATCTCCAAGCCGGGCCTTCGCGTTTATGCAGGAAAGGAAGATATTCCGAAGGTTCTGGGCGGACTGGGAATTGCAATCCTGTCCACCAACCAGGGTGTTGTAACTGACAAAGAAGCAAGAAAATTAGCAGTGGGCGGAGAAGTTCTGGCTTACGTATGGTAGGCATTGCGCATATAACCAGTGCAGGCAGAGCTCTTCGCAAGACAATAAATCATAGGAGGTACGGGCATGTCACGTATAGGAAGAATGCCAATCGCTGTTCCGGCAGGAGTGACTGTTGAGATAGCAGAAAATAATCATGTGACTGTAAAAGGTCCTAAGGGCACACTGGATCGGGTGCTGCCGATAGAAATGGAGATCAAACAGGAGGGCGAGGAGATCATCGTAACCAGGCCCAATGACCTGAAGAGAATGAAATCCTTACATGGATTGACAAGAACGCTGATCAACAACATGGTAGTGGGAGTTACCAATGGCTACACCAAGGAGCTTGAGGTAAACGGTGTTGGTTACAGAGCGTCTAAGTCCGGCAAGGTACTGACCTTGAATCTGGGCTATTCCCATCCGGTAGAGCTTGAGGATCCGGAAGGGCTGGAATCTAAGGTGGATGGTAACAAGATTACCATTTCCGGTATTGATAAAGAGAAGGTTGGCCAATACGCAGCGGAAATCAGAGATAAGAGAAGACCTGAGCCTTACAAAGGGAAGGGTATTAAATATGCTGATGAAGTTATCAGACGTAAAGTTGGTAAGACTGGTAAGAAATAATTAAAGGAGTGAGACAGGAATGGTTAGTAAAAAATCAAGAACAGAAGTTCGTTTGAAAAAACATAGAAGAATGCGTAATCATCTCAGCGGAACTGCTGAAAGACCACGTCTGGCTGTGTTTCGAAGCAATAATCATATGTACGCTCAAATTATTGACGATACAGTTGGAAATACCCTCGTTTCTGCTTCTACCCTTCAGAAGGATGTGAAGGCGGAGCTTGAAAAGACGAATAACGTTGATGCTGCAGCACATTTAGGTACTGTCATTGCGAAGAAGGCATTGGACAAAGGGATCACCACTGTTGTCTTTGATCGAGGCGGCTTCATATATCAGGGAAAAGTCAAGGCTTTGGCTGATGCGGCAAGAGAAGCTGGTTTGGACTTTTAGTGAGGAGGAAACTATTACATGAAACGTACAATTATTGATGCTAGTCAATTAGAATTAACTGAAAAAGTGGTATCAATTAAGCGTGTTACGAAGGTTGTAAAAGGTGGACGTAACATGCGTTTCACAGCTCTTGTTGTTGTCGGCGACGGCAATGGCCATGTAGGTGCAGGCCTGGGAAAAGCAACTGAAATTCCAGAGGCGATCCGCAAGGGCAAAGAAGACGCTATGAAGAAACTGATCACTGTTAAATTAGATGAGAATGGCAGTATTACACATGACATCACCGGAAAGCATACCGGGGCGTCCGTATTACTGAAGAGAGCACCGGAAGGTACTGGCGTGATCGCCGGCGGTCCTGCGCGTAATGTGTGCGAGATGGCTGGAATCAAGAATATCCGTACCAAATCTCTGGGTTCCAACAACAAGCAGAATGTTGTACTGGCTACCATTGAAGCCCTTGGCCAGCTGAAGTCCCCGGAAGAGGTTGCAAAACTCCGCGGTAAATCTGTAGAAGAGATTCTCGGTTAAGGAGGAAACAGACATGGCAGACAAATTAAAAATCACACTTGTGAAATCTACAATCGGCGCGGTTCCCAAGCATAAGAAGACTGTGGAAGCCCTGGGGCTGCGCAAGCTGAACAAGACCGTTGAGATGCCGGACAATGCGGCAGTGCGTGGAATGATTCAGCAGGTGAGACATTTAGTGAAGGTTGAGGAAATATAGTAAACAGTAAGGAGGTGTCAGGATGGACTTATCAAATTTACAGCCGGCAGAGGGTTCAAAGCATAGCAATAATTTCAGAAGAGGACGTGGACACGGTTCCGGAAACGGTAAAACCGCAGGCAAAGGCCATAAGGGACAGAAGGCTCGTTCCGGAGCTCCCAGAGTTGGCTTTGAGGGTGGACAGATGCCGTTATACAGGCGGATTCCCAAGAGGGGATTCACCAACCGGAATTCCAAGACCATTGTTGGAATCAATGTATCCGCTTTAGAAGTATTCGATAATGATGCAGTTGTAACTGTAGACACATTAATGGAGCAGGGGATCGTTAAGAATCCAAGAGATGGCGTTAAGATTCTTGGAAACGGCGAACTTACTAAGAAACTCACAGTGCAGGTAAATGCCTTCAGTGCAGGGGCAAAGGAAAAGATTGAGGCTCTTGGTGGAAAAGCAGAGGTGATTTAATGCTGGAGACACTCCGTAATGCATTTAAAATTAAAGACATCAGAAACCGGATTACATTCACATTTCTCATGGTGATTGTAATCCGGCTGGGATGCCAGCTTCCCATTCCGGTTGTGAATGGCGAATTATTGTCGAATTGGTTTGCGAACCAGGGAGCCGGAGGCACATTCAATTTTTTTGATGCAATCACTGGAGGTTCTTTTTCGCGGATGACAGTATTTGCATTAAATATTACGCCGTATATTACCTCCTCCATTGTTATGCAGCTTCTTACCATTGCGATTCCGAAGCTGGAGGAGATGCACAAGGATGGAGAAGACGGCCGCAAGAAGATTGCAGCCATCACACGCTATCTGACGGTTGGCCTTGCACTGGTTGAGTCTACTGCCATGGCCATTGGCTTTGGCCGCAGCGGCTATCTGGAAGCGTTCAATGCAATGACAGTGATTACTGTGGTTGTTACGCTGACAGCCGGTTCTGCAGTTCTTATGTGGATTGGTGAGCGGATTACAGAGAAGGGCGTGGGAAATGGTATTTCCATTGTTTTGACAATCAATATCATTTCCAGGATTCCAGACGATCTGGTTTCCCTGTATCGTCAGTTTGTGGCAAGCAGTACGAATATCGGCAGAGGCATTCTTGCGGCAATTGTAATTATAGCAATTATCCTCTTTGTTGTGGTATTTGTTATTGTTCTTCAAGGTGGACAGAGAAAGATCCCGGTACAGTATTCCAAAAAGATTCAGGGAAGGAAGCAGGTGGGCGGCCAGTCTACCCATATTCCCCTTAAGGTGAACACTGCAGGCGTTATCCCCATTATCTTTGCGCAGTCACTGATGCAGTTCCCGGTGATGATCGCATCCCTGATTGGAAAAGGAAACGGTACGGGAATAGGAAGTAAGATTTTACACGGTTTATCACAGCAGTATTGGTGTGATCCGGAGAACATGATATACAGTATCGGTTTGCTGGTATACATTGCACTTGTAATCGCATTTGCTTACTTCTATACGTCTATTACGTTTAATCCATTGGAGATTGCCGACAATATGAAAAAGCAAGGTGGCTTTATTCCGGGTATCAGGCCTGGGAAGCCCACCAGCGATTATTTGACGAAAATCTTGAATTATATCGTATTTATTGGGGCTGTTGGTCTTATGATCGTTGCAGTGATTCCCATCTTCTTTAATGGTGTATTTGGTGCAGACGTTTCCTTTGGCGGAACCTCACTGATCATTATTGTAGGTGTAGTGATTGAGACACTGAAGCAGATTGAATCCCAGATGCGGGTACGTTATTATAAAGGATTTTTGAACGACTAAGATGTGTACTGTGGGGGAGTGCCTATGCACTTCCCATAGTGCACTACTGTTATTTTTATGGAGGTATTTTATGAAGATCATTATGTTAGGGGCCCCGGGCGCAGGAAAAGGAACACAGGCAAAAAGGATTGCCGAGAAATATTCGATTCCCCACATTTCAACGGGAGATATTTTCCGTGCCAATATCAAGAACGGCACAGAGCTTGGCAAAAAGGCTAAGACCTACATGGACCAGGGAGCCCTGGTACCGGATGCGCTGACCTGTGACCTTGTCATGGACCGCATTCAGCAGGAGGACTGCAAGAACGGATTTGTCCTGGACGGCTTCCCACGGACTATTCCCCAGGCAGAGGCGCTGGACGCAGCACTGAAAAACATTGGCCAGACCATGGACTATGCCATTGACGTGGACGTTCCGGACGAGAATATTGTCAACCGTATGGGCGGAAGACGCGCCTGCTTAAACTGCGGCGCAACCTACCATATCACCTTCCATCCCACCAAGGAGGAAGGCAAGTGTGATGCCTGCGGCAGCGAGACCGTTTTGAGGGACGACGATAAGCCGGAGACCGTACAGAAGCGTCTGGAGGTATACCACGCACAGACACAGCCCCTGATTGATTACTATAAGGAGCAGAATATTTTAAAAACAGTTGACGGAACAAGACCAATGGATGAAGTATTTGAGGCTATTGTAGCGATATTAGGAGCGTAGGGGAATGTCAGTATCAATAAAATCTGCCAGAGAGATTGAGCTTATGCGCGCAGCCGGTAAGATTCTGGCCAAGGTGCATGAGAATCTGGAAAAGGAATTAAAGCCGGGAATGTCAACCTGGGAAGTAGATAAGGTTGGAGAGGAGATCATCCGCAGCTATGGGTGTATTCCTTCCTTTAAGAATTACAACGGTTATCCGGCTTCCGTGTGTGTGTCTGTCAACGAGGAGGTGGTGCATGGGATTCCTACCAAGAAGCGGCTGCTGCACCCAGGTGATATTGTCAGCCTGGACTGCGGGGTGATTTACAAGGGATACCATTCAGATGCCGCCAGAACCCATGGGATCGGAGAGATCTCCAAGGATGCACAGCTGCTGATTGACCGCACAAGGCAGAGTTTTTTTGAAGGTGTCAAATATGCGTTAGAGGGAAAACATCTGCATGACATTTCCAATGCCATTGCCGCTTATGCGGAGAGCTTTGGGTATGGCGTGGTACAGGATCTGGTGGGCCACGGAATCGGAACCCATCTTCATGAGGATCCGCAGATTCCCAACTTTACACAGCGCAGCAGAGGACCACGCTTAAGAGCCGGTATGACGCTGGCGATTGAGCCGATGATCAATGCAGGACGTTATGACGTGGCGTGGCTGGACGACAACTGGACTGTGGTGACAGAGGACGACTCCCTGTCGGCACATTATGAGAACACAGTGTTGATTACAGCAAAAGGACCGGAAATTCTGACCCTGACCGACGCAGAGATTGCGGCAGGGCTGGGAGCCGGGGCATAGCCTGGATGGAGGAGCAGCAATGACAGGAAAACTTGCAATATCCAGGGCAGGCCATGACAGGGACACTATTTACGTGATTACAGGTGAGGATGCGTCATCGGTTTATCTGGCGGACGGGAGAATCAGGACCGTGGAGAAACCAAAAAGAAAAAACAAGAAGCATATTCAGATCATTCAGGAGCTGCCCCAGGAGACAGCGCAGCTTCTGTCACAGGATAGAGCCCCTGGAAATGAGGAGATCAAGCGGGCGATCAAGCTTTATAATAGGAGGTAGAGTTATGTCAAAGGCAGATGTGATCGAAGTAGAAGGCAGAGTGGTAGAGAAGCTGCCCAATGCGTTTTTTAAAGTGGAGCTGGAAAATGGGCACCAGATCCTGGCAACCATCAGCGGAAAGCTTCGGATGAATTTCATCCGTATCCTGCCGGGGGATAAGGTGACCATTGAGATGTCACCCTATGACCTGACGAAGGGCAGGATTATTTGGAGAGATAAATAAGAAATAACAGATAAGTCTTGAG
>Ga0224483_100464_pt1 | contig 12804 bp, 9 predicted proteins | sample hydfratestSal1_FD_181453 | JGI IMG/M metagenome (GOLD analysis project Ga0224483, IMG submission 181453) | Metatranscriptome of mouse feces microbial communities from Columbus University, Ohio, United States - Sal1 (Metagenome Metatranscriptome) ... | reverse complement strand
CTGAACCAGAATAATTATCACCGGGTGCTGCGTGTACTGGGGATAGAGAATAAGTAAGACAGAGCAGGTCTGGTCAGCGAAAGGAGTTATAGATGTATGAGCAAGATTCAGGCGATCAGGCTGATCAATGTAAATTATAATAACAATGCGATTCGTATCAGCGACGAGTGCTTTCATCTGAACGGCGAGAGTACGCTTTTGTCCCTTCGGAACGGAGGCGGTAAATCCGTGCTTGTCCAGATGCTGACAGCTCCGTTCGTGCATAAGAGATACCGGGATTCAAAAGACCGGCCGTTCGAGAGTTATTTTACCACGAATAAGCCTTCTTTTATCCTTGTGGAATGGGTGCTGGACGGCGGGGCAGGCTATGTACTTACCGGGATGATGGTGAGAAGGAGCCAGGAGACAGGAGAGGGGAACACAGAGAATCTTGAGATGGTCAATATCATCAGCGAGTACAGGGAAGCCTGCATCCAGGATCTTCACCACCTTCCTGTGGTGGAGAAAGGGAAGAAGGAGATTGTCCTTAAGAATTTTGCGGCGTGCAGGCAGATGTTCGAGTCTTATAAGAAGGACAGGTCTATGAGTTTCTTCTATTATGATATGACGAATGCGGCGCAGTCCAGACAGTACTTTGAGAAATTGGCGGAGTACCAGATCCACTATAAAGAGTGGGAGACGATCATCAAGAAGGTAAACCTGAAAGAGTCCGGGCTGTCAGATCTGTTCGCAGACTGCAGGGACGAGAAGGGGCTAGTGGAGAAATGGTTCCTGGACGCCGTGGAAAGCAAGCTGAATAAGGAGCGGAACCGGATGAAGGAATTTCAGTCGATTCTGGAGAAATATATTGGGCAGTACAAGGATAACCAGACGAAGATCAAGAGACGCGATATCATACGTGAATTCAAGGCACAGGCAGATGGGATCCGGGAGAAGGCAGAGGATTATCAGGGAAAGAGCAGCCTTGCAGGAAGGCAGGAGAATCTGGTCGCACATTTTATCGCGGAGCTGTCACGGCTTCATGAGGTGACGGAGGAGGAATACCAGAGGAGCCTTGGGGAAATTGAGTCGATACAGGGGCAGCTTTCCAGAGTAGAGTATGAGAAGCTGTCCAGTGAGATACATAAGCTTGAGGAAAAGCTTCGGTTTCACTTGAGTAACCGGGACATGATCGAGATTGAGAAGGAGGATCTGGAGCAGGATTCTGAGAGGATTCTGCATAAGCTGCATCTTCTTGCCTGTGCGAAACAGCAGAAGGCAGCGGAGCAGGAACGGGGAGAATTGGAACTGATCCGCCAGAAGCTCCTTGTGTCAAGGCAGAGGGAAGAGGACCTGGAACCGGAACGCAAGTCTCTGGGATATACTCTGCGGCGATATTACGAGGGGCTTTTGGAGGAAAATGAAGGAAAGAAGAGGTCAAATGAAAAAGAGGGCGCGGCGGTCGCAGCAGAGCTTTCTAAGGCAGAAGGGAAGCTATCGGAACTATCTGACAGCCTGATCGAGAATGCGGCGCGCGCAGGAGGGCTTAAGAGTGCGGCGTCGTCTTATGACCGGGCGGAGGACGGGTATAACCAGCGTTATGAAGAAGCGCTGATCCGTAATATTCTCGGCGTGTATGAGCCTGGGAGCCTGGAGATCCGCCGGGGAGATTATGAGAAGGAGTTAGAGACGCTCAGACGGTCGCGCCTGTCGCTTTTCAAGCAGCAGGAGCAGGCAAATGAAAGGAGCCGCAGTTCTGAGCGCGGGCTTCAGGATCTTAACGCAGAGGTCCTGAAAGGGAAGATGGAGCTTAGGCAGCAGGAACGCGTGCGGCAGGAGTATGAGGGCGAACTGGAGACCAGGAAGGTCGTGCTGCGGTATCTGGATCTGCCGGAGGATGTGATTTTTGACAGGGAGAAGATCCTGCACGGGTCGGAACGGAAACTCAGGGAGATTGCAGGATTCCGCAGGAACCTTGAGAAGGAAGAGGACATCTTGCAGAAAGAGTATCAGCGTCTGACCCAGGGAAAGGTACTGGAATTGCCGGAGGAATTAGAGCAGGAGCTTGAGGATCTCGGGATCCATGTGGTCTATGGGATGGAGTGGCTTGCGAAGAACGGGTATTCGGAACAGCAGAATCTGGAGTTGGTGCGCGCACATCCCTTCCTGCCCTATGGGTTGATCCTGTCCGAGGCTGAGGTGGGTAAGCTATCCCGGAATATGGGCGGGATATATACTTCATTTCCGATACCGATCGTGGCAAGGGAGATGTTGGAGGGTAGCAGAGCGGATCGGGAGAGCGGGATGATCCGGCTAGACGGCGTCAGTTTCTATGTCTGGTTCAATGAAAATCTGCTGAATGAAGAGAAGCTTAAGGATCTGGTGCAGGAGAAAGAGCGGGAGATTGAGAAGAAAAGGGAGTCTATCGCCATCCGGCAGGCAGAGTATAAGGAGTATTTCGAGCGTCAGGAGATGATCCGCAACCAGGAGGTCAGTAAAGAAAACTGGGATACGAACGAGAAGAGGCGCAAGGAACTTAAGGAGCAGATCGACAGGCAGGAGCGTACGATCCGTGAGGTTTCGGAAGAGCTGGCAGGGCTTAGGGAGGAGATCGCAAGATTGGAACATGCGGTCCGAAGCGCGGACCGCGAGATGAGCCGCCAGCAGAGAAGGCTTGAGGATTTCGGGCGGCTATGTAAGGAGTATGAGGCGTATGAGCAGAATGTAAAGGAGCTTATGCGTTGTAAGAAGGAGGCGGAAAAGCTTAAGGAGAAACAGAAATTATGTAAGAGCCGGCAGGAGAAGCTAAGAGAACAGCAGAAGACCGGGGAGATCGAGCGGAATAACCTGATCCGGGAAGGAGAGGAGATCCGCAGGGAATGCCGGAAGTATGAACGGTATGAGCGGGCAGAAGACCGGGAAAAAACAAAGGAGGAAGTAAGCCAAAGCATCCGGGACATGGAGGCGCGGTACGCCGCGATTACTTCCTGCATGTCTCAGGAGATCCAGGAACTTGAGGAACAGGAGCAGCGTGCCGGAAAACGTTATCAGGACGCGGCGGATGAACTGGAACATTTACGGAGAAAATACCGGCTTTCCGAGGAGAATCTGGAGCAGGTAAGCTATGATCGCGAGGAGGAATCTCATCAGGAGATCATGCTGGAGGACTGTAACCGTAAGATTGCCGTAAAGCAAAGGCTCTGGAATGACGAGGATAAGCAGATCGCCGTGGTAAACCAGCAGAAACGTGAGCGTCTGGAACGAATGAAGTCGGAATGCGGCGAGGAAGAACCGTTGCCCAGGGAAGAGATCCAGAACCAGGATTTTGACGCAAGGAAGAATCAGTTCCGTTATCAGGAGAAGGAGGCGAGGAAGCAGGCGGACGGCTTACGGGAACGTCTTCGCAGCTATGGCGAGAATCTGACGGCGCTCTCGGAATACAGTGACTTCCCGTTGGGGGACGAGGTGGAGTGGGAGCAGGATTTTGCGGAGATGGATGCAAAGAGCCTTCGGAATTTCAAAGGCATCCTGATCCGGGATTATAATCAGATGCTCCGGGATTGCCGGGAAGCACAGGATGTACTTACCCGTCATCTGAACCGTACCGTGCGCATGGAGCAGTTTCAGGAGGATTTCTACCGGAAACCGTTGGAAGCGATGCTTGAGCTCACCCAGGATGCGTCTGCCGTGCTGCGGCAGCTCTATACCACGATCCAGTCCTATGACAGCCTGATGGAAAAGCTGGAGGTAGATATCTCCCTTGTGGAGAAGGAGAAGAGCAAGATCGTGGAGCTTCTGGAGGATTATGTCCGGGAGGTGCATCTGAATCTTGGCAGGATCGACCATAATTCGACGATCGCGATCCGGGAGCGGCCTGTGAAGATGTTGAAGATCGGGTTGCCGGAGTGGGAAGAGAATGAGAACCTTTATCAGATCCGGCTGCAGGATATGATCGACGAGATCACGCAGAAAGGGCTTCTCTTATTTGACCGGAATGAAAATGCACAGGAGTATTTCGGAACGCAGATCACTACGAGAAATTTGTATGATACGGTAGTAGGGATCGGGAATGTGCAGATCCGGCTGTATAAGATCGAGGCGCAGAGGGAGTATCCCATTACCTGGGCGGAAGTGGCAAGAAACTCGGGAGGAGAAGGATTCCTGTCGGCGTTTGTCATTCTGTCGAGCCTTCTGTATTATATGCGAAAGGATGATACGGATATATTTGCGGACAGGAATGAGGGAAAGGTTTTGGTCATGGATAATCCTTTTGCCCAGACGAACGCGTCGCACCTGCTGAAGCCGCTGATGGACGTGGCGAAGAAGACGAACACCCAGCTGGTGTGCCTGACGGGGCTTGGCGGGGATTCGATCTATAGTCGGTTTGACAATATTTACGTGCTGAACCTGATCGCGGCGAGCCTGCGAAGCGGGATGCAGTATCTGAAGGCGGACCACTTGCGGGGAAATGAGCCGGAGACGATGATCGTGTCTCAGATTGAAGTGATGGAGCAGCAGGAGCTGATATTTTAAAGAAATAATTTAAGTAAGGAGTGGAGAGAGATGGCGAAATATGTGAAGGAATTGGTGTTGAATAAACCGGATGATTTTGTACAGTTCATTATGGAGGATTATCTGCGGAAGAATAGTTTCATCATGGCGGACTGGAAGGGAGAACCGGCATACCGTACCGGTGACGCGATGATGGAGGGGTATAAGTATCTGCGGTGGTACTACGGCAACGGTGTGTTTCATCTGGAGGCGTGGATGAAAGGAACGTTCGGAGGGGAATGGAACCTGAAGGGTTTTGTCGGGTGCCTGCAGAAGAAACCTTACAGAGAGAGTCTTGAGCAGTTGTTTGCCGCTTTGCAGCAGCCGCTTCCGATGCACCAGGGGACAATGCCGGGGAATCCGGGCGGAATGCCGGGACAACAGGGGATGCCGAATGTTGTTCCTGTACATACGGTGGATAATTCCGGTGCGGCGGCGATGGGGCTGGTATTTGGAATATTGAGTATTGTGTTTGCGTTTCTCGTGCCGCTCGTGAGTATCCTCCTGGCGTGCCTTGGGTTCTCGCGGGCGAGGATGGGCGCGGGATCCCGCAGATCAGGACAGGCGAAGGCAGGGAAGATCCTCTGTATTATCGGGATCATCGCAGCGATCGTTATGTGGGGTATGAATATCCTGATGCTGATCCCGGCTATCGGGAGCCTGTATTAGGGCGTATCTCCCGTTTAAGACGGAAATAATACACTTCACGCAAAAATAAAACAAAATCTCCCTCATTGTGCTATACTGTTGTCAGCAAAGAAGGGAGAAAAGCAAATGAGTTTAGAAGTAAGAAATTTATCAAAGAAATACGGAGAGAAAACTGTGGTGGAGAATCTTAGCTTCGAGATGAAGGAGCCGGGCGTCTTTGCGTTGCTTGGAACGAATGGAGCCGGGAAAACCACGTCGATCCGTATGATGCTGAATATGCTTTCGCGGGACAGCGGAGAAGTTCTCTGGAATGGAACGCCTCTTGATACGGCGGTATGCAATGTAGGATATCTTGCGGAAGAACGAGGGTTGTACCCGAAGTATACATTGATGGATCAGTTGATTTATTTTGCAGGGCTTAGAGGGATCCCAAAGGTAGAGGCGAAGAAGCGGATCCGTTTCTGGGCAGAGCGGCTGGAGGTGGAAGAATATCTGTATCCGCAGGCTCCGCGATCGAAAGAAGGAAAGAAGAAGCAAGGGCGTGCAAAGGCACAGGCGCCTAAGAAGGCGGATCAGCTTTCGAAGGGGAATCAGCAGAAGATCCAGTTTATGACGGCGCTGCTTCCGGACCCGGAGCTTCTGATCCTGGATGAACCGCTCTCCGGACTGGATCCGGTGAATGCAGATCTTTTTAAAGGGATCATCCGGGACGAGATCGCGAAAGGAAAGTACCTGATCATGTCGAGCCATCAGATGGCTACCGTAGAAGAATTCTGTACGGACATTATTATCTTGAATCGTTCCAGGACGGTCCTGCAAGGGCATCTGAATGATATCAAGAAGAGTTATGGCCGTATTAATCTGTTGCTGAAGACGGAGACAGACGTTACGTGGCTGATCGAACAGGCGGGCTTGACGTTGGTTTCGGTTAAGGAATGCGAGTACCAGATCAAGGTGTCCGGGGATGAACAGGCGAATGCTTTCTTGAAGCTTCTGATCGAGAACGGGATCACAGTTGTGACATTCAGCCTGCGCGAACCGTCTCTCCATGAGATATTTGTGGAGAAAGTAGGTGATACACATGAAGACTAGCGGAAATAATCTTACCGGGATCGGAAAGGTGTATCGTTTTACGCTGGCGCAGATGTTGAAAGGGAAAGCAAATATTATCACTCTGTTCATTTTCTTCCTTATTACGGCAGCAAGTATTCCGGTTATGACCCTGATGATGGGGGGTAAGAACGAAGCATCTTCAGACGGGGCTGAGTCCCTTGAGATCGCGAAGGTGTATGTGAGGAACGATACGGGATATGAGTTGGCTCTGGAAAGTATCCCGGATATGGATGAAGTATTTGCCGATACGGAATTCATAGACATAGGAATCGCAGACATTAAAGATAAAGATAAAGATATAGATATAGATACAAAGCAGCCGTCAGACGGGGCGTCTTTGGCGGCTGAGGAGTGGACAGAAGAGACATATGAGTCCCACATTACTGCGGCAGATGCATACATACATCTGCAAAAGGATGTAGAGAAGGGGTGCTTTATGGTCGGCGCTTATACGCTGGAGGAGAAGGAGTTTCCGGACGGCGATCTGGATTCCTGCGTGAGTACGCTGTCTTCCCTTTTGGATACGGCGCGCTATGCGCAGCAAGATGCCGAGCCGGAGCAGATCGCTACTTTGACAAGCCCTTATGAGACGAGTGTGCAGAGTGTCGAGGAATATCTGGAAGGAGAAGAGGATCGGTTTGACACACGGTTTGGCGTGCAGATGATCTATTCAGTTGTGCTTCTGATCCTGTGTACTTTTGCTTCTTCTTTCATTATCCAGAAGGTGATCGAAGAGAAGGCGTCAAAGCTTGTAGAACTTCTGATGGTCAGTGTCAGCCCGCTTGCCATGCTGGTGGGGAAGATCCTTGCCGTGATGACATATGTATTCGGGTTGATCGTGTCGCTTGCGGCAGTAGCGGGTATCTCTTATGTGATAACCGGGCAGTTCGCAGATACATCTGTTTTGCAGCAGCAGGCAGGCGCCTCCGGTATCTTTTCAGATATATTGCAGGTATCTCCGGGCACGGTCCTGGTTCTGGTGATCTCGCTGCTGCTTGGTTATCTGCAGGTTTCTCTGATCAGCGGGCTGATCGGAACGGGGTGTTCTTCTATGGAGGATGTGGAATCTGCGAACCTTGTTGTCGTCCTGATGGTTATGGCAGGATATCTGGCGGCGACATTGACGGTGGGGATCGGAAGTAATCCTGTATTGACATATCTGGTGACGTTATGCCCGGTGGCTTCGATGTTCTGTGCGCCGGTACGGTTTGTACTCGGTGATATCGGCATCGGGATGCTCGCCGTCTCATGGCTGATCCAGACCGTTATCATTCTTTTGCTTGCTTATGTCTGTGCGAGGATCTACCGTGCGTTGATGATGTATCGAGGAAGCCGCATGAAATTCGGCGGGTGGATCGAGATGTTCCGACAGAATCGCGTAAAGGAGGTGGATTGCAGATGAAAGGATTTGGAAAGATATTTTCTTTTACGTTTGTCGAGCATGTGAAGCAGAAAGGGTATCGGAATGTGACCATTATCATAGCTCTTCTGTGCCTGTTGCTTCCGGCGGTGATCATGCCTGCAGTCGAGTATTTTAAAGAGGATGAGGCTTATGTGAGTAAGCTTGCCAAAATCTACGTGGTTGAGATGGGACATGGCAAGGAGCTGAAGGCGGATTTTGAGATTTTAAACAGTGTGGATCCGAACCGGTTTACCGACATTGAGTATGAGGCGGCAGCAGATGTGGAAGAAGCATCGAAGAAGGCAGAGGAAGAGGATCATTCGGCGCTGCTTGTTGTGGACGGGCAGGAAGGCGGTTATCAGATTGACGTACTTCTGCCGGAGGAGACGAAGCTGAATAAGAAGGATGTGAATGCATACGGAACGTTTGTCTCTGATTATTTTCGTTATATCCTGGTTCAGAAATCAGAACTTGAAGATACACAGATCGCGGAGCTGACGATGCCCATCGAGACAAAGATACGGGACAGTGCGGTTCCGGCAGATGAGAGCGACGAATATGCGGAGGTAAGAGACATTATGGGAACATTGCTTCCGTATCTGAATATCATGATCCTCTATTTCTTGATCCTTGCCTATGGACAGGGAACTGCGAATATTGTGATCATGGAGAAGACGTCGAAGCTTATGGATCTGTTCCTGGTATCCGTGAAGCCCGGGGCGATGTTGCTTGGTAAAGTATTTGCTGCGGCTGCAAGCGGGATTTTCCAGAGCTTTGTATGGATTGCCTGCCTGACGGGGGGAGTAAGCCTCGGGATCTATTTCACGAAGATGGTGAATCCTGCAACTGATATGGGAGTGATCCGGATCGTAGAAAGTTTTGGGGAATTTACAGGAATGTTTACGGTTCCAGGGGTGATACTTGCGCTTCTGATGCTGGCGGCGGGACTTTTGCTTTATTGTTCACTGGCGGCAGTGGGCGGTGCGATCGCAGAGAAGCCGGAAGATCTGTCCAGTACGAGTATTCTGTTTGTGATGGTGTTGATCCTTAGTTTTTTTGCAACGCTGTACGCGGGAGGAACCGGCGCGGATGTGCCGTGGGATGCGATCACATGGCAGGTGTGGGTGCCGTTTACTGCGATCCTGGTCGCGCCGACGAAGATCCTGCTTGGTGCGATGAGTATCCCTGAGGCGGCAGGCTCCCTTGGGATCGTGGTCGTGACGGCGGCGCTGATCACGGTGCTGGCGGGAAAAGTGTATAAGATGATGTCTCTTTATAAAGGGAATCCGCCGGGACCGGGGAAGATAGCAAAGATGCTGTTCAGGAATAGATAATATATTTTCTATAACTTTTCGAAACCTCAATCTTGCTATTTTGTAAGTCTTATGTTAGAATAAATATGGTTTATACGCAGGAGGTGTAGAAGGTGGAGATCTTAAAGATAGTTTTGATGATTATATTTGCAATAGACTGTATCGCACTGACAGCCATCGTCCTTATGCAGGAAGGCAAGTCCGCAGGGCTTGGAACGATCAGTGGTATGGCGGATACTTACTGGGGACAGAACAAGGGACGTTCTATGGAGGGCGCGTTGGTGAAGTCAACGAAGTTTCTGGCGATCCTGTTTATTGTACTGGCAGCAGTGTTGAATTTAAAAGTATTTGCATAAGATCGGGCATATTTTTATGAGAACGGTGGGACACTCCTGTATAGGAGTGTCCATTTGTATTTAGCATGTATTGGTCATAGAAGGAGGAAGTACAGGAGATGGATAAGACTTTTGAAAAGAGAAAAAAAGTAATATGCGATCTGATCTGCGATGAGATGTACGTACCTATGAAGTTCAAAGAGCTTGCCATGTTCCTGCAGGTTCCGAGAGAACAAAGAGAGGAGCTGAGGGAAGTTCTTAAGATCCTGGAGGCAGAGGGGAAGATCTATCTGTCAAAGAGGGGAAAGTACTGTAAAGGTGAGGCGAAGCATCTGACCGGAGTCTACCTGGCGAATCCAAGGGGATTCGGATTTGTAACGACGGAGGAGGATAGCCGGGATGTATTCATCAGCGAAGATGACAGGAACGGTGCGTTCGACGGCGACAGGGTTGAATTCGTAATTATCAGAGAGCCGGACAGCAGACGGCGGGAAGGCAGGATCGTGAAGATCCTTTCCAGAGGGATCGTAAGGGTCGTCGGGATCTATAGGAAAAAGGCGAAACAGAACTATGGGTTTGTGATCCCGGATGATCAGAAATTTGATCAGGACATATTTATTCCCGACGAGAAGTCAAAAGGGGCTGTGGACGGGCATAAGGTAGTGGCAGAGCTGACATCTTATGGAGAAGAAGGGAAAAAACCGGAAGGGAAAGTAATAGAGATCCTGGGGCATATCAATGATCCGGGAGTTGATATTATGTCAATTGTCAGAGGATACGATCTTCCGGTGGAATTTTCCGAAAAACTATTGAATCAGGCAGACCGTGTGGCGAAGGCTGTAAGCGACGCCGATATGCAGGGGCGCAGAGACCTCCGGAACTGGCAGATGGTGACCATTGACGGAGAAGATGCGAAAGATCTGGACGATGCAGTCTCGCTTACAAGAGAAGGAGAGAATTATGTCCTGGGAGTTCATATTGCAGATGTGACCAATTATGTTCAGGAGAACAGCGCCATCGACAGAGAAGCGAAAGAGCGCGGTACAAGCGTCTATCTCGTAGACAGGGTGATCCCGATGCTTCCGCACAGGCTGTCGAACGGGATCTGTTCCTTGAATGCCGGGGAAGACCGGCTTGCCCTAAGCTGTATCATGACGGTGAACCCGAAAGGAAATGTGATCGGGCATGAGATCGCGGAGACAGTGATCCGCGTAGATGAGAGAATGACATACACCGGTGTGAAGAAGATCCTGGAGGATCATGATCCGGCGGAGACACAAAAGTACCGGGAACTTCTTCCGATGTTGGAACAGATGCAGGAATTATCGCAGATCCTGCGGGAACGCAGGCAGAGGCGGGGGTCTATAGATTTTGATTTCCCGGAGGCGAAGATCATTCTGGATGACAAGGGGCAGCCGGTTGAGATCATGCCGTACGACCGCAATGTTGCAACGAAGATCATAGAAGACTTCATGCTTCTGGCAAATGAGACGGTGGCGGAGGATTATTATTGGCAGGAGATTCCTTTTGTATACCGGACGCATGAGGCTCCGGAGGAAGATAAGATCCGTACACTTGCCGCGTTTATCAATAATTTCGGCTATTCTATGCATATCGGAGCGAATGAGATCAGGCCTAAGGAGATCCAGAAGCTCCTTGCCAGGGCAGAAGACACGCCGGAGGAGACACTGATCTGCCGCCTGGCGCTTCGATCTATGAAGCAGGCGCGGTATATGCCGGAGAATGTCGGGCATTTTGGTCTGGCGGCGAATTATTATACGCATTTTACGTCGCCCATCCGGAGATATCCGGATCTTCAGATTCACAGGATCATAAAAGATAATCTAAGAGGACGGATGAATGAGAAGAAGATCGAGCATTATCAGTGTATCCTTCCGGAAGTGACGAAGCATTCCAGTGAGATGGAGCGAAGGGCTGACGAAGCCGAACGCGAGACGATGAAGCTTAAGAAAGTGGAATACATGCAGCAGTATGTCGGTGAAGAATTTGAAGGCGTGATCTCCGGGATGACGAAATGGGGAATGTACGTGGAGCTTCCGAATACCGTGGAAGGGATGGTACATGTGACAAATATGACGGATGATCATTATGATTATTATGACGACCGGTATGAGATGATAGGAGTCAATACTAATAAGACATACAAATTAGGGCAAAAAGTCCGGGTACGTGTCATTGGTACGGATCGTTTCCTTCGAACGATAGACTTTGAGATTGAAACATGATAGGATTATAATAAAGAGGTGGCGCATATGGCAAAGACAAACGGAAAGATGATAGCCAATAACAAAAAGGCGTATCATGATTATTTCATACTGGATACCTACGAGGCAGGGATCGCTCTGCATGGGACAGAAGTCAAGTCTCTGCGGATGGGCAAATGCAGCATTAAGGAGTCTTTTATCCGGGTGGAGAACGGTGAAGTCTATATCTACGGTATGCATATCAGCCCTTATGAGAAAGGCAATATATTCAACAAGGATCCGCTTAGGATCCGTAAGCTTCTTCTTCACAAGTCGGAGATCAATAAGATGCTTGGCAAGACGAAGGAGAAAGGAGTGGCGGTCGTTCCGCTTAAGGTGTATTTTAAAGGAAGCCTTGTGAAGATAGAGATTGGCCTTGCCAAAGGTAAGAAACTCTATGACAAACGCCAGGATATTGCCAGAAAGGATCAGCAGAGAGAGGCGCAGAGAGACTTCAAAGTCCGTAATTTCGGATAAATCGGAGAGGAGAAAAGGGATGGTACCGACCAGGAAAGATGATTTAAGGAAGATGGTCTCTCAGACGACGGTTGAGACGTATGAAGAATTGACGCCCCAATTGATCAGGCTGATCGAAGAGACAAGGCATAACGACGCTCTCACCGAGGCTCAGAAGCAGGACGAGATCTCCTTACATATGTTAGGTTATGTGAAGTCCTGCACGAATGAGATCATCATCGAAGTGTTGGCGGAGATATTAGGATTAGATGATTAGAGGTTAGATGATCAGAAAGGAAGAGGGAAATGGGTTATTGTGTAAAATGTGGTGCAAAAGTAGAAGACGGAATCATGATATGTCCGCAGTGCGGGGCACAGATACCGGTTATGCCAGGCAGTTATCAGCCTCAGTATTATGGCACGTCATATGGCTCGTCAGAGTATTTTGGGCAGGATGAGGTGCGCCGGAATAAGGCAATGGGCGTACTGTCTTACATAGGAATTCTGGTGCTCATACCGCTTCTTGCAGGAGATAGGAGGTCTGAGTATGTGAAGCATCACATGAATCAGGGGATCGTGCTTACGATATTGTCTGTGCTGGTGGATCTGCTGGACGGAGAATCGGTATGGGGACTCTATTCTATGATACATTTCAACGGAGGATTATTCTCATGGACGCTTGATATCCTTGATCTTGGGATCTTCGTATTGTGTATCATGGGAATTGTGAGCGCATGCAGAGG
>Ga0224483_100461_pt1 | contig 12833 bp, 12 predicted proteins | sample hydfratestSal1_FD_181453 | JGI IMG/M metagenome (GOLD analysis project Ga0224483, IMG submission 181453) | Metatranscriptome of mouse feces microbial communities from Columbus University, Ohio, United States - Sal1 (Metagenome Metatranscriptome) ... | reverse complement strand
GACTCTGTTATGGGGATTATTGCTAATTTTGCATATGATTAGTATCCGACAGGTATAGTGATTTGTCAACTAATTGTAGGACTACGGAAAAAGTCAGATATATGTCTGAATAGTGTTAGGTAGATATGGAATTCAGGACCGAGATAAAACCACTCCCCGGCGTCAGAGGCATCATACGTCATGGTGAACCGATAGTAATGTTAGGTTCATGTTTCACTGACAATATTGGCAAATGTATGGTGGAAGAATTATTTGATGCTGACGTCAATCCGTTTGGACCGATATATAATCCGTTGTCTCTTCTGCGTGCTATCGAGACCCTTGTGAATCATACCACTCTTACTCCCGATGAACTTATCGAACATGAACAGCGCTTCCATAGCTATCTGTTCCACTCCCGCTATTCTTCATCGAGCTCGGCAGAGGATGTATGCGCGAGAATGAACGACAGAATTGAGTCTGCAGCTGAAACCCTGCGCAAATGCAAGGTACTTATTCTTACCCTCGGCACCACAAAGACCTACCGGCTTAAGAAAACAGGCGAAGTTGTGGCTAATTGTCACAAGCAGCCGGCTTCAACATTCGATACTGTCAATCTTAGCCTGAATGGAGTGACCACAGCCCTTGAAGAGCTGTATGCCCTGTTCCGTTCAGTCAATAAAGATGCGCGAATAATTATTACCGTAAGTCCATTGCGCTATCTCGGTGACGGTGCCCATGCCGGACAGATAGCAAAAGCCACACTCCTGCTTGGAATTGAGGCTCTGATAGCAGCTCATAGTGAGGATGTGGGCTACTTCCCATCCTATGAAATCATGATGGATGATTTGCGCGACTATCGGTTCTATGCCGAGGATATGCGCCACCCATCAGATGTGGCAGTGAGATACATCTATGAAATCTTCAAGTCATCATATTTTGATGATGAGACAATTCGGATAGCCACCGAAGCTTCTCGGCTCACGCGTCGTCTGGCTCACCGCTCGCTCTCGGGCGATACCGCAGCAGAAGATGCTAAAAAACATAATGAGGTTAATAAATTTATATTAACATATCCAAAACTCCAATCAGCGTATAAACGTTATACTATAAATGGAATATAATATCTCTGACATAGCTAACATATTGGGTGTTAAATGCCTGCAATCACCCCAACTGACGGTTTCGCAACTTCTGACCGACAGCAGGGACCTCACATACCCTCAGGATTCGCTTTTCTTCGCAATAACCACCTCCACCGGCGACGGACACCGTTACATTTCCGACCTTTATGCCAAGGGCGTAAGGAACTTTGTGGTCACCGGCATCCCGCAAGACGCAAAGGGATTGAAGGATTGCAATTTCTTAGTGGTCGACAATGTGATGGAGTCGCTGCATAAACTGGCGGCACACCATAGACAGATGTTTGACATTCCGGTAATCGCCATTACCGGCAGCCGTGGAAAAACCACGGTGAAAGAATGGCTAAACCAGTTGCTCCGCGATGACTACTCGATAGCTCGCAGTCCAAGAAGCTATAATTCGCAGATAGGAGTGCCGTTGTCTATATGGGAGATTGGCGCAGATAGTTCATTGGCTATATTTGAAGCAGGGATTTCACGTCACGATGAGATGCGACGTCTGCAGGGAATCATATCGCCCACTATCGGTATATTCACCAACATAGGGTCGGCTCATAGCGACGGATTCGCATCTGTAGAAGAGAAGGTGATGGAGAAAGCCTCACTACTAAAAGACTGTGAGTGCGTGATTTTCAACGGCGACGATTCTCTGCTATCGGAGTTCATCACCACAACAGGTGTTGAAATAGCTTGGTCATCAAAGGATAGCGAACGCCCGCTGTTTATCAGCATGATTGAGAAGCGTCCTGAAAGCAGTTCCACCACCATACACTACTCCTACCTCCATGCACCGGTTGAAAAGGTTACAATTCCTTTCATCGCGCACGCCGATATCGAGAATGCCATACACTGCCTTGCAGTAATGCTCTATCTACGCTTCCCGGCGGAGGAAATAGCTAAACGTATGAGTGCTCTCACCCATGTGGGCACCCGTCTGGAAGTAATCGAAGGGACAGGTGGCTGCATGCTCATCCACGATAATTACACCAGCGACTACAACTCTCTCGCTCCCGCACTAAATTTCATGAACCGCCGACTTACCGCCGACTTGACCGCCACGGTAATCATAAGCGACCTTATGCACGATGTGTCAGAACCCCGTATGCTCTACCGTCGTGTAGCTGAGTTGCTAACACTCAAAGGAGTGCGCCGCGTGATAGGAATCGGAAGCGAGATTTCACGCCACAAAGAGTTTTTCGACCCCACATCCCGTTTCTTCGCACATACCGAAGAATTTCTCTCCTCGATGTCGCCCTCTGACTTCACCAACGAACTGATACTTATAAAAGGGGCTCCGCAATTTCACTTCGAACGTATCGGTGAGATGCTTGAAGCACGCCAGCATGAGACCGTGATGGAAATTAATCTCGATGCCATGGTGGACAACTTCAACGCTTTCCGCTCTCGGTTGAAACCTATCACCGGCGTCATCTGCATGATAAAAGCATCAGGCTACGGAGCCGGTTCCCATGAACTTGCCAAGACTCTCCAATCGCAAGGCGCGGCTTATCTCGCTGTAGCTGTTCATGACGAAGGTGTTGATTTGCGTCAGGCTGGCATCACAATGCCAATACTGGTTCTCAATCCTTTGGTAGAGAACTTCAAATCCCTATTCTCCTATCATCTGGAGCCTGAAATTTATAGCATCGATTTCCTCCGCAAGCTTATCAAGGAAGCACAGCTCAACGGCATCACCGGATACCCCGTGCACATAAAGATTGATTCCGGAATGCATCGTCTCGGATTCAGGAAAGAGAATATGGCTGAATTGATTGAGGTACTCTCAGGTCAAACTCAAGTAGTGCCAAAGTCAATCTTTTCTCACCTCTGTGCAGCTGATGACCCAATGGAAGATGACTACACCATGAGTCAGTTTGAATACTTCGGCGAATGCTGCGACACACTTCAGGCAGCCTTCCCCGAAAGGAAAATTCTGCGCCACATACTCAACTCTACCGGCATCACCCGTTTTCCCGAGCATCAGCTCGACATGGTGCGCCTCGGTATAGGACTCTACGGTATCAAAACCGTTCACGATGGCTCGCAAGATGAATTGCGCCCCGTGTCCTCGCTCCACACCGTGATAATATCAATCAAAAAATGGGATGCAGGCACAACCATAGGCTACAACCGCCGCGGTGTGCTCAAACGCACATCGCTCATAGCCACCGTTCCTGTAGGATATGCAGACGGAATCAACCGCCACCTCGGCTGGGGCAATTCCGCCATGATAGTGAGAGGCGTGAAATGTCCCACAGTCGGCACCATCTGCATGGATGCATGCATGATTGATGTGACAGACGTACCGGATGTCCGTGTGGGAGACCGCGTGGAAGTATTCGGAGAGAACATGCCTGTCGACACACTTGCCGATACATTGCAAACCATTCCCTACGAGGTGCTCGCATCAATCTCACAGCGTGTCAAACGTATATATTACAGAGAATGACAAAAACGACATAAATAAAACATATTACCATCTTAACAATACACCACTATGAAATCGCCCAGTTTATATATCATCGCCGGTTGTAATGGAGCAGGCAAAACCACAGCTTCATTCACCCTCCTGCCCGACGTATTGAAATGTCAGCAATTTGTCAATGCCGATGAAATTGCAAAGGGGCTATCACCGTTTAATCCGGAAAGTGTTTCTATGGAAGCAGGGCGTATAATGCTCAACCGGATTGAAGAACTTTTGAAGAAAGGCGCCACGTTTGCTATCGAGACCACACTGGCAACCCGAAGCTACCATGCGCTGATATCGCGCGCCCACAAGCTGGGCTATCTCGTGCACCTCCTCTACATCTGGCTCTCTTCGCCCCAACTCGCCATCAAGCGAGTGGCGCAGCGCGTCAGCGAGGGTGGACACAACATCCCGCAGGATGTAATAATCCGCCGCTATCATCACGGCATCAGCAACCTGTTCAAACTTTTCATGCCGATAGTTGACTCGTGGATTATCATTGACAATACCCGCTGCCGCCCACAGGTGGTGGCTAACGATACACATACCATAGCACCGGAAATATATGAAAAAATAAAAAATGATGAAGCAACAGAATGAAGAAAATGTGACAGAAAAGATTGCCCGCGGCATGGAGATTGCCGTTGAGAGATGTCTATTGGATAAAATAGTGAAAGGTCAGACGGTGGTCTACGCCCATAAGGACGGAAGTATTTACACCATGTCAGCCAAGGACGCCTTGAACCATTTCCTGACCGAAGCTGCTGCTAATTATCAAAATGCGGAATAAAATCACTTCCGGTGCCCGGTATGCCATTCCGTTGTTACCGTCAGCTTCCATCAGCAGCCACATCCGGTGTCTGCGCATCGCCTCTTCTCCACTCCCCATCCCGACGGGCAATATAACAGTATTTAATCCTAAGCTCTCAGACCGGTGCCCCCTAAAAGGTTCACCGGTCTGACTGCATTTGTACTGTTCGCAAGTCGGATAATGAGATGAGTGCAAACTTTATGCAGAAAAGATTGTTTAAAATTGTAGGGACTGAGAACATATTAAAGTCTCCGAAATAATCACAAATTAACAAAACAACAGATTAATCAATTATGAGAAGCATTACAACATTTGACCTCCAGTATGCTCACCGTTTCTATGGATTCAAAGGTGAGGCCCAGTATCTTCACGGACATACAGGCGTCATGACCATCGAAGTTGAGGATAGCATAAACGATGGAGTGAACATGGTGTTTCCCTGTAATGAAATACGAAAAACTGCGTGGGATGTGCTCCAGAATTTCGACCATGCATTGGTACTGAGAGAGGACGACCCTCTGCTTCCGGCAATCCTGAGTGTATATGAGCAACAAGGCATACTTCACGGTCATCCTCAAAACAAAATGAAGGGCGTGGCATTTAAAACAAATCTTGCCATGGCACTTCCTGACGCTCGAGTGGTGGTGACCAAGGAGACAATGACTGTTGAAGGAATGATTAAGATTGTATACGACCTTCTTAAAGACAAACTCAACATTGCCAAGATAACCTTTAACAGTGGTGTGAATGCAGCATCGCAGGAATTTGAGACACGCAATGACATTGACCGATGCCCTCTCTGTGGTATCTCGCTCAATGAAAACGGAGTATGTCCCAAATGTGGCTATCGGAAACCGGAATAGTTTCACCCTATAAGTTTGAAGTGATAAGATAGAGCAATTCTCTTACCTGAGCACTCCTCTTACACTTTCTAAAAAATAATCGTCCCTACGGAATAGGCTTTTGGCTTTTCCAAGGGACGTTTTTTATAGCATAATGAATGCAATATCGAGATTAAACTCACTGCGGGTTAACTATTTGCAGTGAGTTTGCGCATGATATCCAGATAAAGATAGGGATTCTTGCTGCGCAAGCGCTTCGCGATTACGAACCCCAGGGTATCACCGCCCTGCATACGCAAAGAGCTGCAAGTCGGTGACTTACAGCTCTTTAAGCGGAAAGACAGGGATTCGAACCCTGGGTTCCCGTAAGGGAACAACGGTTTTCGAGACCGCCCCGATCGACCACTCCGGCATCTCTCCGAATAACGGAACCCGAAACCCGCGTTTCGGGACTGCAAATATAGAAATAATTTTTTATTAAAATACGCAAAGGCCCCGAAAAAAACGCACGAAACGAAAAAACACGAGGAAACACCGCGCAAAGAATTGCTGAACGCGAATAATTTTTACCTTTGCAAAAAAGGCATCCATCGAAAACAACGACGCAAAGGATTGCACCATTTTTGCCGTGGAAAGAGAAGCGGAGCGCACGGAAAGGGTCCGATAATTCCACGAAGCCATACTAAAACCGACATGGATTTCGTTGGATGGACAAACAGATGACGTTAATAACAAGCGCGTTATGAAAAAATGGCTATTTATCATCGGAACGGCCGCGACGACGGTGTGGCTGACGGGATGCTCGTCGAGCTACTTTGCCGCGGCGGGATACGGGAACGACGACCTCTATGCCATTCACGACAAGGCGGAGATCGCCCGGCGCCAACAAGCGGAAGCCGAAAAGAAGAAAGCCGAGGCTGAAGCCCGCAGGGCGGAATGGGAAGCCCGGCTGGCCGAGGCGGAAGCCAACGCCGTGCAGCGGCGCTACTACGAAACGACGTCGAACCCCTACGAAGACGTGCTGGCCGACACCTACGAAAGCGCCTATGCCCGGCGCCTGCGGGGCTTCGAGTCGCCGACGTACCGGATGCCGTCGAGCTACTATGATTTCCGTTACGGCAGCTCTTTCCACTACGTGTCGGCCTACGACCCTGCGTTCTACAACGTGATGGTCATGGGCGACCAGGTGTGGGTCGAGCCCAAATACATCACCGCCATGTTCGGCACGTGGGGCCGCCCGTCGGTCTACGTGGACCCGTGGTACTACGGCTGGAACTGGCGTCCCCATTTCAGCTGGGGATTCTCGTTCGGCAGCTGGGGCTGGGGTTTCGGACCTTGGTACGACCCGTGGTACTATCCGGGCTGGGGTCATGGCTGGGGATGGGGGCACCCGCACTGGGGACCTCCGCACTGGGGCGGGCATCCGCATCGTCCCTACGCCTCGAACATCGTACACCGTGCCAATCCCAATACCCCACCCTCGTCGGGCAGCCGCTACTACAACCGTGACCAACGTTTCGGCACCTACGGGACGAGCGGCACGCCGAACCGCGGCAGCAGCAACGGCCATTTCGGCGTACGCAACCCGTCGTCGGGCAATCAGAACGCCCGGCCGGGCACCACGACGAACCGCGGCAACAACCGTGGCAGCTACTCGAATCCGTCGTACCGCAACAACTCGGGCGGCAACACCTACAACCGCGGCGGCTCGACGAACAACAATTCGGGGAGCTCGTACAACCGCGGCAGCAACAACTCGGGCTCGTCGTACAACTCGGGCAGCTACAACCGGGGCGGCAGCACGGGCGGCTCATACAACCGCGGCGGCGGGGGCGGAAGCTCGCGCAACGCAGGCGGACGCTAAACAGACAAAACACCAAAAGCAATGAAACGCACACGCTGGATTATATGGGCCGCGATACTGGCCGTCGGGACCGCCACGGCCCAGACGAGCTACAACCGCGACATGGGCGGTCTGCTCATCGACCGCGACGTCATGACGCCGGCCGACCTGCTCGGCCTGTCGCAGACGCAGTTCAACTTCGGGACGGCGCGGGCGATGGCAATGGCGGGAGCTTTCACTTCGCTGGGAGCCGACGCCTCGTCGATGGCTATCAACCCGGCAGGACTGGGCATGTACCGCAAAAACGAAGTGACCTTCACGCCGATGATGACCTTTGCGCGAAGCACGACGCCGGATGCGGGTGCCTACGGCAGCAACAGAACCAACCGCTTTTCGGCCTCGAACTTAAGCGTGGTCATCAACACGGTGAACCGCACCCGCGGGCTGATCGGGCTGAGCATCGGATTCGGCTACAACCGCATTGCTGACTTCAACTACGACTACTCCTACCAGCGTTCAGGGCAGGACGCGACGGTGGCCGACGTCTATGCGCGGCAGATGGTGTGGAACCGCATCTCGAAAAACGACTTCGACGACGGCGGCCAGGGCAACTGGAACTGGGACCGCATAGCCCCCCAATACTGGAATGCCGCCCTCGCCTACCGGGCCTACATGATCGACCAGACGGGCGAAAACGCCTGGGCCCCGACGTGGATCGGCAACGGTGCCGACATCACGCACTACACCACCGTGAAGAGCCGCGGCTCGGCGGGCGAATTCGCGATGTCGGTAGGCGCCAACATCGAAAACAAACTTTACGTAGGCGCCACGGTGGGCATTCAGAGCATCCACCGGAAACTCTACGTCGACTACGCCGAAGACTACCGCTATGCCGACCCGAGCACGGAACACCCCTACGGCACCGACCCCTCGCTCGACTACCAGCTGCTCTATGCGAAACTCAACCAGGCCATGATTATAAACGGTGCGGGCGTGAACCTGAAAGTAGGTTTGGTCTACCGGCCGATTCCGGGCCTGCGGATAGGCGCGGCGTTCCACACGCCGACTTACTATTCGCTCGACCGCAAGTACCAGAGCTCGGCAGCCTCGATGGCCTTCGCCAACCGCAACACCGACCCCAACGTACGCCCCGACAGCAAGGGCTACATCTCCTCGGGCACGGAAAACATGACCACCCCGCTGCTCTACGACGAGAACCCCGACGGCTGGTCGTTCACCACCCCGGCCCGTCTGCTGCTGGGCGCATCCTATACGTTCGGCAGCCGGGCCATCCTGTCGGTGGACTACGAGCGCGACTGGTACAACGGAATCCGCATGAGCGACAACCCGATAGGCACCGAACTCAAGCACTCGTACAAACAGACGTTCCGCGACATGCTCAAAGGCTCGAACATCGTCCGGGCAGGCGCGGAGTTCAAGGCGCTGCCGGGGCTGGCCCTGCGTGCCGGATTCGGATACAGCGGTTCGATGCTGCGCGACGAAAACACGATATTCGCACAGCCGGCCATCAAGAAGACGGTCTATTACAGCGCAGGCATCGGCTTGGCGCTGTCGCGGGTATGCACGCTCGACCTGGCCTACCAATACATGAAGCACACCACGACGGACTACTATCTGTTCTACGTGAACGAGACGGAAGACACCCCCACGGGGCCGCAGGATATGTTCGCGGAGAGTTCGCTCTACCGCACCGATTTCGCCCGTCACAACGTGGCGCTGTCGCTCAGCTTCCGGTTCTGACACTCCGGACCGATCCGGATGCTCGCCCCTGCCGCAACGGTTTGCGGCAGGGGCGATGCCGTTTCAGCCCAAGACATAAAAAAGGCCGTCCGGTTTCCCGGACAGCCCTGCGAAACAACCCGGTGGCCTACTCCCCACCGACCGGACCGTTCCGAACCGGAGGAATCAGTCCTGCTCGACCGGAAGGCGGCGGGAACGGGACGCCGTCCCCTTTTTATCGTTTTCGGCCGGGGAATATTCGCACCATTCGAGGTTGCGTTCGGGCGTCGCGCGGCGAACTTCGCGGCTGCGCTCCTTGGCGAGCTTCCGATCGTCGCTGCGCACCGAAGCCAAGGTGCGCGACGTACCCTGCGGCTCGATTCGGGTGAGGCCGTCGGTCTCGCGGACCTGCCGGCAGGGGTCCTCTACATAAATCCACTCCTCGTCGAGCCCCGTGCTGCGGCCCTCGTTCCAAGGCCCGCGCGCGTCGTCGCCGACCGAGTGGTTGGAGTAGATGTTGCTGTAGCGGGGATCGCTCTGAAGCACTCCCGGCGGGAAATTGGGCTGGATGGTGTCGAGCGCCGCCTCGAACTGCTGGAAATGGGCGACCTCGCGCGTGAGGAGGAAGTTGAGCGTTGCGAGCACATCCTTGTCGTCGGTGAACTGCATGAGATACTCGTAGACGATTTTCGCCCGCGACTCGGCGGCGATGTTGGACCGCAGGTCGACCGTCAGGTCGCTGTTAGCGTTGACGTAGGAGCCCTGCCAGGGCACGCCGTTGCTGTCGGTGAGCCGGGGCCCGCCGCCCGTAATCACCCCGAACTGGGGATTGATGGAGAAGGCCTGGTGAATGAAATCGTCCTTGGAGAAATCGCCCTCGCCGAAGACGTCGTTGCGCTCGGCGGCATCCTTGAGATTGCCGTTGACGCCCGCCAGAAGCATCTGGATGGTAGCACCGACAATCTCCAAATGGCCCAACTCCTCGGTGGCGATGTCCATCAGAAGATCGTACTTGTCGGGATAGGGATTGTGGCAGGCGAACGCCTGCACGAAATACTGCATGGCCGCTTTCAACTCGCCGTTGCCGCCGCCGAACTGCTCGAGCAGCAAGCGCGCGAACCGGGGGTCGGGCCGCGAAACCCGGGCCTTGAACTGGAGTTCCTTGGAATGGTAGAACATACGCTTGTTTTTTAGTTCGGTTTATTTCCGCCTGCAACGCCGCAGTCCGGCGGCGGAACCTGCCGGAACCCGACAGAATCATGCGCCGAAAAGACCGCGGCATACTCCGCCAAGTGCAAAAGGGCTGCCAAAAAGGGCAGGCGCAGCGAGCGGCGGGCCGCCGAGGTCTCCGAGCCGGGAAACAGCGCGGACGTCCGAAAATTGCGCACCGCGACGCGTTGCCATTATGAATAATATTTGCTAATTTTGCAGCACGAAAAAAGCTAAAACGCAAATCAGCACTATGGCAAAGGAACTCAAGGACCTGACCAAATCGGACGAGAACTACTCGCAATGGTACAACGACCTGGTGGTCAAGGCGGGGCTGGCCGAAAACTCGGCCGTACGCGGCTGCATGGTCATCAAACCCTACGGCTATGCCATCTGGGAAAAGATGCACGACGCTCTGGACCGGATGTTCAAGGAAACGGGCCATCAGAACGCCTACTTCCCGCTGTTCATCCCCAAGTCGTTCTTCTCCAAGGAAGCGCACCACGTGGAGGGATTTGCCAAAGAATGCGCCGTAGTGACCCACTACCGGCTCAAGAACGACCCCGAAGGCAAGGGAGTGGTGGTCGACCCGGACGCCAAGCTGGAAGAGGAACTGATCGTGCGCCCGACGTCGGAGACGATCATCTGGAACACCTATAAGAACTGGATTCAGTCGTACCGCGACCTGCCCATCCTGTGCAACCAGTGGGCCAACGTGGTCCGCTGGGAAATGCGCACGCGCCTGTTCCTGCGCACGGCCGAATTCCTGTGGCAGGAGGGCCACACGGCCCATGCGACGCGCGAGGAAGCCATCGAGGAAGCCACGAAGATGATCCACGTGTACCAAAAATTCGCCGAGGAATGGATGGCCGTACCGGTGGTGGTGGGCCACAAATCGCCCAACGAGCGCTTCGCCGGAGCCGAGGACACGCTGACCATCGAAGCGCTGATGCAGGACGGCAAGGCCCTGCAAAGCGGCACGTCGCACTTCCTGGGGCAGAACTTCGCCAAGGCGTTCGACGTGCAGTATGTCAACAAGGAGGGCAAGCTGGAATACGTATGGGCTACCTCGTGGGGCGTTTCGACCCGTTTGATGGGCGCCCTTATCATGGCCCACTCGGACAACAACGGCCTGGTGCTGCCGCCTAAACTCGCGCCGATTCAGGTGGTGATGGTACCGATTTACAAGACGGCCGAGCAGCTGGCCGAAATCGTGGCCCGGTTCGAGCAAATCGCCGCCGAACTGCGGGCCAAAGGCATCAGCGTGAAAATCGACGACCGCGACAACGTACGCCCGGGCTTCAAGTTCGCGGAGTACGAGCTCAAGGGCGTACCTGTACGCTTAGCGATGGGCGGCCGCGACATGGAGAACGGCACGGTGGAACTCGTGCGCCGCGACACGCTGGAAAAGGAGACCCTTTCGCAGGAGGGGCTGGCCGGACATATCGAAACCCTGATGACCGACATCCAGCACAACATTTTCCGCAAGGCGCTCGACTACCGCAATTCGATGATTACGCGCGTCGACACGTGGGACGAGTTCAAGCGCGTGCTCGACGAAAAGGGCGGCTTCATATCGGCCCACTGGGACGGCACGGTCGAAACCGAAGTGGCCATCAAGGAGGCCACGAAAGCCACGATCCGCTGCATTCCGGTCGACGCCGAAGAGGAAGAGGGCGTCTGCGTCTTCTCGGGCAAACCGTCGCACCGCCGCGTCCTGTTCGCCCGGAGCTACTAAAGAAAAGAATCCCCTGGCAATAAGAAACGCACCGATTTACGGTGCGTTTCTGCTATTTTATACAATCGGCTAAAACAAGAAATAACTAATTTCCGAAACCAACCACCCAAAAAAAGTGCCCAATATAGCACTGATAACAGCAAATTTCCAGTTTCTTCGATTTTCCTCCCGAGTTCGCCGTTTCGCATGCTGTTCAGCATTGGCCAAACCTTCCGCATGTTCCTTAATATACTTTAACACATCCTCATAGGCGAGAATCGCAATCTTATATGTTGCATAAGCCTGCTCCTTTTCAGGGAATGCATCGGATTCATTCCGACGAGCTTCGACAGCTTTGTCCACCGCAACCCCGTTCAGTCGAGTTAACTCGGGCAAAAACTGGCCATCGCTCACCAACGAAAGGTTGACATCACAATATGCCTTTCTAAAACTTTCAACCTGATCATAATAACACATCAGCATGATCTTATAACAATCGAGCGTAACGCGAATCAAATGACCATTGGCCTTTCGGATTTCAGAAAGATAATCGGCTTCCGCCTTCCCAGCAACGAAACAACGAGCAACGTGATCGTTAACAGCACGGATTTCATTGAGTACGGGCGCCGGAAATTTTTGGACTGTACTCTCAACGATAGCCAATGCAGGCTTGAAAACAGTATTATACTTCTGATATAATTCGCAAAGACTCTGCTGCACCTGCGCAGAAAGAACAGACCCGACTGCCATCGTATCAGCTATGAAACTATTCGGTGATCCCGAATTTACGATCAAACATCTCGTTTATGTTTCCACCGACAATCCGGCCATACGACAACAACGGATTCCCTCGAAACTGAATATATCGAGATGACGTATCCAAATGCAGCGAGGCGGCATTCTTCTTTTCGATAAACTGATCCGTCTGTTCGGCAGGCTGCTCCTGAATCTTCTCCAAAGGCAACCCTACAACTCGCTCGATCAACTGATCGAAACGGTCCGCTATCATATTTCGCATAGCCGAATCAATTTTTATATATAATGTGTGCGCAAATATACAAACAAATTTTATTCCTCAGCACT
>Ga0224483_100459_pt1 | contig 12840 bp, 11 predicted proteins | sample hydfratestSal1_FD_181453 | JGI IMG/M metagenome (GOLD analysis project Ga0224483, IMG submission 181453) | Metatranscriptome of mouse feces microbial communities from Columbus University, Ohio, United States - Sal1 (Metagenome Metatranscriptome) ... | reverse complement strand
TGCAAAGGAGGCAGGGACTAACCCCGCAAAATATGACGAAATACTATTCTTTAGGAATCGATATTGGTTCCACTACTGTAAAAGCAGCCATTATTGATGAAACACATAACATACTCTTTGCCGACTATAAACGGCACTACGCCAATATCCAGGAGACCCTTGCCCAACTTTTGGAGCAGGCAGGAAAGCAGCTTGGGTCCCTGATGCTTCATCCCACCATCACCGGCTCCGGGGGGCTTACCCTTTCCAAACATCTGGAAGTGCCCTTTGTCCAGGAGGTGGTGGCAGTGGCGGCTGCCCTTCAGGCAGAAAATCCCCGCACGGATGTTGCCATTGAACTGGGAGGCGAGGATGCCAAGATCATCTACTTTACCGGAGGAATCGACCAGCGGATGAACGGGATCTGCGCGGGAGGCACCGGTTCTTTCATTGACCAGATGGCGTCCCTTCTGCAGACCGACGCTTCGGGCCTTAACGAATACGCCAAAAATTATCAGATGATATACCCCATTGCTGCCAGGTGCGGTGTGTTCGCCAAATCCGACATCCAGCCCCTTATTAACGACGGGGCCACAAGGGAGGATTTGGCGGCTTCCATTTTCCAGGCAGTAGTCAACCAGACCATCAGCGGCCTGGCCTGCGGAAAGCCTATTCGGGGCAACGTGGCGTTCCTTGGAGGGCCCCTCCACTTTCTTCCGGAACTGCGCAACGCCTTTATCCGCACCCTGAACCTGTCAGGAGACCAGATCATCGCCCCTGACCATTCCCATCTCTTCGCCGCCCTTGGCGCTGCCATGAACAGCCGACCGGAAGTCGAGATATCTCTGGAAGATCTGGTAAAACAGCTGGTTCACGGTATTCGGATGGACGCTGAGATAAAGAGGATGGAGCCCCTGTTTACCGATGAGACGGACTACAATGCGTTTTTAAGCCGTCACAGCCGGCACACGGTCCGCAAGTCCTCTCTGGCTTCCTATGAGGGAAACTGTTTTCTGGGCATTGACGCCGGGTCCACCACCACAAAGGTGGCTATCGTGGGGGAGGACGGGACCCTTTTGTACCATTTTTACAGCAACAACAACGGAAGCCCTCTGGCAACCGCCATCCGCTCCATTCGTGAGATCCGGGCCCTGCTTCCCGCCTGCGCCAGGATCGCCTGGTCCTGTTCCACCGGCTACGGGGAGGCCCTTCTCAAAGCGGCCCTGATGCTGGATGAGGGGGAGGTGGAGACCATCTCCCACTACTACGCCGCCGCGTTTTTCGACCCACAGGTGGACTGCATCCTGGACATTGGCGGCCAGGACATGAAGTGCATCAAGATCCGTGAGAAAACCGTGGACAGCGTCCAGCTCAATGAGGCCTGCTCCTCCGGCTGCGGCTCCTTTATTGAAACCTTTGCCAAATCCCTGAACTTTTCCGTGGAGGATTTTGCAAAAGAGGCGCTGTTTGCCCAAAATCCCACAGACCTGGGAACCCGCTGCACAGTGTTTATGAACTCCAATGTAAAGCAGGCCCAGAAAGAGGGGGCCACGGTTGCCGACATATCCGCCGGCCTGGCCTACTCGGTCATAAAAAACGCCCTTTACAAAGTGATCAAGATCACAAACCCCGGAGACCTGGGAAGCCACGTGGTAGTCCAGGGCGGTACCTTTTACAATGACGCCGTGCTGCGAAGCTTTGAGAAGATATCCGGCTGTCAGGCTGTCCGCCCTGATATCGCCGGGATCATGGGTGCTTTCGGCGCGGCTCTCATTGCCAGGGAGCGGTTTGGGGAGGGCCGTGAAACCTCCATGCTGCCTCTGGACAAGATCATTCATTTAAAATATGAGACTTCCATGGCCCGGTGCAAAGGATGCACCAACCGCTGTGTCCTGACGGTAAACCGCTTTGAGGGAGGCCGCCAGTTTATCAGCGGCAACCGGTGCGAGCGGGGGCTTGGCAGGGAAAAGGTCAAAAAAGAGGTTCCAAACCTGTTTGACTACAAGTACCGCCGCATATTTGACTATGAAGCCCTGACCCCGGACATGGCCAGGAGGGGAACCATCGGCATTCCCAGGGTGCTGAACTTTTACGAAAACTATCCTTTCTGGGCCGTGTTTTTCAGGGATCTGGGGTTTCGCGTTGTGCTGTCCCCCCAGTCCACCAGAAAGATTTACGAGCTTGGCATTGAGTCCATTCCCAGCGAATCCGAGTGTTATCCGGCAAAGATCGTCCACGGCCACGTTTCCTGGCTTATTGCCCAGGGAATCAAAACCATCTTCTACCCCTGTATTCCCTATGAGAGGAATGAACAGCCACAGGCAGGCAATCACTACAACTGTCCCATGGTCACTTCCTACGCGGAGAATATCAAAAACAATGTGGAGGAGCTGGCTGAGAAAAACGTGCGATTTTTAAATCCATTTATGGCATTTACCAGCGAGGAGATCCTTACAGACCAGCTCATCGCGGAATTTGGAAGAGAGTTTTCGATCTCCGAGGGCGAGATCCGCAATGCCGCCCACAAAGGCTGGCAGGAATTGGCCGCCTCCCGCCTTGACCTGCAAAAAAAGGGGGAGGAGACCATTGCCTGGCTGAAGGAGCATAACCGCCATGGCATCGTCCTGGCCGGCAGGCCCTACCACATTGACCCGGAAATCCACCACGGGATTCCTGAGATGATCACCTCCTACGGAATAGCGGTGCTGACAGAGGATTCTGTGTCCCATTTAGGACAGGTAGAACGGCCCCTGATCGTCACCGACCAGTGGATGTACCACTCCAGGCTGTACGCCGCCGCTTCCTATGTAAAGACCAGCGACTTCCTGGACTTAATCCAGCTTAATTCCTTCGGCTGCGGTCTGGACGCTGTCACTACAGACCAGGTACATGATATTCTTTCCTCTGCCGGAAAGATTTATACAGTGTTAAAGATTGACGAGGTAAACAATCTGGGCGCGGCCCGCATCCGGGTCCGCTCCCTTATCGCCGCGCTGAAGGTCCGGGACAAAAACCATTTTGACCGAAAGATGGTTTCCAGCGCCTACAACCGGGTGCTGTTTACTAAGGACATGAAAAAGGATTACACCATCTTGTGTCCCCAGATGTCCCCCATCCACTTTGACCTGCTGGAACCGGCTATCCGGGCTTTTGGCTACAACCTTGAGATACTGAAAAATGATGACCGCTCCGCCATAGACGTGGGGCTCCAGTATGTAAATAACGACGCCTGCTATCCATCCCTTATCGTCATCGGCCAGGTGATGGAGGCTCTTCTGTCCGGAACGTATGACCTGGACCGCACAGCCGTATTCATGAGCCAGACCGGCGGAGGATGCCGGGCTTCCAACTATATCGGCTTTATCCGCCGAGCTCTGGAAAAAGCGGGTATGCCCCAGGTTCCGGTGATCTCCATCAACGCCAACGGCATGGAGACAAACCCCGGATTCCAGATCACGGTCCCCCTGCTCATCAAATGTATGCAGGCAGTGGTGTACGGCGATATCTTTATGCGGGTATTGTACGCCACCAGACCCTACGAGAAGGAGAAAGGAGCCGCAGGCAGGCTTCACAGGGCATGGAAAAAGCAGTGCGTTGCAGCCCTGTCCAAGCGCTCCCCATCCATGATGGAGTTTCATCGGAATATTAAGGGGATCATCCGGGATTTTGACAACCTTCCAAGGATCGACACGCGAAAACCCAGAGTCGGGATCGTGGGGGAGATCCTGGTCAAGTTTTCCCCTCTGGCCAACAACCACATTGTGGAACTTCTGGAGGCTGAGGGGGCCGAGGCGGTCATGCCAGATCTGATGGACTTTCTGCTGTACTGCTTCTACAACACCAATTTTAAGGCGGAACATCTGGGAGGAAAGCTGTCCACCGCACGGCTGTGCAATGTGGGGATCTCTCTTCTGGAGTATCTGCGCAAAGTCGCCAGAAGGGAGTTTTTGGCCAGCCGCCATTTTACGGCTCCGGGGCGTATCCAGGAACTGGCCAAGATGGCCCAGGATTTTGTGTCCCTGGGCAATCAGACCGGGGAAGGATGGTTTTTGACCGGGGAGATGCTGGAGCTGATCCACAGCGGGGTCCGCAATATCGTATGTACCCAGCCTTTTGGCTGTCTGCCTAACCATATTGTTGGGAAAGGCGTGATCAAGGAACTGCGCAGAGCCTATCCTGACTCCAATGTGATTGCCGTGGATTATGACCCCGGGGCAAGCGAGGTGAATCAGCTGAACCGGATCAAGCTTATGCTGGCTACGGCACAGAAGAATCTGGAAAAAGAAAAAAAGGAAGCCCTTTAAGGGTATGAAAAAGGCTGCCGCGCCGGGTTTAAAAAACCCCCGGCGCGGCAGCCCTATTTTAATATAACTTCTCCGGATACTCCCCTTTGGCGATCAGCGCCCCAAGAGAATCCACCACTGACTGCTTATCCTCTTTGTACGTAACCCCAAACCACTTATCCGGCGTCTTAAGCACCTTCACAGACGCCCTTCCCTCTTTCACCAGCTTATCGATGATCCTGGGAAGCAGATACTCCGACTTCACATCCCCCTGGGAAAGTCCAGCCAAAAACTCCGGAAATCCCTGTTCCAGCACGTCAAGGAACGAGGCGGGAAGCCCCCACATATTCATCGACACATGGCAGCCTATATCCACGGAAACCGGGTTGCCCCTCTCGTCAACAGCCTTCAGGCCGTCCTCAAGGCGCCGAATCTCATAAGTCTCCACCACATTTTTCAGATACCCGTCCTCTCGCACCTGGCAGACTCCCCTGGTGACCCCGCCGTTGTCGCTTAGAGTATTCACCAGCATAAACCCGCCCATGCATAAGTCGTAAACCGCCCCGTCCTCCTTCATCTCATGGACCATATAGTCATGGATCTTTCGAAATCCCTCTTTCCCATAATAATCATCTGCGTTGATGACCAGAAAAGGCCCATCCACCAGCCCCTTAATACTTAAAACCGCCTGGCCTGTCCCCCAGGGCTTCTTTCGGTCCGTCGGTTTTGTAAATCCGTCCGGAAGGTCGTCCAGCTCCTGAAAGGCGTACTCCACCCTGGCGATCTTCTCGATGCGGTTGCCGATGATCTCCTTAAAATCCTTCTCCAGATCTCTGCGGATAATAAACACGATCTTGTTAAATCCCGCCTTCAGGGCATCATAAATGGAATAATCCATGATGATCTCCCCGCCCGGCCCCACAGGCTCCAGCTGCTTGATCCCCCCGCCGAACCGGCTTCCGATCCCCGCTGCCATGATCACAAGCGTTGTATCCCTCATAGTCCTTCTCCTCCTTTTATACACCTTTTGAGTATACCATAGGAATCCATAAAAGGCAAACAGATCAGACCGCAAAATGCCGCGCCGCCCTTTCGGGCCGGCACGGCATCTCCTGATTTCCTGTATTGATCATTGTCTGGCCGACAGACGGGTCAAAGCCCTTCTGAGCGCCATCTTCGCCCGCAGCACGTCAATCTCAGCATTATGTTCCTTAAGACGTCTCTCCGCACGTATCCGTGCCTCATCCGCACGCTTAATGTCTATCTCATCCGGCCACTCTACCACCTCTGCCATAATGGTGATCTCCTCTGGCAGGACCTCAATAAATCCTGTGTGAAGGGCCGCCTTTTTCACCTCGGTCCCTTCATGGATCTTAAGAATGCCAGGCGACACGATAGCTGTCATGGGAATATGGCTGGCATACACGCCGATATCCCCCTCCGTGGTGGACAGCTCCACCATTGACGCGTCTCCCTCATAGAAAACTCTCTCCGGAGTGACGATCTGTAATTTAAACATCTCAGCCATGTTCCACCCTCCTATTTCGTGCGGGCAAGAACATCATCAATATTACCTGCATTAAGGAAATAGCCTTCCGGCACGTCGTCATGTTTCCCGTCCAGAATCTCCTTAAAGCCCTGAATGGTCTCGCTAAGAGGAACGTACCGCCCCTCCAGGCCTGTAAACTGTCCTGCCACAAAGAACGGCTGGGAGAGGAATCTCTGCACCTTTCTCGCGCGGGATACAGTCAGCTTATCATCCTCAGAAAGCTCATCCATACCCAGCATGGCGATGATATCCTGAAGCTCTTTGTACTTCTGAAGCACCTGGATCACCCTCTGGGCAACATTGTAATGCTCCTCGCCTACAATACGGGGGTCAAGGATCCTGGAAGTAGACTCCAGCGGATCCACAGCCGGATAAATACCCAGCTCCACGATGGAACGGCTAAGAACCGTCGTGGCGTCCAGATGGGCGAAGGTGTTAGCCGGAGCCGGGTCAGTTAAGTCGTCCGCAGGCACGTAAACTGCCTGAACGGAAGTGATGGAACCGTTCTTCGTGGAGGTGATCCTCTCCTGAAGAGCGCCCATCTCCGTCTGCAATGTAGGCTGATAACCTACGGCTGAAGGCATACGGCCCAAAAGCGCGGACACCTCGGAACCTGCCTGGGTGAAACGGAAGATGTTGTCAATGAACAACAATACGTCCTTGCCGCCCTTGTCACGGAAATACTCTGCCATGGTAAGTCCTGTCAGGCCCACCCGCATACGGGCTCCCGGGGGCTCATTCATCTGACCAAATACCATGGTGGTCTTATTGATAACGCCGGAATCCGTCATCTCGTGGTACAGGTCATTGCCCTCACGGGTACGCTCCCCAACACCGGTAAATACGGAATAACCGCCGTGCTCTGTGGCAATGTTACGGATAAGCTCCTGGATCAGCACTGTCTTGCCTACGCCGGCGCCGCCGAACAGACCGATCTTTCCGCCCTTCTGGTAGGGGCAGAGAAGATCTACCACCTTGATACCTGTCTCCAGGATCTCCGTCTCCGTGGATTGCTCCTCAAAAGTAGGCGCTTTCCTGTGAATCGGAAGATACTCTTCCACCTTTGGCTGCTCTTTATTATCAATCGCCTCACCCAGAACATTGAAGATACGTCCCAGAGTATTCTCGCCCACAGGAACCGTGATAGGCGCGCCTGTAGCCACGGCATCCATGCCGCGGACAAGGCCGTCCGTGCTTCCCATGGCAATACATCTCACCGTATCATCTCCCAGATGCTGGGATACCTCCGCTGTCAGAGTGCCGCCGTCTCCCGTGGCGATGCGGATCGCCTCATTGATCTCCGGCAATTTTCCCTGACTGAACTTGATATCCAGAACAGCACTGATGATCTGCGTGATCTTACCAACGTTTTGCTCTGCCATCTTGTTTCTCCTTATTCTTATTCTATCTTCGGCAGCCCGCAGCCAGCCCCGGCTGTCACAAATCCCACAACCCTGACCCGGCCGCGCGCTGACACAATACTTCTGCCATTCCGGGCAGAAATCAGGCTTTCTCCAAACTGCCAGACGCCTGCCCTGCCTTTAAGAGATGGCATTGGCGCCTGCCACGATCTCCGTAAGCTCCTGAGTGATAGCGCCCTGTCTGGCCCGGTTATACTGCAGGCTCAGAGCCCCGATCATCTCCTCCGCGTTGCTGGTGGCATTGTCCATAGCCGTCATACGGGCTCCGTTCTCACTGGCCACAGCCTCAAGAAGGGCTCCGTAGATCAGGCTGCTCATATACTTTGGCACGATAGCGTCCAGAACCTCTTCCTCCTCCGGCTCATAGGTCATAAGCGCATGGGCTTTCCCCTCACTCTCCTGGCCGGCCTCCATCTCCACCGGAAGCAGTTTAATAAGCTTCGGGATATGGGTCACCGTGTTCTTAAAAGAGGTGTAGGCAAGATAGATCTCCCCGATCTCGCCCCTGGCAAAACCGTCCAAAAGCTCCAGAGTCAGATCCGCGGCATCCCGATACAACGGCTCATTAATAACCTCGGAATAGTCCGCCTTGATCTGATACCCTTTTCTGGCAAGTCCGTCCCTTCCCTTTCTCCCGATGGCATACACCGCCGTATCGGCCACGGGAAGCTCCGTATTGATCAGCTTTACGATATTATTGTTGTATCCGCCTGCCAGACCTCTGTTGGAGGTAATGGCCACCACCGCCTTTTTCGTGGAAGCTCCGGGCCTTAAATACTTGTGGTCCAGATTTTCCGACTTTCTTAAGATGGAGCTGATGGTCTGATACATCAGATTAAAATAGGGCTTGGATGCCTCTGCCTTGCTTTTGGATTTCTGCAGCTTTACCGTGGATACCAGTTTCATGGCTTTAGTGATCTGCTCAGTGCTTTGGATACTATCTCTTCTCCGTTTAATATCTCTCATGGATGCCATGATCGTTCACCTGCTTTCCTTAGCGCTGTGCCTTACACTCTGCAATGGCCTTACTCAACATTTCCTCGATCTCCGGAGTGATCTCTCTCTTCTCCCGGATCAGACCAGGAAGTTCCGGATACTTGGTATCCACAAACTTAAACAGATCGCTCTCAAACTTAAGCACATCCGAAGTAGGGATATCCAGAAGATGCTTCCTGGTAGCCGCGTAGATGATCATAACCTGATACTCTACTGCCATAGGCTTATACTGGGGCTGCTTTAACACTTCCCTGATCCTCTCGCCCTGTGCCAGCTGCTCCTTGGTAGCCGCGTCCAGGTCAGAGCCAAACTGGGCAAAGGACGCCAGCTCGCGGTACTGTGCCAGCTCCACACGGATGGGGGAGGCGATCTTCTTCATCGCCTTGATCTGGGCCGCTCCGCCAACTCGCGATACGGACAGACCGGCATTGATAGCCGGACGGAATCCGGAGTTGAACATCTCTGTCTCCAGGTAGATCTGACCGTCTGTAATGGAGATCACATTGGTCGGAATATACGCGGACACGTCGCCTGCCTGAGTCTCGATAATGGGCAGGGCTGTCAGAGAACCGCCGCCTAAGTCATCAGACAGACGGGAAGCTCTCTCCAGCAGCCTGGAATGCAGGTAGAATACGTCTCCAGGGTAAGCCTCACGTCCCGGAGCCCTTTTAAGAAGCAGGGACAGGGTACGGTAAGCTGCCGCATGTTTACTTAAGTCGTCATAGATCACCAGCACGTCGCCGCCGTTCTCCATCCACTCCTCGCCGATGGCGCATCCCGCGTAAGGCGCGATGTACTGCAGCGGAGCCAGGTCGGAAGCCGTGGAAACCACGATGGTGGTATAATCCATAGCCCCAAACTCCTCCAGAGTCTTAACAATGTTAGCCACCGTAGACGCCTTCTGGCCGATAGCCACATAGATACAGTGAACGCCCTGGCCTTTCTGGTTGATGATCGTATCAATGGCAATGGCCGTCTTACCGGTCTGACGGTCGCCGATGATCAGCTCACGCTGTCCCCGCCCAATGGGGATCATGGCGTCTATGGCCTTGATACCGGTCTGGAGAGGGGTATCTACGGATTTTCTCTCGATTACGCCGTGAGCCACCCGCTCAACCCGGCGGAACTTGTCAGTCTCAATGGGTCCCTTGCCGTCCAAAGGCTGTCCCAAAGCATTTACAACACGTCCTGTCATGGCGTCGCCTACAGGAACCTCTACCACGCGGCCTGTGGTCTTTACCGTGTCTCCCTCGCTGATCTTGCTGGTATCACCCAGCAGAACCGCGCCCACGTTGTCCTCTTCCAGGTTCAGGACCATGCCGTAGATCTCTCCCGGAAACTCCAGAAGCTCTCCCTGCATGGCGCTTTCAAGACCGTGGATACGGGCGATACCGTCGGCCACCTGGATAACGGTACCCACGTTGGAAACCTCAAGCTTGGTAGAATACTTTTCTATCTGTTCTTTAATCACAGAACTAATTTCTTCCGGCCTCAAATTCATGAAGGTTCGCACCTCTTTCCTAATTTATAGCTGAGGGGCCAAAGCCCCAAATCTGATCATGGAAAGCCGCTAACTCTTTCCACAACGGACACCTCCTCGCGATAATCCGCCGGGAGGCGTCATCTAAGCCAGCTGGCAGCGCTATGCCAGCTGCACATTAAGAAGCTGCTTCTTCAATTCATACAGCCGGGTCTTAATGCTGCTGTCAACGACTCTGTCGCCAATGCGGATAACCATGCCTCCGATCAGAGAGGGGTCCACGGAATAATCCATGTCAAACTCCACATACCGGGTTGTAGCCAGGAGTTTACTCTTCACCTGCTCCTTCTGGGCGTCTGTCATCTCCACCGCGGAAGTCACCAGGGCGGTTCCGATTCCCTTCTCTTCCTTCACCTGGGCGATAAAATACCCCAGGATGGAAAGGATCTCATTCTGCCGCCCCTTGTCAACAATGGCCGTCAGAAAGCCCATCATCTCATCGGAAACCTTGCCCTGAAAGACATTGCAGATGATCTGGATCTTCTCCTCCTTCACCACCTGAGGGTGGTCCAGAAGGTGGATCAGATCCTGCTGCTCCTGAAAGATCCCGTAAAGCTCCAGAGATTCCTCATAGACCTCATCCAGCTTCCCTTTCTCCCTGGCTGCCTGCATCAGCGCATCGCCGTATACCTTTGATACTAGCTTTGCCATGTGCTCTCACCCATCTCCTTCAGCGTCTCGTCAATCAGCGTGTCCTGGATCGTGGTGTCAATAGAAGCCGCCACCACCTTGCCTGCCATAAGGGAGGCAAGGGAAATGATCTCCTGCTTCATATCATCAAGGGCTTTCTTCTTCTCCAGCTCCACCTCGCGGCCTGCCCGCTCGATGATCCTGGCAGCCTCAGCCCTGGCTTCCTCCACGATCTCCGCCTCCCTGGCCTTGGCCTTTCTTCTGGCCTCCTCCAGGATGGCGTCCGCTTCTCTGGAGACATCCTTAAGCTTTGCTTCATACTCGGCTTTCAAGGCCGCGGCGCTCTTCTTATCATCCGCCGCCTCCGCCAGCTCCCCGGCAATCTTCTGCCTTCTCTTCTCCAGCACCTCGCGCACCGGATTAAACAGAAGGTAGGACAGCCCGGCAAACAGAATAAAGATATTGAGCGCTGTCCAGAATGCTTCGGAAAGCAGCTGCGCGTCAAATCCTATCAAACGATCTAATCCCAACTCTTAAGCCTCCTTTCTGCTCCTCTCCCGAATCAACCGAAAGGCTTAACGAACATCAGAATGATAGCAACAACAAGACCGTACAGACCTGTGGTCTCCGCAACCGCCTGGCCCAAAAGCATGGTGGAAGTAATGTCAGATTTTGCTCCCGGATTGCGTCCTACAGCAGCCGCGCCCTGGCCTGCCGCGATACCCTGGCCTACACCAGGTCCGATACCCGCGATCATAGCCAAGCCCGCGCCGATAGCGGAACATCCATAGATAAAGTCCTGTCCAGAAATATTCATAGTTTTTTTCCTCCTAAATAAGAATCTTATTTTTATACTTTCCGCCCTTTTGAGGCGGCAACTCACAACTGATATGTCTATTCCATCTTATCATTAATGTAAACCATGGTCAGCATACAGAACACATAGGTCTGTATACATCCGGAGAATAGATCGCAGTACACATGCAGCGCTGCCGGAATACCAATCTTGGCAAACCACGGCATCATTCCGTACCAAAGTCCCATGATGATAACGCCTGAAAGCAGATTCGCGAACAAACGCAGGGAAATTGATATGGGATTAGCCACTTCACCGATCAGGTTAATCGGAAACAGTACCGGAATCGGCTGGAACAGACTGGTAAAATGCCCGACTCCCCGGTTTTTCAGACCCTGATAGTTTACGATAAAGAATGTGAACATACCCAATAAAAAGGTAACGCCAAAATCTGCTGTCGGAGCCCTAAGGCCAAACAGGCCGCTCAGGTTGCAAAACAGAATGAACAAAAAAATGGTTCCGATATAGTTGACAAACTTTCTGGCGTTACCTGCCAGAATCCCCTGGGCCATGTTCTCCAAAGCTTCCATGCCCATCTCCAGAGCATTCTGAAACGCTCCGGGGATACTGCTGTCCGTGGCTGCCTTAATCTTCCTGTTGGCGATCAGGCCAATGAGAAGCAGCACAGCCGTGATGATCCATGCCCCCACTGTGGTGTCTGTGATCCACAACTCCTGACCAAACGCCTCATATTTTAATACGCCATGAATCATGAAGTCAGGCTCGTGAACTACCATCGGAATTTTCATCATTCCCATACACCGTCCTCCTTTCCTCAATGGTACTTTCCCCGGAGGTTTGTTCAGTTCCCCCAAAGAAAGTCCTGTGTACCGCCGGCTGAAGCAGCGCCCCCGCCTTGAGGCCCAAGGCCCCGATGATCATAGCCACCGCATCAATCCGCGGCCGGCTTCCCAGGATGACTAACACAATGATAAAGACCACCCTTCGTATGGCGGACTGCACCACTGTCGTCCTGTTGGCATATCCCTCGTCCCGGCTTTCCGCGACCCTCTCCGTGACAACTGCCATATGGACAAGCATAGCCACGTCCGCCGCGAAACCAAGAAAAAGCCCCACCAGCACCGGACCCAATAAAAATCCTGCGCCTGCCAGGCTGTCTTGAAAGATAACCGCCAACCCTCCCAGAATGAACACATAGGCAAACATCCCGACTGACATCTCCAGAACAAGGTGTCTTATGTGACTACTCATGAAATTCCTCCCCGCCCTTTCTGGCATCTGTCTCCTCCCTGCCGGAGCGAATCCTGCTTGGCGTCTTGGGCTTTGTCATGGATTGGTCCTCACTGCAAAGGACTGACTCCAAAAGCCGCAGCCTCTCCTCTTCCTCCTCCCTGGCCTGCCGGTCAATCAGCCGCTTTGCCATAACATAGGCGCCGCGCCCTCCTCCCAGTGTACCCAGAATCAGAAGAAATACCAGAGTTTTCGTTCCATACCTGGAATCGATGTAATTACCCGCAAAGACGCAAAATAAAACAGGCGTCACCACGCACAGCCCTAACTGGGTCACCATGGCCAGACTTTGGAACACGCTTTTCTTGTATCCCATCCCCCGATCTCATCTCCCG
>Ga0224483_100458_pt1 | contig 12849 bp, 13 predicted proteins | sample hydfratestSal1_FD_181453 | JGI IMG/M metagenome (GOLD analysis project Ga0224483, IMG submission 181453) | Metatranscriptome of mouse feces microbial communities from Columbus University, Ohio, United States - Sal1 (Metagenome Metatranscriptome) ... | reverse complement strand
GAAAAATATAAAATCCGCCGCTATGGTTTTCACGGCATCAGTCACAAGTATGTATCTTATCGCGCTGCAGAGTTTATGGGCCAGGACCCCCGGCGGGTGAAAACGATAGTATGTCATCTGGGAAATGGGGCGAGTATCAGTGCAGTAAAGTTCGGGAGGGTTATTGATAATTCCATGGGATTTACGCCGTTAGAAGGTCTGGTGATGGGAACCCGATGCGGGGATGTGGACCCAGGGGCGCTGGAATATCTGGCAAAGAAGGAAAATCTGGATTTTCCGCAGATTATGATGATTCTAAATCAGGAATCCGGGGTGCTGGGGATTTCAAAAAACTTTTCCAGTGATTTTCGCGAGCTTAAGGATGCAGAGATTAAGTATAATGAAAAGGCTGCCCTGGCGCGGGAGATTTTTGCCTATAAGGTGGCAAAATATGTGGGCAGCTATGCGGCGGCGATGAACGGTGTGGATAACATCGTGTTTACCGCCGGCGTAGGGGAAAATGACTCGGATATCCGGGAAGAGATCTGCAGTTATTTGGAGTTTTTGGGAATTGCCATTGATGAGGTGAAAAACAGGGATCGAAAGGAAGCGTTTCGAATTTCTGATGGAGCTTCAAGGGTGAATGTGCTGGTGATCCAGACGAATGAGGAATTGGAAATTGCCAGGGAGACGGCGGAAGTGGCGAATCAATATTGGCAGAAAACAAGAAAGTAAATTATTTTGAAGCGTGCGGAAGGCAAAATGTCGTTCTGGTAGATAAAGAAAAGTTGGGAGGATAAGAAATGACTAAGGAGGAATTGGCACTGGAGGTTATCCGGCGGCTGAAGCTTGAATACCCCGAAGCCGGATGTACCCTGGATGATAAGGAGGCCTGGAAACTTTTGGTCAGTGTGCGCCTGGCGGCCCAGTGTACGGATGCCCGTGTCAATGTGATCGTGAAAAAGCTGTATAAAAAATTTCCCGACGTCAATGCTCTGGCAGAGGCAAAGGTGGAAGCGATAGAGGCGATTGTCCGGCCCTGCGGGCTGGGGAAAACGAAAGCCAGAGATATCAGCGCCTGTATGAAGGTGATAAGGGATAAATACAAGGGCAAGGTTCCGGATCAGTTTAATCAGCTTTTGGAATTGCCGGGGGTGGGGCGCAAAAGTGCCAACCTGATTATGGGCGATGTTTTCGGGAAACCGGCGATTGTCACGGATACGCATTGTATACGATTGAGCAATCGTATCGGCCTGGTGGAGGATATCCGTGAGCCGAAAAAGGTGGAGATGGCGCTCTGGAAGATTATTCCGCCAAAAGAGGGAAGCGACTTTTGTCACCGCCTGGTATTTCACGGGAGGGAGATTTGCACGGCAAGAACAAAGCCATTTTGCAGTCGGTGCTGCTTGTCAGATATTTGTGCACAAAACGGTGTGGAAACGGAGGGAAGAGAATGAGAAAAGCAGGATTATGGTTAGTCGGTGTGATGGTTGCAGGAATTAGTTTAAGCGGCTGCGCCTCTGCAGCGCGTTCAATCAGCAAAGAGATTATCAGCCAGATGGGTGAAGATAAGGACAGGAAAAATGATTCGGATAAGGGTGAGGACAGCGGCGCAAAAGACAGCGACAAGGAAGAGCTCGAACCTGGAAAGGAGCATTCGGATACATTTGCCGACGGCGTGCCTGGCGATGGAGAGGATTTGGGAAAGGACAGTCAGGACGGTGCTTTGGGAAGTTTTTCCGGCAGCTATGACCAATTTATTCAAAAGAAGCTGGAACCCCTGCTGGGTACGGCAAAAAACAGTCAGTTTTCCTATGGGTTTGAACAGGTTCGCTATGAAGGCAGCGACGCAGGTTTTGCCAGTCCGACGATGGGAAGCTTAGAAAGTGGGATAGTCAGTACCTATCGCCGGGATTTGAACAAGGATGGACGGGATGAACTGCTGGTGGCTTATGTGGAAGGCAGCAGGCAGAGTGGCGATGGAAGGAACCATTTTTGCCTTGGCGTCTATGGGGATTTGGGCAATGGAATCACTGAATTGGGGAAAATAGCCTTTGACGACTGTTTTTCCGGCTATAATGGTGAAAACTATTTATTTGGCTTAAAGGATATTGGAAGTAAGCAGCTGATTTATGCCGGGGGGAGCGGTCTTGTATGGACCTGGGCAGATGGAGTCAGCCCGGAAATCCGCCTGTTTCAGATGGAAGGCAGCCAGATAAAGGAAATCTATAATGTATCAACCAGCGGTTCCGATAATAGCTGGATGGAGGGCTGGAGAAGGGAACTTCAGGGCTTTGGATTTACGCTTGCCTATCCCCAGTGGAGCGAATGTGATTTTTACGGGGAGCCGGGCTTTGAAGTGCTTGCCTATGGAGAATGCTATACTCAGGGCGCAGATATGACGAATCTTTTTGGCAGTGACTACCAGCAGTATTTAGTCGAGCACGCCAGCATTCTTGGAAGTATTTACGGGCCGGACAGCCAGAGGGTGATGCAGATGAATCAGAGTATGCAGGCTTATGCTGGGGGAAATGTACCTTCTTATGGGCAGCAGGGCGGAACTTATGCCGGAGGAAATGCCGATTACCATGCAGGGGAATATATTCTTCCTAACAGCAACACGACCTATCTTACCCGATCCGATCTTTATGGTCTGAATGAAAATCAGCTCCGCCTGGCCCGAAATGAGATCTATGCCCGCCATGGAAGAAAGTTTAAGACAAAAGAAATCCAGGATTATTTTAACAGCAAGTCCTGGTATGTAGGGACGGTTGCATCGGATGCATTTAATGATTCCTGTTTAAATAATTATGAGAAAGAGAATATCCGGCTAATTCAGAGCATGGAAAAATAACCGAGTGGAGATAGGACAGAATGAGTCAGGAGATTGTGGCTGTAGCAAAAAGGGAAAAGAATCCAAAGAGAAACTATCTGGTGTTAAACCGCTTGCAGGCCAAGCACGTTCCGGGCAGTCCCCGGACGGCATTGGCGTACTTTGGGTGTTTGGCTGACGTAGTGGGCAGGGCTTATGCCGGAGAAAAACTGCTGCTGATTGGCTTTGCCGAGACGGCAACCGGGATTGGATCAGCGCTGGCGATTAAGCTAAAAACAGCCTATATGCAGACAACCAGGGAGGAAGTAGAGGGCGCAGACTTCCTTTACTTTACGGAAGCACACAGCCATGCGACAGAACAGCGGCTGGTAAGGGCAGATTTGGAAAGGGCGTTGGATAAGATTGACCGGATTGTATTTGTGGAGGATGAATTGACGACGGGAAACACGGTAAGCCATATTGTTTCCCTTATCCGCAAAACCTTTTTAAAGAGGGTAAACTTTGCCGCGGCATCGCTGGTGAATGGGATGTCAGAGGAGGCGAAGGAAAATTTTGCTAGGGAAGGTATCGATCTTTGCTTCCTGGAAGCTGTGGACTACAGCGATTTTCCCAGAAAGGCAGAGCAGGCCAGGGCAGATGGAGAGTACTTTCCAGCCCACACAGAGGAAAGCAGCGAAGGTGTCTGCTGCTGGGAGGCTCTGGGAGGTCAGAATGCGCGCAGGCTGGTTGACGGAGAAGATTATGGGCACTCCTGTGAGGACTTATGGAAGCAGTTTTTGGAAGCCAATGGAAGAATTTGCGGCAAACGGCTTCTGGTTTTGGGAACGGAAGAACTAATGTACCCGGCTCTTTACCTGGGCAGCCGCCTGGAAGAGGAAAATCAGGTGCTTTGCCACGGCACAACCCGAAGTCCCATTCTGGTCAGCCGGGACCCAGAGGACTTGCTGCATCGCAGATTTTCTTTAGTTAGTCTGTATGAACGGGAAAGAAGAACCTTTGTCTATAATCTGGAAGCCTGCGACCAGGCGATTGTTATAACTGATGCGCCCTCGCCCTGCCAGGAAGGGGTAAACTCCCTGTTCTGGGCATTAAAGCGCTGCGGAAGCAGGAAAATTCAGCTGGTAAGGTGGTGTTAGTCAATGATGAAAAGTTCATATGCCAAGGAGGATGTCTGCCTGCTGCTTAAGGATGTCACCGGTCTGGTCGCCCCTCTGCCTGCCAAAGAAAGGGAAGTCCTGATCCAAAACGGCGCACACTACTGCGAAATGCTTCCCGTGGAGTATGTTCCGGGAAAAGCTTATATGGAAGCTTATGAAAATGCCCTGGAAAGCTATTCCGGGGCTGTGGCGCGGGCGGTGGAGGTGCTGGGAGAGAAGATTCTGGCATGGAAAGGAAATGACGTGGTTCTGGTGTCGCTGGCGCGGGCAGGGACACCCATTGGAATTTTACTCAAGCATTATCTGCAGAAAAAATATGGAACGAAGATCAGTCATTATTCGGTATCCATTATCCGAGGAAAGGGAATAGACCAAAATGCCATGCGCTATCTTTTGGCGCGTTATCGACCGGAACAGCTGCAGTTTGTCGATGGCTGGATAGGGAAAGGGGCGATTTTAAGCGAACTCAGGTCAGCCTTATCTGCCTGGCCCGGAGTTTTGCCGGAACTTGGCGTGGTTGCCGATCCGGCTTATGCCACTTGGCTGTGCGGAACGCATGAGGATATATTAATTCCGAGTTCATGTCTGAATTGTACGGTTTCCGGTTTAATCAGCAGAACCTTTTTGCGTGAGGATATTATCGGGGAACAGGACTTTCACGGGGCGGTATATTATGGTGAATTAGAAGGTCAGGACTTATCCTATGCGTTTTTGCAGGCAATTGAAGCAAAATTTACAGAAGGCGGGACGGGATGGGGGAATAGAAATCAAAAATCGGACAGGGTAAGCGGATGGCAGAAAGAAGAGAAAAAAAGGGAAGGCTCCGGGCGTTTTGAGACGAGCCGAATTGCCCAGGCGTTTGGGATAAATAATATTAATTTCATTAAGCCAGGAATTGGGGAGACTACCAGGGTGCTTTTGCGGCGGATTCCGTGGAAGGTGCTGGTAGATCCGCGCTATATCATGGATTCTTCGATTGCGCATATCCTGCGTCTGGCAAAGGATAAGGGGGTGCCTGTGGAAGAATACAGGATGACCAATTATAAGGCCTGCGGGATAATACAGGTATTGGCAGATACATAGTACCCCCCATGCCCCGCTTAGGGCACCATCATGAATGAAAGGGGTTCCTATGAACCCTCTGGGGGATGTGCAGGAAACACACTGAATGGAGGAAATCATGTCACAGAAACGGGAAGATTATATTACATGGGATGAGTATTTTATGGGAGTTGCAGAGCTTTCAGCAAAGCGTTCCAAGGACCCAAGCACGCAGGTTGGGGCCTGCATCGTCAGTGAAGATAATAAGATTTTATCTATGGGCTATAATGGTTTTCCCATGGGATGTTCAGATGATGAATTTCCCTGGGGAAAGGAGTGCGAGACAAGTGATCCCTACAACGCAAAGTATTTTTATTCAACGCACAGTGAATTAAATGCTATTTTAAATTATCGGGGGGGAAGCCTGGAGGGGAGTAAGCTTTATGTTACCCTGTTTCCCTGTAATGAATGTGCAAAGGCTATTATCCAGGCAGGGATTAAGACGCTGATTTATGCTTGCGACAAGTATGCCGATACCCCGGCAGTCAGGGCGTCAAAGCGTATGTTAAATGCAGCCGGTGTGCGGTATTATCATTATGAACCCAGTGGACGGGTGATAAAGATTCAGGTTTAAGGTAAACGAACAATGAAATTTCCTTTAGTGGCAATAAATGCCAAATACATTCATTCTAATCTGGCGGTTTACAGTTTGAAGGCCTATGCACAAAAAGCAGTTGAGATGCAGGAAGGTTTTCCCGTTTCGGTTGAATTGGCGGAGTACACGATTAATCATTCCTGCCAGGATATTTTGGGAGATATTTTTGAAAAAAAGCCGGATATTGTGGGATTTTCCTGCTATATTTGGAATATGGAATATGTAAGGCAGCTGCTTGAGGATTTGCCTGAAGTTCTTGGGACGGTGAAACTTTGGCTGGGCGGACCGGAGGCTTCCTATTGTGCAGGGGAATTGATGAAGGAATTTCCCCGGCTGGAAGGGGTGATGCGGGGCGAGGGCGAAGAAGCTTTTGCCGGGTTGGTTCAGTATTATGGACAGCGTGCGGGAATAGAGAGTATTCCCGGACTAGTTTACCGGAAGCAGGAAGGCGGGATTTGTGTGAACCCGATGGGGAAGCCGATGGATTTATCCGCCCTTCCTTTTCCCTATACACAGTCCTGGATGAAGTCGATTGATGTCCGGCATCGGATAATATACTATGAGAGCAGCCGGGGATGTCCGTTTTCGTGCAGTTATTGTCTTTCATCTGTGGATAAGCAGGTGAGGTTCAGGGATTTACGGCTGGTGTTCAGCGAACTGCAGTTTTTCCTGGATCGGCAGGTTGAGCAGGTGAAGTTTGTGGATAGAACCTTTAATTGTAAAAGCAGCCATTCCACTGCGATTTGGCGGTATCTTCTGGAGCATGATAATGGGGTGACGAATTTTCATTTTGAAATAGGAGCGGACCTTTTAACCCAGGAAGATTTGGATATACTGAAAAGGATGCGCCCTGGTTTAATCCAGCTGGAAATTGGCGTGCAGACTGCAAATCCCGCCACCTTAAAAGAAATTCACCGAACCATGGATCTTGGGCAGCTGGAGGAAGCGGTGGCTTGCGTGCGGGCAGGCCGTAATATTCACCAGCACCTGGATTTGATTGCAGGGCTTCCTTTTGAAGATCTGGAAAGTTTTTCATCTTCCTTTGACCGGGTGTACCGCATGAAACCGAATCAGCTGCAGCTTGGATTTCTAAAGGTGCTTAAGGGTTCATGGATGGAGGAAAATAAAGCGTTCTATGGGCTGAAATTTACTTCGCGTCCGCCCTATGAGGTTTTGGAAACAAAGTGGCTGCGCTATCAGGATATTTTGTATCTTAAAAAGATTGAAGAGATGGTGGAGGTTTACTATAACAGCGGACAGTTTTCCTGGACGATTTCCTGCCTGGAGACTTTGTTTCTGCGCCCCATAGAGATATTTGCGGCGTTGGCAGACTGGTATAAGAAGGCCGGGCTTGAAGCGGTAAAGCACAGCCGCCAGGCCCGTTATGCCATTATCTTTTCTATGATTCAGCAGTGCTTTTCCGATAAGGTGGAAGTGTTCAGGGATGCCCTTACCATGGATGTCTATTTGCGCGAGAAGGCAAAGACAAGGCCGGAGTTTGCAAGGGAGCTTGCTCTTTATCGGGAGAGGATATGGCAGTTTTATCAGCAGGAGGAAAAAGAGAGACGATATCTGCCGGCCTACCGCGGGTTTGATTCCCGGCAGTTAGCGCGGATGACCCATCTGGAAGTGCTTGGAGATGGGAGGATGTTCCTTTTTGATTACCAGGCCCGCGATCCGCTGACGTATAATGCCCGGCTTGTTGAAATCCGTGAAGAGGACTATGATTAGGGCGGGAAGAAAGGGATGGAAAAGGATGAGTGCAATGGTTAATTCCTATCTTGCCGTTGATCTTGAAACGACAGGGCTTGATCCGAAAAGAGAAAAAATTATCGAGATAGGAGCGCTGCGGGTTTTGGATGGGCAGGTGCAGGAAACTTTTCATACCCTGATTAATCCCCGGCGCAAATTGCGGTCAGAAACCATTGAATTAACGGGAATTACGGACGAGATGGTGGCATTGGCCCCGGATATTGAGGAGGTGATTGGGCGTTTTTTGACATTTAGCCAGGAGATTCCTTTAGTGGGACACAGGATTTTATTTGACTACAGCTTTTTAAAGCGGGCTGCCGTTAACCAAGGGCTAAAGTGGGAACGGGAAGGCGTGGATACGCTGGAATTGTGCCGTGCTCTGATGCCGCCAGAGAAGAAAAAGAGCCTGCTTGCTGCCTGTGCCTATTATAAAGTGGAGGGTGGGGGATGGCACCGGGCATTAGCCGACGCCTGGCGGACGCATGAACTTTACCAAAAGCTTATGACAGGCCACGGGACAGAACATCCTGAGCGTTTTTTGGCTAAACGGCTGAGTTATCCGGTAAAACGGGAGCAGCCAGCATCAAAAAGACAAAAAGAACGCTTGCAGGAATTACTAAAATATCATAGAATAGAAGCACCTGTGCAAATTGACTATTTAACCAGAAATGAAGCATCCCGGCTGACGGATCAAGTGATATCTGCTTATGGAAGGTTAAGCACCGGAACAGGCCAAATGGATGGAGTACAGAAACCGAGGTGATTAGGATGATGAACATGCGTGATAATAAGACAAGAAAAATTGTATCGACGATAATTGTAGTTTTGCTGATTGCAGCAATGGTGGCACCTATGCTTCCCATGCTGCGCTGAGGTTGAGGAATTGTATGAGAAAAAAAGGGTTGGGAGCAGGGTCGTTTTTGATTGCTGCTGCTTTTAGTTTATTGGGCGTTATGCCTGCTGCCGGGGCCATACGGCTTCCCGCGGGGGTGTCGGCGGATGATCAGACATTGGCGGGGCTGACCAGGGAGGAGGCAAAACAGGCAATTCAGACCTATATTGCCGGTCTGAGCGGTCAGCTGATTATTTTAAATATCCAGGGAAATCCAGCCGCGGCGACCGCCGGGGATTTGGGCCTTTACTGGAATAATGAAGAGGAAGTGGATCAGGTTATTGATGATTATGAAAACAGCAGCCTGCTCAAGCGGTATTTGATGGCGGCTGACTGGGAAAAGGAGCCAATGAGTATTCCGTTAGAGCTTTTTGTGCCTGACGGGGCAGTGCAGCTTTTTGTGGAACAAAGCTGTCAAAACCAGGGAATTGCCGGTCAGAATGCCACCATTATCCGGGAAAACGGTCAGTTTATCATAACGCCGGAGGTGATGGGACTTGAGGTAGACGTGGAGGCCACCCAAAATGCCTTAAAACAGGCCCTTGCCGGGGGGTTAAAGCAGGAGATTGTCGTGGAAGCCATTATTCGGGAAAGTCAGCCCACGATAACAGCAGCACATTTGGGGACGATTCAGGATGTGCTGGGAAGCTTTTCCACGGATTTTTCCAGCAGTGGAAGCGCCCGATCCACGAATCTGTCCGTGGGGGCGGAAAAAATCGATGGTCATGTGCTGATGCCGGGAGAAACGCTGTCGGGTTATGCCTGTCTCCAGCCCTTTACTGTGGAAAATGGCTATCGGACAGCGGCAGCTTATGAAAATGGTCAGGTGGTGGACAGCATTGGCGGAGGTGTGTGTCAGATTGCAACCACGTTGTATAATGCAGCGCTGCTGGCAGAGTTGGAAATTACCCAGCGTCAGAATCATTCCATGACGGTGGGGTATGTGAAACCCTCGCAGGATGCAGCAATTGCAGGTACATTTAAAGATATCAAGGTGACGAATCCCTACAGCACCCCCATTTATATTGAGGGCTATACCAAAGGGAGGACATTAACCTTTACCATATATGGATTAGAGGTGCGGCCGCAAAACCGCAGTATACGTTTTGAATCAGAAACCTTAAGTACGGTGAATCCAGGCAATCCCAAGGAAGTACTTAATCCCGCTCTGGCTCCCGGAACACGCAGGCAGGTGCAGTCGGCTCACCGCGGACTAAAGTCCCGGCTGTGGAAGGTGGTTACGGTGGACGGTGTGGAGACGGAGAGGATTTTGCTGAGTACGGATACGTATAATGCTTCTCCGGCGATTGTACAGGTGGGGCCGGCAGTTTCTGCACCTGTGCAGCCACCCCAGCCGGTTGCTCCTGTGCTTCCCCAGCCTGAAGTGCCGGTGGTGCTTCCTCAGCAGCCTGCGGTTGCTGAACCAGGCAATGGAGCACAGGAGAGCGCAGCCCTGCCTCTGCCCCTGCCGGAAGCAGACATTGCCCTTCCGGTCCCGCCGCAGATTCTGGAACCAGGTGCAGCGGTGCCGTAGAAGGCGGTTTGCCGATAAGCTAAAAAGGGGCGGATAAGATGACAGAAAAAAGAGAAGTGAAAGATGGGCCTAGCGGTATCCTGGAGGTTAGGACAGGAGGTTCCCCAAAAGCTGAAACAGTTGACGGGACAGAGGTAAAACCAGGGGATGTTTTGGTGATAGCCGGTTCTATCGGGCAGCTTGGGGCAAGGGCTCTTTTGGAGGCAAGGAAGGAAGAACTTTCGACCTGGTTTTCGCCGGAATACAGGGAGCAGGCCTTGCTGAACAGGGAAAAACAGCTTGGAGGAGTACTTGATGTACTAAAAGGGTGGGGAGAGAGTTTTGGTATATCCGGGGTGCAGGCAGTGGGGGAAGGAGGAATTTTCCGGGCAATTTGGGAGTTATCCGGGGAATACGGTGTCGGAGTTTCTTTTTCGCTTCGCTGCATTCCCATTCGGCAGTGGGTGATTGAAGTGTGTGAGCGCTGCGGGGTTAACCCTTATCGCCTGTGGTGCGGAAACTGCCTGCTGCTGGCGGCACAAAGAGGGTGGCAGCTGGCGCAGGCATTGAAAGAGATGGGAATAGAGGCAGAAGTGATTGGTGCAGTGGAGGGCGGCATTGCCCGGAAAATCGGTCATGGGGACGAAACCGGCTATCTGGAGAGACCCAGGGAAGATGAACTGTACCGGCTGTTGGGAAAAGACGCGGCAATACAGATGATGGAAACCGTGATTTGGGAATAGAATACGAGGAGGAACAGGCATGAGAGAGAAGATTCTGGCAGTAATTGAAAAGAATAGCCGGATTGATATTAAGGATCTGGCGATTCTTTTAGGAGAAAGCGAGGTTGCTGTGGCAAATGAAATTGCCCAGATGGAAAAGGAGCATGTTATCTGCGGTTATCATACATTGATTAACTGGGATAATACAAGCGACGAGAAAGTAGTTGCCCTGATTGAGGTGAAGGTGACGCCGCAGAGAGGGATGGGCTTTGATAAGATTGCCGAGAGAATTTATCAGTACAGTGAGGTAAATGCCGTGTATTTGATGTCTGGCGCCTATGATTTTACTGTATTTATCGAAGGAAAAACGATGCGTCAGGTGGCACAGTTTGTTTCGGAGAGATTGTCGCCGATGGAATCGGTGTTAAGTACCGCAACGCATTTTGTGCTGAAAAAATATAAGGACCATGGGACGGTAATTGCGGCTCCGGTTCAAGACGAAAGGATGCTGATTACCCCATGAGAAATCCATTATCTGATAAGGTGACTGCCCTGGAGCCGTCAGGAATACGAAAGTTTTTTGATATTGTCAGCGAGATGAAGGACGCGGTTTCCCTTGGTGTGGGGGAGCCGGATTTTGACACACCATGGCATATCCGCGAGGAGGGAATTTATTCTCTGGAAAAGGGACGAACCTTCTATACATCAAATGCCGGGTTAAAAGAGCTGCGGGAGGAAATCAGCAAGTATTTAAGCCGCAGAATCGGTGTAAATTACGATCCCCTTCATGAGGTGATGATTACTGTCGGGGGGAGCGAGGCCATCGACGGAGCACTCAGGGCTATGGTAAATCCCGGAGATGAAGTGCTGATTCCCCAGCCCAGCTTTGTTTCCTATGAGCCGTGTACGATTATGGCGGATGGAAAGCCGGTAATTATTGAACTGGAAGAAAAGGATCAATTTAAGCTTACAAAGGAAAAACTGCTGGAAAAGCTGACGCCAAAGACCAAGATTTTGGTGATGCCCTTCCCCAATAATCCCACCGGGGCTATTATGGAAAGAGATGAGATGGAAGAGATTGCCAAAATTGTGGTGGAAAAGGATTTATTTGTGATTTCGGATGAGATTTATTCTGAACTCTGCTACCGTGGCGAACCGGTTTCCATCGCTTCATTTCCGGGAATGAGGGAAAGAACAGTGGTGATTAACGGTTTTTCCAAAGCCTATGCGATGACGGGCTGGCGCTTGGGCTATGCATGTGCTCCGTCAAATATCCTGGCTCAGATGCTGAAGATTCACCAGTTTGCCATTATGTGTGCGCCGACTACCAGCCAGTATGCGGCAATTTCCGCATTAAAGAACGGGGATAAGGATGTGGAAATGATGCGTGAGTCCTATAACCAGCGCAGGCGTTTCCTGCTTCATGCTTTTGCTGAGATGAAGCTGGACTGCTTTGAGCCGTTTGGCGCTTTCTATGCTTTCCCCAGTATTAAGCGCTTCGGCATGACTTCTGAGGAGTTTGCCAACCGCCTTCTTCGGGAGGAGAAGGTGGCAGTTGTCCCTGGAACAGCATTTGGACGCTGCGGAGAGGGCTTTTTAAGGATTTCCTATGCCTATTCCCTGGAGAGTTTAAAGGAGGCGCTGGGACGTCTGGCGCACTTTGTTCGAAGGCTGGACGGATGCTGATGCGAAAGTATTTGACAGGATAAGGAAGAAAGATAATGAATATTGTGCTTTATGAGCCGGAGATGCCCGCAAATACGGGAAATATCGGACGAACCTGTGTAGCGACGCAGACCAGGCTTCATTTAATTGAACCGCTGGGCTTTAAGCTGAATGAAAAGGCGGTGAAAAAAGCCGGGCTGGATTACTGGGATAAGCTGGATGTCCGGGTATATTGTAATTTTGAAGAGTTTTTGGAACAAAATCCTGGTGCCAGGCTTTATCTTGCGACGACAAAGGCGAAAAAAACTTATACGGAGGTTAATTACGATCCGGACGCCTTTTTGATGTTCGGGCCGGAGAGCCGGGGGATACCGGAGGAGATTTTGGTCCGTTATCCCGAAGTTTGTATCCGTATTCCCATGTGGGGGGAAATCCGTTCCCTGAATTTATCCAATTCTGCAGCAATTATTCTTTACGAAGCCCTGCGCCAAAACGGTTTTTCGGGGATGACAATGGAAGGAAACCTCCATTATCTCACCTGGTAAAAAATTAAAATGAATAAATTACCTGCCTGTTGCCTATAATAGAAAAAAAGTACAGGCAGGTTTTTTATGAGTGTATTGGATTATTTAAGTGCCCG
>Ga0224483_100454_pt1 | contig 12874 bp, 11 predicted proteins | sample hydfratestSal1_FD_181453 | JGI IMG/M metagenome (GOLD analysis project Ga0224483, IMG submission 181453) | Metatranscriptome of mouse feces microbial communities from Columbus University, Ohio, United States - Sal1 (Metagenome Metatranscriptome) ... | reverse complement strand
AGTGGTTGTAGGATATTGATTGAGGGAGAATATGTTTGCGCATATTAAAATGAAAAATCTGAGTGATTTTTTTGTAGAACGGGACAGCAGACCTGGCAGGGGTGTGTATTTTTACAGGATCAACGGATATACAGAGGAGATCGGGCAGTTTATACAGAAGTATTACGAGGCGGCGCGATTGTCCGGTGTGATCATTGAGGGCAGGATCCCCAATCCGAATGAGAAGAATCTGGCTTATTATGAGGAGATCATGGGGCGGGATTTTCGGATGAGCCAGGATTTCATCTCGCAGAGCCTGAAGAGATGGCTTCCCCGCATGAACGACTATCAGCGGGGGAATGTCGCCAGAGCGCTCTATGAGACGCTCAGCGCACTGCGAAACTCCGGCAAAAATGACAATATGTTGAAAAATGCATACATAAAGTTTATGTGCTGGCTGTACTACAAATTTGAGCGCATCGTCAATATGCTGGGTGAGAATAAAATTCCCAAGATTTTGTATGAGGGACAGATCAGCAGCTATGAGCTCCAGCTCGTCACGATCCTCTCAAATGCGGGCTGTGATGTGGTGCTCCTGCAATACGGAGGGGACATCGGATATCAGAGCCTTGACGCTGGCAACCGGATATCGGACAATCTCGTGCTGCCGGATATGCGGGCATTTCCGCCGGATTTTAATCTGAAACGTGTCCGGGCAGAGATACAGGAGGCACTGAATAACGAGAGGATTTACGGGACGAGGCCTCAGATCATCAACTGTACGAACGCCTGGATCGAGGGAAAAGGGCTTTGCGATCTGAGAAAGAGCGTCACGGCAAGGGGGGATGATCCCAGGTTCTTTTACAATTGTTTTTACAGGATCAACGGGGTGGAGGATAAACTGACCTACGCAAATGAACTGTATCAGTTCCAGCTCGAACTTGCGAACAACGGCAGGAGGGTAGTCATCGTCGACGAGTGCATACCAAAGCCTGATATGGAAGAGATCGCGGCGGTGCGGCGCAAAAATTGCACGCGGCAGGATGAGATGCTGATGGATCTGACTTCCAATATACAGTACACTGCGAACATTGAACTGCAGCGGGCGATGGTGAAATCGTTTCTGGATGTGATGCTCGCGGAGGCGAAGACGACAGACACGAACCTCAACAAGCTCACGAACAAGGCTGTTTATATGATCTGCTGGCTAAAGCGCTACCAGAAGCAGCTCTTCTCGAACTGGAAGATGCCCGACATCGGCTGTTTCATACACATGGGGCCCTGCCGGGAGGAAAATGAGGCGCTGTTTTTGCGGATTTTGGCGCGGCTTCCGGTGGATGTGCTGATCTTAAATCCAAACCGCACCACAAGGTGCTGTCTCGAGGACACGCTGCTGTACGAGATCGAACTTGCGGAGTCGCTGTCCATGAACCGATATCCGCAGCAGAGCGCGGATGTGCAGGTGGGAACGGTCGCGTACCACGCGGAGCGGGAGCTTGACGGGCTGATGTATCAGGACACGGGCATGTACCGCAACTACCAGTACGACAAGGCTGTCTCGATCACACTGCAGACCATGTATGAGGAGATCCGGATCCTGTGGAAGGAAGAGCTGAGGTTCCGCCCGAATTTCAGCACGGAAAACGGCGTTGTCACACTGCCTGTGATCTTTGCCAAAGTGTCGGGTGTCAAGGACGGGATCGTTCAGAAGTACTGGAGTTCGATCAGGGAGCTGATGACGGAGGACACGTTTGTCGTGAAGAGTGTTCCGTACATTGATTCTGCGGCACCCAATCCCATGAAGGTTCACGCGGTGGAATTTTTTAAGAACGGGCGGCTGCAGCGGAAAAAGATCAAAGAAAACCATGATTATTCCTACGGTTTTCTGCGCGATGAGGTGCAGGAACACATATTTGACAAACTGCAGCTTCTGATCGAGAGCAGGGTGATCAGGGGAACCTTTGAGAATGGCACGGAGTACACGATCATCGCGACGATCCTGAACATGCCAAAGGAGATCGTGCGGCTGATACAGAAATTTGATTTCACCAAAAAGAATCCGAAGCTGATCTATATCAATACCGGGGAAAAGATGATCTCCCTCGAGGATTCGATACTGACGGCATTCCTGAACCTGGCGGGATTTGATGTGGCATTTTTCGTTCCGACAGGGTATCAGAATATAGAGAAACATTTTAACAAAAGACTGATGGAGGAGCACCAGATCGGCGAGTATGTGTACGATCTGCAGGTTCCCAACATGGCGCTGGTTCCATCGGGCACGCGGATCTCGTGGCGTGACAGACTTTTTCGGAGAGGGTAGTGTGACTGCGTCCGAGAGATGGGTATTTCCGCACAGGGTTGCGGGGCGGATGAAGAATGGAGGAGAATATGGGACTTGATTTTAGCAAAGTGAAGACGCAGCCGTCGGTGATGGCGACTACCGTGGATTCAAAAAACGAGATTGAAGTGGTGGAGACATATGATATCGTCGAGGACAGGCAGCAGATGAACGAAGTGCTTGTCGGCTCGCAGGAGGTCGACGACATTGTGAGCACGATCGAGGTCAATAACCTGGAGACGATCGTGTCGTTTGGCGCGGAGGTCGCGGAGGAGATCTCCAAGGCTTCGGACGTTGTGCTGAACAACGTGAACATGTCCCAGCTTGACGATTCGAGTGAGATGCTCAACGCGCTCGCGAGGGTGATGGAGAAGTTTGACATTGACGAGCTTCAGGAGAATCCGACCTTGTTCGGAAAACTTTTTGGCAATATGAGAAAGCAGCTCGACAAGATCCTGGATAAATATCACACGATGGGGGATGAGGTCGACAAGATTTATGTGGAGCTCCGCAAATACGAGTCGGAGATCAAGCAGTCAAACCGCAATCTGGACAAAATGTTTGAGGCGAACGTGGACTACTATCACGAGCTGGTAAAGTACATCCTCGCCGGGGAGCAGGGCTGCAGGGAGATCGAGGCGTATATCGCGCAGAGAGAGTCTGATATGCAGACGACAGGGGACACCTCGATCCAGTTCGAGATCACGAGTCTCAACCAGGCACTGATGATGCTCGAGCAGCGGACGCAGGATCTGAGGACGGCGGAGAGCGTGGCGATGCAGTCGATCCCGATGATCAAGGCGATGGAGTTTTCCAACATGAACCTTGTCAGAAAGATCAATTCGGCGTTTATCATCACACTGCCCGTGTTCAAGCAGGCGCTCGCGCAGGCGATCATGCTCAAACGGCAGAAGATCCAGGCTGAGGCGATGAGTGCGCTCGATGCCAAGACCAACGAGATGTTGATCAAGAATGCCCAAAATACAGTGGAGCAGACGAAACTCACAACGGCGATGGCGGCTGGCAGTTCGATCAAGATTGAAACATTGGAGACAACCTGGAGGACGATCGTGGACGGTATCAATGAGACGCGGCAGATCCAGAACGATGCGAGACAGAAGCGCGTCGAGGATCAGGCCAGGCTCGAGAATATCAAGCGGGAGTTTAACGAGATGTACCATGTTCCCAATAAAAAGTAATCTTTATAAAAATTTTTTATCATGAAGGAGGAAAAAGATATGCCGATCAGTTTATCAAAAGGACAGAAAGTGGATCTGACGAAGGGGAATCCGGGACTCAAGAAGATCATGGTGGGGCTTGGATGGGACGTCAACGCGTTTGATTCCGGTGCGGATTTCGACCTGGATGCGGCAGCATTCATGGTGGGGGCAAACGGGAAATGTCCGACGGAGAAAGAGTTTGTATTTTATGGAAATCTCACACATCCGAGCGAGTCCGTCAAGCACATGGGCGACAACCTGACAGGAGAGGGCGAGGGAGACGACGAGCAGATCGAGATCGAACTTGCAAAGGTTCCGGCAAATGTGGAGAAGATCGCGTTTACGGTAACAATTTATGACGCCGATGTCAGAAGACAGAATTTTGGACAGGTTTCAAATGCGTTTATCCGCATCGTCGACGAGACGACGAACACAGAGCTGATCCGCTATGATCTCGGTGAGGATTTCTCGATCGAGACGGCGGTTGTCGTGGGCGAGCTGTACAGACATAACGGTGAGTGGAAGTTCAATGCCATCGGAAGCGGATTCCAGGGCGGGCTTGCGGCACTCTGCGGACACTACGGGATCGAAGTGGCATAGTCAAAGAATTTGAGAAGGAGGGCATAGGAGATGCCGGTTAGTTTACAAAAAGGCCAGAAGGTCAGTCTCACAAAGGATAATCCAGGGTTAAAGAAGGTGGTCGTAGGACTTGGCTGGGATGTCAACGCGTTTGATACAGGCGGGGATTTCGACCTGGACGCGGCAGCATTTTTGCTGAATGATACAGGCAGGGTCGGCAGTTCGAGCGACTTTGTATTTTACGGAAATCTCTCTCACCCGTCGGGAAGTGTCGTACACCAGGGAGATAACCTCACAGGTGTCGGGGACGGGGATGACGAGCAGATCAAGATCGATCTGTCAAAGGTTCCTGACAATATCACGAAGATTGCCTTCACAGTGACGATCTATGAGCCGGAGCAGAGGAAACAGAACTTTGGACAGGTCAACAACGCGTTTATCCGCATCTACAATGAGGAGAACGGCGAGGAGATGCTCCGCTATGATCTCGACGAGGACTTCTCGATCGAGACGGCGGCAGTGTTCGGTGAGCTGTACAAGAGCGGCAGCGAGTGGAAATTCAATGCAATTGGAAGCGGTTTCCAGGGCGGACTTGCAGCGCTCTGTGCAAACTTTGGTGTGGATGTGGAATAATAGGAGGGAAAATAGAGATGTCAGTTAGTTTACAAAAAGGTCAGAAGGTAAGTTTATCAAAGGACAATGCAGGTCTTTCCAAGGTGATCGTGGGTCTTGGCTGGGATGAGGCAAAACCGGCAAAGAGGGGGTTTTTCGCACCGAAGCCGCAGCCGATCGACTGTGACGCATCCGCGATCCTGCTCATAGACGGCAAGCTGCGTGCGAATGACGATGTGGTCTATTTTAACAATCTCAGACATAAGACCGGCACAGTGCAGCATATGGGAGATAACCTGACCGGCGCCGGGGACGGGGATGACGAGCAGATCATTGTTGACCTCGCATCGATCCCGCAGCAGTATGACAGGATCGTAGTGGTTGTAAATATTTACCAGGCGGTGCAGAGGAAGCAGCATTTCGGCATGATCGAGAATGCTTTTATCCGTATCGTGGATGCCAGAAACAATACCGAGCTGTGCAAGTACAACTTATCTGATGATTATTCTAACATGACAGCTATGATCTTCGGCGAGATTTACAGGCATAACGGTGAGTGGAAATTCAATGCCATGGGGCAGGCGACAACCGATCCGGGGCTCGGAGAGCTTGTAAATCGATATATCTAAAATGAGGAGAAAATGAAAAATGAAATTTAATGGACTTAGTGACAAAGAGGTCGAGCAGTCGCGAGGGCAATACGGTTCCAACACGATTCCTGATTCGGAGCCTACCACCTTCTGGGAGGAGTTTAAGGAGACCTTTGGGGATCCGATGATCAAGATCCTCCTCGCGATCGCAGTTCTGATGATCGTGATGTTCTTCCTGGGCTATGCGGAGATCTACGAGCCTCTGGGGACGATCGTGGCAGTGCTGGTGGTGGCGTTTGTGTCAGCAAAGACCGGCGTGGCGAGTGATACCAAGTATCGCGAGCTCAAGGACAGCACGGAGAAAGACAAGTGCAAGGTGTACAGGAATGGTGTCGTCACGGTGATCGAGGTGGATGATGTCGTGGTTGGCGACAAGATCCTGCTGCAGTCGGGCGACAAGGTTCCGGCGGACGGCATCCTGATCGACGGGGCGCTCAAGGTCGACAACTCCGCACTGAACGGAGAGGCGGAGGAGTGCAAGAAGACGGCGGCTGACCCGAGTGTCCAGCTTGCAGATGACATCACGGGCGACACGTTTGTGGACAAATATTCTCTGTTCCGGGGCGCGGTAATCTTTGACGGCGAGGGAATCCTCGATGTCAGGAAAGTCGGCTTGAAGACCATGATGGGCAAGATGGCGGAGGAGATGCAGGAGGATGAGCCGGATTCACCGCTGAAGGTAAAGCTTGCTAAACTTGCGAATCAGATCTCGACGTTTGGCTATATCGGTGCGGTGGTGATCGCGCTGTTCTATCTCGCACACGCGATTCTTGTGTTTGACGGCGGCTTCTCGGGATATTTTGCGCAGCCGATACCGGACATTATCAAGAACGTGATCTCTGCGGTTTCTCTTGCAGTCGTGATCGTGGTCTGTGCGGTGCCGGAGGGACTTCCGCTGATGATCTCCCTCGTGCTGATGCAGAATACGAGCAAGATGCTTGACCACAATGTGCTTGTCAGAAAGGCGGAAGGTATTGAGACAGCAGGTTCATTAAATATTCTTTTCAGCGACAAGACTGGTACGATTACAAAGGGCTCGCTCGAAGTGGTTGATTTCTTCTGCGCGGACGGAAATTCGATCGACATTCCGCAGCTGAGCAGGCACAGCAAGGTCAAAGGACTGATCGACCTTGCGATCGGCAAGAATACACAGTCGATGTTTGACGCCTCGCACAAAGTGATCGGCGGCAACGCGACAGACCAGGCGCTGATGAAGTTCATCGGCGAAGATACATTCAGGGCACTCGCAGCAAACACAGAGTATGTCGTCACCGCACAGCAGGGCTTTAACTCCACAAACAAGTTCAGCCAGGCGAGGATCGACAGCGTGGGCAAGACGTTCTACAAAGGCGCACCGGAGCGGCTCCTCGCGGCAGCCACGAAGTATCTCGACGCGGACGGCAATGTCAGGGATATGGACAAGGCTGTGCTGGACAGAAAGATCGACGAGCTTGCGGCAAAGGCAATGCGCGTACTTGCGTTTGGCTATTCTGAGAGTCCGCTTGTGGAGAACAGGATCAACGACGACATCGTCATCATCGGTTTGGTAGGGATCCGCGATGATGTGAGACCTGAGGCGCGCGATGCGATCAGGGAAGTGCAGGATGCGGGGATCCAGGTCGTTATGATCACTGGTGACAGGCTTGAGACAGCTGTGGCGATCGCAAAGGATGCGGGTCTGTTAAAGAGCAATGACGAGATGGCGCTCTCATCGGCACAGTTAAATGAGATGTCAGACGAGGACGTGAAGAAGATCATACCGAAGATCCGGGTGATCGCAAGGGCGCTTCCGACGGACAAATCCCGCATGGTAAGGCTATGCCAGGAGATGAACCTTGTTGTCGGTATGACAGGGGACGGTGTGAACGATTCGCCGGCGTTAAAGCGTGCCGATGTCGGTTTCGCGATGGGCAGCGGTACAGAGGCGGCAAAGGAGGCAGGTAAGATCGTTATTCTCGATGACAACTTCAAGTCGATCAAGGATGCGATCCTCTATGGACGAACCATTTACCACAATATTTTGAAGTTCTGCAAGTTCCAGCTGGTGATCAACGTGACTGCTGTCGTGGTGAGTGCGATCGCTCCGTTCTTCGGGGTGGACGAACCGCTCAAAGTGACACACCTGCTGTTTGTGAACCTTGTCATGGACAGTCTGGGTGCGATCATGCTCGGCAACGAGCCTGCACTTGAGAAATATATGAGCGAGAAGCCAAGGCGCAGGGACGAGAGCATTGTGAGCAGGGCGATGATGGCACAGATCCTGACGATGGGGCTGTGGCTCACGGTAGTGAGTTTCGTGTACCTCAAGACGCCGTTTATCGCAGAACTCTTTGGCGGCTGGGCTGTGGACGGTGCAGGAAACGTGCTGAATGGTGTTCCGAACGCACAGCATCTGACAGGCTACTTTGTACTGTTTATCGTGAGTGCACTGTGCAACGGATTCAATGTCAGGGATGACGGGTTTGGCATCTTCAAGGGACTGGATCAGAATAAGGGATTTTTGAAGGTATTTTTCCTGATCATCCTCGTCCAGTTCGTGATCGTCAACGCGGCGCTGATCCCGCTGCCTGTGTTTACATGGATCGGAAATATGTTCAGCTGCACGCCGTTTGGCATTGCAGGGTGGGCGATAGTTGTGATACTGTCGATCACGATGATCCCGGTTGATTTGATTCGGAAGATGATCGTCAATAAAAAATAAGGATTTGAACAACAAAGCGGCATTGCGGTGGAGGAAAGTTGATGGAGGAATTGGATCCACTGTACGAGAGGGCGCTGGAATTGATCTGGCAGACCGCAGATGAAGCGAATGTGTCGTTTGTGAAAAGATGCGTTTGACAGAGGGGCTGTCGGAGAAAGATACCATTTCCCGACAGCCCTTTTTAGTGCACACGGGCACCCAGAGGAAGAATGTCAGCAAAAGCTGACGAGTGCCCGGCGCGGGAGTAGTGGAGAAGGTCGTTCCCCTACTCGATTCTACACGGGTACTTGACTAGTACAGCATTGCGCAAATAGCAGTGAATACAGCACCTGCTATTTGCACCAGTCCTGCGTTGTCGTCAGTCAACAATGCCACCGCATTGCCTCCTTCCTCTGCCTTGTCCTGTCACAAATATCAGGCACTGTTTTTCACTGTTATTTAGGCAACGCTGTACTAGAGGATTTTACGCGGAGGCAGAGATGATCGTATTTCATACGGATTTGGACAATACATTGATCTATTCATACAGGCATGATATCGGAAGGGACAGGCGCTGTGTCGAGGTCTACCAGGGGCGGGAGATCTCGTTTGTCACGCAGGAGACGTACCGCCTTTTGCAAAAGCTTTCCGAACACAAAGAACAGGTTCTGATCGTTCCGACGACGACCAGGACGGCAGAGCAGTATGCGAGGATCAACCTGGGTGCCGGCTCTTTCCGGTATGCGCTTGTCTGCAACGGCGGGGTGCTTCTGACGAGAGAGGTTGTCAACGGCACTGCAGTCTGCAGGGAAGAGGAAAGCTGGTACAGAACTTCCCTGGAGTTGGTGCGGGATAGTGTGGGAGAACTGCACAGGGCGCTGGCGCTGTTGGAGAGGGATCCCCGCAGAACCTTTGAGCTCCGCTTCATCAGGGATTTGTTTGTGTTCACAAAATGTGAGAAGCCGGAGGCGGTTGTCCGGGATCTGAGAAATAAATTGAACGCGGACGCCGTGGATGTATTTAACAACGGCGTGAAAGTGTACATCGTGCCCAGGGTGCTGAGCAAGGGAAATGCGGTTGCACGGTTCAGGGAGTATATCGGCGCCGGATATGTGATCGCGGCGGGTGACAGTGAGTTTGATATCCCCATGCTGGAGGCTGCGGATCTGGGGATCGCGCCGCCGGATCTGGCACAGCGCCATCATTTTTCCGAGAAAGTGAGATCATGCACGTCAGAGCGCCATTATGCGGAAGCTGTGCTCAGCGCAGTACTCGAAGCGGTCAAAAAAAACAGTAAGGAAACAAAGTGATTTCCTTACCGTTTTCTGCTGTCCATGCCTCGGTTGTGGATAGAATCCGCACCGTGCATGGACAGGCATCAATGATCACGGCAAAACAAATTCGTACAATCTCAATGAAGCGATCTCTGCCGTGGATGCAAGTGTGAATTTTTTTCTCAGTATATTTTCTTCCGTCTCGACTGCCCCGTAAAGGACACCGCTATCTCCAAAGAATTCGATGACCTCCTGGTCAATGACAAGATCAAGGTCAAGGGATCTGCTCCTGTCAAAGGAAACGACAATCGGCTCCGCGTAGACCTGCGGGTTTGCAAATGTGATACTTCCGATGCCGAAATCTACGGCAATGGAAGTGTCTCCGATCCGCATTTGGGCGGAGCCGGTTTCCTGAGCGCTCCAGTTCAGCGACACTTCTATGGGCTTGCCGCACAGCGTGGTCTCAAATGTCCGCTCGTTTTCTGCCAGTGTGCTGCTAAGCTGTCTGTATGCCAGCAGTTCTTTGGGCAGACAGAAACGCATTTTGTAGCTGTCGTTGTCACGGACCAGGGAGAGTTCTGCCGGAATGGTCATAACGCCCCTGTAGTTGCCGCGGTCGTTGTTGAGCCTGAGCCACGCGACGCTGATCGTCCTGTCGTCGACGCCTGCGTAGGTCTGGGCGGCATATGCCAGTCTGGTGCTGTATGAGGACAAGACTTCTGATTCCGGTGTAAAATGATAGCCGTCAAAGCTGCCGACCTGGTAATAGCCGTCGGCGGACCAGAGCACCCACTTCTTTTTCGATGCCGGCTGGTCGGTGGATAACTCAAATAAATCGGGACACTCCTGCATTCCGTCTGCGGAAAGACGCTGTGTCTCCTCCCAGTGGAGCAGATCCGCGGAGCGGAAGATCGCAAATTCGAACCCCTCGAGGTAGAGCACCATGATATAGGCGCCGCTCTCCCTGTGATAAAATACCTTGGGATCGCGGTTGGTTCCTGCAATGTGCGGGAGAATGGTGTGGTCTGTCCTGCGCAGGGTCTCCCCGCCGTCGGTGGAGACTGCCAGACGCTGTGTGTGCTGGCCGCCGGTATCGATGGACCACTGATTGCACCCGCCCGCCGCAGTGTAGAAGAACAGCAGCGCATTGCTGCCAAACCCTGCGGCGTTGTCCTTGTCCTGAAAGCCGCAGCCCGAATAGACCGTGCCGTACTGATCGGGATCCATCACCCCGGGTCTGTGCTCCCAACGGATCAGATCCTTGCTGACAGCGTGTCCCCAGTGCATGTTTCCCCAGATCACACCGTATGGATTCCACTGGTAATAGAGATGGTAGACACCGTCTGCAAAAACAAGACCGTTGGGATCATTGTGCCAGCCAAATTCCGGCGCAAAATGGAGCTGCGGGCGGAAGGGATAGACATTTTGCGTCCTTTCGCTGTGGCAGAAAATACTGTATAGAGACTCTTCGGGGATTTTTTCGCCCGACCGGATCTCGATGTCCCTGCCGAGATAACGGCTTACGTCCATGGAAGTGTAGAAATCGCCGTCCGTTCCGCCCAATTGGATATCGATCTCCTGAAACTTTGTCTGACCGCAATAAAAATGCAGCTTCACCTCGGGATTTTTTTTATTTACCGGCAGCCACAGATAGGGTTCTGTGATATGTAATATCATTTTCGCACCTCCGGTATCTAATTCGGTCTGTGCCCGAGACTGCCGCCGTCCATGCCGATATTGATGCCGCTTGCGCGCTCGTTTGGCTGGATGATGACTGTGACGGGCTGGTGTGCATTCCACTCAAAACTGTAGGATTCCCCGGATGTCTGCCCGATGAAGGTCTTCCAGTTCACGTCCATCTTGACGTCGGGATCGCAGTAGCCGTTTCCCATCCAGCACACGACGGCATCCGGGTCGACAGCGAGTGTGGCGCGTGTCTGGATATTGCTCAGCACGATCGGGTTTCCGTCGATCAGGATCGCGACATAGGCATTGGGACCTTCCCCGGTGAGGGTTGAGGTGGCAAGTCCCTTCTGGGAGATGACGCCGCAGCCGATAAAGCGCACATCGTACTTGCAGTCAGGGGTGAAAGCCAGGATGTTCTCGGATTCGATCGAGAGGACTTCGCCTGGCTGGAGCTGGTACACGACCACGTGCTGGGCGTGGTTTGCATAGTATGTAACGCTGTCCCCGTTCATCATGACTTTCATGAGGGGAAGGTTTTCGCCTGTCACGCGGCGCATGAGCGATCCCAGCAGCGCCTGGCCGACACTTTGCTGGGGACCTAACAGCAGCTTTTCGAATTTGTAGTTTTTCTGTCCGCCGTTCTCACCGCAGATGAAAGAGCCTGCCTTTGTGAACAGCACATCATTTCCGCGGCAGGTCACTTTTAAGGTCAATTCATTAATCACTTCAAATGTCAACATCGATCTGTACTCCTTTTTGTTCTGACAGGCTCTCGAAATCCGCTCCGGGAGCCAGTTATGGTATTGTTTTATACAATCTGTACACCGTATAAGGCGCACAGACCTGCGAGATCTCTTGCGACGCCGTTTCCGACAGCGTTAAATTTCCACGCGCCGTTGTGCAGATAGAGCTCGCCGATCATCATGGAAATGATGTTATTGTAGTATTCGGTCATCAGAAAGCTCACGAGCTCTTTGCCGGATCGGTCCATGATGCGGATATAGGCGTCTTTCAGCATGCCGAAGTGGAGCCTGTTTTCGAGCGCGTCGTTGATGGTCAGGACGAAGACGATCTTTTTCACCTGCGGGTCCAGACGTGCAAGGTCGATCTGGATCATCTCGCGGTCGACACTGCCGCCATCCACAAACCTTGTGCTCCCGTCGGGGCTGAGCGTCTGGCCGTAGAACACAAACCAGGAATCACCGATGACTTTTCCGTCTGCGCCGAGCAGAAATGCCGACACATCGACATCGCACCGCGCATCGGTGACATTCCAGCCAAACCGGGCTTCGACGGCGGTCAGCGCGCCCAAAGGCAGCTGTGTTTTCTGTCCTTTCTGCACTTTGTTCACAAGTGCGGGGACAGGTCTTGCGGCTGGCATGCCGGGTGTGCTCGCAGTATTTTGCTGTCCCGCAGTCAATGCAGGCTGGATGTTCTGCGGCTGGCGCGGCGGTCTGTTGTGTGTCTGCCCGGACGATAACGGCTGAGACGGTATGGATTGTGTCTGCCCGGACGGCTGCAGCGGTGGTCTGCTTTGCGTCTGTTCGGACGGCTGCAGCGGTGGTCTGCTTTGCGTCTGTCCGGACGGCTGCAGCGGTGACGGTCTGTTGTATGTCTGCCCGGACGGTTGCTGCTGGTTAAGCGGGGCATGTGTCCCGCCGGTATTTTTGATCAGCGTCATGATATTGCCCTGGTTTTTTATGCTCTGTGGCTGCGGTCTGTTGATCGATAAGATCGAATCGCGGTTCATGGCACCGGTTGATTTTGTTGCTGCGTTGATCATGCTGCGCCTCCATTCTGGGAATGAATCGGAATCATAAGTGTCTTAATTATAGCACAATAAGACAATGAGT
>Ga0224483_100453_pt1 | contig 12875 bp, 8 predicted proteins | sample hydfratestSal1_FD_181453 | JGI IMG/M metagenome (GOLD analysis project Ga0224483, IMG submission 181453) | Metatranscriptome of mouse feces microbial communities from Columbus University, Ohio, United States - Sal1 (Metagenome Metatranscriptome) ... | reverse complement strand
CTGATACCCGACTGATTCCCGCTTTAAGGGCTCATCGGAATGTTTGGCATATCTGAACCCGGACAGGACCATCCTTCCCTTCTCTGACTGGCATTACGACTCCCCCGCCCCATCAAACACAAGAAATGCCCTCAAAGCCATCAATCCCCAGCCTTAAGAGCATTTCTCAACTATTCACTGTTATTCCCTGACACCCAGGAACAAACTCACCTTTTAGATTTCCTCTGTCCCATCGTCCAAATCCAGCACTTCCTCCGCCTCAACGATCTCTTCTTCCTGAGGCGATATCACGCTTTCCTCCTCGTCGCCGTCATCCTCAAACACGATCTCATCATCCATCGAGATGTCACTGTTCAGCTTCACGGAACGATACCTCTTCATTCCCGTACCAGCCGGAATCAGCTTGCCGATAAGCACATTCTCCTTCAATCCGATGAGATGGTCGATCTTTCCATTGATAGCCGCCTCGGTCAGAACCTTGGTGGTCTCCTGGAAGGACGCCGCGGACAGGAACGAATCCGTGGCCAGGGAAGCCTTTGTGATACCCAGCATCACCTGTTTGCCCTCGGCCGGTTCCTTGCCTTCGGCCAGCAGCTTCTCATTCATGTCATTGTAATCCAGCACATTCATGGACACGCCCGGAAGCACGTCGCTGTCGCCGCTCTCCTCCACTTTCACCTTCTTTAACATCTGACGGACAATCACTTCAATATGCTTATCATTGATCTCAACGCCCTGGAGACGGTAAACTCTCTGAACCTCCTGGATCATATAATCCTGAACGGCCCGGACACCCTTGATCTTTAAGATGTCGTGAGGATTCACGCTGCCTTCTGTCAGCTCGTCACCTGCCTCCAGCACCTGGCCATCCTGAACCTTGATGCGGGAACCATAGGGGATCAGGTAAGTCTTGGAATTGCCGTTTGCGGTATCCGTGACCATGATCTCCCTCTTTTTCTTGGTATCCTTTATAGTCACCGTGCCGCCGAACTCCGTGATGATGGCAAGTCCCTTAGGCTTACGGGCTTCAAACAACTCCTCCACACGGGGAAGACCCTGGGTGATATCGCCGCCGGCAACGCCGCCGGTGTGGAAGGTACGCATGGTCAGCTGGGTGCCTGGCTCGCCGATAGACTGGGCGGCAATGATTCCAACCGCCTCTCCCACCTGAACCGCCTGGCCAGTGGCCATGTTGGAGCCATAGCACTTGGCGCAGACTCCGATATGGGATTTGCAGCTGAGAACGGTACGGATCTTAACGCTCTCCCTGCCCAGCTTCTGAAGCACCCCGATAACAGCCTTCGCCCTCTTGGGCGTACACATATGGTTGGCTTTCACCACCACTTCCCCGGTATCCGGGTCTGTGATCGTCTCCGCGATATATCTGCCTGTCAGTCTCTCCTCCAGGCTCTCAATGGTCTCCTGGCCGTCCATAAAGGCCTTGATCTCCATAAACGGAATGTCCTTGCCCTCACAGCAGTCCACCTCCCGGATGATGACATCCTGGGAAACATCCACCAGACGCCTGGTCAGATAACCGGAGTCCGCTGTACGGAGAGCAGTGTCAGATAGACCCTTTCTGGCGCCGTGGGCGGAAATAAAGTACTCCAGTACATCCAGTCCCTCACGGAAATTAGACTTAATAGGAAGCTCAATGGTATGTCCCGTGGTATCTGCCATCAAACCGCGCATGCCTGCCAGCTGCTTAATCTGCTTATCTGAACCACGAGCTCCGGAATCAGCCATCATAAAGATATTGTTGTACTTGTCAAGACCGGTCAAAAGGTCGTGCGTAAGCTGATCGTCCGTGGTCTTCCAGGTCTCAATTACCTCCTTGTACCGCTCCTCCTCAGTGATCAGGCCTCTCCTGAAGTTCTTAGCGATCCGATCCACCGTAGCCTGGGCGTCAGCGATCAGCTGGGGCTTGCTGGGCGGAACCGTCATATCCGAGATGGATACGGTCATAGCAGCCCTGGTCGAGTACTTATAGCCAATAGACTTAATATCATCCAGAGTCACCGCTGTCTGGGTCGCCCCGTGAACATTAATGACCTTCTCCAAAATCTGCTTGCACTGCTTCTTTCCCACATGGAAATCAACCTCCAAAAGCAGCTCATTGCCCGGAACGCTCCGGTCCACAAATCCCAGGTCCTGGGGAATGATCTCATTGAAAATAAAACGCCCTACCGTGGATTCAATGATGCCGCTCTTAACCGTGCCGTCAGCCATAGTCTTCTGCACTCTCACCTTTACCCTGGAGTGGAGGGTCACAGCGCCGTTCTCATATGCCAGGATCGCCTCATTGGGATTCTTAAAGCACATTCCCTCCCCCTTGGCCCCAGGCCTTTCCTGGGTCAGGTAATAGATTCCAAGAACCATATCCTGGGACGGCACCGCCACAGGGCCTCCGTCCGAAGGCTTTAACAGGTTGTTGGGGGACAAAAGCAGGAACCGGCACTCTGCCTGGGCCTCCACGGAAAGAGGCAGATGGACCGCCATCTGATCCCCGTCAAAGTCAGCGTTAAAAGCCGTACACACAAGAGGATGCAGCTTGATGGCCTTGCCCTCCACCAGAATAGGCTCAAAGGCCTGGATTCCCAGCCTGTGAAGCGTAGGCGCCCGGTTTAACATCACCGGATGCTCCTTGATCACATCCTCCAGAACATCCCAGACTTCCACCTGAAGGCGCTCCACCATCTTCTTGGCGTTCTTAATATTGTGGGCCGTTCCATTGGCCACCAGCTCCTTCATGACAAAAGGCTTAAACAGCTCAATGGCCATCTCCTTCGGAAGCCCGCACTGATAAATCTTAAGCTCCGGGCCAACCACAATAACCGAACGGCCGGAATAATCCACACGCTTGCCCAGCAGGTTCTGGCGGAAACGCCCCTGCTTGCCTTTCAGCATATCAGACAAAGACTTAAGAGCCCGATTGCCGGGACCGGTCACAGGCCGCCCCCTTCTCCCGTTGTCAATAAGCGCGTCCACAGCCTCCTGGAGCATACGCTTCTCATTGCGCACAATAATATCCGGCGCGCCCAGTTCCAAAAGCCTGGCCAGACGGTTGTTCCGGTTAATGATTCTTCGATACAGATCATTTAAGTCGGAAGTGGCAAAACGGCCGCCGTCCAGCTGAACCATAGGACGGATATCCGGCGGGATCACCGGGATCACGGTCATGATCATCCACTCCGGCCTGTTGCCGGAATTGCGGAACGCGTCCACCACTTCCAGCCTCTTGATGATCCTCGCCCGCTTCTGGCCTGTGGCGTCCTTAAGGCCTTTGCGCAGCTCCTCCGAATCCTTCTCCAGGTCAATAGCCTCCAGAAGCTCCTTAATGGCCTCCGCCCCCATTCCTACGCGGAACGCGCCGTAGCCGTATTTATCGATTTCCTCCCTATACTCCTTCTCAGACAAAACCTGCTTGTACTGAAGAGAAGTGGTTCCGGGATCCAGCACGATATAGGATGCAAAGTACAGCACCTTCTCCAGCACCCTGGGAGAGATATCCAGAATCAGGCCCATGCGGCTGGGAATCCCCTTAAAATACCAGATATGGGACACCGGCGCCGCCAAAGCGATATGACCGGTGCGCTCCCTGCGGACGCTGGACTTCGTAACCTCCACGCCGCATCGGTCACAGATGACGCCCTTGTATCTGATCTTCTTGTACTTACCGCAATGGCACTCCCAGTCCTTGCTGGGACCAAAGATTCTCTCGCAGTAAAGTCCATCCTTCTCCGGCTTCAAGGTTCTGTAGTTAATGGTCTCCGGTTTCTTCACTTCGCCGTGAGACCACTCCAGAATCTTCTCCGGAGAGGCCAGACCAATCTTGATTGCATCAAATGTCAACGGTTCATAAGTTTCGTTCGTCTCTGGCATGATGGATACTCCCTTCTATTATTCTTCATAGGAAGATTCGAAATCCTCGAACATCTCCTCAGCGATGCGGTCTCCCTCATCATCGTCCTCTTCTTCCGCCTCTGCGTCTACGTCCACCAGCTCGCCGTCCTTGAACTCCTGCTCCTGATAACCGTAGCTGCCAAACGACTCCTCCTGCTCATAACGTCTGTCGCCTTCGATAATGGAGCGCAGGTCCGTATCTCCATAGTCAATATTCTCTGTCAGTTCCACTTCCGTATTGTCATCCCGCAGCACCCGCACATCCAGTCCCAGAGACTGCAGCTCTTTCAAAAGCACCTTAAAGGACTCCGGAATACCCGGCTCCGGAATATTCTCGCCCTTAATGATGGCCTCGTAGGTCTTCACCCGGCCGGTCACGTCGTCCGACTTCACCGTCAGGATCTCCTGCAGAGTGTAGGAAGCGCCATAAGCCTCCAGAGCCCAAACCTCCATCTCACCGAAACGCTGTCCGCCGAACTGGGCCTTGCCGCCCAGAGGCTGCTGGGTAACCAGCGCATATGGCCCGGTGGAGCGGGCATGGATCTTATCATCAACCAGATGGTGGAGCTTTAAGTAATGCATGTGTCCGATGGTTACCGGGCTGTCAAAGTACTCCCCGGTCCTGCCGTCCCGCAGCCTGACCTTACCGTCGCGGCTTAAAGGCACGCCTTTCCACAGCTCCCTGTGCTCCAGGTGCTGCCCCAGATATTCCATCACATCCGGCTTCAAAGTATCTTTATACTTCTCCTGGAAATCCTCCCAGGAAGAATTCACGTAGTCATTAGCCACATCCAAAGTATCCATAATATCGATCTCGTTGGCCCCGTCAAACACAGGGGTGGCGATGTTAAAGCCAAGGGCCTTTGCCGCCAGGCTTAAATGGATCTCCAGCACCTGCCCGATGTTCATACGGGAAGGCACGCCCAGAGGGTTCAGCACGATATCCAGGGGACGGCCGTTGGGAAGAAACGGCATATCCTCCACAGGAAGCACTCTGGACACAACACCCTTGTTTCCGTGACGGCCGGCCATCTTATCACCTACGGATATCTTTCTCTTCTGGGCAATGTAGATGCGCACCGTCTCATTGACGCCCGGAGACAGCTCGTCACCGTTCTCCCTGGTAAACACCTTAGCATCCACAATGATCCCGTAAGCGCCGTGGGGAACTTTCAGGGAAGTATCCCTCACCTCCCTGGCCTTCTCGCCAAAAATAGCCCGCAGAAGCCGCTCCTCCGCTGTCAGCTCCGTCTCCCCCTTGGGAGTAACTTTACCCACCAGGATATCCCCGGCCCGGACCTCCGCGCCGATGCGGATGATCCCTCTCTCGTCCAGATCTTTCAGGGCATCCTCGCCTACGCCGGGCACATCCCGGGTGATCTCCTCCGGCCCCAGCTTCGTATCCCGGGCCTCGGCCTCATACTCCTCAATATGCACGGATGTATACACGTCATCCTGCACCAGTCTCTCGCTTAACAGGACCGCATCCTCGTAGTTGTAACCCTCCCAGGTCATAAACCCGATCAGAGGATTCTTGCCCAGGGCGATCTCACCATTCTGGGTACTGGGACCGTCCGCGATGACCTCGCCCACCTCCACATGGTTACCCTTAAACACAATAGGCTTCTGATTATAGCAGTTGGACTGGTTGCTTCTCTTAAATTTTGTCAGGCGGTACACGTCCTTGCCGCCGTCTAAATCTCTCTTAACAATGATCTCATTGGAAGCGGACCGCTCCACCACGCCCGCGTGCTTTGCCACCACGCACACGCCGGAGTCTACCGCCGCCTTTGCCTCCATACCGGTTCCCACCACAGGGGCCTCCGTAGTCAGAAGAGGCACGGCCTGACGCTGCATGTTAGAACCCATAAGGGCGCGGTTGGCATCGTCATTTTCCAGGAACGGGATCATGGAGGTAGCCACGGAGAACACCATCTTCGGAGACACGTCCATCAGGTCAATATTCTTCTTCTGGAACTCGGACGTCTCCTCCCGGTAACGGCCCGACACATTATTCCGCACAAAATGCCCCTCCGCGTCCAGAGGCGTGTTGGCCTGCGCCACCACAAAGTTGTCCTCCTCATCAGCGGTCAGGTAAACCACCTCGTCCGTAACCCTGGGGTTTGCAGGATCTGACTTGTCAACAATGCGGTACGGCGCTTCCACAAAGCCGTACTGATTCACCCTGGCATAGGTAGCCAGAGAGTTAATAAGGCCGATGTTAGGACCCTCAGGGGTCTCAATGGGACACATGCGGCCATAATGGGTATAGTGAACATCCCGGACCTCAAATCCTGCCCGCTCCCTGGACAGACCGCCAGGCCCCAAGGCGGACAGACGCCGCTTGTGAGTCAGCTCTGCCAGCGGGTTATTCTGGTCCATAAACTGGGACAGCTGGGAACTTCCGAAGAACTCCTTCACCGCCGCGGTCACAGGCTTAATGTTGATCAGAGACTGCGGCGTAATCCCGTCCATATCCTGAGTGGTCATGCGCTCCCGCACCACCCGCTCCATACGGGACAGACCGATGCGGTACTGGTTCTGAAGCAGCTCGCCTACCGCGCGGATACGGCGGTTGCCCAGATGGTCAATATCATCTGCCGTACCGATCTGCTCCTCCAGATGCATATTATAATTAATCGATGCCAGGATATCCTCCTTGGTAATATGCTTTGGCACCAGGTCGCTTACGCTTCTGCGGATAGCCGTCTTCAGCTCCGCCTCATCATCGCCAAATTCTGCCAGGATATTCTGGAGCACAGGATAATATACTAACTCCGTAATCTCCGTCTCTGCCGGGTCAAAGCTGACGTAATGGGACAGATCCACCATCATATTGGAAAGGATCTTCTCATTCCGCTCGATTCCCTGGATCCACACAAAGGGAATACCGGAATTCTGGATCTCCTCTGCCAGATTCTTATCCACAGCGGTCCCCGCCTCTGCCAGAATCTCACCTGTGGTCTCATCCACCACGTCTTCTGCCAAAGTGTGGCCGGCAAGGCGGTTTTTAAACGCCAGTTTTTTATTAAATTTGTAGCGCCCCACCTTGGCAAGATCATATCTTCTGGGGTCAAAGAACATGCTGTCAAGCAGGCTCTTGGCGCTGTCCACAGAAAGAGGCTCGCCGGGGCGGATCTTCTTATATAATTCCAGGAGGCCGTCCTCATAATTGTCCGATACGTCCTTGGTAAAGCTGGCCAGAAGCTTAGGCTCCTCGCCGAACATATCGATGATCTCCGCGTTGGTCCCATATCCCAGGGCGCGGATGAGAACCGTCACAGGTACTTTTCTGGTTCTGTCAACACGAACATAGAAGATGTCATTGGAGTCCGTCTCGTATTCCAGCCATGCGCCTCGGTTGGGGATTACCGTGCAGGTATACAACTCCTTGCCAATCTTATCATGTCCAATGCCGTAATAAATACCTGGGGAACGCACTAACTGGCTGACGATAACACGCTCTGCTCCGTTGATCACAAAGGAGCCTGTATCGGTCATAAGCGGAAGGTCGCCCATAAAGATTTCATGTTCATTGATCTCATCTTTGTCTTTGTTGCAAAGTCTAACCCTCACTTTCAAAGGTGCCGCGTAGGTAGCGTCGCGCTCTTTGCATTCTTCAATGGTATACTTGATATCATTTTTACATAATGTAAAATCAACGAACTCCAAACTCAAATGGCCCGCGAAATCCGAGATTGGAGAGATGTCGCGAAAGACTTCTTTCAACCCCTCATCAAGGAACCACTGATAGGAGTCTTTCTGAATCTCTATCAGATTTGGCATCTCAAGAACTTCCTTCTGCCTTGAGAAGCTCATTCTAAAGCTTTTCCCTGCTGTTACAGGACGCATTCTGCTTTTCTCCATTAGACGTCTCACCCCTGTTTTCTTTCATTCTGATTTTGGGCATACTGGTACCATCAGCGCACAAGTTGCCACAATAGTGCAATTTCCATCTTAACATAGGGGTTTTGGCGTGTCAAGCTTTTTTTCTGTTTTTTTGCCGCTTTTTGTTGCCTTTTTCCTCAATCAATGGTATACTATACTGTATCTATTCCCAAAAAGACATAAGTTGGAGGTATTCCCAGGTGAACACGATTTTAAATGTACTGCTGGTCATTCTTGTTATTGTGGCCATCGCCTTGGCTGTGCTGTATTTTATGGGACGGAAACTGGAGAAACGCCAGGTAGCCCAGCAGGATCTTTTGGAGGCTGCTGCCCAGACTGTCACCATGCTGGTCATTGACAAGAAAAAGATGAAGATCAAAGACGCCAATCTTCCCAAGATTGTTTATGAGCAGACTCCCAAGTATTTAAGGTGGGCCAAGGTCCCGGTAGTAAAGGCAAAAGTAGGCCCCAAAGTCATGACTCTTCTGGCAGACGAGAAAGTATTTGCCGTTCTTCCTCTTAAGACAGAGGCCAAGGTAGTGATCAGCGGCATCTACATAACCCAGTTAAAGAGTGTCCGCGGAGGCGCCATTCCCGCTCCGCCGAAGAAAAAAGGGTTTTTTGCCAGATTTAAGAAGGACAAGAGTGACAAGAAGAAATAAAAAGACGATTCCCCCGGCCCACGAAGCGGCGCGGGGGATTTTTATGTCCTGACAAGACCTGCAGCCGTCAAACTTCCCGTGGACAGATCCTTACTTCCATACAGTTGTCCGACACATGGCTGTGGCCGGAGTACAGAGCGTACTCCACCCGGGCCCATAAAAGCCCTTCCTCCTCACGCGCTTCAAACGCCCGGGTACGGATATCCAGACGCAGCCCGCCCTGGGAGCCTCCGTAGAACACGCTGGTCTCCTTTCCCTTCTCAAAGACCATCTCGCCTCCCCCGCCATTTCCCGTAATCGCCATAAGCTTCTCTGTAACCTTCAGACGTTTTACCACGCTGCCTTCCTGGCTTCCTATTATATGATGTTGGGGTCAAATAAGTCCCATTTAGCACCTTGAAAACTTCACACAAATATAGCGAAAATGTCCATTTTCTGGTATAATTGACATATCAGAAAGGCGGTGTTTCGATGGCATTCCGAATAAACAGTTCACAACAGCTATCCCTTACAGATATAACAAATTCTCTGACTTTACGGGAACAGAAAGCCCTCGAAAATTCATGGGCAAAAATCTTTGCCGAGGATATTTTCCCGGCAATTGATGAGGAACGCTTCCGTATCCTATACTCTGACCGAACCCAGTCAAAATTCAATACGCCGGTCAATATCTGTATCGGTGCCCTTATCATCAAGGAAATGTTCCAAATTTCCGATGACGAGATCGTAGAAAACCTCATGCTGGATCCGCGCTACCAGTATGCGCTGCATACCACCAGTTTTGAGGAACAGCCCATGAGCGATAAAACATTATCCAGGTTCCGGAAACGGTGCTATGATTATGAACAGGAAACCGGTATCGACCTCATCCATGACTGTGTTGCTGACCTTAGCGGCAAGATCGCAAAAATGATGAAGATCCATCCAGGAATCCACCGCATGGACTCCCTGATGATTGAGGCAAACATCAAAAATCTAAGCAGGACAGAACTGCTTTATTCGTGTATTGCAAAGCTGGCACGCCGTCTGCATAAACTGGGCAGGGGCGATGTCCTGGAAGGCTTAGAGCATTATTACGACAAGAATGATTTTAACCGTACCTTCTATTATAGTAACAGTACCAGCACAGAGGATATCACCCAGATGCTCCTGCGGGATGCAGATACCATCACAGGGCGGTGCCGGGATGGTTTGGAAACCCAGGAGGAATACCGTCTGTTGGAACGCTGCCTGTCTGAACAGACGATTGTGGAGGGTGACACGCGCAGGCTTCGGGAAAAGAAAAAAGACAGTTTTCCCAAAGCCATGATGCAAAGCCCGACGGACCCGGATGCGACATACCGGGAAAAGGCCGGAAAAAAATACCGCGGGTATGTGGCGAATGTAGAAGAGGCTGTGGACAGCAACGGTTCTGTGATAGTCGATTACCAGTTTGAGCAGAACATATACAGTGACAGCCAGTTCCTGCAGGATCGCCTTGCAGGAATGGAACAGCAGGAAGAAGGGACTGTGTTTGTCACGGACGGTGCGTATTGTGGGGAATCCAATACGCAGGCCGCACAAGAGAAAAACATCCAACTGATCACAACCGCATTAACTGGCACGGAGGTTCCCGATATCTACGCTGATTTTGAATTCAGTGAGGATGGAAGTAAAATTCTAAGATGTCCAATGGGGAATGTTCCTCAAAGCTGCTGTCAGTCAAGCAGCAACGGCCACTATTATGTTTCCTTTCCCAAAGAAGTATGCATGAACTGCCCCCACAAGGAAGAATGCCGCGTGAAAGAGCATAAAAAAGTATGTTCCTTTACGATATCGCTCACGGCAGGATACCGGGCGAAAGCCAAACGGTTTATGAAAACAGAAGAATTCAGCCTGCTTTCCCGTATCCGCAACGGGATTGAGACGGTACCCTCTGTCTTAAGGAGAATATATCATGCAGACCGGATGCCAGTTCATGGAATAAGTCGTAACCGGTTATTCTTTGGCTGTAAAGTGGCGGCATTCAATGTAAGAAAGCTGTTCAGCTATCGAAACGGATGGGGACATTATGCTCAAAATCCACTTTTCGCAGAATGATATGAGGAATATGATGCTTATACAGCAAACATTAATCCAATATCTCCTTCAAAAAAAGAATTTGTGTGAAATTTTCAAGGTGCTAACAATTTGGGGCAATATAAATTTATTTATTCGACCCCAACATCATAATGATATCTTAAGCGATTCCATAAGATTTTTCAAGGCATAGTACCCGCTATGTCCAATGTTTATGTCCATTTTTCTCAAATTTCTTTTCCTGCACGATATTCAGTTGTCAATTTTCAGTTAGAATCACATTCATTGAGATTCCGAGAAGTTATTTATTTTTCAGCGGCAGGGGCTTGACCCAAATTTCCATACAGGCCATCCCCTCCAGGTCACGGTAATATTTTTCTGCTGAGAAAGGCTCCGTGGTTAAATTGTGGCGGGGCAGCCAGATACCAAAAAGATATTTACCGGCCTGATCTAAAGAAACCGTTACCAAATCCTCAAAATTTTCTGCTTCGACTCTGCAAACGATGTATTCTCCTGCCGGGAGTTCTCTCTTAACAAAACCATCCTGCAGCCGGTCCGGAATATTTTGAACAAGACCGCCTGCAAAATAAGTGAAAAGGTTCTGTACAGTATCTTCCCCATGGGACATTCCCATTTCTACAGCAGTATTTAGATTGGCTGCGATGAAAACCTTCTCCATGTGATAACGCTTCCAAAGCTGTCCCGGTACATCTACACCTGTGCTTTCACCAGCCGGCATTTGTTCGGAAATACGGACTTCCGTTTCCAGGCCAAGGTAAATTTCCGGTTTTTCCAATGTCCTTCTCTGGATTTCCAGGACGATATTTCCGGCCACCAGCGGAACCCCCTCGTCTACTAAAACATAATTCATGGAAACTTCCGGCCTGGCGAATGTATTGAGCATTGGCAAATCCCTCCTGTAGCTTTCAGGCGTAATCCCATACGTTTCCTTGAAAGCCCGTGTAAAATTCCCGTGACTTGAAAAGCCATAGTCCAGGGCAACGTCAAGAATCCTATGGTTGGTACTTTTCAGGTTTTCAATAACCTTTGCCAAACGGCGTAGCTTCACATATTCCTGAACCGGTTTGTTTACCAGCCTTTTGAATAATCGCTGAAAATAAAAGGGGGACAGACCGACAGTATTTGCCAGTTCTTCCGTTGAAATTTCTTTTGTCAGATGTTCCTCAATAAAAGTCAGGGATTGTTCGATTGCTTCATATGCGTGCATTGCGGCACCTCCTTAAGTTGATGATCAAATGATATCATTTTATTTTTTGCCGGGCTTTTCACGCAATGCGCTTTTTGATTGGGAAATTTCAATATAATCAGCCTTAATCATACCATACAAATAGTAATCGCAGTATGTGTTTACCATTTTACCTCCACGGATAAGCCCCTCACGCTTGAAGCCTGCCTTTTCCAAAGTTTTATAGGATGCAATATTTTGTATGTGAACATCAGCCCATAAACGCTGTAATTCCGTTTCTTCAAAGCAGAAGGTAACTGCTCTCACCAGCGCTTCTGTCATAAGCCGTTTGCCCTGGCAGGCAGGTGAAAGGCGAAATGCCACTTTTGCCATGCGGTCATTTTCAATGAGATATACCCACATATCGCCAATAACTTTATGATCCTGCTTATGGATAATACCCCAATGAAAACTTTTCGCAGGTTTCTCCTGCTTTTGGAAAAGTAATTCTGGGTTTAAGTCACTTTTCCCGGGGCATTTGCCCCAATACTGATAAATAGAGCTGTCACCCAGCCATTCTTTCAGATCCGTAACATCCTCTTTTCGCAGAGGGCGCAGGATAAGCTGTTCCGTTTCAAGAACAGGTTTATTCTGAACATAATCCTGTAATTTCATAAGCTGTCCCTTTAAAAGTTAAACACCTGTCCCCAATCAAAACAGCCGGACGCTTCTGTGCTTTTCGGCCATTCGCTGCACCATGCGGGAACACCGGGCGTTTCAACCCTGTCAAAACTCGGTGTATAGGGCTTGATGTCCAGTACAGGCGTATTGTCATCCGCATCAATGAACGCAACACGAATCATTCCGTTGGTGAAATCAATGTTGATTATTTCGGCCGCTGTTAATGCAACAGGGTTCGGACGTGCAGGAGACCGTGTCGCAAATACACCCATGACTTTGGGTGCGCCTTTATAGGGCTGTTTCGTTTGTAGTTCATTCCGGTCCGCATGGTTGTCGCAATCGCTGAACCACCAGAGGACCTGGATGTGGCTGAAGCCTTCCAAGGCCTGCAGTCCGGGAATGTACTCTGGGGCCAGCTGAATAAATGTGCCGCTTTCATCATTTTTCACTTTGCCAATGGCTTTTAACTGACAGGTCATATTTTTTTCCTCCTTGCT
>Ga0224483_100452_pt1 | contig 12889 bp, 9 predicted proteins | sample hydfratestSal1_FD_181453 | JGI IMG/M metagenome (GOLD analysis project Ga0224483, IMG submission 181453) | Metatranscriptome of mouse feces microbial communities from Columbus University, Ohio, United States - Sal1 (Metagenome Metatranscriptome) ... | reverse complement strand
TTGCGTCATATCTGGATACAGCCGGGATCCCGGATCCGGATCTGCTGATCCGCACAAGCGGGGAGCTGCGTCTGTCGAATTATCTGCTGTGGCAGCTCGCTTACAGTGAGATTTATATTACGGACTGCCTGTGGCCGGATTTTAATAAAGAAGAGCTCTTAAAAGCAGTCGCCCGCTACAATCAGAGGGAAAGGCGCTTTGGCGGCGTCTGAGAGCGGGGCGCGCAGACAGCGGGAAGGATGTTTCAGACACGCTTCCGGCAGCGGATGTCTGCAGAATCTGTGGTGGAAGTGAAGGCAGGATGGAACAGGGAGGTGGGCCATGTTCAGGACAAGGCTGATAAGTGGGGTGGTGCTTGTAGCGCTGGCTGTCATACTGATGACAACAGGGGGAATACTCCTTTACTGCGTGACGGCGGTGATTTCCCTGACAGGGATGTTTGAGCTGTACCGCGTGATGAAAATCGAGAAAAAGCCCCTGGGGCTGGCTGGCTATCTGGCCTGTGTGTCGTACTATGGGATCGTGTGGTTTGAGGGAGAGCGCTATGTGACGCTGCTGGCGATTGCGGCCCTGATGCTGCTCATGACGATCTATGTGTTTACATTTCCCGAATACACAACAGAGCAGGTGACGACCGCCTTTTTGGGGATTTTTTATCTGGGAATTATGCTTTCCTATCTGTACCAGGTGCGGGAAATGCCGGACGGGCGTTACGTAGCGTGGCTGATTTTCTTAAGCTCCTGGGGCTGCGATACGTGCGCGTACTGTGCGGGGATGCTGTTCGGAAAGCATAAGCTGGCTCCGGTTTTAAGCCCGAAAAAGTCGGTTGAGGGGGCTGTGGGCGGCGTGGCCGGAGCGGCGCTTTTGGGCTTTTTGTTTGCGTCCGTTTTCGGCGCGCAGATGGCAGAGCTTCAGAATCCCCGGGCGGCGTGCGCGCTGGCCTGCGCGATCGCGGCCGTGATTTCCCAGATCGGCGATCTGGCGGCATCGGCGATCAAACGCAACCATGACGTCAAGGATTACGGGAACCTGATTCCCGGTCATGGCGGGGTGCTGGATCGGTTTGACAGTATGATTTTTACGGCTCCGGCGATCTATTTTGCGGTGACGTTTCTGCGGTGACGAATGACGTGACGGCAGCGGGACGGCGACTTAAGACGGGGCCAGGGAGAAGAATATGAAGAACATTGCGATTTTAGGTTCTACGGGTTCGATCGGAACACAGACATTGGACGTGGTCCGGGCGAATAGAGATATAGAGGTAAGGGCGCTGGCCGCGGGAAGAAATATCCGCCTTCTGGAGGAGCAGATCCGGGAGTTTGGCCCGCAGCTTGCAGCCGTGTGGGAGGAGGAGCAGGCAAAGGAGCTTGCGCTCAGGGTGCGTGATTTGGATGTGCGGGTGGTTTCGGGCATGGAGGGCCTCCTGGAGCTCGCCGTTATGCCCGGGTATGAGATTCTGGTCACCGCCATTGTGGGCATGATCGGCATACGCCCCACGATTGCGGCCATGGAGGCCGGAAAAGATATCGCGCTCGCCAATAAGGAGACGCTGGTGACAGCGGGCCATCTGATTATGCCGCTGGCAGAGAAAACGGGCGTGCGGATCCTTCCGGTGGACAGCGAGCACAGCGCCATTTTCCAGAGCCTGAACGGAGAGCGGCAGAACCGGATCCATAAGATCCTGCTCACCGCGTCCGGCGGCCCGTTCCGGGGACGGACCAGGGAGGAGCTTAAACATATCCGGCCTGAAGACGCCTTAAAGCACCCGAACTGGAGTATGGGACAAAAGATCACCATTGACAGCTCGACCATGGTGAATAAGGGCCTGGAAGTGATGGAAGCGCGCTGGCTGTTCGGCGTGTCCATGGATGAGGTGCAGGTGGTTGTGCAGCCGCAGAGTGTGATCCACTCCATGGTGGAATTTGAGGACGGCGCTGTGATGGCCCAGCTCGGTACGCCGGATATGAAGCTCCCGATCCAGTATGCCCTGTATTACCCGGAACGCAGGTTTCTGGCCGGCGCGCGGTTAGATTTTGCGAAACTTGGGCAAATTACCTTTGAGGCTCCGGATATGGTGAATTTTGAGGGGCTTTCCCTGGCGTATGAGGCAGGCCGCGCAGGCGGCACGCTGCCGACGGTGTTCAACGCGGCAAACGAGAGGGCGGTGAGGAAATTTTTAAACGGGGAAATCGGGTATCTTACCATTACGGAGATGATCCGAACCTCCATGGAACGCCATCGGACGATCCCCGGCCCGTCAGTGGATGAGATCCTGGCTGCAGAGCAGGAGACGTATGACTTTATAGAGAGCAGGTGGTAGATTGAGTTTAGTCGCAGCAATCCTTGTGTTTGGCCTGATTATCCTTTTCCATGAATTCGGCCATTTCCTGATGGCAAAGCGGGGCGGCATCGGCGTTGTGGAGTTTTCCCTGGGCATGGGCCCGCGGCTGTTCAGTGTGGTAAAGGGCGGCACGCGCTATTCGCTGAAGGCGTTTCCGTTCGGCGGCTCCTGTATGATGCTGGGCGAAGACGCAGATTTGGAGGAGGATGAGGAGCAGGAGGGGGAGCAAAAGGCGCCGGAGAACCGGGAAGCTTTGGAGCGCCCGGAATGCCGCGGGGCCTTTTTTAACGAGACTTCCGTATGGACCCGGTTTCTGGTCATCGCAGGCGGGCCTCTGTTCAATTTTATCCTGGCCTTCCTGGGCGCATGCTTTATCATCAGCGCCGTGGGCTATGAGCCGACGGATGTGTACAGCGTGACCGAGGGCTATCCGGCCGAGGCGGCCGGCATCCGGGCCGGGGATGTGATTACGCATATCAATGGGAAGCGGATGCGCAACTACGGCGATATCCTGAATTATATCAGCTTTCACCCCGGAGAGACGCTGACCATCGCATTCCGGCGGAACCAGGAGAAGCAGACAGCGGTGATCGAGCCGAAATTTTCAGAGGAATACGGAAGATATTTAATCGGGATCGGTTACGGCGGACGCCGCAAATCGGAATCCGTGTTTACGACAGCCAAATATGGCTGTTATGAGCTCTGCTACTGGGTGGACACCACGTTTGAGAGCCTGAAAATGATTGTCCGCCGCCAGGTGCGCGCAGACGACATCGCCGGCCCGGTGCGCATCGTCTCCATGCTGGACAATACCGTCAAGGAAAGCCGCGAGTTTGGCCTCATGGCCGTGCTGCTGAACCTGACGAACATGTGCGTGCTGCTGAGCGTGAATTTAGGCGTTATGAACCTGCTCCCGATCCCGGCGCTGGACGGGGGGCGGCTCGTTTTCATCGTCCTGGAAGCCCTGCGCGGCCGCCCGGTGGACCGGGAGAAGGAAGGGATGATCCACATGGCGGGGATGGCGGTTCTGATGGTACTGATGGTGCTGATACTGTTTAATGATATACGGAATATGCTGTAGCCCGGAATGCTGCGAAGGGGCCGCCTGCTTTTGGCGTTGTGAACACCGGGCGGCTCTTTCGGCGGATCACGGCATGATTTTGCATATTTGCGAAGCCGCGGCAGGTTTTTATACGGGCTCGCTAAGTGGAGGAGTTTATGAGATATCTCACAGTGGATTTATTTGAGGATTTTCAGTGTATCGCAGGCGCATGCCCGAATAGCTGCTGTATTGGCTGGAAAATTCCGGTTGAAAAGAATATATTCAAAGAAATGCAGCGGCACGAGGAGGAGCTGGGCATTTCAGCAGCCGGCTGGCTGAAAAAAGAGGATGGTGAATATTACTCTGTCATTTTAGACGGGCAGAGATGCCCGATGCTGACCAGGGAAAATCTCTGTCAGGTGGTACTCCGGCTGGGGCCTGAGTATTTAAGCCGGACCTGCTCCTTATTTCCCCGTTCGTTCAATCAATATGGAGGTGTTGTGGAGCGATATTTGAGCGCCTCCTGCCCTGAGGTGATTTCTATGCTCATGGATAAGGATGTCATTGAATTCAGTGTTTCAGAGGATTTGGAGCCAGAGCCGGAGTATGCCCATATGCAGCTTTACCAGTTTGAGTCTGCCGTGAGGGCGGGGCTGGTCAGCATGCTCCAGGAATTCCCTCAGATTGCATTAAATGCCCGTTTATTTGCCTCCTTTATGATCCTGCAGAAAGCAGTCGGGATGTATCAGGAGCATCGTCTGGATATTCCTGCCATCCAGTTGGAAATTGCCGCATGCCTGGATGAAAGGAATTTATATGCTTTGGAGGAAAAATTAAATGGAAGTGTGGACGAGAACGCCCGTTTTCGATTATTGAGCCAGCTCCCGGCGCTGGCAAACGAATTCGCTCTGACCGGCCGTTTTGAAGGCCAGGTTCAGCGTGCGGTCCGATATTTTGCGGAAGTGGATCACGCGCAGTATCTGTCCGATGTGGAGGCGTTCAAAAAAAGCTGCTGTTTACCTTACCATGCCTTTTACAGTAATTATTGGGTATACCGGATCTTTGCTGACACCTTATCGATTCCTGATTATGAGAAGTCAAAGGAAAAGATGATTTATATTGGCATGAAATTTGCTATGTTTCAAAGCATTGCGCTTGCCGGTTTTGCTGAACATGGCAGACTCGATCGGACCGAATATCTCAGTATTATTTCCAGCCTGAGCAGGGAGACAGAGAATAACGCATATTTTCGCCATCTGCTCGCGGCCCGGATAAGAGACAATCATCTGGTCAGCGCCGCCGGTTTATTACTGCTTATCGTTACATAATTACTGCTTATCGTTACATAACCGCACAACAAACCGGTATCAGAGGGGTCAAAATACCTTTTGACCCCGACATCATGACATCCGTTTCATCCGGATTGGGAGACAATATGACAAACAGAAATGAAACAAAAGAAATCCGCATTGGAAACCGCACGATCGGCGGCGGACATCCAATCCTGATTCAATCCATGTGCAACACAAAAACCGACGACATACAGGCGACGGTCGCGCAGATCCTCGCTCTGGAGCGCGCCGGCTGCGACATCATCCGCGTGGCGGTTCCTGACATGGAGGCCGCCATGGCGCTTAAGGAGATAAAGAGAGCGATCCACATCCCGCTGGTGGCGGATATTCATTTCGATTACCGCCTGGCCATTGCCGCGATCGAGTGCGGGGCGGATAAGATCCGCATCAATCCCGGAAATATCGGCGCGCGGGATCGGGTGAAGGCCGTGGTTGACAAGGCGGCGGAATATGGGATCCCCATCCGGATCGGCGTGAACAGCGGTTCTCTGGAAAAGCCCCTGATCGGGAAATACGGCAGGGTGACGGCAGAGGGGCTTGTGGAGAGCGCGCTTGACAAGGTAGAGATGGTGGAGCGCATGGGCTATGATAACCTGGTACTCAGCATCAAGTCATCCGATGTTTTAATGTGCGTACAGGCTCACGAGCGGATCGCCAGAAAAACGAGATACCCGCTCCACGTGGGCATCACAGAGGCCGGGACCGTGATTTCGGGCAATATCAAGTCAGCCGTGGGGCTGAGCCTGATCCTGGGGAAAGGGATCGGGGACACGATCCGCGTATCCCTGACAGGCGATCCGGTGGAGGAAATCAAATCGGCAAAGCTCATCCTGCGCACGCTGGGACTTCGCAGGGGCGGGATTGAGGTCGTGTCCTGTCCTACCTGCGGGCGGACGAGAATTGACCTCATCGGGCTGGCGAACCAGGTGGAAACGATGGTTCAGGAGTACCCGCTGGATCTGAAAGTGGCGGTGATGGGCTGTGTGGTAAACGGGCCGGGCGAGGCCAGAGAGGCCGATTTCGGCATTGCGGGCGGCATCGGAGAGGGGATTCTCTTCCGAAAGGGGGAAGTAGTGAAAAAGGTTGCGGAGGGCGAGCTGCTGGAGGAGCTGAGAAAAGAGCTGGAGCGCAGCAAAAGCCGCAGGCAGTAAGCCCCCTTGGGTCCAAACCCTTCACTTATTACATTTTTATTAAATATGCACTTCTGTTTTGACAATGTCCGGAAAACGGGTTACACTGTAGTAACGGGATTTCTAAATAACAGTCTGAACAGGAGGCAGGGGCTGTCCCGTGCGGTGTGCGCCGCGCGGTTGGACAGTAAACATGGTTTTATGAAGCAGAACAGAACATTACGCACAGCGGGAGGCGCCGGACAGGGCGGGGCATACGAAGGAAGGGCGAAGACGGCGTTTGTTTGGAAGATACGCCGCATGCTGACACGTTTTTTGGCGGCCGCGTTTGCGGCGGCGGTATTGATCGTGCCGGCGGCGATGGCAGGATGCCGGAAGCCGGCGGCGGCTGAGACGTCGGAGGAAATGCCTGCAGAGGAGACACAGGGCGCGGACAGCCCTTTACAGGAGGGGGAGGACAGCGCGGCGGCCGTGGGCGATGCGGCGAGCATGGTGGAAGCGGACGGGCGTCTGTTTTTTAAATATGGAAATGCGATCCGCTGTATTGATAAGGAGAGCGGGCAGGTGGAGACGATCCGCACGTTTGGAGAGCGGGAGTTCAATCAGACCTTCTGGGTCTGCGGGAAAAACCTGTACTTTGACACAAATGTGGACGAAGCGATCGCGTCGGCGAACCTCTACGGCATCCATATGCTGAACTTAGAGAGCGGGGAAGAGCTTCATCTGGCAGATTTGGTAGCGCCGCCTGTGGCAATTTATGTCTCGGACGATGAGCTTTATGTCTCCGGCGCGGAGATGAATTTTATCTATCAGTTAGACGAAGAGGGAAAGACAACCGGAGAACTCTCCCCGGCTGAGACGATTTACGCAAAGATGCCGCAGGGCTGCCGTGAGCTGTACGGGAAGCCTCTCGCGTATTATGTGGAGCGCTATGGATATATGCCGGTTCAGAACGATGTCTGTCTGGTGATCGCAGATGCGGACGGAAGCCATGCGAGGGAGGTTCCGGAGGCGACGAATACATCAGCGGTGATCTTCGGGGAGGGCTGTTTTTTTGTTCTTCTGCAGGACGGAAACGGAACGGGCAGATGCTGGCGCTATGATGCTAAGACGCTTGAACGAGAGCTGTGGTTTGAGAGCGCGCAGCCTGTGACGCTTTTACAGTATCGCGACGGATATCTGTATTATTCGGCAAACGGCGGTTCGCGGATCGTGGGAGAGATCCATTTTTACCGTCTGGCCGGAAAGGGCGCGAAGGAGGAGCAGGCCGGCCGGATTTACACGGAGCCGGGCATGCTGGGCGCCATGGACGGCCGGGGCAATTTTTTCGCCTCCGGTGACGCGGCGTACTGCCAGGCGATCCAGACGGACGGCGTCTATATCGCGCGCACGGAGTTCGGCGGGGAGACGAAGCTTCTGGAGCCTGCGCTGTATGAGTCGCCGCTGCGCGCCCTGGGCCGGGTGGAGGCTGAGCTAAAGAGCGTCCCCAGCGAGGCGGCACAGGGCGAGACGGTCGAGATTTACGCAGAGCGTCTGGTCCTGTCCGGCGAGGGGGAGGCTGTTTACCGGATGAATCTCCAGATGGAAGAACGGCAGCATGAGGTTCTCGCCTACGGAGAAGAGCTGGCGAAAAGCCCGACCGTCCAGGCGAGTCTGACATGGCTGATTGGGGATGTCACGTATCAGAGCGATTCCGTTTTCTGCATCGAAGCAGCGGGAAGCGAATACACCGGGGGCGCGCACAGCGCGCCGTTTAAAGAATACTTTGTATTCGACAGGGCCACAGGAAACCGGCTGGGCCTGTCTGACCTTGTGGACAACAGCCAGGAGGAGCTGCAGGCTCTGGCTGGGGCGGCATTCCGGGCGCTGGCCGAGGAGCGCAACTTTGCTTTTGAGTCTCCGGAGGATCTGGAGCACACGGTTTCGGATGATGTGAGCTTTGACTCAGACTTCTACCTGTCAGAGGAAGGGATTGTCTTCTATTACCCGCCCTATGCGATTGCGCCGTATTCAGAGGGCTTTCCGGAGGCGGTGGTTCCGTACGGGGCGCTGCGGCTGAAAGATATATTGCAAAATTAAAAGATGGTTTACAGATATTCAGGAGAAGGAGGTAACAAAGGATGCAGACAGTTGTCAAAGAAAACGCCAATGGGGGAAAGGGCCGCGTGGTCATAAAGCACATCCTGGACGAGAAGGAGTTAAACGGCAAGTGCAAGATGTTTGCAGAGGTTACGATTGCGCCGGGCTGCTCCCTGGGCTACCATGAGCATCACAATGAAAGCGAGACGTACTATATCATCCAGGGTCAGGGAGAGTACAATGACAACGGCGCGCTCCGGCCGGTTACTGTGGGGGATAAGACTTTTACCCCGAACGGCCGGGGGCACGGGATCGAGAATACGGGCGATACGGATCTGGTATTCATGGCCCTGATCATTTTTGATTAATCATGTTGCAGGCAGCGGCAGACTGGAACGTTTTGCCGCTGCCTGCGTCTGTTACGGGGGAATGGCTCCGGTTGCCGGGAGCCATACAATACAGGGGGAGAAGGCGTGAAATTTTTCCATCTATCGGATTTACATATCGGGAGACAGTTAAATGGGTACAGCCTAAAGGAGAGCCAGGAGCGGGCTTTTTCTCAGATTGCGGCGTATGCGGAGGCGGAAAGGCCGGATGCAGTGCTGATCTGCGGGGATATTTATGACAAAATGGTTCCTGCAGCGGAGGCGTATCCCATGTTTGAGGCATTCCTGCGCATGCTGGCAGAGGGGGACTCCCGCCCGGCGGTGCTGGTGATCTCCGGAAACCATGATTCGCCGGAGCGGCTTTCGTACGCGTCCTCCTTTTTGGAGCGCCATAATATCCACATTGCGGCCGGAAGGCCTTCCAGGGAGGGGCTTAAGAAGGTGACGCTTTCAGACGCCTTCGGGCCGGTCTGCTTTTACCTGTTTCCCTTTATCCGCCCCGGGCATGTGCGGGATCAATTTGAGGAAGAGGCCGTGACGGATTATGAGAGCGCGTTTCGCGCGGTTCTGGGACGGGAGACGCCGGATCCCTCGGCGCGCAACGTCATCCTGGCGCATCAGTTTTTTACGGCCGCAGGCAGGCAGCCGCAGTCCTGCGACTCAGAGACCGCGGTTCTCATGGCCGGGGGGCTGGATAACATCGACGTCTCGGCGCTTGACGCGTTTGACTATGCCGCTCTCGGCCACCTGCACGGCCCGCAAAAGGTGGGAGAGGAGCGCTTCCGCTACTGCGGGACCATGTATCCGTATTCGGTGAGCGAGGAATTTCACAAAAAGTCCGTGACCGTTGTTACCCTGATGGAAAAGGGGCGGCCGCCCGAGATCCGCACGCTTCCCCTGACAAGCGAACCGGGGGTGCGGCGGGTGCGGGGGACGCTTTCGGAAGTCCTCGAGGCCGCGCAGGGAATCGGGGAGGATTACGTGAGCATTACACTGACGGACGAGCTGGAGCCGGCGCGGTTTCGGGAGCCGCTTGAGGAGCGCTATGCGCGCATTTTGGATATCCGGTTTGACAATACAAGGACAAAGCGCCGTCTGACAGAGGAAATGGAGCCTATCGAGGAGCAGAGCCCGCTGGCGGCCTTCTGCCAGTTCTATGAAACCATGCGGGCCTGCCCCATGACCGAGCGGCAGATTGCCCTGATGCAGAAGGTGATTGAGGAAGCGATGGAGGAGGAGACAGTTTGAAGCCGCTGCGATTAACCGTATCCGCATTCGGCTCATATGCGGATGAGACAAGCTTTGATTTTGAGCGGATGGATCACGGGCTTTTCCTGATTACAGGGGACACCGGTTCCGGGAAAACGACGATTTTTGACGCCATCTGCTTTGCGCTCTACGGGGAAGCGAGCGGAGAGAGCCGAAGCGGCGCCATGATGCGCAGCCAGTACGCCGCAGACGCGCAGGACACATGGGTGGACCTGCTCTTTTCGGATCAGGGAAAGAGCTACCGCGTCCGGAGAAGCCCGTCCTATGAGCGCGTCAGCAGACGGAAAAACCGGGACGGGGCATACACGAGGACAACGGTCCTTGCAAAGGCGGCCCTGTTTTTGCCGGATGGGAGTGAATTTCCGGGAACCCTGACGCAGGTCAATCAGAAGATTAAGGAGATTGTGGGCGTGGACCGGGCTCAGTTTTCACAGATCGCCATGATCGCCCAGGGCGAATATGTCAGGCTTCTCCACGCATCCTCAAAAGAGCGCAAAGAGATCTTTTCCAGAATCTTTCACACAGGGATCTACGGGCGGATCCAGCGGATTTTGAGGGAAAAGGATAAGGCGCTGTCAGAGCTGCAAAAGCAGAATGAAGGCTTCTGCCTCCATGCGCTTTCGCAGATCCGCCTGCTGCCCGCAAGCCCGTACCGCGCGGCGTGGGAGGAAGCCCTGAAACGCCCGGAGACGGGAAGCGGGGAGCTTCTCTCCCTTCTCCGGGCGATCGAGGAGGAGACAAGGCGGGAAGAGGAGGCGGCACGGCGCAGGCTGGCGGCTCTGATTGCGGACATGGCCGCAGGCGGGCAGCGGCTGAATGAGGCTGAGAAGCATAACGGGATGCTGGACAGCCTTGCCGCGGCCGAACAGCGGTGTTTGGAGCTGGAGGCGCAGCGGGAGGCATTTGCACAGGAAGAAGAGCGCCTGGCCCGCGCCGGACAGGCGGAGCCGGTCCGCCAAATTGAGATCCAGCGCCTGGAGGCCGAAGCGGAATGCACGGCGTGCGGGACACGGATCACGGCGCTTCAGAAAAGCCTTGACAAGCGCCGGGAAGCCGCAGAGGCGGCCGGCAGGGCCCGGGAGGAGGCTGAGACGGCGCTGGGCAGGCGGCGGCCGGGGCTGGAGGCGCAGCTTGCGCGGCTTGACGAGGCCATGCCCGCCTATGAGGAGCTGGATCAGAAGGAGGCCCTTTATTCAGCAGAGAAACGCAGGCAGGAGACATTTCACAGGCGTGAAACCGAGCTTGAGAAAACGCTGTCCGCGCTGGAGGCGGAGAAAAGCCGTCTGGAGACGGCCGTGAAACAGGCCATGGAGGCGGCAATCCGCCTGGAGGAGACGAAGCGGGAGGAAGAGCGCCAGCGCCTCCGCCTGCGGCGTCTGAAGGCTCTTTTGGAGCTGGAGGAGGAAGAAAAACGCGAGGCGCAGGCGCTCTGCCTGGAGCAGGAGCGCCTGAAAAAAGCGCAGAAGAAATACGACAGCGCGGAGGAAGAATACCGCCTCAAAAACCGGCAGTTCATTTCCGTACAGGCCGGCATCCTGGCCTCGGAGCTTAAGGAGGGGGAGGCGTGCCCGGTGTGCGGCTCTGTGCATCACCCCAGCAAGGCGCTTCTGAGCGGGGAGGATGTGACGGAGCAAAAGGTCGAGGCAGCCAGAAGGCGCAGGAATCAGGCGGACGAGGCGCTGAAAGAAGCGGCCCTGGCCTGCCAGAAGCGGCGCGGGCGCCTGGAGGCATTAAAAAAACGGCAGGAGGAGCAGAAAAAGGAACTCGCAGAGGCCATAACAGAGCCAAAAGACGCATACAGCGCGCCGGGAAGCCTTGAGGAGGAAGAGGCGGCGTATAAAGCGCTTACCTCTGCCCGCCGGGCTCTGGAGGCGCAGAGCAGCGCCCGGGGCGCCCTGTCTGCGCGCCTGGACCGTCTTGATACAGAGAAGCAGCAGATAAGCGCAGAGCGTTCGTCGGTTACGGCTGCCAGGGAGGAAGGGGAGCGCGCCCTCTCAAAGCTTGAGCTTGAACGGCTGCAGCTTAAAAAACATTTAAAGTGGGAGAGCCAGGGCGAGGCCGCAGACGAAAGAGCGCGCGTGGCAGACGCGCTTACGTCCCTGGAGCAGGCGCTGAGAGAGGCCTCCTCCTGTTATGAGGCAAAAAACAGCGAAAAGAGCGAGACAGCCGGCCGCCTGGCCGCCGAAGAGCAGACGCGGCAGGCTTTGGAGACAAAGCGTCTGGCCCTCATAAAAGAGGAAGCCGCCCTCTGCAGGCGGCAGGGCTTTGACGACGAAGCGGCCTGCCGCGCCGCCCTTCTCACAGAAGACGAGAAGAAGGAGCTTCAAGGCCGGATCCGCGCCTACCAGAACGCCTGTCTGGAGGCCAGAACAAACTGCGAGAGCTTAAAAGCCGTAACGAGAGGGCTGAAACGCGAATCCCTGGAGACGCTGCGGGAAGCGCTCGCCGCGCTGACTAAAAAGCGGGAGGCTTGCGAGCAGGAGAGCGGCGCGCTCTCTGCCATGCGGACCGCCAACGAGACGGGCCTTGCGCGCCTGAGTGCGCTGTTCGGGGAACGCCGGAAAATAGACGGGGAAAAACAGGAGATCGAGATCCTTTATAACACCGCGGACGGAAATGTAAAGCCGGCGCGCCTCGATTTCCAGACCTATATCCAGCGCCGCTATTTTAAGGAAATGATCCACGCCGCCAACCAGCGCTTAAAAGTCATGTGTGACGGGAGCTTCCTGCTCAAATGCCGCGACTTAGAGCGCCTGGGCCGTCAGGGAGAGGCGGGGCTCGATCTGGATGTATACAGTATGCTGCAGAACCAGAGCCGGGATGTAAAGACCCTGTCCGGCGGCGAGGCCTTCATGGCCGCCCTGGCCATGGCGCTGGGAATGGCGGATATCATCCAGAATGCAGCGGGAAGCGTAAAGATCGACGCGATGTTCATCGACGAGGGCTTCGGAAGCCTGGACGAGGAATCACGGATGAAGGCTATCCGGATATTAAAGGGGCTGGCCGGGGATCGGAAGCTGGTGGGGATCATCTCCCATGTAACAGAACTGAAGGAGCAGATCGGGCGCAGGCTGGTGGTGAGGAAGGACGAGCGCGGGAGCAGGGTGGCGTGGGAGGCAGAGGACTAGTGTTCCATCCAGCCAGTAATTGGATTGTCAGAACCGCCTATTTTGCCATCTGCTGCGTTGTCGTCAGTCAACGATGCCACCGCATCGCCTCCTTCCTCCGCCTTGCAGGCTGACAAAATATTCGGCACTGACAATCCAATTACTGGACGGATGGAACACTAG
>Ga0224483_100451_pt1 | contig 12920 bp, 11 predicted proteins | sample hydfratestSal1_FD_181453 | JGI IMG/M metagenome (GOLD analysis project Ga0224483, IMG submission 181453) | Metatranscriptome of mouse feces microbial communities from Columbus University, Ohio, United States - Sal1 (Metagenome Metatranscriptome) ... | reverse complement strand
ATCCGAAGGGCGTTCGCCGCCACCATGGCAACCATCCCCAGCACCCCTACATAAACCCTCTCATATACCGAATAGACCTGGTAAAACATCAGCAAGGAAAGGTATGCGATAATTTCAATAATGCCAGAACACTCGAAATCAATTTTCAAAGAGATTGCGCCAGCAGACGACTCTACAAAAATCACCCCATATTTATAATGGGCGCTGTATATATGGGCAATTTTCCCTGGTATGCTTGCCAAAAGCGCCACAACACGGGCTAATGGCTGGGTCAAGGCTGGCTGGAGGAATGCCAGCATCAGGATAAACGCCCCGACGCTTCCCACCAAATACCGCCAGAAATTTAATTTGCTTTTCTTCAATACATGGAGGGCAAACAGCCAAACCCCAAGCCCGGCAAGCCCCGCCAGATATTTTACCATCCCTTCACCTTCCTTTCTCCCTGCCGCCTTAAATGCCTTGCATATGCCAGGGCAACGCATAATGCCGCAATACTGACAGCCGCCCCCCAGGCCAAGGTAAGGATGCCCCAGGGAAATTTCCGTAGTGCCAGCCATAACATAAGCCAAGTGGTTCTTTCCATATAATGCCTGGGCTGACTGAAAACTATCGTGGTAGGCAAGGCCAGTGTTCACATGGTCCTTGCCCGCCGTTACCACTATACGGCCTGACGTGCATTGTAACTGAAGCGGCACGACCTCACGGTCTGGAAGCTCGTCCGGGCTTATATCCATTGCCCGGCCCAAAAGCTTCCCTACGCCTTGGTCCAAGGTAATGCTGTAATAATAAGTCAGGTTTAGGCCAACCAGCACAATATTGTCATTTTTTACCGTGCCAAAAAACGGAAGCTTCCAATCTAGGTCCTGCACCGTCCCCCATACCTCATCTAACCCATCCAGGTAAACGGTACTCCATTCCCGATGCCCGTCGGGGAACAAGTCTGTTTCCAATACCCCATCTACAGTATCTAAATCAGGGTAGCCCTGGGAAAAAGTAACGCCGTTGCAGACAACCCCCAAAAAACTTTGGTTTTGGCTGCCCCTGTCATCGGGTATCCCGTCCGCCGCAATGACAATGCGCACGCCTGCCTCGCTTAAATCAGTGATTAACTGTTCCGCCGCTGGCTTGTCATCATAAGTAAACCCTGCCAGATAAACCAAATCATATCCCGCAAGCTCTTCAAAAGTAAAATCATTCAGGTTTGTGGTCCCAACCTCTTCCACAACAGGGAATTGGCGGGATAAGGCTGGCGCAGCCGTGCCGATGCCAATAGCACGGTAGTTAGAGACTGTCCCCCAATTTCCTTCCACGCCGCGCAAATAGTACAAGCGGTAATCTTCATTCGCAGCCATTAACCGATATCCCGTTTTTATGGCTGCCTGGTCCATTTTACGGGTAGGGTAGCTCGCTAAGTCATTTACAAGGCCTAACTGTATGATAACCGTATCATTCCCTAATTCCTTGCACCGGTCAAACATATACAGATAATTCCCTTCCTCCAAAGCCCTGTCCACCTGTTTGAAATTCGTTACTGTCCTGGCTGCTTCTTCCACGGCCCCGTAAGAAGTCGCCACTGGCTTTCCATACCCGGATACCAGGTATGCGCTGGTGGAACCCAAGCTGCTTTCATCCAGCAATGCCAGCCGCTGCCCTGTCACTTCCTTTGCCCGTCCCACCAATGTTTTCTCTGAATAATATGCCAACCTCCATTCTGGCCCCAACCCGGATTGGTTCCCCAAAATTAACTGCAGGGAGGGGACGGCATCCAATACCAGCAGCACAGCAAACAGCAGCACCCAGCCCTTTTTCAGCGTGTCCCAAATCAGGAAACTAAACAGGGCCATGCCTAAGGCAATTGAGATAAAACGCAGCATTTGCAGGTATTCCCCGCCCGGAACTACGGACAGGAACAAATAAAATGTCTCCGAACTAAAGGCAAGCGCCAGAATCCCCACCCAAAATCCAGGCATAGATTTTTTCTTACTGAGGAAAATACCAAAAACAGCCAGCAGCGCAGCCGCCAAGCCAAAATAGGAATCAACAGCCCCCCGCTGTATACGGGCTATAGGGTTTAGGGACAACCACATACTTTGGAAAAAATCTGCCAGAATCTCAGATGGCTCCACAGGGGACACCCTGCCAGCCAGGGATGGGACTACCCAGAACCCAGCCAGGGAAAATCCCAATGCCAATGAAAAGACTGCCTGCAAATTCCTACGCCATGTACGGTATATCGCAATATCTATAAGCAAATACAGGCAGCACAGCCCGAATACCATCCCCGCATAACCAGGTTGGCACAGGGAAATCAAGGCAAAGAAAACCGTTATCCATAGAAAGGCATGCCAATCACAGGTTTTCAAATAATGGTATACCCAATAGAGCAGCATTGGCAAGATTGCAATGCAAACCGACCTTGCCAAATCGCCTTCATAGAATAATGTAAACAAATTATTCGGCGTAAAAAACCATAATATGCCCAAGAAAGCCCCTAAAAAAGGGCGTTCTGCCTGAACGCCCGCATAGAGCCAGCAAACAGCCCCCAAGAAAAACAGGGACATTATAAAAATAAGGTAGCCAGCCATTGGGCTTCCGCCGCCAAATAATTGGCAGGCAGCCAGCAAATAGGCAGGCACAGGGGCGAAACAGCGCATCAGCTCCATGCCGTTATACCAGTTTGGGTCAAACATAGGCCAAACATCCCCGTTGCATACTGCCTGATATAACGCGTCCCCACGGTACAGCCAGCCCATTGTGTCCTTGCCACTGGGATAGATACCGCTGCCCTTTACTAAAATTGCAATCCCAAATGCCAACATAGCATAAAGAATGGGCATGGATAACATCAGGTAACCTACTCTCTTACTGTTTTTCAATGCCCATCCCTCCTAAATGATTCTGCTGCCAGAATTTATATTACGCAGGCGCTGGCAACCGTTTTTCTTTTTTCCTTTTTTGGTTCCACAGCGCTGCCCCAACCGAAGCTATGCATACCAAAACCCCGGCCACCGGCCCTGTGGAAGTACCTGCGGTAAAAATCCACTGCTGCCCAATGCGCCCAAACTGTGCAGAGATTTCCTTTAAATCTGTCTCATCCACGCCCAGCTTCTTCGCCACCATAGGCAGTTCCAGGTAAAACTCCATTTCATCTTTTCCATCTTTGCCAATGGTCATAATCATTTTCCCATATAGCTGGTCCATCTCATTCAGGTTATTGATATTTGTGGATGTATGCCATGCATCGCTAGAAGCAATATAATATTCATATGTACCTTCTGCAAGCCCGCTAAGCTGAGGGTCCCAATTTATGTCCCCGCCTGCTTCCACGGCTACATACCTTGGGTAAAACGCCATGTTCTGGTCGTATGACCCGTTGCCCAAACTCTGTGCGCTTTGATTAAACGCTATGGTCACAGCCGACGTAAACTCACCGCCTGCTTCCTGCAAATGCTGGGGCATATCGGTCACTACATGCCCATACAGTTTGCCGTCGCTGGAATACAAGGCCCCTTTGGCGTCCACCTGTGATTCCTGGGAACCTGCCGTTGCATACTCGATTGTGCTATGGCCATAATCCTCCCAATCTTCATATTGCCCATCATAAACAATGCCTTCAAATAAATGTTCCAGGTTATTTTCACTGTCTGGCTGTAAATTCACAATCCCTGTAAGGAAAGGCTCTCCCAGATAAAGCCCAAAGGACAGGCTCTCACGGTATTTCGGAAGCTGCCCTTTTGGGATTGCAATTTCCCATTGGTTCCCCACATAAGCGACCTGCGCGCCATCCACGCCGTTGACCGCCGGGGAAGTTGAGAGCTGAATATCCGTTTCATAGCCTAAGTCGGAGGTTATTGCAAATTTTCCATTGGAATGCGTCCCCGCCCCAGACGCATTGCTGCCTTTGCCATCTTTGATATAGATATAAAACCAATCGCCGTCATAAACGGCTGCGGCCTCAGATAAACAGCCTGTATGCGCGCTGTTTGGGCAAGAAACATCTGTCTTGGACACTGCCTTCCAGTCAGAGTAATCCCCATCAATGGCTATGCCATTGTATACTGGCGGCACTTCCACCACAATGGAATTGCCATCCATCTGCTCTATATCAGCAGAAGCCACGGAACATCCCCCAAAGGTAAGGGTAAATTCCCCATTGTGGAGGAAGCTGGCTGGGATAGATAACTCAACGGCGTACGCCCCTGGGTTATTTCCATGGGCATGGTTCTTCACTGCCGCCTCTGCGCCTGGGACGTCGCCCCAATATGCATTTTTCACAACTGCCCCGCCGTTCCATGCGTTCACCGACACCCCGCTGTTTTCCCCGGCTGCGCCGTCAGGATACACAAACTCAAATTTATTGCCATTGCTGGCAAAACTATAGTCCCACTCTGTGCTGGCAGTCCCTGTATAACTGAGATACAATGTATTGCCGTCTGGAGAAAAGGCAACCTTCCAGGAATCTACATTGGATGCGTTGGATGTGCGGGAAACAACATTTCCCCAATCAGGCAATTCTCCGTCAACCTCAATGTTTCCTCCTACTGTACGCCGGGTTACTGTGGCGTCCTTTCCCTCCACAGCTTTTTCTTCTGTTCTTTCTATGCTTTCCACGCTATCCTCAAACCCAGCATTTTCTATCTCTGCCTTCGCATCTTTTTTAACCTTCCCATCTTCACTGCCAGCCGGTTTTGTATCTGTGTTTTTCTCCGGTTCAGCAGAATTTTGGCTTCCGTCACTGTTTTCTTCATTCCCATTACCGTCCTGATCTCCGCCGCTGTTTCCTGCATCGGTTTCCAAGCCTTCCTGGGTTCCATCGCCAGTTGTACCGGTCTCCACGCTGCCCTGGCTTCCTGCATGGCCAGGCGCTTCCTCCCCGGTACCGTTTTGGCTTGCTGTATTTATTTGTGCATCACCCTGGGCGCCTGTATCCTTTATCTCCTGAGGGCCTGAAGGTTCTGCCGCACTTTCTCCAGGATTCCCTTGCTGCTTGGGCATGGCATCTGTGCCTGCGTTATCCGCCGCCTCATTTTGCGTCGCCGGCCCGTTTATCTCTGCAGCGGCAGCCGGAATCCCTGAAAACAAAAGCGATACCGCCATCACCCCTGACAAAGCCCCTCTAAAAATCCTCCTTGCTTTCATAAAAGCTCTCCTTTGCTGTAATGTTAAAATGTCTCTTCGATAATTGCATACACACGCAGAGGCGTTTCACTAATCTCAAAACGGGCAAATTTCCAATTTTGCTGTTCCAGCGCACGTTTTACTTTATGGTAAAAGACCTCGCCTAAATGCTCCATGCTGGTGTCCCCCTCAAATTCAGGCAGTTCGTTTAAATATTGGTATTGATATGGGCCAAACACCTGGTGAAGGATTGTATCCATGCTGGCAAATTCCATAAATTCTTCCGATATCTGCCGCGCCACGATTTCAATCTCAATTAAATGCTGGTGCCTATGCCCTAGTTTCCCATCAAAACTATGGGATATACATAAACGATATTTCAAACGGTGATATTTCATCGAACCTTACCTGCCCTGCTTCCAGACTTACTTTCTGTGATTTGCTGTGACATATTATAGCATACCCCTTTCTTCCCTTTCAATGCCAATACTCCACAATTCCCGCATGTTTCCCCGCATTTAGGCAGGGAGTTTCTGTTAAAGGAGCCAAATTTTGGCATACCTTTCTACATTAATACAAAGGTGGAAAATAATAGGCGGCTAAATCCTTGTTCTCCGCCAGCGGCGAGCCGCTACCTCGGTTTATTTCTTTTCCGCCGCAGTACCCGCGCTTCGCTGGGGCAGGCTCTGCGAAAATTATTTTTTATCTTATAGGAAATTTATACACTTTAACACCTCACAGTAACACGGTATTTCCTATAAGATAAAAAAATAGCCAGCCATCACAAGATGGCCGACTATCCTGTAAACCTTACTTCCTTGTTGTGTAAATCCACAACCTGTCCATTAAAAAAACGCTTAATCTGTCACATAAGGCATCAGGGAGATATGCCTTGCCCTCTTAATTGCAACCGTAAGGGCCCGCTGATGCTTTGCACAGTTCCCAGTAATCCTTCTTGGAAGGATCTTGCCTCTTTCAGAAATGTATCTTTTTAACTTATTAGTGTCTTTATAATCAATCACATTGTCTTTGCCGCAGAACACGCAAACTTTTTTCCTTCTGCGTACCCCGCCCCTTCTCTTCATGGTGGAATCGCCTCTATCTGCCTTATTATAAGCCATTTTCATTACCTCCTGTTCTAATTAAAGGGCAGCTCTTCATCAATTCCATCCGGAATGTTCATAAACCCATCCCCTGCCGCCGCGCTTGGCATCGGCCTTTCTGCAGCATGGAAACTTCCGGCCTGGCTGTCACTTGCAGCCTTGCTCTCTGCAAATTCCTGTTCCTCCACAACAACATCTGTTGTGTATACTTTCTGCCCGTCCTGATTGGTGTAACTTCCAGTTTGGATCCTTCCAGTAATGGCAATCTTAATTCCTTTACGGAAATATTTCTCTGCAAATTCAGCGCTCCTGCCAAATGCAACGCAGCCAATAAAGTCTGCGGTCTGCTGGTCATTGTCGCGCTTAAACCTTCTGTCTACCGCTAATGTATACCTTGCCACTGCGGTCGCTGATTCACCCTGTGAATAACGCACCTCAGGATCCCTGGTCAATCTGCCCATCAGTATAACTTTATTCATCTAATCTCCTCTTTCTATTACGCAGGATCTTGTCTAACGCATAAGAAACGAAGCACATTGTCCATAATACGCACACGCTTTTCAATTTCTGCTGGACAACTTGCATCTGCATCGAACTGGATAAAATAATAGAACCCTTCACGCATCTTCTGAATCTCGTAAGCTAACCGTTTCTTACCCCATTCATCTACGTTATTGACGGTTCCGCCAAACCGGGTAATATACTCTTTTGCTTTCTCTACCACTCCGGCTCTTTCTTCATCCTCGATTTTAGCATTAACAACAAGTGCTAATTCATATTTGTTCATGCTCATCGTACCTCCTTTTGGTCTCTGGCCCTTAGCTTCTGCCAAGAGCAAGGATAAATTATTACATCACAGAGCATTAGCTTACCACAATTATCCTTTGTTTTCAAGTGTTTTATTTAAAAAATCCTCTATTGCCCCATAATATGTGCCAGGGTCTTTTTCCTGCGCCTGCCCATGCCCTGCGCCCTTAATAATCAACAGCTCCTTTTCACATGCCGCCGCCTCATATAAATCCTTTGACATCTGCACGGAAATCATGGCGTCCGAATCCCCATGGATAAACAGCGTTGGGACTTTACTTTTTTTCACCGCTTCCAGCGCCGAAGCATCCTTCAAATTATAGCCTCCCCGCAAACGCAGCGCCAAACATGCCGAGTCCACCAATGGAAACGCTGGAAGCCCAAACCACGCTTTGATTTTCTCCTCAAACATATGGTAGGCGTCTGTATAGGCGCTGTCAGAAACAACCGCCTGTATATTGGCTGGAAGCCCCTCACCCGTCATCATCAAGGCGGTTGCCGCGCCCATGGACTGCCCATGGAGGACAATCTGCGCCTCTTTGTCCTGGGTAAGGATATAGTCTACCCACAACATGCAGTCAATTCTGTCTGTCCACCCCATGCCAATAAAATCCCCTTCGCTTTCCCCCTGGCACCTAAGGTCTGGCACAACTACATGGCAGCCCTGCTTATGGTACCAGTATGCAAATGGGTACATTTCTTCTTTCCAGCCTGTATACCCATGGAGCAGCAAAACCCATCTTTGGCTTTCTTCTGCCGCCGGAAATTTTTCCGCCGCCAAATGATACCCATCTTCTGTCGTCGCAGAGAGTTTTTGATGTTTTGCACCCTTTAGCCATTCCCTTGTTTCATTCAGCGCCGCCTGGCGGTTCCCTTTGATATCGGAAGTCTGCACCTGAGCCGCATAGCTTTCTTCGGTAACGCGTTCAAACGCCTCTAATTTTTCCATAAAAGAAGGCACAAGCGCCGCGCTCACCAGGAAATTTACCAGCAGGGCATACAGGCCAAACAAAATTCCACTTACAATGCCTGTGGCAGCCATTATTTTTTTCCGGTTCCTTGCCTTCTTCTTACTCACTCGTCTTTTTTCCTGATTCCCTTAGTATTTTTCTCTACCTGTGTCCTTGGGAGCATAACTTGATGCCCGCACCCTAGGCATTTCAAACGGAAGTCCGCCCCTACCCGCAGCACTTCCCATTCCTTGCTGCCGCAAGGGTGCTGTTTTTTCAAACGGACAATATCCCCTATCTCAAATGGTATTGGCATAAATCCCTCCTGTCCTTTTCCGTCAAACCTTAATTTTCCCAAACAATTCCCCAATGCTCTCCGAAAGCACTAAGTTAGCCATATTATCCCTTGGGGTTGGGGTTTTGTTCACCAAGACCAGCTTGTTCCCTGGATAGTAGTCCACAAGCCCCGCCGCTGGGTAAACTGCAAGGGAGGTCCCGCCAATAATCAACATATCTGCATTGCTGATATAGTAAATGGCTTCCTGGATTGTCTGGTTATCCAGCCCTTCCTCGTACAAAACCACATCTGGCTTCAGGCTCCCGTGGCATGTCCCGCACTGCGGCACGCCCTCGCTGTGCAGCACATACTCCACATCATAGAATGCATGGCAGGATTCACAATAATTCCGGTGGACGCTTCCGTGGAGTTCCAGCACCTTCTTGCTGCCTGCAAGCTGGTGCAGCCCGTCAATGTTCTGTGTCACCACCGCTTTTACCTTTCCTGCCGCCTCCAACTGGGCGAGCTTTTTATGGGCCATATTCGGCTCTGCATCCAGGCAAAGCATTTTGTTGCGGTAGAACCGATAAAATTCTTCTGGGTTCCTCCGGTAAAACGTATGGCTTAAAATTGTTTCTGGCGGATATTCATACTGCTGATGGTACAGGCCGTCCACGCTCCTGAAATCTGGAATCCCGCTTTCCGTAGACACGCCTGCCCCGCCAAAAAATACAATATTATCCGATGACTCCACCATCTCCAAAAATTCCTGAATTTTCCCTTCCCTGTCCTGATTTTCCATATTCTTCCCTCCCTGTGGATTCGCTGCTTTTCCAATAAGGTTAAGTATACCATAATTAGGGGGAATATGCCACCCAAACTGCCGCTGGCAGTTAATTCCTGCGCAATGCCTCAATAGGGCTTAGCTTAGCCGCCTTGCGGGCTGGGTAAATCCCAAAAAACACGCCGATTGCACAGGAAAATAATGTCGCGCCTAAAATAGTGCTGGCTTTGATGCCTGGATGGATTGTGCTTCCCATAGAAGCGCTCATTAGCCCACAGGCGCCCACTGCGCCCAATAGCCCAAGAAGGATCCCAATTACCCCTCCCACAATTGTAAGGATCGCCGCTTCTGCAAGGAACTGCATCAGGATAGAAGAAGTCTTAGCCCCCAAAGATTTCCGAATGCCAATTTCCCTGGTGCGCTCCGTCACTGACACCAGCATAATGTTCATCACGCCAATACCGCCCACAATCAGGGATATTGCCGCCACACAGGAAATAAATGTAGTCACAATTGCAAGCATCCCGTTTAATTCCGCCACCATGTCCTGGAAACTCTGCACCTGATAGTACTCTTCCCCTGCGCACTGGTGCCTGGTTTCCAACAAATGGATGGTTTCCTTCACCACTTCCTCGCCGCTGGCCTTATCATTGGCAAAAATAGTGGCTGAATAAAAAGAATTGCTTTCCCAGCCAAAATTTTCAAAAGAAGTGTAAGGCACATCCAACGTCACTGGCATCCCTTCATAAGTATAGCTGACAAACCCGCCATTTTCTTTCTGTTGTGTCACGCCCACAATGCGGTAGCTGTTTGTAATCCCATTAATTCCCACTTCAATGTCCATGCCCACCACGTCGTCTGAGCCAAACAGCCGCTTTGCATCGTTATCCGTAACCACGCAGACACGGTTTCCCTCCTCCACATCCATTGCCGTGAAATAGGAACCTCGTTTTATATTATAATTCAAAGACCACTGCATATCCTGCGACCCGCCGTTAAGCTGCACTGCAAACTCGCCTTTGCCAGTAGAAGTGTTCCCAGAGGCGCTGTCATTTGGGGTTGCGCCGTCCACCCCTTTTACCTTCCCTTTGATGGCCTCCAAATCTTCTGGTGTAATCCACTCCCCTTCGCTTGCCGCATCATCGCTGCAATATACGCTAATCTGCCCAGTTCCAAGGCTTGACACCTCAGAATTCATGGCGTTTGCAGTACCATCCCCCACAGACATTACCATAATTACAGAGGCTATCCCAATAATAATCCCCAGCATGGTCAGGATAGAACGCCCCTTATTGGCCGTTATGTTTTTAAACGCCATCTTAACATATTCCATTATATTTCCCATTTTCACACCTCATGGTTCCCTTTACTCCTGGCTGCTTATAATTGTAACTTCATCCCCCTCTTCATGGGTTCCAGGATCTGTAATTACCTGTTCCCCAACCTCAATCCCTTCTGTGATTTCTATGCATTCATCCGAAGTTACGCCGGTCGTTATGGCGCGTTTTGCGAGGACCCCATCCTCGCTTACCCAGCAAAACGTCCCATCCTTCCCGATATTTACTGCCTCTATTGGAAGGATAACCACATCCTTTGCCTCTGCCGCCAATATCTTCACTTTGGCGTCCACGCCCAGGAAAATATTCTCATCTGGATGGTTTAAATGCACCGTTGCCTGAATGCCCGCTGCCGCTATTGCGGCCTGGTTCGTCCCTGACGCCCCTTCTGTGGCAATCCGGCTGATACGCTTTACTGTCCCTTCGTAAGTCTGCCCCGCAAAGGTAATTTCTGCTTTCTGCCCTTCCTTTACTTTGTCATAGACACTTTTTGACAAAGTGACCTCTACATTTACATTGTCAATGCTCTGCAGTGTAAAAAGCTGCATTCCCTGTGAAACGGTAGCCCCTTCTAAGACCTGTTTGTCAGAAACCACCCCGTTAAATTCTGCTGAAATCCCCTGCTGCCCCTGCAAAATCAATTCCTCTAAAGACTTGCTCTCCAATTCCGCAAGGTTGTTGTTGGTCTGCATCTGGGCCCTTGCGGCGCTGCTCAATGTCCCTGCATCTGCTTGGGCAATAGAGTTCTGTCCCTCCAGCCTAGCCTTAAGCTCTGCAAGCTCCGCCTGGGCGGCCTCTAGCTTCTGCTGAAGCTCCCCGCTTGACATGCCGCCATCTTGTATAGCCCCCCCTGTAGGCTGCAGGGCTGCAATCTGGGCGTTTAAGCTGTTTACCAATTCCTGCGTTTCCTCCAGTTCCCCATTTGCCGCCGCCAATGTTTCATTTGCGGCGTTTAACGCATTCCGTGCCGCCTCTAATTTTTCTGGGTCTTCAGAAGCCGCCGCTGCCTCAAAATCCACCTGTGCTTTCTGCTGCGTGACTTCCGCCTGCCCCTTTTGGGTTTTTGCCGCTTCTAACGCCTTTTGCGCTTCCTTCAACTCTTTTTCCAATTGCCCTATCTGCGCGTTTATCTGAGCCAATTCCTGCTGTTTGGCCTCCGCCTGCGCTTTGGCCTCATTGGAAATAGAGGCCGATAAATTTGCCACCTCTTGCTTTTTTGCATCGACCTGCGCCTGTAGGGAAGCTGCCTGTGCTTTGGCCTCCGCCTGTTTTACCGCCGCCTGGTTGGACTTATTTACGGTATCCTGGTAGCCCAACTGGTTCGCCTTTACTGTAAGCTCCGCCTTCTGGTTTTGGCTCTCTAAGTCTTTTAGGTTAAATGTCACCAGCTTCTGCCCTTCCTTCACCAAATCCCCCGGTTGGAATGGGGCGGTTTCCACCTGGGCATTCACTGGGGAGAATATGGTTTTTTGCTCCCCGCTGACCACTGTCCCATTTGTTTCTATGGTCTCTGACACATTTCCCTTTTCCACTGTAATTGCTTCCACTTCCATGGCCCGCGCCATAGCCTCCCCTGCTTTGTTTGCGTTGTTTACTGTAACAATGGCAATCACGGCAGCCAACGCTGCTGCTGGAATTGCAATTTTCCATAACTTCTTCTTTTTCATCCTCTTTCCTCCTAACCCAATTCTGGCGCCGAAACATCTGAGTTATAATAATCCTCTACAATCCTGCCGTCTAAAATCCGCACCACCCGTTTTGCCTGGCTTGCAATCTCATTGTCATGGGTAATCAATATTACGCTCCTGCCCGCTTGATGCAAGCCTTTTAAGATTTCCATAATTTCCAATGTGGAAGCAGAATCCAAATTCCCGGTAGGCTCATCCGCCAAAATCACTGGCGGCTCTGCTGCAATTGCCCTGGCGATGGCAACTCTTTGCTGCTGCCCTCCTGACATCTCCGAAGGCTTATGGCGCATACGTTTTTCCAGCCCGACTTTTGCAAGCGCCTCCTTTGCAAGCCTGTGCCGCTCACTTTTCCCAATTCCCCTGTAAATTAAAGGAAGCTCTACATTTTCTATGGCGTTTAGGTTCGCTATTAAATTAAACCCCTGAAAAATAAAGCCGATTTCCTGGTTCCTGATTTCTGACAGCTGGTTATCCTTCATGGCGGCGACATCCTTCCCATTCAGGTAATAGGAACCAGAGGTCGGCACATCCAAGCACCCTAACATATTCATCAATGTGGACTTTCCAGACCCGGAATGCCCAATAATCGCCACAAACTCACCTTTGTCAACCTCCAGGTCTATATGATCCAATGCACGGACTTCATTCTCTCCTGGATGGTAGATTTTGCACATATCCTGCACCTTGATTAAATTTCCCAACCCTTCTCCCTTCCTTTCTTTTATTTTCCTGCCTATCACGTTCCTGGCTTTCATTTTTACCATTTTATCAATTGCTTCTTAACATAATTTTAAACTTATCTTACGCTTATCTTACATTTCCAACATTTTTGGATACCCTGGGGAGCCAGGTTTTT
>Ga0224483_100448_pt1 | contig 12932 bp, 16 predicted proteins | sample hydfratestSal1_FD_181453 | JGI IMG/M metagenome (GOLD analysis project Ga0224483, IMG submission 181453) | Metatranscriptome of mouse feces microbial communities from Columbus University, Ohio, United States - Sal1 (Metagenome Metatranscriptome) ... | reverse complement strand
TCTGGCGGCAGCGAAGGGGATGGAAAGCTATTATGGAATCTCGGAGGGAAAAAGCTACCGGCAGGAGGAGATATATTATGCGGTTCATCAGATGCTGCAGGCAGGTATTCTGCAAAAGGAGGAGGATTGCCTGAAAGTACAGTCTCCTCTGTCCCGGTATCTGGATTGGATGCAGAAGGGAAAGTGCGTTCTGGTGATAGAGAGGAGACCGGGCGCTTATCCAAGGCAGTGTCTGTATGGGACGTCTTCCGGTTTTCTGTGCCTGGAATGCAGTACGACCGACAAGGATCGGGTGTTTTTGTACGAGATCCGGAAAGAAGAGCTGTCAGAAGAGCTTGGCAATGCAGGGCAGCTGCCGGAGGAAAAGCTGACAAAGGATATCGGATCTTATGATTTTGACTGCTATTGGGAACAGCACATGGACGGATCTGTCCGGGAAATGCTCCAGAAAAGCGAGGAGACAGGGACAAAAAGCTTTTGGGAATGTCCGCAGGCATACAGTGTTTTTTCCCTGCATGAAAAGACCACCGGGGAATTGCAAAAGCGCCTGATCCTTTGGGAGCTGCCTTTGGAGTATTGCATGGTGCTCTGGGAGATGGGAGGAGAGCTTCGCTTTCAGCGATATGAGAGGGAGAAGGCAAGGAAGATAATAGACAGTTGGTGGAGGGAAGAAACATGATCTTAGTAGATATCTATGTGCCGGGCGTCAATCAGACTTATGATTTCAATCTGGATGAGAATGCCAGGATCGGGCTTTTGCTGGAGGAGATCAGCGGCATGATCTGCCAGAAGGAGCAGTGCAGCTTAAGCGGCAGTGTGAAGGAGCTGATGCTGGTAAGTCAGAATCAGAGAAAGCTGCTCAGCGAGGAGCTTTCTCTGGCCCATTACAATATTTCACAGGGGGATCGGCTGCTGCTTGTATGAAAACAGGTCGTTCAGGCAGAAAAACAGGTCATTTATCGGAAAATGTGCAAAATCAGATCAGAATGTGATAGACTTCAACCATCAGAAAGGAGACGGCGATGTTCACAGTAAGAATGCGGGCCATGGCAGAGACCGCACAGAATCTGCAGCAGCTGGCAGGAAGGCTGAATCAGCAGATCGATGAAGTGGAAGAGATCATCCTCCGCCTCCGGAGAATCTCGGAATACGACGAGGTACGGCATGTCTTAAGGCTTCATCTGGAGAACATGCAGTCAGAGCGGTACCGGCTGATCGAGCTTATGGCGGCCCTGAATGATATCCAGCGGATGTATGGCCTGGCAGAACGGAATATAACCGATTATGGAGACCAGGTTTATCAGATGAATCAGAATCAGGATATGCAGGTAGTCCATCTCGGCAGTATCCGGGAGACGATCGAGGTATATCATATCAGATAAGAGGGAAGAGAGATGGCAGATATTATTGAAGTCAATATCAATACGTTAAACAGCGATATCGGCAATATGCAGTCAGAGTTAAACGGTCTGCGGAGTGAGATGAAAAAGGCATTTACCGCAGTGGCCGAGCTGGATCGGATGTGGAACGGTCCGGCGAACGATGCATTCAACAAGGCCTTTCAGGATGACAACCAGTCCATGGAGGAGATGTGTAAGATCATTGACCGTCTGATTGAATATATGACGAACGCCAGGGAAGAGTACCGGAAATGTGAAAATGCAGTATCGGCGGAGATCGATGCAATCCGTATTTAGGGGAGGAGGAGACCATGGCAATCATCGGACAGGTAGAGCTTCTGGTGACACCGGAGGTTCTAAACCAGAAGGCCGGAGAGGTTGAAAAGCTTGTGGCAAATATGCGCACCCGGTTTGAAAACATGAAAACGCTGGTGGACAAAAGCAGCGGATACTGGATCGGGGAGGCAGGAGAGATGCACCGAAAGAATTATGCGGACCAGAAGGATAACATTGATACCATTCTTCGTCGTCTGTCAGAGCATCCGGGTGACTTAAGGGCTATTGCTCAGACGTATACGACGGTGGAGCTAAAGACACAGGAGATTGCAGCCAATCTTCCTGGCGATGTTCTGTAAAGGAAGGGTGGTGAGTACATGGCAAGAAGTCTTGGTGCAATCCGGATGGATTTTGCAAAGGCGCTCCGGCAGGCGCAGCAGCTGGAGGAGGTGTCCCGGAATATGAGGAATCTGGCAGAGCGAAAGCTGGAGGATACCCTTCAGGGCCTGGGACAGAACTGGACCGGGGATAATTCGCTGAAATATATCGGGAAGGGCCGGCAGCTGGAGGAGAAGATCACGGATACTTCCAGGTCTCTGGCGGATATCGCCCGGGCAATCCGGGAGATTGCGCAGAACGTATATGACGCGGAGATGCGGGCGTGGGAGATTGCGCATAACCGGGATTAAAAGGAGCAATTCCTGTGGGGCTGAGAGGTGCGAGGGGAGGGTACGCCCTGGAGGAAGGGGGAAACAGGAGTCTGCCTGTTGGCGCTTCTTCCGGTTTCGGGATTAAGAATCCCTAAAGCTTCTGAATTTTGCTAAAGGCGAAGCGAAAATACCCAAACTCGCTTCGCTCAGACAGTGGGTATTTTCGTTTCAACGCAAAGTTCAGAAGCTTAAGGGCTTCTAAATCCCTGCAAAGTCAGAAGCGCCGACAGGCAGGCTCCTGTTTCCCCCTTCCTCCAGGGCTGGGTATTCCTGGAACTGCAGGAAATGATGGAATTGCGGGAAACAGTGAAACTGAGGGAAACGATGGAGCTGTGTGAGTGATGTTTGGTTGGAACAGAGTTGGTAAGGTGTTGGATGTGTTAGATATAGCTATGCTATCAAAATAAATTAAATTATCCCAAGGAGGAAATGAATTATGGCATTAATCAGAGTAACGGCGGCGCAGGTGAAGAGTACGGCGGATCAGCTTCGTCAGTATGACAGTCAGTTTAAGAGTCAGGTGGATAACTTAGAGACTCATGAGCTGAATCTGAGCAGTATGTGGGAGGGCCAGGCAAAGGATGCTTTCCATAATGCTTTTAATAATGATAAGGAGTATATGAATCAGTTCTATGTGCTGATCGAGAAGTATTGCCAGGCTTTGGAGCAGATCGCCCGGTCGTATGAGGAGGCTGAGGCAAGGAATACGGATACTGCTACGAAGAGGAGCTTCTAAGCGTAATCCCCGGAGGAGCTGTCTGGCCGGCCAACTCTGAGAATAAAAAGGGAAGGCTGAAAGAGAAGAGACAGGATAAAAGCCAGAACAATGGCCGGAACAACGGTTTGGAAAAGAAAGCAGGTTTAAAAGCCGGGAAAGGGAATCCCGAGACAAGCATATAAGGAAAAGGAGATAGAAAACTATGGCTATGACAGGTAATTTATTGGTAACCCCCGAGAAACTGATTGAGACTTCGAGCGAATTCAGCTCCTGCATGAATCAGGTACAGTCTTTGACCTCCAGCATGATGGATCTGATCAAGGCAACCTCCAGCTTCTGGGAGGGTGAGGCGGCAAGCTCTTATGTGAACAAATTCAATGAGCTTTCCGATGATATCGCAAAGATTCATACCATGATCAATGAGCATGTGAATGATCTGAATGAGATGGCACGGATTTATCAGGATGCCGAGAGAAAGAACCAGGAGATCAGCAGCGCACTGTCTGGGAATGTGCTGTAAAGGACCAGAATATGGCAGACAGTGGGGATTCGCTGTCTGCCATATTAAATAGACAGAAAAAGGGAGATAGAACATGGAAAATGTAGAAAGTATGGATAATCAGAAAGAAACGGCAGCGGTTCCGTTCCTGCCGATCGGTTCCGTAGTGCTTTTGAAAAACGGAAAAAAGAGAGTTATGGTATATGGAAGAAAGGTAAAGGCCAACGGGGAAGATAAAATATACGATTATTTGGGCTGCCTGTACCCGGAAGGAGCTCTCAGCAGCAATGATGTTATTTTGTTTGACCATGATCAGATTCAGATTGTGTATTTTATCGGATTTCAGGATCTGGAGGAAATCATTTTCCGTAACAAATTAAGAGGCATAGAGGGAGAATGATATGCTAGGGGAATTTCGTATAGAAACCGCAAGGGTAAGGAATTGTGCCAGTGGTTATCGGGATATTTATCAAAAAATGGAACAATGCGGCGGTGAGCTTGAGGATGTTCTTCAGGGCCTGAGAGATCATGTGTATGGAAATGTTCCCAATGCGCTCAGACGCACTATTGAAAGCAATGAAGCGAATATTCAGGATGTCAGAAAGCTGGAAGAGGCCCTTCTCCTGATTGTGCAGAAATATCAGGAGGCGGAGAAGAGAATTACCGGCGGGGACGTTTCGAAAGAGTGGATGATACCAGAGGAGGCATATACTTCCGCTTCCGAGGGTTTCCTAAACGGCGGCTCCCAGGATGTGAACCTGGAGGAAGAAAGCGAAAATGCCGTATGGGAATATATCAAGGATGCTTTGGGGCAGGCAGCGTTTGGTGATTTTACGGATGACAGCAATCTGCTGGGTATCCTGCTGAGTGTCGGCATCGGTTTTATCCCTTATGTGGGTCAGGCGGCAGATCTCCGGGATCTGATTGCAGATATCTGGAATTTAATTGATGACGGCCCGGAAACGAAGGAATGGGTGGCATTAGGCTTTACTCTTGTTGGGATCATTCCGGGGATTGGTGATTTCTGCAAGCACGCGGATGAAATGGGACCGCTCTTTACACATCTGGATGATATTGCAGACGGGCTGGGTGATTTCACAAAGGGAGTTATGAAAAAGGGAGACGAGATTTACAGTGCCGTCGGACGGCATTTGGATGAGATCGGTGACTTTGTAGATCAGCGTCTGCTGGGCGGAATTACCGACAAAATCGATAACTTTACTGTCGGAATTACCGACAAAATCGATGACTTTATTGACGGAATTCCCGGAGCAGGGGATGTGGTAGACAAGGTTTCCGATATCTGGGAAAAAAAGATAGGCAAGAGTACCATAGGAGATGCGATATCAGACGTGGCAGACGGAATTACCGGCTTCACGGATACGGTGCAGGAAGGGCTGGCAGATACCTGGGATTTTCTTACAGGCAAGAAGAAAGAGGAAGTGGGAAGCGGTGTGATTGTAAGCAATGGCTTTTCCTATGCGTATTAGATTTTCCTGAGTAAAGGATGAAAAAGAGGAACATGATGATTTTTGCAGGAGTATTGATTATTGCGGCAGTTTTAGTCTTGATTCTGGTAATATCAGGAGATATGAAATCGGCAAAAATGTACCAGAATGCAAAGCGCAGCAGAGGAAGGGTTGCAGGGAGGCGGGAGGATTATACCATTGCTGCTTATGGAAGCGGCCCCGCTGGCGTAAAGAGACGGAGATATTACCAGTACGAGGTGGAATTTGAGGCGGAGGGAAGAAAACACAGAGGCGTTATCCAGACAAAGGAAAAGGGGTTAAAGACAGGGGATTCGGTTGAAGTACGGTATCAAAAGGATGAAAGAACCAATGAGATTGTGGTGGTAACCAGAGTGTTTCAGGACAGGCTGAGGGAACTGGTAATCGGAGGTGCTCTGGGGGTGATTTTATCTGCGGTTATCCTATATTTGAAAATTATAGGAAGGATATAATACGGCGTAGCAGACGAAATTAAGAAGCGGATACACGGAGGAGTCGGGTATGGAACAATTTCGGATTAATCTGGCAAGAAGTACAGCGGGCGCATATGAAATGGAAAAAATTGCCGTAGGAATCGGAAGGGAAAAGGATGATCTGGATTCTGTTATGAACAACCTGCGGAGAATGAATTCTTTCGACGGTGTTCGGTCAAAGCTGAGAACCCTGTCCCGGGAAATGGAAGAGGAAGAAAGGCGTGTCCGGACCATGGGGCAGAAAATGAATCAGATAGTGAGGCTTTACCGGAATGCAGAAAACAAAAATGTGGGAAGGGGAAATACTACGGCCGCAGAGGCGAAGGCGATTGCCGCTGCTATTATCGAGACATTTCGCAAAATTGTGAAAGAAGTGATAGACTGGCTGGGTGATCTGTTTGGGTGGAACCATTCCTCCGGCGGGAATTATGAGGTTGATTCGATCGTATTTGATGACGATGGAAGCTATGGCGGGGACCAGGGGAGCCCCCGGAAACAGCAGGGAGAGCGAAAACAGGAACTGTATGATACGATCCGGAAATATTACCCCAACATGTCGGATAAGGAAACGGCAGATTACCTGAAAAAACTGAACAGCGAGGGCTGCGGGTATACAGCGGTGATCAACACAATATTTGCCGCTTATGAAGGACGTGAAAAGGAATTTGAAAAAAACTTTGGTTTCCCGATGTATCACAATGGAGATCTGAATTATGACCGACTGTTGGTGGATTATTATGCAGCTACGGATAACCATAAGAAGGCCTGGTGGGGAGGAGATGTGATCAAATCTTCGGAAGATGAAAGTGCAGTAAAAGGAAACGGAACGAATGCCGATTCCAGAAAGTACAGAACAGAGCTATATCTGTCAGATAAGAATGTGGATGTATCGATTACAAACAATAAGAAAGTCACACCGGATAATTTTGAAAAATTGTCAGAGGACGGATATGTCATTGTTTCTTTTCATGACGGGAATCTGGAAAATGAAGACGGTTCAACAGCCCAATATATCCATGGACATGCGATGACCATTACCGGGGTTACGGAGGATGACAGGTATATCGTTTCTTCCTGGGGAGAAACCTATTATATCGATCCGAATAAAAACACAGGACAGGATGGCGCCAAAACAAGTCTTTCCTATGCATATTACCAATATGAGTGATGATCCTTAATAAGCTGGTTTTAATGGGGAAAAGAGAAAGGAAGGACAGGAAATGATAGATAAATTCTGGAATCAAATGGAAAATATGGCGCTTCCTACAGCTTCTGAACTGGAAGATTTGAATATAATAGAACAGAGATCCTCTTCTTTACTGTTCCAGGATGGAAAGATTACTGCTCAATATCAAAAGATCTGGCAGCTGTATCATTGTCTGTTTGGATATTATGTAATTGCAAAAAGCGGACTGGACCGGTTGGCCGGCCGGATGGCAGAACAGGAAATTCCGCCTACAGAAGAAGACGACAAGGATTTTTATCAGAAATACGATACCATGGAGCTTCCGTATTTTTATCTGCGAAGCTTCCTTCATATTGAGCGTCTTTCGGAGGAGGAGATTCGCTGCCTGATCCGCTGCCTGGAGCAAAAAGACAGTGAGGCTGCGCTGAAGGAGGCAGGAAAGGTGGTAGAAATTACTTATAAAAAGGTGGCAGCCGTAAAGCCGGAAAGCGGAGAAGGTCTGGTGGAGCTGTTTTCTTCCGTGTATGGAGAGGGAAATGTGCCCGGAGAAGCAATCGCGATAGGAATAGGAAGCTCAGGAGAATATGACGAACATGGAATGCTGGCGGATGCAGAAAAGGATAAAAAGAGGATACGGATTTTATATTCGGTAAAGGAACAGCTGGAGCCGGTATTGTCTCGCTGTCTGGGAACAAAGACAGTAGTAATCCTGAATATAGGGTAAGGAGAATTCATGATAAAGTTGAAAATCATTTTCTGTCTGGCTGTCATTACTATTCTTGATTTGCAGCTTTGTGCCTGTCAGCAGGCAGAGGCAAAAGAAAATGAAAGCGTGGCAGAGATTCAGAAGGAAGAGGAAAAAGAAAGTAAGGCTCCGACCTCTGTATGGGAAAAGGCCGCCGATGCCATGGAAGAGGGGAATTGCTATGAAATTACGGAAAATTCCTATATCGAAGGAATCGATTTTGATTTTTCCCAGGAGGATATTCAGCAATTGAGGGGGATATTGGAATCAAAAGAGATGGAATATTCCGAGATAACATATGAACCGGAAAAAGCGAAGTATATCATGAACTTTTATGACAAGGATGGGAACGCATTGATCAGTTTCGTTCAATTGGAGGATGGCAGCCTTTATATGGATGGCGGATATCAGGTGAGCAGCAAGGCGTTGGAGGAATTATTCAACAGCAGGATCAAAGAAAAGCAAAATCTCAAAAACGGGAAATCATAGAAGAAACGATGTAAAGAATTCAAAATTTGTCAAATTTTTGTTATATTTATACTTGACGTCTGTTTGAAATACCAGTAACATAGAACTGACATCAAGGATTCGGACAGATACCTGTGCGGATCCAAAAAAGAAGAAGCGAGGAATGGTTTATGTGGACAATCACAGAGGTTAAGAAGCGGGCCTGGGGAGGGCTGAAGAATTATTACTGGAAAGCGGTGGCATTGGACTTTATTGTGGGATTTATGTCAGGGCTCTCGGTGATTCCGTGTGCATTGGCAATCGGCGTTGTTTTTGTATGTCCCTGTCTTTCGCCTATATCGCCTTTTATAAGCATGATTGTAACCGGTTTTTATACGAATATTATCGGTGTAGGAGGCATCAAATATTTCCTCCACAGCATCCGGAATGGAGAATCCGGTCCGATTTCCATGGTGTTTTCCGGTTTTTCGACAGGGCACTACGGCAATTCGGCTAAGATCTTGACTTTCCGGAATATATTCCAGTTTTTATGGTCTCTGCTGTTCTGTATTCCGGGAATTATCAAATCTTATGAATATTGGGCAATTCCTTATCTGATCGCGGATTATCCGGAAAAAACGCAGGATGAGATTTTCAGCCTGAGCAAGCAGATGACAACAGGCAACAAGTGGAGAATCTTTGTATTTCAGTTATCCCTGATCGGATGGTCTCTGTTGGGACTGGTTACTTTTGGGCTGGCCTTTTTCTTTATCTCGCCCTATCTGGATGCTGCTTTTACGGAATTATACCTGGCGATCCGCGAAGAGCGTCTGGGAATCCCCAGAGATGCGGCGCAGAACGGCGGCAGCGGTTCTGGCAATGGTTACAATAACAATTACATCGGCAGCAGCGACCACGTAGTCTACCAGCCTCAGAACCAGAACCTTCTTCCTCAGAACGGCATGGTAGATGATGATGCTCCTACCGCAGATATCTACGGCGGTTCGAATCCGGCTTACGGCGGATCTGCTCAGGCTTTCGGCAGACCGACCCTGGTAGGTGTTCAGGGCGAGTATGCGGGAGCGAGTATCCCGATTGAGCCGGGGCAGAAGCTTATCGTGGGAAGGGATGCAACCCGGTGCAATGTGATCTTAAGCTCGCCTCAGGTTTCCCGCCTGCATATGACCGTGGAATACGTGGATGGCAAATTTATTGTTGTGGATTATTCCACCTATGGAACCCATGATCTGAATCAGGGGCAGCTGCCTAAGGAAACTTCTGTGAGTGTTCCGGCAGGGACCACTCTGCGTCTGGGTAACGGAGACGAGGTGTTCCGTCTGGAGCTGAGATCATAAATGCAGGACGACAGCTTTTCCAGAAGCATTTATTACATAGGTATGGCAGTGATCGGATATTCGATTGCCGGATATCTGATCCTGCGATGGCTTCGGGTGGATCCGGCAATTCTGTTTCCTCCCTGCAGGCTGTATCAGCGGACAGGATATTATTGCATGGGCTGTGGGGGGACCAGAGCCCTGCGTCTGTTTTTTCAGGGGCATTGGATTCGGAGCTTTTATTATCATCCGGTTGTGGACGTGGCGATGCTGTTTTTATGCGTGTTTCTTCCGTCCAATACCCTGGAGGTTCTGACCAGGGGAAGGATCCGGGGGCTGCGAATCCGGCCGGTTCATCTATGGATTCTGACAGGAATCATGGTTGTGCAGTGGTTAATCAAAAATGGAGTTTTCTTTTTTACCGGCGTGAATCTGATCTGATACCGATCGAATGATGGCCGGTAGAAATTTATTTCCGCGAGCGATGAGCCAGTGGCGCAAGATCAGCACCGACCGAAGCGGAGCGTAGACCAAATACCCCGCAGCTTGCTGCGCTGCAAATTTGATGCCCCGTTGCAAGCAGCGGGGTATTTGACTTCCGTAAGGAACAGGCAGATGTTATGCCGGCACAGGCATTTGGTCATGTTGCTAGTACATCGTTGCATTAACCGGAATAAAAACAGGACAGGAGTTGTGTAATGAAAAACAGAGATCACAAGACAAGATTTGGAATTTTGCTGCTGACGGTTTTCTGGCTGGGGATGTTTCCCGCCAAGGTTCGTGCGGAGGAGAATGCGTACACGGATCGGGATCTGATGGTGGCAACGCAGATTGCCTACTATGATTTTACGAAGGAGCAGCTTGCAGAGCGGGGAGGCAGTGCCACGGTCCGTGAGCTTTTGAATGACGGGACAGAGTTTCGCGAGCTGGAGAGCAAGGTGAATCTGGCGGAGGAAGGGCTGAAGAGGATTATGGCAGCAAAGGATCTGGAGCTTTGCGAATCGATTGCGGGCAGCGGTTCCCGGTATGGGGACTGGAAGATCCTGGATGTGAAAAATACCAACGAGGAAACCGGATTTTACGCGGTGCTGCTGGAGACGGATTCCGGGCATGCGATTATTGCTTTCCGCGGTTCGGAGTCCAAGGATTATAATCAGGTGCTGAAGGACTGGATCAATGCAGATTTCGGGCTTCTGATGGCACGGGATACGGTTCAGCAGAAGAATGCCGCGGATTATATGGCGGAGATCAATCAGAAATATTCCTACCCCTATTATGCCGTGACCGGCCATTCTCTGGGAGGGAATCTGGCGGAGCATGCGGCAATTGCGGCTCCGGATGATATGAGGGGGCGGATTTATCAGGCGGTCAGCTTTGACGGTCCCGGGTATTCGGGAGAATATATCGAGAGAAACAAGGATTTGATTGCCAGAGTGGCGCATCCGGTCGTACATTACCGCTGGTCACTGATCGGGGCGCTGCTGACGCAGCCGACGTGTGCAGTATCGCGGGTGATCCAGGTTACGGAGGATATCCGCAGCAATACGGATAAAGAGGCTCTGTATATGCGGCATGGGACTCCCTTTATTGAGTGGAACGGGGGAGAGTCCGTAGTAGATGGTACCGAGGATCTGCTGGCATTCGCCATGGGGAAATGGTCGCTGAAGGTGGATGAGACCGTAATGAAAAAACGGAGAGAGAAAGAATGAAGCGTTGTTTCAATTGCATGAATACTTATGCAGAGGAATATGAGGTCTGTCCGCATTGCGGATATGTCCACAGCGCACAGCCAAAGGAAGCGTTTCATCTGTACCCGGGAACGGTTCTCCATAAGCGGTATGTGGTTGGCGCCACAGTGGGGATCGGCGGTTTCGGTATCACCTATCGTGCCTGGGATCAGGCGCTGGATAAGCAGGTAGCGGTCAAGGAGTATTTCCCGAACGGGGTGGTGAACCGTGTCCCCGGGAATCCGGAGGTGATCGTATTTTCCGAGGAGGCGACAGGAGAGTTCCAGAAAGGGCGGGTGCGTTTCCTGGCAGAGGCAGAGAACATGGCCAGGTTCAATGCCCATCCCAATATCGTGGATGTCTATGACTTTTTCGAGGAAAACCATACGGCCTATATTGTCATGGAGTTTCTGGACGGCTTGTCTTTTAAGCAATATCTTTCCTTGTATGACGGCGTGATCCCCTGGCAGAAAGCAGTGGAGATCGTCAATCCTGTGCTGAAGGCCCTGAAGGAGATTCATAAGAAAAAGATCGTCCACCGGGATATCAGTCCGGATAATATCTATATTTTGCCTTTGGATTCTCAGCTGGAGCATTTTGTGGTAAAGGTCATTGATTTCGGAGCGGCAAGGCTGTCGGACGGGGAGGAGGAAAAGACCCTGTCTATCATTTTAAAGCCGGGCTTTGCGCCGCCGGAGCAGTATGAGAAGAAGAGCAGGCAGGGACCATGGACGGATTTCTATGCGGTTGGGGCAATGCTGTATCTGGCGATTACCGGAGTGAAGCCGGATGAATCTCTGAATCGGATGATCAAGGATGAGCTGGCTGGTCCGTCGGAGCTGATTCCGGATCTTCCCCGGTATCTGAATGATACGATTATGCGGGCCTTGGCATTGAATCCGGAACTGCGGTTTCGGAATGCGGATCAGTTTCTGGAGGCATTGAATCAGCAGGCAAGGGTGCTTACGGTCAGTCAGAAGCGGCTGCGGTACCGGATGATCCGGATTGGGGCGGCTGTCGGAGCCTGTGTGCTCATCGGCGGTATCGGGCTGGTGTGCAGCCGGATCTATTCCTACCGCCAGGAAATGCTGTATCATGTGGAGGCGGACATTTCCGTGCAGATGCCGGATATCAACCGTGAGAAGCAGGAGGATATCCGCAAGGCACAAAAGTCCGGTAAGGCCGGGGAGGAGCAGCTGCAGCCGCGTCAGACCTCAGAGGAGATGCTTGAGGGAATGCTTCAGGAGTATGGGGAGAGCTTTCAAGGGGTAGAGATCCGACAGGAAAGGTTCCGGAGTCCGGGGCAGTATGGCGGGTATCTGAAGGAGCAGGCGGAGAAGAACAAGCTGCCGGATGTGTTGGAGACCACAGGAATCACCCGGCGGGATTCCGAGGTCTGGGAGAGTCTGGGAAGCCTGGAGGATACCTTTGATGCCCTGGATAAGAAGGATTTTTATTTTATAGGCGACAAAGAGTTTTCGGACTGCTTCGGAAAGGAGAAGAAGCAGATACCGGTATCCTTTTGTGCGCCGGTTTTGTATGTCAATACTTATCTGATCCCGGATCCGGGAGATCTGTCCGGAATTACCAGCCTGGAAAGGCTGACCTTAGACGGCCATCCCAGCTATTGTGTCGGTTCTGAGGATCGGGAAATGTATTGTCAGGCTTTCCAGGCCAGGGAGGATGACGAGGCATTTGCAGAGGATGCCGGCGGCCAGGGCTATGAGCCGTTTCTGAGGCGGGAAAAGGCGTACTATCTGGGAACTACGGATGACTATGAGATGATTCAGGCCGGTCTGGGCGGCATCTATCGGATGGTGGTGCTGGAGAAGCTGCAGAAGGAAGGAAAGGTGAGGGGACGTTTTACTCATTTATGGAGTATTCGGGATTCTCTTACAAAGGACGAGCG
>Ga0224483_100447_pt1 | contig 12936 bp, 6 predicted proteins | sample hydfratestSal1_FD_181453 | JGI IMG/M metagenome (GOLD analysis project Ga0224483, IMG submission 181453) | Metatranscriptome of mouse feces microbial communities from Columbus University, Ohio, United States - Sal1 (Metagenome Metatranscriptome) ... | reverse complement strand
GTTTTAATGAAGGTTATGCCGCAGTCAGAAAGGACAGCAAATGGTTTCACATGTATGTTGGTGAATTTCATAATGGACAGGCCTTTGTTACGGATGGACTGCCATGTATCATAAATGATAAGGGCGAGTTTGTCTTTGATGGTGCCAATTCCGGATAGAGACAAGTGATTTTGGATACCTGCCGTGAGGTTGACAGGCGGTCAATATAATGCAGAGGTATCGGAAATCTGGCACATATGGAGTATGGGGGATAACGGATATGTTTTCAAAAAAACTGCTGCTAAACACTTTTGGAGCAAAGATAAAACCTTATGGGTTTGAGTTTGCCGGATATGTAGACCGAAGGTATACGTTCAGCAGGACGGCAGACGGGACGGAACAGACCTTTGTGATACAAAGGGATCCGGGGAAGGTATTCCAGCTGCTGATGGATACGCATGTGGGACGTGTTTGGGAGATTGACGAGATATTCTGGGATCTCGACTATCATTCTTATGAAAACGGCGAGGAACTGGAGAATATCCTGAACATTCTGGGAGACCATGTGGTGAACAGGGTCATCCCCAGGCTGGCGGAACTGAGCATACCGAAAGTGGAGTATGTGGACATGATCACAGATGAGATGTATGCGCAGTTGATGCAGGAACGTGAGGAACTGCAGCAGCGCTTCCTGCAGCGGAATGGGATTGCAGCGGATCAGGGGACTGATGTGGTCATGGGCAGCCTGCTGCGGGAAATGGAGCAGATAAAGGGGCTTCCTTTCCGGGAAACGATTGAGACGCAGTTAGAACTGGCGGCCGTATACGGTTATATCATCCTCTGTACTGTCGGTGGCGAATGGGTCTTGAAGCGGAGATCGGTAGAGATTGCCCACTGCGCGTTTTCGGATGAAAAGAACGACCCTCTGAGAGCGGTCAGCGAGTGCTGTCAGAAGGGAGGGGGAGCAGCGCTGGCTGAACAATATATGGCGCTGATAAAAAAGCACAGGGAGAATGTTGCGCGTGAACGGCGGAAGTATGGCGATCACTGGGAGCCGCCCATGACATCGAGAGAGATAAATGAGGGCCTCCTGAGTGAAAGGATCATAAAGAATGTCCTGATAAAGCGGCTGGAGGATCTGGGTTTCTATTTTAGTTCTAATGTTGGGCATATGTGGTGGATGAGGAGAAGTCCGGATCAAGAGGAACTGGGGATAAGGATCGAAGAGGAAGCATGGCGGCGCAAAACCTTTTTTATCGTGCTCTATACAGCAGTAGATGGACACGTGGAAGAATATATGTACAAGAGATTCTTCTTTTATGAGGATGAAAAGGAACTGTGCAGCCAGCTGGAACAGGCGGCGGACGAGATCAGGGAAGCGATTCGTGAAGACCGGCGTATAGCAGACCCTAACGGAGAGGGGTATGGATGCTATCCTACAAAAGAGATGGAAGCAGATTTCCGGGTCAGGAGAAGGGAGATGGTTGAGAACTTCTGGAAGAGGAACGGTCTGGATCAAGCATCAGAAGAAGCAGATATCCTGCGTTGTATCGCGAAAGAGATGGACAGCATAGCAGATGCTGACTACAGGGAAGATATGCAGCGGCTGCTGGCCTTTTATAAAGTCAACCAGAAACAGCTTATGGAGCTTGCAGCAGCGTACGGGGAACTGATCGTGAGGGAGATCGGAGGAAGCTGGTCAGTGGATGAGGAATGGCGTATGACGCACAGGGGTTCATTTTTGCAGGATGTGCCAGTAATGAACAGAGTTCCCTTACCGGGAAATCTGATCCAATGTTGGGAGTATGGCGGAAGTGAGAGGCTTCTGTGGCAATATCAGGAATATAAATGGGTCTATGGAGAATGGCGGAGGCTCTGTCAGCTGGCGGGCATAGAGGTATAGGCGACCGGCTTGATGCTATACAGGTTTTTTGGGTTCTGCGGAACAAGATATGCGCTTTCCGGGCAGAAAAGAAACAGGAGGACGGGAAATTGTCACTTCAATTTTATTTCGGGGCATCCGGCTCCGGCAAGAGCAGGCGGCTGCATGAAGATATCATACAGGCATCGAAGCGGCATCCGGAGACGGACTATCTGCTCATCGTGCCGGATCAGTTTACCATGCAGACGCAGATGGATCTGGTGGTGGAGCATTCCAGCCATATCATCATGAACATTGACGTTCTGAGCTTTGGCAGACTGACGCACCGTATTCTGGAGGAGGTGGGCTGTGAGGATGTGCCGGTGCTTGATGATACGGGCAAAAGCCTGGTGCTGCGCAAGGTGGCGCAGCAGTGTCAGGGGCAGCTTAAGGTGATGGGATCCCATCTGCATAAGATCGGCTATATTCATGAGGTGAAGTCGGCCATATCCGAGTTTATGCAGTACGGTATCGGCCTGCAGGAGATGGAGCAGCTGACCGAGTATGCCAGATCCCGCGGGGCGCTGTATCATAAACTGCAGGATCTTGGTGTATTGTACCGGGCTTTTGTGGAGTATATCCATGAGAAATTCATCACGACGGAGGAAACGCTGGACAGGCTTAAGGAGGCACTCCCGCGCTCCGGGATCATCCGAAACAGTGTGATCGCTTTTGACGGGTTTACCGGTTTTACGCCGATCCAGAACCGGGTGATACAGGAGCTGATCCGGCTGGCGAAGAAGGTGATCGTCACTGTCACCATCGACGACAGGGAGAATCCTTACCAGATGGATGGGGAGCATAAACTTTTTCACCTGAGTAAGAAGACGGTATCTGATCTGCGCAGGCTGGCCGGGCAGGTGGATGTGGCGGAGGATGAGGCAGTGTGGTGTGCAGGGCGTCCGGAGGGCAGGCTGCCGCGGTTCGTGGACAATGCGGAGCTGTCGCATCTGGAGCGGAATCTGTTCCGTTATCCGTCGCAGGTGTATGAGCAGGAGGTACACAGCCTTTGTCTGTTTGAGGCGTCAACACCGAAGGAGGAGATTCGGCAGACCTGTATCGCGATCCGGAAGCTGCTGGCAGGAGGTACGGGCCTGCATTATCGTGATATCGCCGTGGTGACGGGGGATATGGGAGCCTACGGCAGTCTGGCGGAAGAGGAGTTTGCGAAGTTTGGCATCCCCATTTATCTGGATCATACGAGAGGAATCCTGCGCAATCCTTTTGCGGAGTATATCCGGAGCGCGCTGCGGATCGTGCTGCAGGATTTCAGCTATGAGGCGGTGTTTCATTATCTGCGCACGGGTCTGACGGGATTTGCGGCGCAGGATGTGGACCGGCTGGAGAATTATGTCCGCAGGTTCGGTATTCATGGGCGGAAAAGATGGCAGGATATCTTTATCTATAAGGAAGACGGCAGGAAGGGGGAAGAGGCGGCGCTTGCACAGCTGGCTCAGTACAATGTGATGCGGGAAGGGCTGCTGATGCAGCTGGCGCCGCTGCTTGCGCCGGCGCAAACGGCCGGGGAGCTGGTGCAGGCGCTCTATCAGTTTCTTGTACACAATGAGCTGCAGCAGAAGCTGAAACACTATGAACTGCAGTTTCAAGAGCAGGGGGATCTGGCCAGAGCCAAAGAGTACGGGCAGATCTATGCGCTGGTGATCGACCTTCTGGATCAGATCTACGGGCTGCTGGCCGGGGAGAAGATGGAGCGCAGGGAGTTTGCGGATATTCTCGATTCGGGGCTGACGGAGATCAGTGTAGGCACGATCCCCCAGAATGTGGACCGGGTGCTGGTGGGGGATATCGAGCGGACCCGCTTAAAGCAGGTGAAGGTGCTCTTTTTCCTGGGAGTGAATGACGGCAATATTCCGAAGGGGGCCGCAAACGGCGGGATCATTTCGGATATCGACAGGGAATTTCTGCGGGAATCGTCGCTGGAGCTTGCGCCGTCTCCCAGGCAGCAGATGTATATTCAGCGGCTGTATCTGTATCTGAATATGACGAAACCCTCCGAGCGGCTGTATCTGTCCTATGCCAAGGTGGGAAATGACGGAAAAAGTCTGCGGCCGGCCTATCTGGTGGATCTGGTGCAAAAGCTCTTTCCGGCGCTGCAGGTCAGGACGCCGGAGCAGGACCCGCTGGAAGAGCAGGTTGTGTGCGGCAGGGACGGTATGGGGCTGCTGGCGGATATGCTGCGGGATTATGCCTGCGGCAGGATATCGGAGCAGTCCAGACGGCAGACGTATACCTTTTACCACAGTTATCAGAACAGGGAGCAGTATCGGGATACGCTGGATAAGCTGATCAGGACGGCATTTTACCGCTACCGTGATACGCCGCTGTCCGGGATGGTGACAAGGGCGCTGTACGGAACCATGCTGCAGAACAGTGTCAGCCGGCTGGAGCGGTATGCGGCCTGCGCTTACGGGCATTTCCTGCAATATGGGCTGGCGCTTGGAGAACGGGATGAATACAGCTTCCGGGATGTGGATATGGGGAATGTTTTCCACGGCGTCCTGGAGCTTTTTGCCGGGAAGCTGGAAGAGCATGGCTACAGCTGGTTTGACTTTCCGGAGGATACGGCGGAGAAGATGGTTACGGAAGCGATCGAGGCTTATGCGGCTTCTTACGGGGAGACGATCCTGTACAGCAGTGCCCGCAACCGGCATCTGATCGGGCGGATGGCCAGGATTCTTAAGCGGACGGTGCTGACGCTGCAGAGACAGCTCCGGAAGGGCGCTTTTGTGCCGGAGAAGTTCGAGATGTCCTTTTCCATGATCGAGGATCTGGAGTCCCTGAATATTGCGCTGAATGAGCAGGAAAGGATGCGGCTGCGGGGCCGCATTGACCGGGTGGACACCTGTGAGGCGGAGGATACCGTCTACGTGAAGGTCATAGATTATAAATCCGGCAGCCGGAAGTTCGATCTGGCGGCGCTCTATTATGGGCTGCAGCTGCAGCTGGTAGTCTATATGAATGCGGCGGTGGAGATGGAGCGGAAGAAGCATCCGGATAAAAAAGTCGTTCCGGCGGCGATGCTGTACTATCATATCGACGATCCGATGGTGGAAGACGGGGAATCCATGACACCGGAGCAGATCAATACCAGACTGCTGCAGGATCTGAAAATGACCGGATTGGTCAGCGAAAATGACGAGGCTGTCAGACTGCTGGATCAGGAATTTACAGGCAAGTCGGATATCCTGCCGCTGGAGCGGAAAAAGGACGGATCTTTCTCGGCCAGATCAAGTGTCATAAAGGAGGACGACCTGCAGGTTGTTTCGAGTTATGTCAACCAAAAGATCCGTGAGCTGGGCAGCGGGATCCTGGATGGTACTATATCGGTCAATCCCTATGAGCAGGGCACCGGCAATGCATGTACCTACTGCGCTTATAAGAGCGTATGCGGGTTTGACGGGCGGATCGAGGGGTATGAGATGCGTCGGCTGGAGCAGATGAGCAGGCAGGACGCGGTTGCGTGTATGCGCCGTGAACTGGAGACGGAGGAACAGGGAACCGGGAACTGATCGGGAGGAAATATGGGAATATCGTTTACGAAGAAGCAGCAGGAAGTGATTGATGCCAGAGGGTGCAACCTGCTTGTGGCGGCAGCGGCAGGATCGGGCAAAACAGCGGTGTTGGTGGAGCGGATTGTGAAGATGGTGAGTGACGGGGCGGATCCGGTGGATATTGACAGGCTGCTGGTGGTGACCTTCACGAACGCGGCGGCGGCGGAGATGCGGGAACGGATCAGCAGGGCTTTGAATGACAGGCTGGCGGCGGATCCGGAGAACGAGCATCTGCAGAGGCAGGTGACGCTGCTGCACAATGCCAGGATCACGACGATCGACAGCTTCTGCCTTTTTGTGCTGCGCAATCAGTTTCATACGATCGGTTTGGACCCGGGCTTTCGGATCGCCGAGGAAGGAGAGGGGAAGCTGATGCGGCAGGAGGCGCTGGAGGCGGTGCTGGAAGCAGGCTACGCGGCGGGAGAAGCGGGATTTCTGCGCTGCATGGAGTATTTCAGCTGGGGCAGCAGGGATACGGCAGTGGAAGAGATCGTGCTGAAACTCTATGATTTCGCCATGAGCACGCCCTTTCCGGAGCAATGGCTTACACAGCGGAAGCAGGATTACTTGGTGGCAGGCAGTCCGCATTCGGAGGCAGGGGATTTGGAAGCGGCGGTTGTGTTCGAAGAAATGGACTGGGTGCGGGAACTGATGCGGCAGACCCGGCTGATCCTGCGGGGCTGTGCGGAGAAATTGACCGATGCGGTCTATATGTGCGAAGAGGCGGACGGCCCATACATGTATGGTATTTTGCTGGAGCGGGAGAAGGAGATGGTAGAAGGTCTTCTGCTAAAGTGTGAGCAGGAAGGGCTGCAGGACGGCGGTTATGACCTGCTCTGTGCGGCTTTTGGAGCAGTTAAGTTCGACAGGCTGCCTTCTAAGAAAGACGATACGGTTTCTGCCCTGAAACGGGAAGTGGTGAAGAGCATCCGCACGGAGGTGAAGGAACAGCTGGGCGATCTGCAGAAGCGTTTCTTTTTTAAGACCAGGGAGCAGGTGCTGGGGCAGATGGAGATCTGCCGGGAGGCCGTAGAGGCGCTGGTGGATCTGACGCTTGCGTTTAAGGAAGCCTTTGACGCGAAGAAACGGGATAAGAACATTCTGGACTTCAATGATATTGAACATTTCGCCCTGTCGATCCTTGTGCGGAGGGACGGGGAAGGAAGCTGCGTGCCGACGGAGACGGCGCTGGAATACCGCAGTCATTTTCATGAGATATTGATCGACGAGTATCAGGACAGCAATCTGGTACAGGAGTATATTCTGTCCTGTATCTCCGGTGAGGAGGAAGGCAGATACAACCGCTTTATGGTGGGGGACGTGAAACAGAGTATCTATAAGTTCCGTCTGGCAAGGCCGGAGCTGTTTCTGGAAAAATATGCGGAATACGGGAACGCGGATAAGCAGGAAGGACAGGGCGACCAGGAAGGACAGGACAAACGGGAAGGAGAGGCAGAGCAGGAAGGACAGCGCGCAAATGCACGGAAGATCGACCTGCATCAGAATTTCCGGAGCCGAGGGGAAATCCTGAATGTGACCAACCGGGTCTTTGAACAGATCATGGGGCAGAATGTGGGCGGCATTGTCTATGACGATCTGGCAGCTCTGCATCCGGGCGCGGTGTATCCCGTGCAGGAGAGCGGTGCGCCGGAAGGAGGCTGTCTGGCGGAGCTGCTGCTTTTTGAGGCCGGTGAGAGGCCGGATGAACTGAGCGGCGAGGAGAACCAGGGAGGCGGGAAGCCGGCGGGCGCAGCAGGCAGCTATGCAGACGGCATGGAGAGCCCGGAGGCCGGGAAGCCGCGAAGCAGCGCCGGAAGGCAGCTGACAGTAAAAGAGCAGGAGGCCTATGGTGTGGCGGCAAAAATCCGGGAGCTGCTGCGGACATTTCGGGTGACGGACAAGGAGAGCGGGGAACTGCGCCGGGTATGCTACCGGGATATTGTCATATTGCTGCGGACGACGTCGGGCTGGGACGAGGTCTTTAAGCGGGTGCTGGAGGAAGAGGGCATTCCGGTGCATATGACATCACGGACAGGCTATTTCGCAGCGGGGGAAGTGCAGGAGCTGCTGCATTTTCTGCGGATTTTGGATAACCCGCTGCAGGATATACCGCTCTATGGTGTGCTGCATTCTTATCTGGGCGGTTTTGAGGAAGAGGAGATCGCGCTGATCCGTGCAGCTTTTCCGCAGGCGAAATATCTGTATGATGCGTTGCGGGCAAGTGCGGACAGCGCGCCGGAGCGGGCAGACGACGGGACGGACGGTGAAGAGGGTACGGGGCAGCGGGAGCAGCAGGCACATCCTCTGCCGCCGCAGCTTGTGAGGAAAGCGGAGCAGTTTCTGGCGCATATGGAACGTTTCCGGGGTATGGCGGTCTATCTGTCGGTACAGGAGCTTTTGCAGGTGATACTGCGGGAGACGGATTACCTGAATTATGTGGCGGTAAAGCCGGAGGGGGGCAGGCGGCGCGCCAATGTGGAGATGCTGCTGGTGAAGGCGGCGGACTACGAGAAGACGAGCTACTTCGGCCTGTATCATTTCCTGCGCTATATGGAGCAGCTGGAAAAGTATGAGGTGGATTACGGCGAAGCGGCACTGCAGGACGAAAATGCGGATGTTGTGCGCATCATGAGTATCCATAAGAGCAAAGGGCTGGAATTTCCGGTCTGTTTCGTGTGCGGTCTGGCGAAAAATTTCCAGACCAGAGATACGAGCGGGCATCTGGCGCTGGATATTGACGCCGGGATCGGTGTGGATTATGTCAAACCGGATCTGCGCGTATGCAGCAGGGATCTGCGCCGGAACGTGATCGCCGGCAAGATGAAGGCGGACAATCTGGCGGAGGAAATGCGGATTCTGTACGTGGCGATGACAAGGGCAAAAGAAAAGCTGATCCTGACAGGCACGCTCAAAGCGCCGGCAAAGACGGCGGCCTCCCTTCTGTCTGTCCGTTTCAGGAAGGATCTGTTGCTGCCCTATGATGTGCTGCTTGGCAGAGGGAGTTTTCTGGATCTGCTGCTCCATGCGCTGGCGAGGAACCGGTGCATGGACGACTTCTACCGCGCGTGCGGTTTGGAGCCGGAGAAACGGAATCCATTCTATGAGCAGGATATGAGTATCCGGGTGGTTCTGTCCGGCTGGGAGGATATCGCGGAAGAGAAGCTGGTGGAGACGGTCCGCATGGAGGAGCGCAGGAGGAGTCTCCTTCTTTCCGACCCGTCAAGGGATGTGGACGGGGTGCTCATGGCACGGCTGTCAGACAGCTTTGTTTACCATTATCCGTATGAAAATCTGCGGAATCTCTATACGAAGACTACGGTATCCGAACTGAAGATGGCGGGGATGCGGGAAGAGACGGACTTCTCCTTTCAGATGTATGAGGAGGAGACGGTGGTGCCTTATCTGCCCGGTTTTCTGGAAAAAGACGAGAGTGTCAGCGGTTCCATGCGGGGAAGCGCTTTCCATAAAGTCATGGAATTGTTTGATTTTACGAAATTGACCAAAGAAGTCAGCTGCGATGAGAAAGCGGTGGAAGCGCTGCTGAACCGTGAGCTGGAAGAGATGCGCAGCAGCGGCAGACTGTCAGAAGATTATTATGCGGTGATATCGGTGCCGAAGCTCAAAGCCTTTTTAAAAAGCCGGGTGGCGGTGCGGATGGGAGAGGCTGCGCGGGCGGGCCGGCTGCACAAGGAGCAGCCTTTTGTGCTGGGACTTCCGGCTGACCGTCTCAGTCAGGACTTCCCTTCGGAGGAGATGGTGCTGATCCAGGGGATCATAGACGTCTTTTTTGAGGAAGACGGCAGATATGTGCTGCTCGACTACAAGACCGATGCGGTAAAGACGGGGGAGGAACTGGCCAGACGCTATCATGTGCAGCTGGATTACTACGCGGAAGCGCTGGAGCAGCATTCCGGTTATCGAAATACAGAGAAGATCCTGTATTCCTTTAAGCTGGGCGAAGAGATTGTATTGGGGTAGCGCTGTGGTCTCCGGCATCCGGCCTATTGAAAAGTTGGTGAGAACATCCGGCCGATATTGCAATATATTCGTCATTTGTTATAATGTTTTAAGGGTGGAAAAGTGCTATATTATTTGTGACTATTCGTATGGGTATATGGGCATTTGATAAGAAATTAAGTTGACTGACAGGAAGATTGATCATGAAGATTACATTAAAAAGAAGACGTCTTTCATCGTCGCAGATCATCCTTTTGGGATTTCTGGGGGTGATCGCGTCGGGAACGATTCTGCTGATGCTGCCGTGGGCGCGGGCGGGTGCGGGAAGCGCTCCGTTTCTGGACGCACTGTTCACGGCTACTTCGGCCACCTGTGTGACCGGGCTGATTACCAACGATACGGCCACTTACTGGTCGGTCTTCGGGCAGACCGTGATCTTGTGTCTGATTCAGGTCGGCGGTCTGGGAGTCATTACCGTGGCGATCTTTATCACGAAGCTCTCGGGACGCAAGATCGGGCTGATGCAGAGAAGCACCATGCAGGAGGCGATCGCCGCGCCGCAGATGGGCGGTATCGTGCGGATGACAGGATTTATCCTGAAAATGGTGGTGGTCATAGAGGCGCTTGGCGCTGCGGCGCTGCTTCCGGCCATGATCCCGGAGTTTGGCATCGTCAGGGGAATCTGGTATGCGGTGTTTCATTCCATATCGTCCTTTTGCAATGCAGGATTTGATCTGATGGGGGTGAAGGAGCCGTATTCGTCTCTGACTTCCTATACGGGAGACGTGGCTGTCAATGTGATCGTGATGGTGCTGATCGTGGTAGGCGGTATCGGTTTTCTGACCTGGGATGATGTGAAGCGCAACCGCTTTCACCTGCGCCGCTACCGTATGCAGAGCAAGGTGGTGCTGACCGTGACCGCGGTGCTGATCGTGCTTCCGGCAGTCTTCTTTTACTGGAAAGAGTTCGGTATGCCGGGATGGGAGGATATGTCGGTGGGGGAGCGGATCCTTGCTTCCTTCTTCCAGTCGATCACAACCCGTACAGCAGGGTATAATACGGTGGACTTGACGCAGCTGACGCAGTCCGGCCAGATGATCATGATTCTGCTCATGCTGATCGGCGGCTCACCCGGTTCCACGGCGGGCGGTATGAAAGTGACCACGCTTGCCGTACTTTTTGCGACGGCGGTGGCGGTGTTTCGGCGCAGGCCCAACGCGCATATCTTCGGCAGAAGGATTCCGAATGACACGGCGCATTATGCGGCGACGGTGCTGATTCTGTACCTGAGTCTCTTTCTGGCGGGCGGCATCTTTATCGGCTGCGCGGAGAATATGCCGATCGTGCCGGCGCTGTTTGAGGCGGCGTCCGCTATCGCGACGGTAGGGGTTACGCTGGGGATCACACCGGATTTGTGTGCGGCGTCCAAGGTGGTGCTTATCATTCTGATGTTTTTAGGACGTGTGGGCGGCATGACGATTGTCTATGCGGCGCTTTCCACGAAGCATCCCTATGTATCAGAGTTCCCGCAGGAGAAGATCATGGTAGGATAAAAGGAGAGTATATTCATTATGAAATCAATTTTATTGGTAGGGCTGGGACGTTTCGGCAGGCATATTGCGGAGAAACTTAACTCGTTAAATCATCAGGTGATGGCTGTGGACAGAAGAGAGGGACGGGTGGATGCGATCCTGCCTTTTGTCACCAATGCGCAGATTGGAGACAGTACCAACCCGGATTTTCTTGTGTCACTGGGCATCCGCAATTTCGATTTCTGCATCGTGGCTATCGGAGACGATTTTCAGAGTTCTCTGGAAACCACTTCCCTTTTAAAGGAGCTGGGGGCGAAGCTGGTCGTATCGAGAGCAGCCAGCGACGTACATGCGAAGTTCCTGTTGAAAAATGGAGCGGACGAGATTATCTATCCGGAGAAGCAGCTGGCGGACTGGGTGGCCATCCGTTACAGTGCGGATCATATTTTTGACTATATAGAGCTGGACGACGACCATGCGATCTTCGAGGTGCAGGTGCCCGGTGAGTGGATGGGGAAGACGGTCGGTGAGCTGGATGTCCGCAAGAAATATAATATCAATATCATGGGACTGAAGGAAAACGGCAAGATGAATCTGACTGTCACGCCGGACACGCGCATCACGGACAGACAGACCATGCTGGTGCTGGGGACGATGAAGCAGATTCAGAAGGTCTTCCATATCTGAGCACTTTGCCGTAAGGCGGCTGTCGAAAGGGAACAGGTATCAGTATGGAAGGAAACTTTCATTATGTATTCAGGGTATTGCAGTAACAGCCGGCAATATCCACGCAGAGGTAAATATGAAAAAAGCAGTCAGATATACAGCCATAATTTTGATCATCTTAGTGTTAATACTCGCAGGCTACGTGATCTACGTCTTCGCTGCCTATGAACGTCTTCCGGACAAATTGACTTTGGAAGTCAATAGAATCGAAGGGGAAGAAATGATGCTGGTTTCCGGGCAGCCCTATACGGTCATGACCTACAATATCGGTTTCGGCGCTTATCTGCCCGAATACAGTTTCTTCATGGATGGCGGCAAGTCGTCCTGGGGCAAGGATGCGGACAGTGTGACCGCCGCGGTCTGTGGAGCGGCAGGCGTCATCAACGACGCGGATCCGGATTTCGTACTGCTGCAGGAAGTGGACAGGGACGGGACACGTTCTTATCATATTGATGAACTGGAGCTGGTGAACCGGTTTATGGAGGGATATTATTACACTTATGCGCAGAACTATGATTCCCCCTTCCTGTTTTTCCCGCCCTGGGAGCCGCACGGGGAGAATAAGGCCGGCCTTGTGACGTATTCCGGGGCGAAGATCACAGAAGCCGTGCGCAGGAGCCTTCCCATATCGGAATCTTTCTCCCGGTTTGTGGATCTGGACCGCTGTTATGCCATCTCGCGGATACCGATGACGGACGGGAAAACGCTCTGCCTCTACAATATGCATATGTCGGCCTACGGCAGCAGCGACGAGATTCGCGCCGGGCAGCTTGCCATGCTCTATGAGGATATGCAGGCAGATTACGCGGCGGGAAATTACGTGATCTGCGGCGGGGATTTTAACCATAACCTGAAACTGGAAACTTCCGGGGACGCTCCGGAATGGGCCTATCCTTTTCCGCGGGAAAGCCTGCCGGAAGGGTTTCGGATGGCCATAGATGACGACGGCGAAGAGGACGATGTGGCGCACAATACATGCCGCAGTGCCGATGAACCCTACAGCGAGGAGACGACCTATACGGTGACGCTGGACGGGTTTATCCTTTCCGATAATGTAACAGTGCAATCTTATCGGCATGTGGATACCGGTTATGCGTATTCAGACCACGACCCGGTGCTGATGGAGTTTATCCTGCAGTAAGACCAGGAACTTCTCATAAAAAAAGAGACGGCAGCCTGCTGTAGATGCAGCTGTTACCGTCTCTTTTCTTATGATTCTGACTGCGGTATCCTGTTTTTTTATCTTCCG
>Ga0224483_100445_pt1 | contig 12957 bp, 26 predicted proteins | sample hydfratestSal1_FD_181453 | JGI IMG/M metagenome (GOLD analysis project Ga0224483, IMG submission 181453) | Metatranscriptome of mouse feces microbial communities from Columbus University, Ohio, United States - Sal1 (Metagenome Metatranscriptome) ... | reverse complement strand
TAGCTGTGAAGCGTGAGGTTGCTGCTTATTTCTATATAATAGCAGGTTTTCCGTGGAGCGAATGTCAAGTTAGGAAACTGGCGACAAGTCACTGTACAGAATTGAATCTACAAAGAGAAGAACGTAGAAGCGAGTGTGTTCGGGATAATGACACACACGGAAATGTGTACAGTCACCGCTTGTCGTACTGAAATGAAGTGCGAAAAGGAGGCGACTTTTTTTATGGCAAGTCAGGTAATGAGAATTACATTAAAGGCTTACGATCATCAGCTGATTGATGCATCTGCTAAAAAAATCATCGAAACTGTTAAGAAAAACGGATCACAGGTGAGCGGACCAGTACCTCTTCCAACCAAAAAGGAAGTGATCACAATCCTCAGGGCGGTACACAAGTACAAAGACTCCAGGGAACAGTTTGAGCAGAGAACGCATAAAAGGCTGATTGATATCATCACACCGACTCAGAAAACGGTAGATGCATTATCAAGGCTGGAAATGCCGGCGGGCGTGTACATTGATATCAAAATGAAAAACAAGAAATAATTAAAAGGCAAAAATCCTGAAGGAATGAGCATAAACTCCCTCTAGGATGAGCGTGGACTTATCCGGCTTCGCCGGCAAATAAGGAAACGTTCCGCTGTAGAAAAACAGGAGGTTAAGAAAATGAAGAAAGCGATATTAGCTACAAAAGTCGGAATGACTCAAATCTTCAACACAGACGGAGTGCTTACTCCGGTAACTGTATTACAGGCCGGCCCTTGTGTGGTGACGCAGGTGAAAACGGTTGAAAACGACGGATACAGTGCAGTGCAGGTTGGTTTTGTTGACAAGAAAGAAAAAATTGTGAACAAAGACGCCAACGGCAAAAAAGAGATCAGAAACAGGCACGGCGTGAACAAACCGCTGAAAGGCCATTTTGAAAAAGCAGGCGTATCTTCCAAACGTTTTGTAAAAGAATTTAAATTCGATAACGCAGAAGAATACAATCTGGCTGATGAAATCAAAGTGGATGTTTTCGCAGAGGGCGATAAGATAGATGCTACCGCGATTTCAAAAGGAAAAGGTTTCCAGGGCGCGATCAAAAGACACGGACAGCACAGAGGCCCTATGACCCATGGTTCCAAATTTCATCGCCATCAGGGTTCTAACGGCGCTTGTTCCAGTCCGAGTAAAGTCTTTAAAGGAAAAGGGATGCCGGGACGTATGGGACATGTGCAGGTAACGGTCCAGAATCTTGAGATCGTAAGAGTAGATGCGGAAAACAACTTGCTTCTGGTGAAAGGCTCCGTACCGGGACCGAAGAAATCACTGGTGACAATCAGGGAGGCTGTAAAGAGCATTTAGTGCTTCAGGAAAGGAGGAATTTTAGATATGGCTAACGTAGCTGTTTACAATATGGAAGGCAAAGAAGTCGGCAGTATGGAATTAAACGATGCCATCTTCGGAGTCGAAGTGAACGAACATCTGGTTCATATGGCTGTAGTCCAGCAGCTTGCAAATAAACGTCAGGGAACACAGAAAGCCAAAACGCGCGGCGAAGTCCGCGGAGGCGGCAGAAAACCGTGGAGGCAGAAAGGCACCGGCCATGCAAGGCAGGGTTCTATCCGCGCTCCGCAATGGACAGGCGGCGGAGTGGTATTTGCACCGACACCGAGAGATTATTCAATTAAAATGAATAAAAAAAGAAAAAAGAGCGGCATTAAAATCCGCCTTGACTTCCAGAGTTCAGGAAAATAAATTTATCGTTTTGGACGAACTGAAATTTGACGAAATCAAAACGAAGAAATGTGTAGAGGTTTTAAACAACCTGAAAGTTAACAAAGCGCTGATCGTGATTGGCGAGAGTGACGAAAAGGTTGTCATGTCCGCGAAAAACATTCCGGATGTAAAAACTTCCCTTACGAATACCATTAACGTGTACGACATCCTGAAATACAATACGGTTGTCGTTACAAAAGACGCAGTTGCAAAAATCGAGGAGGTGTATGCATAATGGCAAACGTACAATATTATGACGTTATCCTCAAACCTGTAGTAACAGAAAAGAGCATGGGGCTTATGGGTGAGAAAAAATATACTTTTTATGTACACCCGGAAGCAAATAAAGCGATGATAAAAGAAGCCGTGGAAAGAATGTTTGAAGGAACAAAGGTTGAGAAAGTAAATACCATGAACATTCCTGGCAAAAAGAAAAGACGCGGCATGAAGATCGGATATACGGCGAAAAGGAAAAAAGCGATCGTTAAACTGACGCAGGACAGCAAAGATATTGAGATTTTCGCCGGGTTATAGGCCGGATGGCCGGCAGGCGGACTGTCTGTAAAAATATGCACAGGAAAAGTGCGATAATAAAACATCAGGATTTGAAAGGAGATTCATTATGGGAATCAAAACATATAACCCATATACACCTTCCAGAAGAAATATGACAGGTTCTGATTTCTCCGAGATTACCAAACACACTCCGGAAAAATCATTACTGGCAGTAAAGAAGAAGAATTCTGGCAGGAACAACCAGGGAAAAATAACAGTAAGACACCGCGGCGGCGGAAACAGACGGAAATACAGGATTATTGATTTCAAGAGAAAGAAAGACGGTATTCCGGCTACGGTAATCGGTATCGAATACGATCCGAACAGAACGGCAAATATTGCGCTGATCTGTTATGCCGACGGTGAGAAATCATATATCCTTGCACCGGCAGGGCTGACAGACGGCATGAAAGTTATGAACGGGCCGGAAGCAGAAATCCGCGTAGGCAACTGCCTGCCTCTGGAAAACATTCCGGTAGGTACTCAGGTACACAACGTAGAGCTGTATCCTGGAAAAGGCGGCCAGTTAGTCCGTTCCGCAGGTATCAGCGCGCAGCTGATGGCAAAAGAAGGCAAATACGCAACCTTGAGATTGCCGTCCGGTGAAATGAGAATGGTACCGATTCTTTGCAGAGCAACGGTCGGTGTTGTTGGAAATGGCGACTATAACCTTATTAATATCGGTAAAGCAGGCCGTAAGCGCCATATGGGCATCCGTCCTACGGTACGCGGTTCCGTTATGAACCCGAATGACCATCCGCACGGCGGTGGTGAAGGCAAAGCTCCGGTTGGACGTCCGGGACCATGTACACCATGGGGTAAACCGGCGCTGGGCTTAAAGACCAGAAAGAAGAAAAAACAATCGAATAAGCTGATCGTAAGAAGACGCGACGGCAGAGCAATTAAATAGGGAGGTTAATTATGGGTCGTTCACTGAAAAAAGGACCATTTGCGGATGAAAGTTTGTTGAAAAAAATAGACGAAATGAATGCGTCAGGGAATAAACAGGTCATTAAAACCTGGTCGCGCCGTTCTACGATTTTTCCGCAGATGGTTGGACATACAATCGCAGTTCATGATGGAAGAAAACATGTGCCTGTATATATTACGGAAGATATGGTCGGACATAAACTCGGCGAGTTTGTTTCCACGAGAACGTACAGGGGACATGGCAAGGATGAGAAAAAATCTAAAGTAAGATAAGGAGTAAGGAGGTTTAACTCATGGCAAAAGGACATAGAAGCCAAATTAAAAGAGAGAGAAATGCAGAGAATAAAGAAACAAGACCTTCAGCTAAGTTATCTTATGCTAGAATGTCAGTGCAGAAAGCATGCTTTGTATTAGATGCAATCAGAGGAAAAGACGTTGAAACAGCGCTTGCTATTTTGGCTTACAATCCGAGATATGCTTCGGGCGTGATCGAAAAACTGCTGAAATCGGCAATTGCCAATGCAGAGAACAATAACGGAATGAAAGCGGAAAACCTTTATATTGAAGAATGTTATGCAAATAAGGGGCCAACAATGAAGAGAATCAGACCAAGGGCACAGGGCAGGGCTTACCGGATCGAAAAACGGATGAGCCATATTACTATTGTGCTGAATGAAAGATAAGGAGGACAATCATGGGACAGAAAGTTAATCCTCATGGCTTAAGAGTCGGAGTTATCAAAGACTGGGACTCGAAATGGTATGCGGAAGCAGAGTTTGCAGATTTCTTAATTGAAGATTATAATATCAGAACATTTCTGAAAAAGAAATTATACAGTGCGGGTGTTTCAAAAATCGAGATCGAAAGAGCATCTGACAGAATAAAAGTAATTCTTTATACGGCAAAACCTGGCGTTGTAATCGGTAAGGGCGGCGCTGAAATTGAAAAAGTAAAAGCAGAACTCCAGAAGCGCGTTTCCAAAAAACTGGTAGTGGATATCAAAGAAGTGAAACGGCCGGATAAGGACGCGCAGCTGGTAGCAGAAAATATAGCGTTGCAGTTGGAAAACCGTATTTCTTTCCGCCGGGCAATGAAATCCTGTATGGGAAGAGCTATGAAAGCAGGCGCTTTGGGAATCAAAACTTCCGTATCCGGACGTCTTGGCGGCGCCGACATGGCACGTACGGAATTTTACAGCGAAGGAACGATCCCGCTTCAAACATTGAGGGCAGATATTGATTACGGATTTGCCGAAGCAGATACCACTTATGGAAAAGTAGGTGTAAAAGTCTGGATTTATAAAGGCGAAGTACTTCCGGTAAAGGAAAAGGAAGGGAGCGATAAATAATGTTAATGCCAAAAAGAGTAAAACGCCGTAAACAGTTCCGCGGTTCCATGAAAGGAAAGGCGTTAAGAGGAAATAGAATTACAAACGGTGAATTTGGTATTGTTGCCATGGAACCAGCATGGATAAAATCCAACCAGATCGAAGCAGCCCGTATCGCGATCACCCGTTATATTAAGCGTGGCGGTAAAGTCTGGATCAAAATTTTCCCTGACAAACCGGTAACGGCAAAACCTGCTGAAACCCGTATGGGTTCCGGTAAAGGGACTTTGGAATATTGGGTAGCTGTTGTTAAACCGGGTCGTGTATTATTTGAGGTTTCCGGTGTATCTGAAGAAATTGCCAAAGAAGCATTGCGTCTTGCTACACATAAATTACCATGTAAATGCAAAATTGTTTCACGGGCAGATTTAGAAGGCGGTGAATCAAATGAAAACTAGTAAATATTTAGAAGATTTAAGGTCAAAATCCGAGGCGGAATTAAACGCACAGTTGGTAGACGCTAAAAAAGAACTTTTCAATTTGAGATTCCAGAATGCTACAAACCAGCTGGATAACACAAGCAGGATTAAAGAAGTAAGAAAGAATATTGCCAGAATTCAGACCGTGATTACACAGAAAGCTGAGTCATAAGGGCAGGGAAATCCGAAATAAATGAAAGGGGATTCTAACGTGGAAGAAAGAAATCTTAGAAAAACACGTGTTGGTGTTGTTGTAAGCGACAGAATGAACAAGACCATCGTTGTTGCCGTAAGAAATAACGTAAAACATCCGTTATATAATAAAATCGTGAAAAAAACCTATAAACTGAAAGCTCACGACGAGAACAATGAGTGCCACATTGGCGACACGGTAAAAGTTATGGAAACAAGGCCGCTTTCAAAAGATAAAAGATGGCGTCTTGTAGAAATCATGGAAAGAGCAAAATAGTAAAAGGAGGTTGTTGACATGGTACAACAGGAAACCAGACTTAAAGTTGCTGATAATACCGGTGCGAAAGAATTGCTCTGTATTCGTGTTATGGGTGGTTCTACAAGAAGATACGCAGGAATTGGCGACATTATCACAGCTACTGTGAAAGATGCAACACCAGGCGGTGTTGTAAAGAAAGGCGACGTTGTGAAAGCAGTTGTTGTCCGTACAGTAAAAGAAATCCGTCGGAAAGACGGTTCTTATATCAGATTTGATGAAAATGCAGCGGTTATTATCAAAGAGGATAAGACACCGAGAGGAACCCGTATTTTTGGACCGGTTGCAAGAGAACTTCGTGAGAAACAGTTTATGAAAATTGTTTCGCTTGCTCCGGAAGTATTGTAGGAGGTGCTTTCAATGTCATCATTAAAAATTAAAAAGGGCGACATGGTTAAAGTTATCGCCGGAAAAGATAAAGATAAAGAGGGCAAAGTCATTGCCGTTGATATGAAAAAACACAGAATTTTGGTTGAGGGGATCAATACGGTTACGAAACATGCAAAACCAAGTATGTCCAACCAGCAGGGCGGAATTTTACATCAGGAAGCGCCGATTGACATTTCCAATGTAATGCTGCTCCATAAAGGGACCCCGACAAGAGTTGGTTTCAAAATGGATGGCGACAAAAAAGTACGCTATGCAAAATCAAATGGCGAAGTCATTGATTAATTTCAGGGAGGAGGTCCATAAAGGTGAGTAGACTGAGAGAAATATACCAGAATGAAATCGTAGATGCGATGATGAAAAAATTCGGTTATAAAAATAAAATGCAAGTGCCGAAGATCGAAAAGATCGTTGTAAATATGGGCGTTGGCGAAGCAAAGGAAAATGTAAAAATCCTGGACGCTGCCATGAAAGACATGGAAGTAATCACAGGACAGAAAGCAGTTGTAACGAAAGCAAAAAAATCAATTGCGAACTTCAAATTAAGGGAAGGAATGCCGATCGGATGCAAAGTTACGCTGAGAGGCGAAAAAATGTATGAGTTTGCAGACAGGCTGATCAACCTTGCACTGCCTCGTGTACGTGACTTCAGAGGAATCAATCCGAACGCTTTTGACGGAAGAGGAAATTATGCTCTGGGTATTAAAGAGCAGCTGATTTTCCCGGAAATCGAATATGATAAAGTGGACAAAGTCCGCGGAATGGATGTTATTTTTGTAACAACAGCAAAAACTGATGAAGAAGCACGCGAATTATTGACATTATTCAATATGCCATTTGCTAAGTAGAAAATAGGAGGAGTTTCACATGGCAAAAACAGCAATGAAAATGAAACAGCAGCGTAAGCAGAAATTCTCAACAAGAGAATACAGCCGCTGCAGGATTTGTGGCCGTCCACATGCTTATTTAAGAAAATATGGTGTTTGCAGAATCTGCTTCCGTGAACTGGCTTATAAAGGGCAGATTCCGGGCGTGAAAAAAGCAAGCTGGTAACCATTTCTATATTCTTTACAAATATAAACAGGAGGAATACGATCATGACAATGAGCGATCCAATTGCAGATATGCTTACAAGAATCCGTAATGCAAATACTGCAAAACATGATACAGTGGATATCCCGTCTTCCAAAATGAAGCTTGCGATTGCAGGAATTCTTTTAGACGAAGGATATATTACGAAATATGATATAATTGAAGACGGCGTTTGCAAAACGATCCGCATTACCCTGAAATACAATAAAGACAAAACCGAGAAGATCATTACGGGATTAAAGAGAATTTCCAAACCGGGACTTCGTGTGTATGCCGGAAAAAATGATATTCCGAAAGTTCTGGGCGGACTGGGAATCGCAATTCTTTCTACAAACCAGGGTATTATTACAGACAAAGAAGCAAGAAAACTTGCGGTCGGCGGAGAAGTATTAGCATTTGTATGGTAGGCCGGCAGAGGCCGTTCTCTGAGATTAGTGAAAACAAGCCGTTAGGCGCAGTTTGAGGTTAGCGAAGAGAACTTCCTTAATATAAAATTGAAACAAAAACAATCTCATAATAAAAACAGGAGGTACGGGCATGTCACGTATAGGAAGAATGCCAATCGCAATACCGGCAGGCGTAACTGTAGATATTGCAGAAAATAATCATGTGACTGTAAAAGGTCCAAAAGGAACACTTGAAAGGACATTGCCGTCAGAGATGGCGATCAAAGAAGAAGGTTCTGAAATTATTGTAACAAGACCAAACGACTTAAAGAAAATGAAATCTTTGCATGGTTTGACAAGAACCCTGATTAATAATATGGTACTTGGCGTTACGAATGGCTTTACAAAAGAGCTTGAGGTAAACGGCGTTGGTTACAGAGCATCAAAATCCGGAAAAAAACTGACGTTAAATCTTGGCTTTTCACATCCGGTGGAAATGGAAGATCCGGAAGGTCTGGAAGCAGTAGTGGAAGGCAACAAGATTACTGTGAAAGGTATTGATAAAGAAAAAGTAGGCCAGTACGCAGCGGAAATCAGAAATAAGAGAAGACCGGAACCGTATAAAGGAAAAGGTATCAAATATGCTGATGAAGTGATCCGGCGTAAAGTTGGTAAGACTGGTAAAAAATAATTAAAGGAGTGACAAAAAATGGTTAATAAGAAATCAAGGGCGCAGGTCCGCAGAAAAAAACACAGAAGAATGCGTTTTCATTTATCAGGTACAGCTGCAAGACCTCGTTTAGCTGTATTCAGAAGCAATAATCATATGTACGCTCAAATTATTGACGACACAGTTGGAAATACTTTAGTCGCTGCTTCCACGCTTGAAAAAGATGTAAAAGCGGAACTGGAAAAAACGAATAACATTGATGCAGCAGCGTATCTGGGAAAAGTGATTGCAAAAAAAGCATTGGATAAGGGTATTACATCTGTTGTCTATGATCGGGGCGGCTTTATATATCAAGGTAAAGTGAAAGCATTAGCTGACGCAGCTAGAGAAGCTGGATTAGAATTCTAGGAGGAAAAACAAACATGAAACGTGAAATCATTGATGCCAGCCAATTGGAATTGACAGAAAAGGTGGTATCCATCAAACGTGTAACAAAGGTTGTAAAAGGTGGACGTAACATGCGTTTCACGGCTTTGGTTGTTGTAGGCGATGGCAACGGTCATGTAGGCGCCGGTTTAGGAAAAGCAACTGAAATCCCTGAAGCGATCCGTAAAGGAAAAGAGGATGCGACCAAAAAACTGATTACCGTTAAATTAGATGACCATAACAGTATTACACACGATATTTCAGGAAAACATACCGGGGCGTCTGTTTTACTGAAAAAGGCACCGGAAGGTACCGGTGTTATTGCCGGCGGTCCGGCGCGTAGTGTCTGCGAATTGGCGGGAATTAAAAATATCCGTACGAAATCATTGGGCTCCAACAACAAGCAGAACGTTGTTCTTGCTACAATTGATGCACTTAGCCAGTTAAAATCCCCGGAAGAGGTTGCTAAGCTTCGCGGAAAATCTGTGGAAGAGATACTCGCTTAAGGAGGAAAATGAAATGGCAGGGAAATTAAAAATTACACTTGTAAAATCTACGATCGGTGCAATACCGAAACACAGAAAAACAGTGACAGCGTTAGGATTAAGGAAATTAAACAAAACGGTTGAACTTCCGGACAATGCCTGCACAAGAGGTATGGTTCAGCAGGTTCGGCATTTAGTAAAAGTAGAAGAAGTACAGGAATAAGGAGGTGTTATCATGGACTTATCTAATTTAAAACCAGCAAAAGGCTCCAAATGCGACCGTTACAGAAAGGGCCGTGGACATGGTTCAGGAAACGGAAAGACGGCAGGAAAAGGCCATAAAGGACAGAAAGCACGTTCCGGCGCACCAAGGCCAGGTTTTGAAGGCGGACAGATGCCATTGTACAGAAGGCTTCCGAAAAGAGGATTTACATGTATTAATTCCAAAGATATCGTTGGAGTAAACGTGTCTTCTTTAGAAGTTTTTGAAAACGATTCTGTTGTAACCGTGGATACGTTAATAGAAAAAGGCATTGTAAAAAATCCACGCGACGGAGTTAAAATTCTTGGAAATGGAGAATTTACTAAGAAACTTAACGTGCAGGCGAACGCATTCAGCGCCAGCGCGAAAGAAAAAATTGAGGCTCTTGGTGGAAAAGCTGAGGTGATTTAATGCTTGAAACTGTGCGTAATGCATTTAAAATAAAAGATATCAGACAGCGGATCCTGTTTACTTTTATTATGCTGATTGTAATCAGGATCGGCGCTCAGCTTCCTGTACCGGGCGTAGATACGGAAATCTTTTCGCAATGGTTTGCCAGCCAGTCAAACGACGCGTTCAACTTTTTTGATGCGGTAACGGGCGGTTCCTTTTTGGATATGTCGATTTTTGCATTGAATATTACTCCGTATATTACTTCGTCCATTATTATGCAGCTGCTGACCATTGCCATTCCGAAGCTGGAAGAACTGCAGCGTGACGGAGAAGAAGGGCGCAAGAAAATTACTGCAGTGACCAGGTATCTTACGGTAGCGCTGGCGCTTATTGAATCCGTAGCAATGGGGATCGGATTCGGCAGGAGCGGCTATTTGCATGATTTTAATGCAATGAGCGTCATTACGGTAGCAGCTACGCTGACGGCGGGTTCTGCAGTTTTGATGTGGATCGGCGAACGTATTACGGAAAAGGGCGTCGGCAACGGTATTTCCATTGTCTTGACAATCAATATTATTTCACAGATGCCGGATGATCTCGGATCGCTGTTTGAGCAGTTTATTAAAGGCAAGACGATTGCGAGAGGAACTCTTGCAGGCGTTGTTATTGCGGCAATTATTATTTTAACGGTAGTATTCGTCGTAGTATTGCAGGGAGCGGAACGCCGCATACCGGTACAGTATTCAAAAAAGATCCAGGGAAGGAAACAGGTCGGCGGACAGTCGAGCCATATTCCTTTAAAAGTAAATACGGCGGGCGTTATTCCGGTTATTTTTGCTCAGTCTATTATGCAGTTCCCGGTAGTCATTGCCTCTTTGCTTCATAAAGGCGAGGGCACGGGTGTGGTTGCAAAAATCCTCAAAGGATTATCCCAGTCAAACTGGTGCAGCAGGACAGAGCCGATTTACACCATCGGAATGGTCGTATATATCCTGTTGATTATCGCGTTTGCATATTTCTATACGTCGATTACTTTTAATCCGCTGGAAATCGCAAACAATATGAAACGGCAGGGCGGTTTTATTCCGGGAATCCGGCCGGGTAAGCCGACCAGTGAGTATTTAACGAAAATTTTAAATTATGTTATCTTTATCGGGGCAATCGGACTGTCTATTGCCGCGATCATCCCGATTTTCTTTAACGGAATGTTTGGGGCGCATGTTTCCTTTGGCGGTACGTCGATTATCATTGTCGTCGGCGTCGTGATCGAAACGTTAAAACAGATCGAATCGCAGATGGTAGTGCGGAACTATAAGGGATTTTTGGACAGTTAAAGATACAAAAAGAAACGGTATCGAAAAAAAGAGCATTTTCAGGAAGTCTTTGAGGAACACAGGATAACGGCAAAGTACTTTTTGGGGATGCTCTATCATAGTATGGAGGCTTTTCTTTATGAAAATAGTTATGTTAGGAGCACCTGGGGCAGGAAAAGGGACACAGGCAAAACAGATTGCCGATCAGTATGGTATTCCGCATATTTCGACCGGAGATATATTTCGTGCCAATATTAAAGAAGGAACAGAGTTAGGGAAAAAAGCAAAATCTTATATGGATGCCGGCGGATTGGTGCCGGATGAACTGGTAATGGATCTGGTAGTGGACCGTATCGGAAAAGAAGACTGTGCAAACGGTTTTGTACTGGACGGTTTCCCGAGAACGATTCCGCAGGCGGAAGCGTTAAGCGCAGCATTAAATAAGAAAAATGAAAAATTGGATTTTGCAATCGATATCGACGTTTCGGATGAAAGGATCGTAAAAAGAATGTCAGGCAGGCGCGCCTGCGTCAATTGCGGCGCGACGTACCACGTTGTTACGATTCCGACAAAAAAAGAGGGGATCTGCGACCGCTGCGGGAGCGAAACCGTGTTAAGGGATGATGATAAACCGGAAACCGTGCAGAAAAGGTTAGCTGTATATCACGAACAGACACAGCCGTTGATCGACTATTATAAAAACAAAGGAATTTTGAAAACGGTAGACGGCACACAGCCGATGGAAAAAGTGTTCTCTGATATTACGGCAGTTTTGGGAGCATAAGATTATGGCAGTATCTATTAAATCAGCAAGGGAAATAGAGCTGATGCGTGCAGCGGGAAAAATTCTTGCGAAAGTACATCAGGATTTGGGAAAACAATTAAAACCGGGAATGTCAACACTGGAAATTGATAAAACAGGCGATGAAATGATACGCAGTTTTGGCTGCATCCCGTCATTTAAAGATTATAACGGATATCCGGCAAGTATTTGCGTTTCCGTAAACGATGAAGTAGTGCATGGGATTCCGAGCGCCCACCGCTTCCTGCAGGAAGGCGATATCGTTAGCCTGGATATCGGTGTCATTTACAAAGGCTATCATGCAGACGCCGCAAGGACGCACGGGATTGGCGAAATCTCAGAAGAAGCGCAGCTTTTAATCGAAAGAACAAGACAGAGTTTTTTTGAAGGGATTCAATATGCAGAGGAAGGAAATCACCTGTATGATATTTCAAATGCGATCGCTTCTTATTGCGACAGGTTCGGTTACGGAGTAGTAGAAGACTTGGTTGGCCACGGGATTGGCAGCCGTCTGCATGAAGATCCGGAAATACCGAACTTTCATCAGGACAGGCGGGGATTAAAACTGCGTTCCGGTATGACGCTTGCAGTAGAGCCGATGGTAAATGCCGGACGGCTGGACGTCGAATGGTGCGAAGACGACTGGACGGTAGTGACCGAGGACGGTTCTCTGTCCGCCCATTATGAAAACACGATTCTGATTACTGCGGGCAGACCTGAGATCCTGACTTTAACGGATATGGAGATCGGGGCCGGGATCGGGACGGCGTAGCATGGTTTTCTATGATTAGCGGGGGAATGAAGATGTATAAGCTGGCGAAGTCCAAAATGGGCCATGACAGAAACAAAGTATATGTGATTTACAGAGAAGAAGAAGATTTTGTCTATTTGACAGACGGCGATTTAAAGAAGACCGACCGTCCGAAAAAAAAGAATAAAAAACATATACAGCCGATTCTAAAATTATCCCGGGAAATTACCGATATTTTAGAAAATACCGCTATAAATGAAGATGAGCGTATCAGGAAAGCGTTGAAAGAATATGAAAGATCAGTGAAAAATGACAAAATAAAAGGAAATGTTTAAGGGAGGTTTTTAATATGTCGAAATCAGATGTTATCGAAGTAGAAGGCACGGTAATCGAAAAACTGCCGAATGCAATGTTTCAGGTAGAAATAGAAAAC
>Ga0224483_100444_pt1 | contig 12958 bp, 9 predicted proteins | sample hydfratestSal1_FD_181453 | JGI IMG/M metagenome (GOLD analysis project Ga0224483, IMG submission 181453) | Metatranscriptome of mouse feces microbial communities from Columbus University, Ohio, United States - Sal1 (Metagenome Metatranscriptome) ... | reverse complement strand
CTTCATTATGCTGTGTCTTTGCGCTGACACCCAGTTTCCACAATTCCTTGTTAACATCCCGCATATATGCTGCGATACGCTCCCGGATAGCTCCGAAATAATGGTCATCCAGTTCCTGGCCCTTGGGAGGCATTGCCCCAAACAGCGTGCGTCCAGTGAAAATCAAATCTTTTCTCTTTAAATATTTTTCTCGGTCAACCAGAAAATATTCCTGTTCTGCGCCTACTGACGGAGTAACTCTTTTAGAAGTCGTATTTCCAAACAGGCGCAGCAGACGTAAAGACTGTTCATTGATGGCTTCCATGGAACGAAGAAGAGGTGTTTTCTGGTCCAGCGCTTCTCCCGTATAAGAACAGAAGGCTGTCGGTATACAGAGTGTTGCTCCTGCCGCATCCTGTCTTACAAATGCGGGTGAGGTACAATCCCATGCCGTATATCCTCTCGCCTCAAAAGTTGCCCTCAGTCCCCCTGATGGAAAAGAGGAGGCGTCCGGCTCACCTTTAATCAGTTCTTTTCCAGAAAAACTCATGAGCACCTTGCCATTTGGCATGGGCGCTGTAATAAAGGAATCATGCTTCTCCGCTGTGAAACCGGTCAACGGCTGGAACCAGTGGGTATAATGTGTGGCACCTTTTTCGATTGCCCATTCCTTCATCTCGTGCGCCACCACATCTGCTGTCTCCAAATCAAGTTCTCTGTCTTCCTGGATGACTTCTCTCAATTTTTTATAAACCTTTTTCGGCAGACGTTCCTGCATCACTGCATCATTAAACACATTTTCACCGAAGATTTCTGATACATTGAAATACTCACTCATATCTCTACATCCTTTCTCACCATACTTTAACTATGTAGCAATTCGTAAAAAAGGGCATTCCAAGCTTCTTGGAACGCCCTTGTTCTACATGTTTGTTTTCTGTTGCTAATACGATACTCTAAATTTTCTCAAAATGCAATAGAAATTTAATAAAAATTTTATTTTTTGCTATTTCCAACAAATTTCACTGGCTTTTTGGAAATTTTTCTTCAAAACTCACAAAAATATCCAAATTACTCTGCCTTGCCGACAGAACCAAATAATTCCATTTTCTCCTTTACGGTTGCCTTGATTGCCTCAGCGCCTGGCGCCAGAAGCTTCCGTGGGTCAAATCCCTTGCCTTCCTGATCCTTGCCTGCCTCAATATATTTTCTGGTGGCTTCTGCAAATGAAAGCTGGCACTCTGTATTAACATTGATCTTGGCTACGCCCAGGGAAATTGCTTTCTTAATCATATCCTCTGGAATTCCCGTGCCTCCATGAAGCACCAGCGGCATCTCTCCAGTTTTCTGCTGAACAGCATCCAGGGTCTCAAAGCTTAAACCAGCCCAGTTATCCGGGTATTTGCCATGAATATTACCGATACCTGCTGCCAGCATATCCACACCCAGGTCTGCAATAGCTTTACATTCATCTGGATCTGCACATTCTCCTGCACCGACTACTCCATCTTCCTCTCCGCCGATGGAGCCTACCTCTGCCTCAATAGACATACCCTTGTCGTGCGCAATTTTCACAAGCTCTGTGGTCTTTGTCACATTCTCGTCAATCGGATAATGGGAGCCGTCAAACATAATAGAAGAAAATCCTGCTTCCACACATTTCAGACATCCTTCATAACTGCCGTGATCCAGGTGCAGCGCAACAGGAACAGTAATATTTAATTCTTCCAACATACCGTTTACCATACCTACGACAGTCTTATATCCTGTCATATATTTTCCTGCTCCTTCAGAAACCCCCAGGATTACCGGGGATTTTAATTCCTGTGCGGTCAGTAAGATGGACTTTGTCCACTCCAGATTGTTGATGTTGAACTGTCCAACAGCATAATGTCCTGCTTTTGCTTTCTGTAACATTTCTTTTGCAGATACTAACATTTCTTTTCCTCCATTTCCGTCTCCTGCTCCCTGGCAGAAAACCCGTCTAAAATTTCATACAATAAACTTTGAGAGAGATTATGCTCTCACCTGACATATAGTTTACCTTATTTTCTCTAAAAAGAAAAGTATTTTCTAATACAAATATCAATATTCCGGCAGAAACTTCACACCGGGCCTGACCATAATCTCAACCGCCTGGCGCTTATTATATATATCAACTTCTGTATGGTCTCCGCCATACTCCCCGTCCAGCGTCCAGGAAAGCTTCTCCAGCGATTTTATATTCAGGTGGTCGGCCTTAAAGGTATAAATCAAATCCGTATCATCAATAAGATTCGTAAGGCTTGCAATAATTTCATTCAGTTCTATTGGATTCTTCGGCATTTTCACCAGGGTAACCTCGAACATTCCGTCATCCAGCTTTACATGTTTTCCAGTTATATTTTTAAAACCGCCTGCCGACGTGGAATTGGTAATCATGCCATAAATAAATTCATCTTCAATCTCCTGTCCTTCTACCGAAATTTTCAGATGAAAAGACTGAATAGACGTAATCCGCTTCACACCCTCCAATAGATAGGCGAGATGGCCGATCCTGTTCTTCAAGTCCTGGCTGGTGGCATAGGAAACATCTGTGAACAGACCGAATGCTGCAATATACACAAAGTATTTTCCATTAAAGCTTCCTATATCACAGGCAAATGGAACTCCGTTTACTGCCACCTGTGCCGCCTTATCCATATTCTTTGGTATTTTCAGGGAAACTGCAAAATCATTCGTGCTTCCAGAGGGAATATAACCGATGGGCACCCGGTCTCTGCGCTGCATCATTCCGCTCACTACTTCATCTAACGTACCATCTCCGCCGCTGCATACCACCAGTTCATATCTGCCAGCTTCTTCCCGAACCAGCTCCATGGCATCCTGGGGCTGCTGGGTGGGGTAAACCGTCACTTCATATCCGGTTTTTACAAATTGATCCACGATACTCAGCAGTCTGTTTTTAATCTGTCCTTTCCCAGAAAAGGGATTGAACACAAACAAAAGCTTTTTCTTCATCCCTGCTTCACCTCTTTTTTGCCTCTTTCAGCTCTTCTGCCATCTCACATAACCTGCGAAGCCGGTGGTTGACACCAGATTTTCCCACTGAAGGTTCCAGAAGCATTCCCAGTTCTTTCAGTGACGCCTGGGGATATTGCAGGCGCAGCAGCGCTATCTCTTTCAGATTGTCCGGCAGGCTGTCCAGGCCCCGCACAGATTTTATGTAATTAATATCCTCCACCTGCTTCACCGCAGCACTGACTGTCTTATTAATATTTGCTGTTTCACAATTCACCTGCCGGTTCACAGAATTACGCATTTCTTTTAATATACGGACATTTTCCAGATTCATCAATGCCACATGCGCCTCCATGATATTAAGCATATCTACAATCTGGGCGCCTTCTTTTAAATACACCACATGACTTTTCTTCCGCTGGACAATTTTGGCGTCCATCTCAAAACTGTTGATAATTTCCTGCAGCTGCCGGGCGCGCTCTTCTCCACTACAGACAATCTCAAAATGATATGACTTCTCAGGGTCGCTCATAGAACCTGCGCTTAAAAAGGCACCTCGTATAAATGCCCTGCGGCAGCAGGATCTCTGCACAAGCAGACCATTGGCAAGCGCTCGGGTATGAATATTCTCTCCCTGTTCATTCTCCCACTTTACTGCCTGCAGAACCTTACGAATCTCCTGCTGATTCTTCAGGGAAATTACAAAAATCCTGCTTTTGTGCAGACAGACATTCTGCCGGACAGCAATGCCCACCTCTGCATGAAACGTTTTTTTCATCAGCATAAAATATTTTCGTGCCAGAGAAATGTTCTCTGTATAAACACTAAGGCGCCTTCCCTCCTGAAATTCTTCCAGTTTTCCGGCAAAACTTAAAATAGCTGCAATTTCTGCAATCTGGCAATGCCTGCTTTTATGAAACTGCCGTGACAGCTCTTCCTTAACTTCGCCTGAAAATGACATTTTTTCCTCCCGCTCTATTTATTGCGGAGCGCGTCTTTCTGAATATCCCGGTGCTCAATCTTAAGCCCATACTCTCTCTGATGCCGCATCCGCTCATATAATCCATTGGCAAGAGTTACCGAACGGTGCTTGCCGCCTGTACATCCAATTGCTATAACAAGCTGGGTTTTCCCTTCTGTGATATAATTTGGTATCAGGAATTTCACCATATCTTCCAGTTTATCCAGAAACTTTCCCGCTTCCCCAAACTGCATCACATATTCCTGGATCTCTTTGTCATTTCCTGTTTTGGCACGCAGTCCCTCCACATAATAAGGATTGGGCAGAAAACGCACGTCAAATACCAGATCCGAATCTGTGGGAATCCCATATTTAAAACCAAAAGAAACGATGGTGATAAACAGATTTTTATAATCCTGATTCTGTATAAAAATCTTCTCCAGCTCCGCTTTTAATTCTCTGGTCAGCATGTTACTGGTGTCCACAATATAGTCTGCCTGTTTTTTTAAAAATTCCAGCCGCCTGCGCTCTTCTCGGATTCCCCGGTCTACCCGTTCATTTCCTGCAAGGGGATGGGTTCGTCTGGTTTCCTTATAACGCTTCACCAGTACTTGATCCGCAGAATCCAGATAAAGGATGTCGAAAGATTTTCCTTTCTGTTCCAGACCGTCCAGGACATTCTGCAGTTCCTGCAGAGACTGGCCGCTGCGGATATCAACCCCCACCGCAACCTTCTGCAGTTCAGTGTCCTGCTGGTCGGCAAGCTGGGCAAATTTCTCAATCAGGGCAATCGGCAGGTTGTCCACGCAGAAGTACCCCATATCTTCCATCATTTTTAACGCAGTACTCTTTCCTGCCCCGGACATTCCTGTTAAAATTATAAATTTCAATACCTTCCTCCTTTCAAAAATCCCCCAGGAACCTCACCTCTGTTTCCAGCCTTACCCCAGAATCTGCCTCCACCTTGTCCTGTACCTGCCGGATTAGTTCACTGATTTCTGCTGCAGTGGCACTGCCCCGGTTAATCACAAATCCACAGTGTTTCTCCGATATCTGCGCATCCCCCACGCGATATCCGCGAAGCCCTGCATCCTGTATCAGCTTTCCGGCAAAATACCCTTGCGGACGTTTAAAGGTACTGCCTGCGCTTGCATATTCCAATGGCTGCTTTTTGCTGCGCTGACTCCGCAATTTCGCCATCTGTTCCTGTATCTTCTCAGAATCCCCTGGCTTTAACTCCAATTCTGTATCTAATACAATATAATCATTCTGAGGAATGCAGCTATGACGATAGCCCAGCTCTAATTCCTCCAGGGTCAGTTCCTTTTCCTGCCCTTCTGGTGTCAGCACTGTCACTTTCCGAACAATTTGTTTCATCTCACCGCCATAAGCGCCTGCGTTCATTACCACAGCCCCGCCTATGGTACCCGGAATGCCAGACGCAAATTCCATTCCTGTGAGCGCATGGTCCGCCGCAACCCTCGCCACAGCAGACAGCAGTGCTCCCGCCTCTGCTGTTATGGTATTTCCTTCTGCTGTCACTTCTGCTGCTTCTCTGCCCAGTTCCATCACCAATCCGCGAATCCCCCTGTCTCCTACCAGAAGATTGCTGCCGTTTCCAATAACCAGCCAGGGAATATTATATTTTCGGCACAAAGATACTATCTCTGCCACCTGTGTCCGTTTCGGCCGGACATAATATTCAGCGGGACCGCCTGTGCGAAATGTAGTATGGCTGCTCATGTTCTCCTGTACGAAACACTGTTCTGTTATCTTCTGTAAACCTTCCAAAAATGATTCATTCACATTAAGCCTCTTTCAAAAATGCTGTGTATCCTGATTTTGCCTCGTAGAGATCTGCCTTGCTGATAATTTCCCAGGGAGCGTGCATATTCAGCACAGCAACTCCGCTGTCAATTACAGACATATTGTAATTTGCAAGAATATAGGCAATGGTGCCTCCTCCGCCCTGATCCACTTTTCCAAGTTCAGAAGTCTGGAAAGAAACATGATTATCGTCCATAATCCGCCGCAGCTGCGCCATATACTCAGGATTGGCATCGTTAGAACCACTCTTTCCCCTGGAGCCAGTATATTTGTTAAATACCAGGCCGTTTCCAAAATAAGCACAGTTGCGTTTTTCCATCACAGAGGCATAAAGAGGGTCATAGGCCGCGCTGACATCGGAAGACAATACTTTGGAATTCTCCATGCAGCGATTGAATTTAACCTGGTGAAACGTACCCATTGCCTCAAACAGTTCTGCTACCATGTAAGCAAAGAATTTAGAATGCATGCCGGTTGCTCCGACACTTCCCACTTCTTCTTTGTCTACCAGCAGGCACGCACTCGTTTTCTCACATACGCCAGCTTCCAGAATTGCTGCAAAAGATGGATAGGCGCATACACGGTCATCATGTCCATAGCCCATAATCATACTCCGGTCCAGCCCATAATCTCTTGCTCTTCCAGCTGGAACCACTTCAATCTCTGCTGACAGAAAATCTTCTTCCTCTATATTGTATTGCTCTTTTAAAATATTCAGTACATTTGTTTTTACTGCCTCTTTGGATTTCTCCTGTTCTTCTTCGGACACAAAAGGAATGCTGCCCACCAGAATATCCAGATTCTCTCCTTCTATCACCTTTGACGCTTTCTTCTCAAGCTGCTCAGATGCAAGGTGTACCAACAGGTCGCTGATGCCAAACACTGGATCATCTTCCTGATCACCAATATTAACGGTTACGTTTGTTCCGTCTTTTTTCACAATTACACCGTGCAGCGCCAAGGGCAGCGCTACCCATTGATATTTCTTCACGCCGCCGTAATAGTGCGTGTCAAGCATGGCCATCTCTGTGTCCTCATACAGAGGCACCTGCTTCAAATCAAGTCTCGGGGAATCAATATGTGCCCCCAGAATATTCATGCCCTTTTCCAGAGGCTGCCTGCCAATGACAAACAGGCAGAGCATTTTCTCCATATTTACCGCGTACAGCTTATCTCCGGTTTTAACGGTGCGCCCAGCCGCGATCACATCTCTTAAATTCTCAAATCCTGCCGCCTCAGCCTGGGCGGTCAGCTCTGCAACGCATTCTCTCTCTGTCTTGCAGTCTGAAATAAATTTCTTATAGTCTTCTCCAAAGGCAAATACTGCTTCCCTCTGTTCTTGTGAATATTTCTTCCACGCATTTTTTCGTTCCATATTCTATTCCTCTTCTTCCTCCTCGTCGGAATTTTTCTGGAGATTTGCCTGCACACGTCGGTATAATTCCTGAGCCGCATTATAACCCATTTTTTTCTGTCGGTGGTTCACTGCTGCAGTCTCACAGATTACAGCAAGGTTTCGTCCCGGACGGATGGGCAGGGAATGGCAGACCACTTTATTTCCCAGAAATTCTGTGTATTCCTCTTCCAGGCCCAGGCGGTCATACTCGTTTTCTTTTTTCCAGTCCTCCAGTTTAATGACCAGATCTATATTCTGTTTTTCCTTTACACATTCTACGCCAAACAGTGTCTTTACATCAATAATGCCCACGCCTCTCATCTCAATAAAATATCTGGTGATGTCTGGTGCGGTTCCCACCAATGTGTGCTCATTGATTCTGCGGATTTCCACCACATCATCACTGACCAGCCGATGTCCTCTCCGGATCAGTTCCAAAGCCGCCTCGCTCTTACCGATGCCGCTCTCTCCCATGATCAGCAGTCCTTCTCCATATACATCCACCAGTACGCCATGAATGGAAATACAGGGTGCAAGCGCTTCTCCCAGATAATAAATCAGTTCTGCCATAAACGCAGACGTTCCATAATCCGTGGACAGAACAGGCGTCTGATTCTTAGTGGCAATTCTCATCAAATCCTCATCTGGCTGCAGATCACGGCTGAAAATAACACAGGGTATATTATGTGAGAAAAACTTCTGATAGACATCCAATTTTTCCTCCTGGCTCAGCTTCTGTATATAAGTATATTCCACCATACCGATAATTTCTATTCTGCTCTTTTCAAAATAATCAAAATATCCTGTGAGCTGCAGTGCAGGGCGGTTGACCTCTGCGGTAGTTACCTTGCGGGATTTGATGTCTACATCGGGATTCAACACCTTCAGCTTCATTTTTTCTACGATTTTTTTTACACTTACACCACTCATTCTGATTCTCCTTTCACTGGGCAAAACTTATGCATTTTATCATGAATCCTGTTTCATGATAATCATCCGCTGTTTAACAATTATTCTATCATAAAACCTATTCCCCTTCAACAGAAGGCCTGTGGAAAAATTCATAGACTGCCTTTGCTGCCTGCTCATTCATAGAGGGAAGCTCTGCAAGCGTTTGCACATCTGCGCTGCGAATGGCGTCCAGAGATAAAAATTTCTTCATCAGCGCCTTCCGCCTCACTGCTCCAATCCCGGGAATATCATCCAGCACAGAATGCACCTGCTCTTTACTTCGAAGTGAACGGTGAAATTCAATGGCAAAACGGTGCGCCTCATCCTGTATGCGGGTAATCAGCTTAAATCCTTCGCTGCGGCGGTCAATTGGAATCTCCTGATTATGATAATACAATCCGCGTGTCCTGTGATTATCATCTTTTACCATGCCGCACACAGGAATCTGCAGTCCCAGTTCTTCTAATACACGCAGCGCTACATTCACCTGTCCTTTTCCTCCGTCCATCATAATCAGATCTGGAAAACGAGTAAAGCTTCCATACTGCTGATCAAGATCCCGTTCTTTCAATTCTTCCTGTTCTTTCATCCCATGTGAGAACCGGCGGGTCAGAACTTCATACATAGAACCGTAATCATCAGGTCCTGTTACCGTACGCAGCTTGAATTTCCGGTAATCGCTGCGCTTTGGTTTTCCCTTCTCGTATACAATCATGGAACCCACTGACTCAAAACCGCTGATATTGGAAATATCATATGCCTCCACCCGTTTCAGCTCTTCCAGCTCCAGCAGCCTTCCGATCTCCTTGAGCGCTCCGATGGTCCGTCCTTCTTCACGTTTGATTTTCTCCTTATCCTGTGAAAGTACCATACCGGCATTCTGAGCCGCAAGTTCCACCAGTTTTTCCTTAGTTCCTTTCTTCGGCACCCGGATATAAACTTTCTGTCCCCGCTTTCTGCCCAGCCATTCAGCAATAACGTCTGCTTCCTCAATCTCTTCCTGCAGCATCAGCTCCCTGGGAATAAAAGGCGTTCCCGCATAAAACTGTTTTAAAAAGGTAGCCAGCACCTGGGGTCTGGTGTCTTCGCTTCCCACGCTGATATGAAAATGATCTCTTCCGATAAGTTTCCCATCCCGAATGAAAAATACCTGCACCACAGCGTCTTCCCCATCTGACGCCATTGCGATAATATCCTTATCCTCACCGTCAGAATTAGTAATCTTCTGTTTCTGGGCAATCTGCTTTACCGCTTTCAGCAGTTCCCGGTATTCGGCTGCCTTCTCAAAATACAAATTCTCAGAAGCAGACAGCATTTTATCCTCCAGTTCCTTTAATACCGGCTGGTAATATCCGTTCAAAAACTCTATGGCCTGATTGATTTTCTGGCGGTATTCTTCCTGGCTGATATACCCCTGGCAGGGCGCCATGCATTGATGGATATGATAATTCAGACAGGGGCGTTCCCTGCCAATATCTTTGGGCAGAGAACGATTGCACGTCCGCAGAGAATATAGTTTTTCAATAAGCTCTATCGTATCTTTGACTGCCCCTGCACTGGTATATGGCCCAAAATACCGGGATTTATCTTTTTTCATCTGACGTGAAAAGAGGACTCTGGGAAAAGCTTCTCCCAGCGTCACTCTAATATACGGGTATGTCTTATCATCCCGCAGCATGGTATTATATTTCGGTCTGTGCTCTTTGATCAAATTACATTCCAAAATCAATGCTTCCAGCTCAGAGTCCGTGATAATATACTCAAATCTCTCGATCTGCTTTACCATCTGCTCTTTTTTCAGTCCCTCATTATGACTGGGACGGAAATACTGACGTACCCGATTACGAAGGCTGACTGCCTTGCCAATATATATGATGGCATCTTTGGCATCATGCATAATATACACCCCAGGCTTCTGGGGAAGTTTCTTTAATTCCTCCTGAATATCAAACATTATTTTATCCCTCTTAACAGTCTGTCCAGATAGTCTTCCCCCTCTTCCTGAACAGGTTCCTGAGGTTCTTCCTGCTTCATTTCCATTGCGGTCGTGTCCTGAATAATTTGTGCTGTGTCCTTCCGCTTTTTCTGCGCGGCACTCTGTGCCGATGTTTTGGAGGACAATTCCTGATTCAGCTGTCCCTGTCCATTGAAAGCGCCATTCTTTATCACCGCTTTGGGTTCTCGGTTAAAGACTTTTCTGGTCAGCTCTTCTGGTATCACCTGACGCATGTTTTCTGCAATTTCCTCTGCTTCCAGAAAAATTACGCTCTGTGTATTTTCCAACGTCTTCTTGTGTTTTGCACTCTTTGCCTCTTCCAGCATAATCTGAAGCATCTCGTCCGCTGTCAATTCTCTCTCAGCTTTTTCCTCTGGTGCGCCCATCCCTGGTTCTTCCTGCGCGTTGACTTCTGATACAATCTCTTCGGGTTCCGTCCACGCATCTTCATTCTCCATGTCTGCCGAATTTATGAATATCTCCTCTGCTTCGGCAAACGTGTTAGTTTCCGCCATATCTTCACCCGGAAAAACCTGTTCTTCCTGTTCCAGCGTATTTACTTCCAGCAGAAATTCTCCTTCTTCCATGCGAACTGTTTCCAGATCAAATGCTTCTGTTTTCTGCAGTGCATCTCCTTCCATAGCAGCCGCTTCTTCCATATGCTCTAACTTTGGACCGTTATTTTCCGTAAACTCCAGCGTATTCACTTCCAGCGGAAATTCTCCGTCATCCAGCGTATTTACTTCCAGCGGAAATTCTCCATCCTCTGACATATCACCGGATTCCTGCTGAAATTCTTTTTCTTCCTCAAAACGATTTATTTCAGGCAGGAATTCTCCTTCTTCCATAGTATTCACTTCTAACGGCAGCTCTCCCAACGTATTTATCTCAAATGGAGCCTCTTCCATTTTAAACGTTTCCTCTGCCTTCTCGGATTCTGCCCCTTCCACTGGTTCCGGAATCCCCTTTAACTCACGGAAAATCTTCATAAATTCCTTGCCTGTAATGGTTTCGTGTTCATACAGATATTGAGAAATTTCATCCAGAATACTTCTGTTTTCCTGAAGAAGGCGAATTGCTTCGTCATAGCTGGCTTTCAAGATACGCATAACTTCCTGGTCAATCTGGGCAGCCGTCTCTTCTCCGCAGTTTAAGCTTGCTCTTCCGTCCAGATACTGATTCTCAATCGTGACAAGTCCCATCAAGCCAAATTTTTCTGACATACCATACTGTGTCACCATAGCACGTGCGATCTTGGTTGCCTGCTCAATATCATTGGACGCTCCGGTTGTGACAGAATCAAATACAATTTCCTCTGCCGCACGCCCTCCCATATACGTCACGAGCCGCGCTGCCAGTTCATTTTTGGTCATCAGGAATTTTTCTTCCTCCGGCACCTGCATGGTATACCCCAGAGCGCCCATGGTACGGGGAACAATGGTAATCTTCTGTACTGGCTCTGTGTCTTTTTGCAGAGCAGTTACCAACGCGTGGCCAACCTCATGGTACGCCACCATTTTCTTCTCTTTCGGTCCCATGATCCGGTCTTTTTTCTCTTTTCCGGCAATTACTACTTCCACAGATTCAAAGAGGTCTTCCTGATTCACAAATTTCCTGCCTGCCTTAACAGCATTGATGGCCGCCTCATTGATCATATTAGCCAAATCAGATCCCACCGCTCCAGAAGTGGCAAGAGCAATGGCATCCAAATCCACAGTATCATCCATCAGCACACTCTTGGCATGTACCTTCAAAGTCTCCACACGGCCTTTGAGATCCGGCTTATCCACAATAATCCGGCGGTCAAATCTTCCAGGGCGCAGCAACGCCTTGTCCAGCACTTCCGGACGGTTGGTTGCGGCAAGAATTAAAAGCCCCTTTGAGGTATCAAAGCCATCCATCTCTGCCAGAAGCTGATTTAAGGTCTGTTCCCTCTCATCATTTCCGCCGTACCTGGTATCACGGCTCTTGCCAATGGCGTCAATCTCATCAATAAAAATAATACAGGGGGCCTGTTTCTGCGCCTCCTTAAACAAATCCCTGACACGGGAGGCTCCCACACCTACAAACATTTCCACAAAATCGGATCCTGCCAGAGAGAAAAAAGGTACCTTTGCCTCTCCAGCAACAGCCTTGGCAAGCAGTGTCTTTCCGGTTCCCGGAGGTCCCACCAGCAACGCTCCCTTTGGAAGTTTTGCGCCGATATCTGTATATTTCTTAGGATTGTGAAGAAAATCCACTACTTCCTGCAGGGAATCTTTGGCTTCGTCCTGGCCGGCGACATCCTTAAAGGTTACTCCCGTAGATTTCTCTACATATACTTTCGCCGTCGTCTTGCCTACACCCATGACGCCTCCGCCTCCCATTTTGCGGAAAATGAGAAAATACAGCAGTACCCAGACCAGCACCAGCGGCAAAATATAACTCACCATATTCCAGAGAATTGCTGAAGACACATCCTCTACGGTTCCGCCAAATTTTACACCGTGTTCCTTCAAAAGCGGCAGCAGAGTGTCATCATTTAATTCTGCCGTATAATAAGAAATCCGGTATAACTGATTATTGCTCTTCGGTTTGATCTTAATCCGATTGGAAGTAAATGTTACCTCCTCCACCTTGTCACTCTCTATCATCTGGATAAATTCCGAATATGTGATCTCTTTATTGGTGGCGTCCTTCGCACAGCTGTTTAGCAGGCTTGTCAGAAACAGTACCGCTAAAGCTGCAAGAATAAAGATCATAACCGTCATTCCATTGCGGTTATTTCCTCCATTGTTATTTCCTCCGCCGCTTCCATTATTGTTATTATTTCCTTTGTTCTCCATTTATTTCCTCCTGAACATCGCTG
>Ga0224483_100443_pt1 | contig 12985 bp, 10 predicted proteins | sample hydfratestSal1_FD_181453 | JGI IMG/M metagenome (GOLD analysis project Ga0224483, IMG submission 181453) | Metatranscriptome of mouse feces microbial communities from Columbus University, Ohio, United States - Sal1 (Metagenome Metatranscriptome) ... | reverse complement strand
TGAGAAATCCAAGGACGGTATAGTGAGCGTGCTTTTTTTGCTTTTGTTTTGTATGTACATACTTGTAGGAACGCAGCAGCAAAAAAATTCAGAGAAAAATGGAGGTTGTAGTTTTATGAAAAAGAAAATAATTGCAGGTATCCTTGTGGGCGTGTTGGCGATGGGATCATTGGTCGGTTGTGGCGGCGGTGACAGCTCCTCTTCATCCGGCAGCACGGCGGCGGAGAGCGATCCTGGTTCTGGCGAAGGCAGTTCTGATCCTGGAAGTTCAGGCGGCCAGAACGTGACGCTGATCATGTCATCCCGTGACGAGTTCCTTTCCACGTTGGAGGCAGGTGCGCTCTCAGCAGCCGAGGAGGCCGGGATCTCACTGACAACACAGGATGCCCAGAATGACCAGAGTAAACTGCTCCAATATGTAGAGACAGCAAAGAACAACGGCGACGCGGCAGTCATCATCAACCTGGTGGATGCAGATGCGGCAGACGCAGCAGTGGAAGCGGCCGGCGACATGAAGGTCATCTTTGTAAACAGGCGGCCTTCAGATACAGGTATCTTGAATGAGAATGTTGTATATGTAGGTTCTGACGAGATGCAGTCCGGCGGATACCAGGGAGAATATCTCGCAGAATATTTTAACAATGAGGGCAAAAAAGACATCAAATATCTGTTATTAAAAGGTACAGAAGGTCTGGTACATACCGAGCAGCGTACGGAATCCGTGCTGAAGGGCCTGGAAGACGGCGGCATCAATGCGACAGAAGCATCCGCTCCGCTGGTGGCAGATTACGACCGTGCGACAGCACAGGATATGATCACTCCACTGATCAAGACTACAGAATATGACTGCATCATCGCTAACAACGATGCAATGGCTCTGGGTGCGATCGAGGCCCTGAAGGCAGCGAACATCGATCCGTCCTCGATCCCAGTCGTAGGTATCGATGCTACAGTTGACGGCGTGCAGGCAGTAGCGAACGGCGAGCTTTATATGACTGTATTCCAAGATGCGGACGGACAGGGATATGGGGCCTGCATGGCAGCGGCGAACCTGCTGGAAGGCAAGACGATCAACGAGGGGACTTCCTTTGAGCTTTCCGAGGACAACGAATATATCTCCTGGGTTCCATTTGAGCCAGTAACTGCGGATAACTACACTGATTATCAGTAAACAGTGTCTTAACAGAAGGCTCCTGTCTTGGCAGGAGCTTTCCATAATGGATAAGGGAAGAGGTGACCTAAGTTTGAGTGAAGAATATGTTCTGGAAATGCATGACATCGTGAAAGAATTTCCTGGCGTAAAAGCCTTGAAAGGCGTGAAGCTGCAGGTGCGCCCTGGGACCGTCCATACCCTGATGGGGGAGAACGGTGCAGGGAAGTCCACATTGATGAAGTGCCTGATCGGCATCCAGCCGGTGACGTCAGGGAAGATCATCTACAAAGGAAAAGAAGTAAATTACAGATCCACCCGGGAGGCTCTGGATGCGGGGATCTCCATGATATTCCAGGAATTGTCCCCAGTGCTGGAGCGCACCGTGGCAGATAACGTGTGGCTGGGAAGGGAGCCGAAGAATGGGATCTTCACCGACCACAAGAAGATGCGGGAAGACTGTATGGAGCTGTTCCAGAGGATGGGACTGGATCTTGATCCGGATGAGAAGATGAAAAATCTCACCGTCGCCAAGATGCAGATGGTGGAGATCATAAAAGCGGTGTCCTACAATGCCTCCATCGTGATCATGGATGAGCCGACCTCGGCATTGACGGAATCCGAGGTGGAAGATCTGTTTAAGATCATCGAAGACCTCAAAGCAAAAGGGGTTGCGATCATCTATATCTCCCATAAAATGGATGAGATCTTCCGTATCAGTGATGATATCTCTGTTTATCGTGATGGTGAGTACATAGCGACGGCGCCGGCAAAAGACCTGACGCAGGATGAAGTGATCAAGCTGATGGTCGGCCGTGAGATCACGAATATGTTCCCGAAAGTGGAATGTCCGATCGGGGACGTGACCCTGAAAGTGGAGGATCTGTGTGCGGGCCGTCTGGTGCGCCATGTATCTTTTGACTTAAGGAAGGGTGAGATCCTCGGTTTTGCAGGATTGGTAGGCGCCGGACGTACTGAGATCATGGAGACGATCTTTGGCATACGGCATAAAGAGTCCGGAAGGATCATCAAAGACGGCAAAGAACTGAACATCAAGAGTCCGAAACAGGCCATCGAGAACCACATCGCCCTCCTGACGGAAGACCGCCGTGGAAACGGCATCATCGGTCTTCTGGGCATCCGTGAGAATATGTGCATCGCGAAGCTGAACCTGGGCAAATATGGGCTTCCGCTGAACCGGAAACAGATGACCGATGACACGCAGCGGTACATTGACAGCATCCGTGTAAAGACGCCGAGCCAGGAGACACCGATCATGAACCTCTCCGGCGGTAACCAGCAGAAGGTGCTGGTGGGCAGGTGGATGCTGACCGAGCCGGATATCCTGATCGTGGATGAGCCGACCCGCGGGATCGACGTGGGTGCGAAAGCTGAGATCCATTCCCTTCTTTCAGAATTGGCAGGACAGGGGAGATCGATCATTGTTGTTTCCTCAGAATTGCCGGAGGTCATGGGTGTGGCAGACCGGATCGTCATCATGCATGAAGGCTATGTGAGCGGGGTTTTGGACCGTTCAGAGTTCTCACAGGAAACCATCATGAAATATGCGACTTCCCATAAAGAGGAAGCGGAAAATAAGGAGATGAGCAAATGAACGCAAAAACAAAGAAAATGATTTCAGACAATATGATATGGGGTGTGCTGATCCTGCTCATCCTTATCATGAGTATCGGTAATAAGAACTTCTTCACGCTGGCGAACTTCAAGACTCTGCTCACCGGCGAGGCCATCAAGGGTGTCATGGCTTTCGGCGTGGCGTTCGCTATCCTGACAAAGGGGATCGACCTGTCCATCGGCGCATCTGCGGCGTTGATCGCCTGTGTGACCGGCGCGCTTGTGCAGGCTGCGGACTATGGATCTCGGATCTTAGAAGGCGGGACACAGTTCCCGGCTCTCGCAGCGATCCTCATAGGTCTCTTTATGGGCGCATTGATCGGTCTGGTGCAGGGTTCGATCATCGCATATACGAAGATGCCTGCGTTTATCGCCACGCTGGGCGGGCAGCTTGTCTGCCGTGCGGCGGCAAAGATCTTTACCACCAGGCCCGTGTCCAACCTGTCTGACGGATACCGCTTCCTGGGAAGCGCGCAGATCGGGCCGCTCCCGGTCATCGTGCTGGTCTTCCTCGTTATCTTCGCCCTGGCCGCTTTCATCCTGGGCCAGACCCGTTTCGGCAAGAGTTTGTATGCGATCGGCGGCAATGACCAGGCGGCGCGTGTGGCTGGTATCAATGTAGAGAAAAATCTGATGCTCACATATGTATGGTGCGGCGTGCTCGCGGCTCTGGCCGGTATCATGCTCGCAGGCCGTGCAGGCTCTGCAGACCCGGCAAGTTCCGGTCTGAACTACGAACTGGATGCGATCGCAGCGGCTACCGTGGGCGGGACTTCCCATACCGGCGGTGTGTGCCGTGTCACAGGCGTCCTCTGCGGTGTCCTGATCATGGGTGTTATCAACAACGGTCTCGTGCTGTTGGGTGTGGACGATAACTACACGAACATCATCAAAGGTGTGATCATCGTCGTGACCGTGGCATTCGACATGAAGAAGAACACAAAGAAAGCGTAAGAGACATATGGGGAAAAGGAGAAGAGCCGGGAGCATTTTGCCCCTGGCTCTCATCATCTACCGGGGTTTTTTGAAATACCTGGGCGAATAGCCCATGATCTTCTTGAACAGCCGTGAATAGTAGTTGGAGTCATAGATCCCCACCTTGCTCGCGGCCTCGGCGATGGACATATCCTCCCGTTCCAGGTATTCCAGGGAGCGGATGATACGCATGCGGTTTAAGTAGTTCGTGGGCGTCATCCCGGTAATATCTTTGAATAGGGAGCGGAAATAGGCAGGGCTCAGGAACAGCTTTTCCGCGATCTCTGTGGAACTGGAGATCTCATCCAGATGGCTCTCGATGTAGGCGATCGCGTCATTGACCAGTTTTTTCTTGCGGTCGGAGTAATCGTTTAAGCGGGAACGTTTTTTCATCTGGATCCGGCCCAGGAAGACCAGCGCGATCTGAAGGAGAGCGGATTTCATATAAAAATGCCCGGATTCCGTATGCTGCTGCTCATCCATCATCCTGTGCAGCAGCGTGGAGAGGTGCATATATTCGTTGCCTTCCAGATGGATGATCCCCTGCAGTTCCAGCGCGTTGCCGCCAGATCCGGCGAGTCCGTAGCCGTCCGGGTCGAAAGCCATGTGCTGCCAGTGGTTGTGCAGCACATAGCCCGATGGATCTGGAGGCACGTCCGGTTCAGGCACGATATCTCTGAGGATGTCATGCCAGTCGCTGCCGATCCGTTCCAGGTCGAAATCGCAGTTGAGGATGGTCACTTCGGAGATGTGTTTGTAACAATGTATCATGTGGGGCGGGATCAGGAAGATGTCGCCGGGCGCGGCCAGTGCAGCCACACCTTTGAAAATGTGCCGGCAGGAGCCCTTCGTGATCAGCGCAAGCTGGTAATGCCCGTGGCAGTGGGGTTTTTCCGGGATGTTTCCATCGGTCAGTTCTGCGACCGAGATCGGAGTTCCGTCGATATCGGGGAAATCAAGATACAGATCCATAAGAATGCCTCCTTGGCCCCTCGTATCTTAAGTGTGTGTTCGTGTGCTTTTTGGGGCAAAACATATGGTGGTCAGCTATTGTCATCATTCTATCACAAATACGCACGGGATATGATGGAAAAAATAGCAGAAAAAAACCTCATAAAATTAGTGATAATGCTAGAACTTAAAAAATGTGGAAAGTGTGCTGTTGACAAAAAGATGCGTGCGTAATAAGATGTGTACATCAGAATATGGATGAGGGCGAGTGCACGCAAAAACCAGATAAAGCACACAAAACGGATCAAGTGCACAATACAGTGTGAGCTTGTAAGGAGCAGAAAGGAGATTTAGATGGAGCAGACAGTGCGGATGACGGTGGCACAGGCCATCGTAAAGTTTTTGGATAATCAGTATGTATCCATGGACGGCGTGGAGACAAAATTTGTGGAAGGCTTTTTCACGATCTTCGGACACGGCATCGCGGTCGGCCTGGGTGAAGCCCTGGACAGCGATCCCGGCCAGTTGAGGGTGATGCAGGGAAGGAACGAGCAGGGCATGTGCCATGCGGCCATCGCTTTCGCGAAACAGAACAACCGGAGGAGGATCATCCCCTGTGCTTCTTCTGTAGGCCCGGGCGCGGCAAACATGGTCGTGGCCTGTGCGACGGCTACGGTCAATAACATCCCTCTGCTGGTGTTCCCGGCAGACAGCTTTGCTTCCCGCCAGCCAGATCCGGTGCTGCAGCAGCTGGAGCAGAGCAGCAGTCTGGCTGTCACCACCAACGACGCGTTCAAGCCGGTCTGCAGATACTGGGACCGTATCACAAGGCCGGAGATGATCATGACGGCGCTGATCAATGCCATGCGCGTCCTGACCGACCCGGCGGAGACGGGCGCCTGCTGCATCGGCCTGTGCCAGGACGTAGAAGGGGAGTCCTATGATTTCCCGGAATATTTCTTCAAGAAACGGGTACACCGTATCACCCGGCCTGTGGCCGTCGAGGAGGAACTGGAAGACATTGCCGAGATCCTCGCCGGGGCAAAAAAACCGTTGGTGATCGTAGGCGGCGGCGTCCGTTACTCAGAAGCCGGGGAGACGGTGGAGAGCTTCTGCGAGGAGTTCGGCATCCCATTTGGCGAGACACAGGCCGGCAAGAGTGCGTGTAAGTCCAGCCATCCCTATTGTCTGGGCGGCATCGGCGTAACCGGTACATATGCATCGAACATCATTGCGAAAGACGCGGACGTGGTGCTGGCGATCGGTTCCCGCCTGTCCGATTTCACCACCAGTTCCAAACGTCTTTACAAAAATCCGGACGTGCAGTTCGTGACCATCAACAACTGCCGGTTCCATGCGTATAAGATGGATGCGGTAAAAGCCGTGGGCGATGCGAAGGTGACCGTGGAGGCGCTGGCAGAAAAACTCCGGGCAAAAGGGTACAAGTCGGCTTACCAGACAGAGATCACAGAAGCAAAGAAAGCCTGGGATGAAGAAATGGCCCGTCTGTCCGGGATCGAGTACACAGGCGATGATTTTGAGCCGATCATCAAGGCACGCGACCCGCGGACGATCCCTGAATTTGTGAAACTGACCGATGGGAAGATCACGCAGACCGCAGCGCTGGCAGCCATCCGCAGGACCATCGACGACGATGCGACGATCATCACGGCGGGCGGTTCCCTCCCGAGCTGTATGCAGCGGATGTGGACCACGGATAAACGAGGCGGCTACCATGCGGAGTACGGCTATTCCTGTATGGGATACGAAGTGGCGGCGACTCTGGGCGTGAAGTTTGCAGAGCCGGACAATGAAGTGTACTGCGTCGTAGGCGATTCCAGTTTCCAGATGCTGCACAGCGAGATCATGACGATCATGCAGGAGCGGCAGAAAGTCAACATCCTGATCTTCGACAACTGTGGTTTCGGGTGCATCAACAACTTGGAGATGAACCACGGGATCGGAAGCCTGGCGACGGAATTCCGCTACACCGACGGCAAGAAACCCACCGGTGAGCTGATCCCAGTGGATTATGCGAAAGTCGGCGAGGGCTACGGCCTGAAGACCTACACCTGCCGGACGATCGGTGAGCTGGAAGAAGCCCTGCAGGATGCGAAGAAACAAGAGGTCGCCTGCCTGTTCGACCTGAAAGTCATCCCGAAGACCATGACCGACGGCTACGAGTCCTGGTGGGATGTGGGCATTGCCACCACATCGGTAAAGGGATCCGTTCGGGAAGCGGCAAAAGGGGTGCTGGAAGGCCGTAAGGAAGCGAGAAAGTATTAAGAAAGGGGAGCTTTAAAGAGCGATGAGCAAAGTATTTGGATATCCGGAATTTGACGAGAACGGCGAACAGATCTTGACCACCTATGACAACGAATACAAGGCGATGCTGATGGATATCCGGGTATACCGGATGAGATCGGGTGATGCCAGGAGTTTCGGGCGCGACGGGGAGGAGACAGCCGTGCTCCTGCTCTCCGGGAAGGTCACATATGCCTGGGACGGCGGGGAAGCAGGGGCGTCCAGAAAGGACGTATTTACCGAGGGACCCTGGTGCGTCCATGTCTGCACCGGCAAAGAGGTGAAGGTGACGGCAGAGACAGACAGCGAGATCCTGGTACAGTGTACGAAGAACGAAACGGCATTTGACAGCCGCATATATAGACCAGAAGACGCTCCCTGGAACTATTCCTGCAAGGGCAAATTCGGGAATGTGGCAAACCGCCGTGTGAACACGATCTTCGACCACGACATCGCGCCCTACTCCAACATGGTGCTGGGCGAGGTGCTCAACGACCGGGGCAACTGGTCGGGCTATCTGCCCCACCGCCATCCCCAGCCGGAGACATATTATTTCAAATTCGACCGTCCGGAAGGCTTCGGGGCCAGCTTCGTGGGCGACCAGGTGTTCAAGAGCGTGGATGGGAGCTTCTCCGCGATACCGGGCGGCGAGCTGCACCCACAGTCGGTGGCTCCCGGGTTCGTGATGTATACCTGCTGGATGATCCGCCATCTGGAGGGAGATCCGTGGCTGCAGACCGACCGCTGTGAGGATGAGCGGTATACATGGCTGCATGATGCACAGTTTTAACATACATTCTATACATAAAACAAGATCAGGAGGATAAATATCATGAAAATAGGATTCAACGAAGCGACAGCGCTGAGATGCGAAGGGCAGTCTTTGATGGCAGACTTGGAGATGTGCGAGAAATACGGTTTTGACTATTTTGAGATCCGCTATGACTGCATCGCAAAATACATCCAGGAAGGCCATACACTGGAAGAACTGGGCGAATGGTTCAAAAACCACAACATCAAACCGTGGGCATACAACACACTGGAATTTTTCAATCAGCTGGATCCGTTCCAGACACTGGCCATGGACTGGCATCTGGACTGGATCAAGAAAGTATGCGAAGCCATCGGCATGAAGATGCTGATCGCAGTTCCTTCCTTTAACGTGGGCCTGGATAAGAGTGTGGAGGAGATCAAGAAAGAAGCGGCGGCAAGGCTGCGCTGCATTGCAGAGAAGATGGGTCCGGATATCCGGATATCCCTGGAATTCTGCGGCGTTCCCACCTGCTCCATCAACCAGTTCCAGACCGCTTATGATGTCGTGAAAGAAGTGGGTCTGCCAAACGTGGGCGTGACCTTGGACACCTTCCATTTCCATGAGATGGGCTCCAGTCTGCACGCACTGCAGAAAGCAGACCCGAAGAAGATCTTCGTATACCATCTGAACGACTGCGAAGACCTGCCGATCGGTTCCTGCGGCGATGACAAACGCCTGTGGCCGGGCGAGGGTGTCGTAAACCATGCGGGCATCGCGAAAGCCTTAAAAGACATTGGCTTTGACGGCGTATGCACGATCGAGGAATTCCGTCCGGAATACTACGCGATGTCTCACGAAGAAAATATCAAGAAAGCAGCAGAAGTCACAAAAGAATTTGTGGCAAAATATTTCGGATAGATCATCACATCACAGTGAGGGGCTGTAGGAAAATAATTCCCGCATTTGGGGCGGGGCGGTTATTTTTTTACAGCTTTCTTATGATAAATCATAGAAGGAGAAGGATCATGCTGGATAAAAATAAAGTATCTTTAGGGATAGCGCCGATCGGGTGGACCAACGACGACATGCCAGATCTTGGCAAAGAGAATACATTTGAGCAGACTATCAGTGAGATGGCCCTGGCCGGGTTCCAAGGCTCCGAGGTGGGGAGTCACTACCCCACAGACCCCGCAGTCCTGAAAAAAGCCCTGGACCTGCGCGGCATGACCATCTGTAACCAGTGGTTTTCCTCGTTTTTGATCAGCAGGCCATACGAAGAGACGGAGGCTGCTTTCATCAAGCAGTGTGATTTCCTGCGCCAGGTAGGGTCCAGGTGCATCGGTGCGTCTGAGCAGAGCCACAGCATCCAGGGGATGCTGGATCATCCGATCCAGGAAGGCAAGTACGTCATGAACGACGAAGAGTGGGACCTTCTGACAAATGGGCTGAACAAGCTGGGCAAGATCGCAAAAGATAAAGGTATGGCGCTCACATTCCATCACCATATGGGGACTGTCGTGCAGACCGAGGAAGAGATCGACCGTTTCATGGATTCGGTGGATCCGGACCTGGTATATCTGCTGTTTGACAGCGGTCATCTGTCCTTCGCGGGCATCGACCCGGAGAAAGTCCTGAAAAAATATGTGGACCGTGTGCGCCACGTACATCTGAAGGATCTGCGCAGATCTGTGGTCGAGCAGTCCAGGGAAGGGAAATGGAGTTTCCTCAAGGGCGTCCGCGCAGGTACGTTCACAGTCCCGGGCGACGGCGATGTGGACTTCGCACCGATCTTCCGCATCCTGGAAGAGGCGGATTATCAGGGATGGGTCGTGGTCGAGGCAGAGCAGGATCCCGCAGTGGCCAATCCCTTTGAGTATGCTCTCAAGGCAAGGAAATACATCGCAGAACATACAGGGTTATAAAGAACTCATGATCCATAAAAACACATATGATCAGGATCCGCGGCCTGGAGGCGACCATAAAACTTTTCTGAAAGATTGTAAAAACAATACCAGGGCATATACTATGTATGCTCTGGTATTGTTTTTTATTAGAAGTCTATCTGATCCCTACGTTTTCATTTCTTGATCTGGTCACTGTTTTGTTATAAAAGCAGGCATAAGGGAGGTTCCTAATTTATGCCTGCAAGAAAATAAAGATCTGACAAAAACCAGTAAAAAGGTTTACCGGCTGGTACAGGATGAAAAGTTGGGTGAGTATGCAGATCATGAGAGGAAAGGCAACGCGTGTAAAACAGATCCCTTCTAAGACCTTTTGTTCGGGGATCCAGCCCGTGACCGCAGATATCCAAGTGGGAGAGGTGAGTGACAAATATTCACAGATTATATTTTGTCTTGATCTTGATATCGGTGAAGCAGTATTCGCTCTCCGGCAGCAGCCCTTTTTTCAGGAGGTTTGCCAGGATGTATGCCGGACGATAGCCCTGGACATAGTTGTCCTGCTCGATCAGGAAATCCGCGAAGCCGTCCACGAGCATCTGCTCGTTGGCCGGGGTCTGGTCGTAGATGATCACATAGGGACGCTGAGTAAGGTGCAGTTCTTCAAACGCGCGGATGATCCCTTCCTGTCCGCTGGAGACGACTAAGATCCCGGTGATGCCCGGGATGTCCTGCAGGGCGTCCACGATGATCTTCTGCACTTCGTCTGCTTCGTCCAGGCTTCCCTGTATGGCGGCGATGGTCAGGCCGGAACCGCTGCGTTTGAGTTCTTCGATGAAGCCGTCCACGCGGCGGCTGTTCACGTGGTTGCTGAGGAATCCGGTGATGACCAGGACTTTCCCGGTCCCGCGGGTCATCATATCCATCAGCCCGGCGGCGGTGAGGCCGCTCCGATGGTTGTCCATCCCGACGAAGCACAGCCGTTTTGTTCCAACGATATCGGAATTGAACGTGATCACGGGGATATCCTTTTCCTCGATGAGCCAGTTGATCTTCTTGCTGACGGCGTTGCTGTTCACGGGCATGATGGCCAGGCCGTGGATGCCTTCTTCTACTAACGAGTCGATGGCATCAAGCTGTTCTTTTTCGTCAACGGAGTCGATGCTGCGCTCCAGGATGTCGATGTTCCAGATGGATAGTTCTTCGACGGCTTGGTGGATCCCTTTGTAGATCTCGATCATGAATGGGGACTGAGCCAGTTGTGTGATGATGCCGATCTTCAGCTTCTCGTTCCCGGCGGATTTTTTCCGTTTGCTTTTGGGGATATAGTCCAGTTCGGCGGCAATCTTGAGGATCTTTTCCGCTACGTCGGCGTTGACGCGGCCTCGGCCATTCAGCGCGCGGTCCACCGTGCCCCTGGAGACACCGGCCATGTCGGCGATCTGTTGAATGGTCACTGCCATTTGTAAGGCGCTCCTTTCTCCTGTTTTTGGATGTTAGGCGTTTGCGAAACGCCAGAACCCGCATAAATACGGGATTCTTTTTGTTACAAAATAAAACAACTCCTCACTGGTCTGTGGTATAATTGAAATGCCAATGACAATTATCCATATCCACCAGTAAAGGAGTCGTATCTATATGATAACACATAAACAGCTCTCTTTGGCAGATATTTTTACCGATTGCCAAAATAAATTTGATAACGATAAATATGAGTTCCTTGAACTTCTCGATAATTCCATTAACCTTGATGAAATTGTCCCGGCGTCTTTTGTTTCTCATTTCCACGCTGCCACCGGCAGACCCCGTAAGCACCTGCTTTATCCAATGCTCAGGGCTCTGTTGTTGCAGCTTATCTTCTCAATCCCGACAACATCCCTGCTGATCGTATTCCTGAAATACTCCCAGGAACTGCGGGACTTCTGCGGGTTTGAGTTTGTCCCTGACGCTTCTAAATTCACCCGCTTCAAACAGGATTTCCTGCCGGACTTACAATCCATGTTCGGCCATCTTGTTGATTTGACCGAACCGATATGCCAGAAAATCGATAAGGAAAAAGCAGCCATGCTTCTCTTTGACACTTCCGGTATTGAGGCATGGGTTACAGAAAACAATCCCAAATATGCCAACCGTATCATCAAACAACTGAAAGCCTTCAAAAAAGCAAAAGGGATGGACGATTCCTTTGACCCTTATAAAGCCGCCTACGGCTCCATGCCTTCCCATGCCGCCGCCAATCCAGCCATTCAGCAGATGTACATTAACGGGCATTTCTGTTATGCTTATAAATTCGGTATTATTACCAACGGACTCGGCATTGTCCGGGATATTTCCTTTTATAACAAGGACTTTCTTGAGGCTCATCCTGACATCATTATTGGAAAAAAATCTGATTCCCCGGATGAAGATAAGAGTCTTGCCGATTCCAAGGCATTGATTCCCACTTTAAAGGATTTCTTTTGGAAGCATCCGCTTATCAATCCGAAAACTTTTCTGGGAGACGCCGCATTTGATTCCATTGAACTCTACAAATACCTGTTACAGGAAGCTTCCTTTGAGCGGGCTTACATTCCCCTCAACGGCAGAATCTCCCTTCTGGAATCCGACTGCCCGCTGAATAAGGACGGCGTCCCCTGCTGTCCCAAAGACCCATCCCTTCCAATGAGGCGGGAAGGAAGCAAATCCCATCTCCGCTGCGGGCTGCCAACCATGAAGTTTGTATGCCCCAAAATGAAATGGGAATATGATAAAACAGCCGGTAAAAGCAAACGCGTCTGCCACTGTGAAAATCCCTGTACAGAATCCCCCTGCGGCAGGATGTTTTATATTTATCCCGAGAAAAACCTGCGCGCCTATCCTGGTACGCTCCGTGGTACGGCCGAATGGGATTCCACCTATAAGATTAGGGTAAATGTTGAGAAATCAATCAACCATTTCAAGGACAGTTTCTGTGTTGCCGGACGCAAAACCCAGAATGAAAAGACTTTGCACGCTGATTTGCTGCTTGCCGGGATTGCACAACTTGTCACCGTAATGGTTGCCGACAAAATCCATAAACACCAATATATCCGTAGCTTAAAGCCATTGATTGCATAATTTCATGCACTGCATATCGTTTTACAGGCAGATATCCCTATCTGCTTTATTTCCATACCATAAAATCTCGTTATCTACACCCTCCCTCTGAAAATCCGGTTATGCCGGATTTTTACTTTGTTGGAATCATTATTGCGAACTTGTTTCGCAATTGCCTAGTTTTTGGATGTATGTTCTTGTCGTGATCCGATAGAGGCGTTCTGAAAAAAGCGTTATGGATCG
>Ga0224483_100441_pt1 | contig 12994 bp, 25 predicted proteins | sample hydfratestSal1_FD_181453 | JGI IMG/M metagenome (GOLD analysis project Ga0224483, IMG submission 181453) | Metatranscriptome of mouse feces microbial communities from Columbus University, Ohio, United States - Sal1 (Metagenome Metatranscriptome) ... | reverse complement strand
TTTTTTTATGGCAAGTCAAGTAATGAGAATCACACTGAAGGCGTATGACCATCAGTTAGTGGATGCATCTGCTAAGAAAATTATTGAAACTGTAAAGAAAAATGGATCACAGGTAAGCGGACCGGTACCTCTTCCTACAAAGAAGGAAGTTGTTACTATTCTGAGAGCGGTTCACAAATATAAGGATTCCAGAGAACAGTTTGAGCAGAGAACTCATAAGAGACTGATTGATATTATTACACCAACCCAGAAGACGGTTGACGCATTGTCCAGACTGGAAATGCCTGCTGGTGTATATATTGATATCAAAATGAAAACCAAATAATGATTAGGTAAGAATCCTGAAGGGTAATATATAGATGCAACATAAGAAGGTTCATCATTTTACTGTTCTAGGATGAACGGTTCCGCTTCCCTGGAAAAAGGGTATGAAGCGTTCCGCTGTAGAGAAACAGGAGGTAAAAAAATGAAGAAAGCGATCTTAGCTACAAAAGTCGGAATGACTCAAATCTTCAATACAGACGGCGTTTTGGTGCCGGTTACTGTATTACAGGCTGGTCCATGTGCAGTAACGCAGATTAAAACTGTGGAAAATGACGGATACAGCGCTGTTCAGGTTGGTTTTATGGACAAGAAAGACAGGATTGTGAATAAAGATGCCAACGGCAAGAAAGAAATCAGAAACAGGCATGGTGTGACAAAGGCAGAAAAAGGCCATTTTGAGAAAGCCGGCGTATCCAGCAAGAGATTTGTCAGAGAGTTTAAGTTTGAGAATGCTGCTGATTACAACTTGGGAGATGAGATCAAAGCCGATATTTTTGCGGAAGGGGATAAGATTGACGCTACCGCAATTTCCAAAGGTAAAGGATTCCAGGGTGCTATTAAGAGATATGGACAGCACAGAGGACCGATGGCTCATGGTTCTAAATTCCACCGTCATCAGGGTTCCAACGGCGCATGTTCCAGCCCCAGCAAGGTGTTCAAAGGCAAAGGGATGCCGGGCCATATGGGCTCTGTGAAGGTGACAGTCCAGAATCTTGAAGTTGTCAGAGTAGACGCTGAGAATAATCTGCTTTTAGTAAAGGGTGCAGTTCCGGGACCTAAGAAATCTTTAGTAACAATTAAAGAGACTGTAAAAGCAGCGAAATAGTACCGAGTGAAAGGAGGAACTTAACGATGGCTAACGTAGCTATTTATAATATGGAAGGCAGCGAAGTAGGCAGCCTTGAGCTGAATGACGCGGTGTTCGGTGTGGAAATCAATGAACATCTGGTGCACATGGCAGTCGTACAGCAGCTCGCAAATAACCGTCAGGGAACACAGAAAGCGAAGACACGTTCTGAAGTCCGCGGCGGCGGAAGAAAACCATGGAGACAGAAGGGGACAGGTCATGCAAGACAGGGATCCATCAGAGCGCCTCAATGGAAGGGCGGCGGAGTAGTATTTGCTCCCGTGCCAAGAGATTATTCTTTTAAATTGAATAAGAAAGAAAAAAGGGCAGCTCTTAAGTCTGCGCTGACTTCTAAGGTAAATGACAGTAAGTTCATTGTGCTTGATGAGCTGAAATTTGATGAAATTAAGACCAAGAAATTTCAGGAAGTCTTAAACAACCTGAAAGTGAGCAAGGCGTTGGTAATCATCAATGAGAATGATAAAAATGTAGTGATGTCAGCAAAGAACATCCCGGCAGTAAAGACAGCGCTGACAAACACGATTAATGTATACGATATTTTGAAATACGACACCGTTGTAGTCACTAAGGATGCCGTAGCAACAATCGAGGAGGTGTATGCATAATGGCAAACGTACAATATTATGACGTAATCCTCAAACCGGTTATTACAGAGAAAAGTATGAACGCAATGGGCGAGAAGAAATATACTTTCCTGGTTCATCCGGAAGCGAACAAAACTATGATTAAGGAAGCTGTTGAGAAAATGTTTGAAGGAACCAAGGTGAAGAGTGTAAATACCTTGAATATCGGCGGCAAGAAGAAAAGAAGAGGCATGGTAGTGGGGAAAACTGCCAAGACCAAGAAAGCAATCGTTCAATTAACAGAAGACAGCAAGGATATTGAGATTTTTGCTGGCTTATAGAAAGGAGAAGAACCATGGGAATCAAGACATATAACCCATATACACCTTCCAGGAGAAATATGACTGGTTCTGATTTCTCTGAGATTACGAAGACAGCTCCGGAAAAATCGCTGTTAGTTTCCTTACAGAAGCAGTCAGGCCGTAACAATCAGGGTAGAATAACAGTAAGACACCGCGGAGGCGGCTCCAGAAGAAAATATAGAATTGTTGATTTTAAGAGAAACAAAAAGGACGGAATTCCGGCAACTGTGATTGGAATCGAGTATGATCCTAACAGAACAGCAAATATCGCCTTGATCTGCTATGCAGACGGTGAGAAAACTTATATCATTGCGCCGGAAGGACTGAAAGACGGCATGAAAGTTATGAACGGGCCGGAAGCAGAAGTGAGAGTCGGCAACTGCCTGCCTCTTGAGAACATTCCGGTTGGTACACAGGTTCACAACATTGAATTGTATCCCGGCAAAGGCGGCCAGCTTGTTCGTTCCGCAGGAAACAGCGCACAGCTTATGGCAAAAGAAGGTAAATACGCAACTCTTCGTCTCCCCTCCGGTGAGATGAGAATGGTTCCGATTATCTGCCGTGCAACTGTCGGCGTAGTTGGAAATACAGACCACAACCTGGTAAAAATCGGTAAAGCAGGACGGAAACGCCACATGGGTATCCGCCCAACAGTACGCGGTTCTGTCATGAACCCCAACGACCATCCGCACGGCGGTGGAGAAGGCAAGACCGGAATCGGCCGTCCGGGTCCATGTACACCCTGGGGCAAACCTGCTCTTGGCTTAAAGACCAGAAAGAAAAACAAAGCATCTAACAAGCTTATCGTAAGAAGAAGAGACGGTAGAGCAATCAAATAATATGAGGTACCCGCGGGCAAGATTTCTGCCCGGTGCACGGGGCCGGATCAAGGAGGTTAAATAATGGCTCGTTCATTGAAAAAAGGACCATTTGCTGATGCAAGTTTATTGAAAAAAGTAGACGCTATGAACGCTGCAGGCGAAAAGAGCGTGATCAAGACATGGTCTCGCCGTTCTACTATCTTCCCACAGTTCGTAGGTCATACATTTGCTGTACATGACGGCAGAAAACATGTGCCGGTATATGTGACAGAAGATATGGTTGGACATAAATTAGGTGAGTTCGTGGCTACAAGAACTTACCGTGGACATGGAAAAGATGAAAAGAAATCAAAAGTCCGTTAATCAATAGAATCTGAAAGGAGGTTTCATCCATGGCTAAAGGACATAGAAGTCAAATTAAGAGAGAGAGAAATGCGCAGAAAGATACCAGACCTTCCGCAAAGTTATCATATGCCAGAGTGTCTGTTCAGAAAGCTTGTTTCGTACTGGATGCAATTCGTGGAAAAGATGTGCAGACTGCACTTGCGATCCTGGCTTACAACCCCAGATATGCATCAAGCGTGATAGAGAAATTACTGAAATCTGCTGTTGCTAACGCAGAGAACAACAATGGATTGGATGCAGAAAACCTTTATGTTGCAGAGTGCTATGCAAACAAAGGACCAACAATGAAGAGAGTTAGACCAAGGGCACAGGGCAGGGCTTACAGAATTGAGAAGAGAATGAGCCACATTACAATTGTGCTTGATGAAAGATAGGAGGCAGACATGGGACAGAAGGTTAATCCTCATGGTTTAAGAGTCGGTATTATCAAAGATTGGGACTCTAAATGGTACGCAGAATCAGATTTTGCAGACTTTTTAGTAGAAGACTACAATATCAGAACATTTCTGAAAAAGAAATTATACGCATCAGGCGTTTCGAAAATCGAAATTGAAAGAGCTTCTGACCGCGTAAAGGTAATTCTCTATACAGCAAAGCCAGGTGTGGTAATCGGTAAAGGCGGGGCTGAGATCGAGAAGGTAAAAGCAGAACTCCAGAAATATACTGACAAGAAATTGGTAGTAGACATCAAAGAAGTAAAGAGACCAGATAAAGATGCTCAGCTTGTAGCTGAAAATATCGCTTTGCAGTTGGAGAACCGTGTTTCTTTCCGTAGAGCAATGAAATCCTGCATGGGCAGAAGTATGAAGGCAGGAGCATTAGGAATTAAGAGTTCCGTTTCCGGACGTCTGGGCGGTGCTGATATGGCACGTACCGAGTTCTACAGTGAGGGAACGATTCCACTTCAGACATTAAGAGCAGATATCGATTATGGATTCGCCGAGGCAGATACCACTTACGGAAAAGTAGGCGTAAAAGTATGGATCTACAAAGGCGAGATACTTCCAACAAAAGAAACAAAGGAAGGGAGCGATAAATAATGTTAATGCCAAAAAGAGTAAAACGTCGTAAACAGTTCCGTGGTTCCATGGCAGGTAAGGCGTTAAGAGGTAATAAGATTACGAATGGTGAATACGGTATTGTAGCTTTAGAGCCTTGCTGGATCAAATCGAACCAGATTGAAGCAGCCCGTATTGCAATGACACGTTATATCAAGCGTGGTGGTAAAGTTTGGATTAAAATTTTCCCTGATAAACCAGTAACAGCAAAACCAGCAGAAACACGTATGGGTTCCGGAAAAGGAACATTGGAATACTGGGTGGCTGTAGTAAAACCAGGACGCGTGATGTTCGAGATTTCCGGTGTGCCGGAAGAAACAGCTCGTGAGGCATTACGTCTTGCTACACACAAATTACCTTGTAAATGTAAAGTGGTTTCGCGTGCAGACTTAGAAGGCGGTGAATCAAATGAAAACTAGTAATTATGTAAAAGATTTAAGAGAAGAATCCGTAGCAGCATTACAGGAACAATTAGTAGCTGCTAAGAAGGAACTGTTTAATTTAAGATTCCAGAATGCAACCAATCAGTTGGATAATACCGGAAGAATCAAAGAAGTTCGCAAGAATATCGCTAGAATTCAGACGATTATTACTGAGAAGGCAAAACAGGCTTAAGCATCCTAGAAAGGAGATTCTAATATCGTGGAAGAAAGAAATCTTAGAAAAACACGTACCGGTGTTGTTGTAAGCGACAAGATGAATAAGACCATTGTAGTTGCAGTAAGGGACAATGTAAGACATCCTCTGTACAACAAGATCGTTAAGAAAACCTATAAATTAAAGGCTCATGATGAGAACAACGATTGCAAGATCGGCGATACCGTCAGAGTAATGGAGACAAGGCCTTTATCCAAAGATAAGAGATGGAGACTTGTAGAAATCATTGAGAGAGCGAAGTAAAGGAGGAGGCTACCAGCATGATTCAACAGGAAAGCAGACTGAAAGTAGCTGATAATACAGGAGCAAAAGAATTACTGTGTATCCGTGTTATGGGCGGTTCTACCAGAAGATATGCAAATATCGGAGACATCATTACTGCTACGGTTAAAGATGCAACACCAGGCGGCGTTGTAAAAAAAGGCGATGTGGTAAAAGCTGTAGTAGTTCGTACCAAGAAGGGCGCTCGTCGGAAAGACGGTTCCTACATCAAGTTTGATGAAAATGCGGCTGTTATCATTAAAGATGATAAGACTCCGAGAGGAACCCGTATCTTTGGGCCGGTTGCAAGAGAGCTTCGTGAGAAACAGTTTATGAAGATTGTTTCCCTGGCTCCGGAAGTATTATAGGAGGTACAAAGATGGCAACAATGAAGATTAAAAAGGGCGATACCGTAAAAGTAATCGCTGGAAAAGATAAAGACAAAGAAGGCAAGGTAATTGCTGTAAATAAGAAGAAAAATACCGTACTGGTAGAAGGTATCAACATGGTTACCAAGCATACAAAACCCAGCATGGCTAATCAGCAGGGTGGTATCGTTCATCAGGAAGGACCCATTCATATTTCTAACGTAATGTATGTCCACAAGGGAAAGGCTACCAGAGTAGGCTTCAAAATGGATGGAGACAAAAAAGTACGTTTTGCCAAATCCACTGGCGATGTCATTGATTAATTCAGGAGAGGAGGTCCATTCAGTTGAGTAGTAGATTAAAAGAAATTTATCAGAACGAGATGGTTGACGCTCTGATGAAGAAATTCGGATATAAGAACGTGATGCAGGTACCGAAGCTGGAAAAAGTAGTTGTCAACATGGGTGTTGGCGAAGCAAAAGAAAATGCAAAGCTTCTGGATGCCGCTGTCAGCGATATGGAAACCATTACCGGACAGAAGGCGATTGTCACAAGAGCGAAGCATTCTGTGGCTAACTTCAAGATCAGAGAGGGAATGCCGATCGGATGCAAGGTAACTTTAAGAGGTGACAAGATGTATGAGTTCGTTGACCGTCTTATCAATCTGGCACTGCCTCGTGTGCGTGACTTTAGAGGCGTAAATCCTAATGCATTTGACGGAAGAGGAAACTATGCGCTTGGCATTAAGGAACAGTTGATTTTCCCGGAAATCGAATATGATAAAGTTGACAAGGTTCGTGGTATGGATGTTATTTTCGTTACCACAGCCAAAACAGACGAAGAGGCACGTGAGTTATTGACACAGTTCAATATGCCATTTGCAAAACAGTAAGGAGGGAATTTCAATGGCAAAAACATCTATGAAAATAAAACAGCAGCGTAAACAGAAATTCTCTACCAGAGAATACAGCCGCTGCAGAATCTGCGGACGTCCACATGCATATTTAAGAAAATATGGAATTTGCAGAATCTGTTTCCGTGAGCTGGCATATAAAGGACAGATTCCAGGTGTGAAAAAGGCAAGTTGGTAGGCCGGAAGCACTTAGCGAAAGCAAACTATCAAGCGAAGCTTGAGGTTAGTGCGAGGCCGTTCTGTGAGACTGGCAAGAGCGAGCCGCAGGCGAAGGTCGAGCTTAGCGAACAGAACTTCCTTGATGGCAAGAAAAAATAGGAGGAATTATACATCATGACAATGAGTGATCCAATCGCAGATATGCTTACAAGAATCCGTAATGCAAATACTGCCAAACATGATACAGTAGATGTTCCAGCTTCCAAGATGAAAGTTGCAATTGCCGACATTCTTGTAAATGAAGGATACATTGTGAAATATGACATCGTGGAGGATGGCAGCTTCAACACAATTCGCATTACTTTAAAATATGGTAAAGACAAGAATGAAAAAATCATTACAGGTCTTAAGAGAATTTCCAAGCCAGGGCTTCGCGTTTACGCTGGCAAAAACGAAATCCCGAAGGTTTTAGGCGGACTGGGAATTGCAATTCTTTCCACGAACCAGGGAGTTGTAACTGATAAAGAGGCAAGAAAATTAGCAGTAGGCGGAGAAGTTCTCGCCTATGTATGGTAGGAGGTACGGGCATGTCACGAATCGGAAGAATGCCAATCGCGGTACCAGCAGGCGTTACTGTTGATATTGCAGAAAATAATCATGTGACTGTAAAAGGTCCGAAGGGTACTCTGGAGAGGACTCTTCCAACAGAAATGGAAATTAAATTAGAAGGTTCTGAGATAACGGTAACAAGACCAAACGACTTGAAGAGAATGAAATCTCTGCATGGCCTTACCAGAACCCTGATCAATAATATGGTGGTAGGTGTGACAGATGGTTATACCAAGGAACTGGAAGTGAACGGTGTCGGTTACAGAGCTTCCAAATCAGGAAAAGAGCTGACACTGAACCTGGGATATTCCCATCCGGTTGTTATGACCGATCCGGAAGGGCTTGAGTCTAAGGTGGACGGAAATAAAATCATTATTTCCGGTATAGATAAAGAGAAAGTTGGCCAATACGCGGCAGAAATCAGAGATAAGAGAAGACCTGAACCTTATAAAGGAAAGGGTATCAAATATGCTGATGAAGTTATCAGACGTAAAGTTGGTAAGACTGGTAAGAAATAAAATAGGAGGAACAAAAAATGGTTAATAAAAAATCAAGATCAGAAGTTCGTATGAAAAAACACAGAAGAATGCGTAATCGTTTCTCCGGTACAGCAGAAAGACCACGTTTGGCTGTGTTTAGAAGCAATAATCATATGTACGCACAGATTATTGACGATACAGTTGGAAATACACTTGTTTCCGCGTCTACACTTCAGAAGGATGTTAAAGCAGAGCTGGAAAAAACCAATAACGTGGACGCAGCAGCACATTTAGGAACTGTGATTGCCAAAAGAGCGTTAGAAAAGGGTATTACCACGGTTGTCTTTGACAGAGGCGGTTTTATCTATCAGGGAAAGATCAAAGCTTTAGCTGATGCAGCCAGAGAAGCTGGATTAGACTTTTAATAGGAGGAGACAAATACATGAAACGTACAATCATTGATGCTAGTCAATTGGAATTAACAGAAAAAGTGGTATCAATTAAACGTGTAACAAAAGTTGTTAAAGGCGGACGTAATATGCGTTTTACAGCTTTGGTTGTTGTTGGCGACGGCAACGGTCATGTAGGTGCAGGTTTAGGTAAAGCGACTGAAATTCCTGAGGCAATCCGCAAGGGAAAAGAAGACGCAATGAAGAAGCTGATTTCTGTGAAATTGGATGATAATAACAGTATTACGCATGACATTACCGGAAAGCATACCGGAGCATCCGTATTATTGAAGAGAGCTCCCGAAGGTACTGGTGTAATCGCGGGCGGTCCTGCACGTAATGTGTGCGAACTTGCAGGCATTAAAAATATCCGTACAAAATCTTTAGGTTCCAACAATAAGCAGAATGTAGTGCTTGCTACCATTGATGCTTTGAGTCAGTTGAAATCTCCGGAAGAGGTAGCAAAACTCCGCGGTAAATCTGTGGAAGAGATACTCGGTTAAGGAGGACATGAAAGATGGCAGAAAAATTGAAAATTACACTTGTGAAATCTACAATTGGCGCTGTTCCCAAGAACCGTAAGACAGTAGAAGCATTAGGTTTGAGAAAATTAAACCATTCTGTGGAAATGCCGGACAACGCAGCAGTCAGAGGTATGATTCAGAAGGTCAGACATTTAGTGAAAGTAGAAGAAATTTAAAAAGGAAGTAAGGAGGTGTCAGGATGGACTTATCAAATTTAAAACCGGCAGAAGGTTCCAAGCACAGCAATAATTTCAGAAGAGGACGCGGACACGGTTCAGGAAATGGTAAGACGGCAGGTAAGGGACATAAAGGTCAGAAGGCTCGTTCCGGAGCTCCAAGACCTGGTTTCGAAGGCGGTCAGATGCCATTATACAGAAGAATTCCCAAGCGTGGATTTACGAACCGCAATTCCAAAGAAATTGTTGGAATCAATGTAGACAGACTGGAAGTATTCGATAATGACGCATTGGTTACTGTGGAAGCTTTAATGGAAAAGGGAATTGTTAAAAATCCACGAGATGGTGTTAAGATTCTTGGAAACGGTGAGTTGACCAAGAAGCTTACGGTACAGGTAAATGCCTTCAGTGCAGGTGCAAAGGAAAAGATTGAAGCCCTTGGCGGAAAAGCAGAGGTGATTTAATGCTGGAGACACTTCGGAAAGCATTTAAAATAAAAGATATAAGAAGTCGTATATTTTATACATTTTTAATGTTGATCGTCATCAGGATTGGCTCTCAGCTGCCCCTTCCTGGTGTTAACGGTGAAGTGATCGCAAACTGGTTTGCAAGCCAGGGAGCAGACGGGCTGAATTTCTTCAACGCAATTACAGGTGGTTCCTTTGAGCAGATGTCGGTATTCGCCCTGAATATCACACCGTATATTACATCTTCCATTATTATGCAGCTTCTTACCATCGCAATTCCTAAATTGGAAGAGATGCAGAAAGATGGAGAAGATGGACGTAAAAAAATTGCAGAAATTACACGTTATGTAACAGTAGTGCTGGCGCTGATTCAGGCTACAGCGATGGCGATTGGATTTGGACGCAGCAACTATCTGAATAAGTTTGACGCTCTGCATGTGATTATGATGGTTACCAGTTTGACGGCAGGTTCTGCAGTTCTGATGTGGATTGGCGAGCGGATTACGGAAAAAGGTGTGGGAAATGGTATTTCCATTGTCTTGACCATCAATATTATTTCACGTATTCCAGAAGACTTGATGACACTCTATACACAGTTTATCAAGAATGCGCCAAATGTAGGAAATGCAATTATTGCAGGGCTTGTGATTCTTGCAGTTATTTTAGTAACCGTAGTATTTGTCATTATTCTTCAGGATGGACAGCGCAAAATTCCGGTGCAGTACAGTAAAAAAATTCAGGGAAGAAAGCAGGTGGGCGGCCAGTCCAGCCATATTCCACTGAAAGTCAACACAGCGGGCGTAATTCCAATTATCTTTGCACAGTCCATTATGCAGTTCCCAGTGGTAATAGCAACGATTATGGGAAAAGGAAATGGAACAGGCATCGGCAGTAAAATACTCCATGGTCTGTCCCAGTCTTACTGGTGCGATCCAGAACAGCCCATTTACAGCATAGGTCTGGTTGTATATATAATTTTGGTAGTTGCATTTGCATACTTCTATACTTCCATTACCTTTAATCCGCTGGAGATTGCAAATAATATGAAACGTCAAGGCGGTTTTATTCCTGGTATCAGACCTGGAAAACCAACCAGCGACTATCTGACAAAAATCTTAAATTATATTGTATTTATTGGTGCCGTAGGTCTTACAATTGTAGCAGTTATTCCAATTTTCTTTAATGGAATATTTAATGCAAATGTATCCTTCGGCGGAACATCCATTATCATTATTGTCGGTGTTATAATTGAAACCTTAAAGCAGATTGAATCTCAGATGCTGGTACGCTATTATAAGGGATTTTTAAATGACTAGTTACAATTAATGTGTACCTGAGGGGTGCCTTACGGCATCTCTCATGGTGCACTATAGTCATTTTTGCGAGCAATGAGCCAAATATTGTGCTTCTGCATGAGCATTTGGTGAATGCCGTAAAAGCCGATACTCCGTGCTTTTTCTACGGGATATCCGGCTTGGGGAACATAAAAAGAATTGTCTCATGAAGATGAGACAGCAAGAATGGAGGAACAGCTTATGAAAATTATTATGTTAGGCGCGCCCGGAGCAGGAAAAGGAACACAGGCAAAACAGATTGCGGATAAGTATTCTATCCCGCACATTTCTACTGGAGATATTTTCCGTGCAAATTTAAAAGCGGGAACAGAGCTGGGAAAGAAAGCAAAAGAGTATATGGATCAGGGACTTTTGGTGCCGGATGAACTGACATGTGATCTTGTCATGGACCGTATCAGTCAGGATGACTGCAAGAATGGGTTTGTACTGGATGGATTCCCCAGAACGATTCCGCAGGCAGAGGCGCTGGATGCAGCGCTTACCAAGATCGGACAGAAGATGGATTATGCGGTTGACGTAGATGTTCCAGATGAAAACATTATCAACAGAATGTCAGGAAGACGTGCATGCCTCAATTGTGGAGCAACCTATCATATTGTTTCCATTCCTACCAAGGTAGAGGGAGTATGCGACCGTTGCGGCAGTCCAGTAGTATTAAGAGATGATGATCAGCCAGAAACCGTAAAGAAACGTCTGGAAGTGTATCATGCGCAGACACAGCCGTTGATTGATTATTATAAAAAACAGAATATTTTAAAGAGCGTAGATGGAACACAGCCAATGGAAGAGGTATTTCGTGCCATTGTGGAAATTTTAGGAGCGTAAAATATGTCAGTATCAATTAAATCTGCCAGAGAGATTGAGTTAATGAGGGCAGCAGGAAAAATCCTGGCAAAGGTTCATGAAAATCTGGGAAAGGAACTGAGAGAAGGAATGTCCACATTGGATATTGACCGTCTGGGCGACGAGATTATCCGCAGCTATGGATGCATTCCCTCCTTTAAAAATTACAATGGATATCCGGCATCAGTATGTGTGTCAGTAAATGATGAAGTGGTTCATGGCATTCCTACGAAAAAACGCCTGATTCAGGAAGGCGATATCGTAAGCCTGGATATCGGTGTGATTTATAAAGGCTACCATTCGGATGCGGCGCGTACCCATGGAATTGGTGAAATTTCTCAGGAAGCTGCATTGTTAATAGAAAGAACCCGGCAGTGTTTTTTTGAAGGCATAAAATATGCAAAAGAAGGAAATCATCTGCATGAGATTTCAAATGCGATCAGCGCGTATGCGGAGAGTTTTGGCTATGGAGTGGTACGTGACCTGGTTGGGCACGGCATTGGGACTCATCTGCATGAAGATCCTCAGATTCCTAACTTTGCTCAGAAAAGCAGAGGCGTACGTCTGAAAGCAGGTATGACATTGGCGATTGAACCCATGATCAATGCAGGGCGTTTTGATGTGGAGTGGCAGGATGATGACTGGACAGTAGTAACCCAGGATCATTCTTTATCTGCTCATTACGAAAATACAATTTTGGTTACATCCGGAGAGCCAGAGATTTTGAGTCTTTAAGGAGGAAAACCGGATGGACATTAAATTAGCGATTTCCAGGTCTGGACATGACAAAGACAATATTTATGTAATTATAAACGAAGAAGCCAATTTGGTTTATCTGGCAGACGGCAAGTTAAAGCCTGTGGAAAAGCCGAAAAGAAAAAACAGGAAACATATTCAAATAATTAAGAAGCTTCCGAAAGAGATTACAGAAGTCTTTACGCAGGAGAATTTTCGGAATGAAGAAGTAAAAAGAGCCATAAAGCTTTATCAGAAAAGCGTGGAATATCAGGAGGAAACAAAATGTCAAAAGCAGATGTAATTGAAGTAGAAGGAACTGTAGTGGAGAAATTACCGAATGCCATGTTTCAGGTAGAACTTGAGAATGGGCATCAGATCCTGGCACATATCAGTGGAAAACTGAGAATGAATTTTATTCGCATACTGCCAGGAGATAAAGTAACCATTGAGATGTCTCCTTATGATCTGACAAAAGGCAGAATTATCTGGAGAGACAAATAAAATCAAATAACAGATACTAATTTACGAAAGATAAGTAAAGGGTATAAAAGATTCGGAGTTGCGCTTGAATTTTTTATACCCTGATTTTTTGAAG
>Ga0224483_100440_pt1 | contig 12995 bp, 2 predicted proteins | sample hydfratestSal1_FD_181453 | JGI IMG/M metagenome (GOLD analysis project Ga0224483, IMG submission 181453) | Metatranscriptome of mouse feces microbial communities from Columbus University, Ohio, United States - Sal1 (Metagenome Metatranscriptome) ... | reverse complement strand
TAAAGAATACAGAGTCGGCGCAATTGGTCAACGTGCTTATTATGAACGAGAGCGAAAACTACGTGCTTTCGTTCAAGATTGCGGTTTCCGGAATAATCGAAACTTTGTCTGTCGCGACATACAGAAATATATGGATAATCTGCGCCGTTGCAGTTTTTGTCCTGATGTTTATAATCTTTATGATTAGAATGGGCATTTACTGGAAGAAGAAAGCGGAGCAAAAGCGTATTATCAGAAAGAATCAGATGCTCATCAAGCTTCGCGACAAGGTGCACAATAAGTCCGATTCGATTAGCAAAGAGCAGCTTGTGCAAACGAAACTTAAACTTCAAGACCCCAAATACGCAAAGATGTTCAATGATATGAAAAAAGCCGCGCAGAAACGCGACGGTATAAATCTCGACGACGGCGCGGACGGCGGAAAGAAGTCGAAGAAAAAGAAGGATAAGAAAAAGAAACAGTCTTTGGCCGAAATGAAAGCCGAACTCGAAGCAAGAAAAGAAGCCAATGCAAAGATGCAGATGGGCGAGCAGATACCGCTTTCCGATATCCCTGTCGAGCCCGATTTCGGCACTCCCGTAGAGGCAATGACTTTCGGTGCTTTCGATGTTCCCTCGGACGGTGTTTCGGATGCACAGATGGGTGATAAGATTAACTCCGACGACAACATTTTGTTCGACGTCGAGACGTTGGATGACAACAAGTAGGAGTTGAAGGGAATGTTTATGAAGACTAAACGCAAAAACAAAATATATTGCTTGATAGCGTTCTGTTTGATTCTTGCGCTGTCGGCGCTGTTCGGCGGACTTATTTTGAAGTCGGTCGGTGTGGACGTTGCCTATGCGGCGGGTGGCAATACCGCGTATCCGCCCGATAAAAATTTCGATATCAACTTAAAGCTTGACGTCAACGGCGAGGACGCTTCCACCGCGCTTGCGGAAAATTCCGTTGCAACCGTGGAATCGAATAATTCCAAGGCTTTGAGGAAACGTTATCTCGATATTACCGCATTATTGGAGCATTACAGGAGAATTGAAAACGGAAGCAATCCCAACGGAATCGACGACAGTGTAAGCAGTCTGTATACTTCGTCCAATTACGGAATAGCCAATACGCCTTTGCTCGGCGGTATATACAATTCTTTCGAAGAGTATGTGACCGTTTCAAAGAAAACGGGTCCGGGTAATTGGGCAAGCGGTTTGATATTCGAAGCAAAGCAGTATAAAACCGACCCCGCTCCGTTCATTGCGGTTGTCTTGACCAAAAAAACAAACATCGATAAAATCCCGCAGGAAATAACCGTCTATATAACCGTAGAGGTGGAATCTAATTTCGTTGCGGCGAAGAACAGGGACTCGCAGGGCGCATTCTATTTGCGCGGAGATTTCGACGGCAGCAATACTGCGGAGAGATTGGAACTTGCGAATAACACGACGGTCAGATATTCTCTTTCCGAAATAGTGGGTAGCAGACTTAACGAGTATAAGCCGCTTCCGTTGGATTTCAGCACCAACGACGGAAATACCCGCACACCCGTAAAGGAAACGGAATCGGGTACGCAAGGCGAAGACTGGCTGTTGCGCGATATTTCGAGATTTAAAGTCGTTCCTATGACTATAAGCGGAGCTTCTCGTTGCGTTATAAGCGTTACGGGCGGAGATTCCGTGGTGGATGCAACGCCTACCGTTACGATTGACGTGCATTTTACCGAGAACGACGTGGACAAATTGGGCGATGCGTTTTGGACGGGTAATCATTTCCTCACTCTGAAGTTTACCGACGAAACGGGGATGGAAGTCACTTTCTCGAAGCGCGTATATTTTATCGCGAGAAGTGCGCCCGTGGCAAAAAGTCCGTATGGTATGCCTGTCGATTTGAATGCGTCCAGCGTTTATCAATATGCCGGCGACGACAAATACGTAAGCAAAGATGCCGAATCTACGGAGACTCCTTCTTCGATTAAGGCAGACGTGCGCAGTTTGGGTTTTGCGCAGGTTCGCGTTAAGCCGAAAGATTTGTGCGACTATCCCAGCCGCGGCGGATTGGAGTTCGACGTTTCTTTGGAAAAGGACGAAATAAACGTTTCTCCGAAGAATATAGTTTCCTTGCAAATTTTCTATGTCAAGGACGCTTCCGGAAACGAAGTAGTGCCCAAAAAAGTCGACTATTATCTCATAACGGCAGAGAAAAAGGGTAGTGCGGTTGTCGAGTTCCCCATACTTTATTATCAGAATTCCACAACTACCAATCCCGGCAATACCACGATTCCCGTTTCTTTCAATGTTTACGGTGACTATTCGATGGGTTCCGACACAACGATAACGGGAAAAGCGCAACGCAGATATTCCACTATTAGCGATGATATATTCAAACAGTTTATCAACGACGACTTCTATCTGTACGAGGCTTATATCCCCGTGGAAGACACGGAAAGCAGCAGCAAGTTGTATGTCGAGAAAGTCAACAACGAACTTATTCTTACGCCGCTTGCGCAAGGACGTGCGACGGTTAAGCTTGGTTTTATAGATTTCGACGGAAGAAAGATAACCGTCGATTGGGTTGTCAACGTTAATCCGGAGGGTGGCAGTGCTTATGTTACGTGGCCCACTCACTACAAGATTCTTTTCTGGATAGGAATAGGTCTTGCTTGCCTTGCGATTATATTGATTCTCGTTTGGCTGTTTGTGCGTGCGTTGAGCAAGCGCAAGCAGGAAGAGAACGAAACGGTAGCGCCTACCAGCGCTTACATTATAAAGCTCAATTCGCAGATTGCGGCGTCGCAAGCACAGCAACGTGCCGTGGCGACGCAGACCACTGTCAGCAATACGGCGCAAACGCAAGTGCTTGCTCTCGGTTCGGGAAGCAGTACTGCTGCGGCAACGGGAGCTCAACCGCAGGACGGCAATACTTTGGCACTCGGCGTCGCTCCTCCGCCTATGAGTTCTAGTTTCGGTTCTTCGACCGAGAACTCTTCGACTGCGGACGAGAATACTGCGCCGCCGAAAGCTACCGCAAAAGACGATATTGCAATTCCTTTGTCCGACGACGAGTTGTTGGAAAGAATTTTCATAGAAAAATACGAGCCTCGCGGAATGGCAAGACGTTCTTTCTTCAAGAGCAAAGATTTGCAGAACCGCGAGTTGGAAAAAGAAAAGGCGCGTATCCGTGACGATGTGCGCGACGGTATGACGATTGAAGAAGCCTGCAAATCGTTGAGCGAGAGACAGTCGGCTCAAAGTTCTGTGCTTTCGGGTTCCGATGCCGTTGTTTCGGAAGAACCGAAGCAGGAAACGAGCATTCTTGCGTTGATAGGATTCGACCCCGATTCGCCGTTGATAGCGGAGGGGCTGACCGTAATCGAAGAAACGCCGGAATCGCTTTCGGAAGAAGTGGCTTTGAAGAATGCGGAGAACAGACTCGCGCGCATAGAAAAAGAACTTGAAATCGTCGAAGAACGTTTGAGCAAAACGCAGAAAGCCTTCGACAAGATGAAAGAAGCGGCTGATGACGACGAGAATACTTTGCAGCTTAAAGAAGAGTCCAATGCGTCGTTGCGCAAATCGATAGAAGATTTGGAGTTTAAGCTTGCTACGGCAAAGAACAAAGAAAAAGACAAATTGATGAAAGATATCGAAAACAAAGAGAACGTGATATCTTCCAACAAAGAAATCGTTGTCAAGTTGCAAGACGAACTCACTGCAAAGCGTGCGACTCTTGACGAGTTGAGCGGCATACTCGGCAAATACGACGAGAAGAAGCAAGCACTCGGTACCGACAAAGAAAAAGCCGTGAATGTGCGTGACGAAGCGCAGGAAAACTACAATCAAGCAATGCAGCTTTTGGAACAAGCGAAGAAAGCGCAGGAAACAAAAGAGAAGTTGGAGCGCTTGCGCCCGATGCTGGAAACCGTCAATACTTTGGACGCCGAAATCAGAGGTCTTACAAACAAGGCGGAAAAAGACGCCAAGGAGAAAGACACTTACAAGGCGGAAGTTTCCGATTTGCAAAAACAAATGCTGAATACAAATGATATTTCCGTAGTCAATGAGCTTTCGGCAAGAATGACGGAACTTAACAAACTTGTTTCGGAGTTGGATAAAGCCATTGCAACGTCAAACAAGACGAAAGCGGATAAGACCATTGCATTCAACGGCGAAAGACGCAAAGCCAACGAGTTTATCGACAAAGAAGAGTTGGAAGTGGAAGACGTTGTTAAAGAAGAAGACGACGTTATCGGCAAAATGGCGTTTGACGAATATTTGCAGAAGACTCAGCAAGACCGTGCCCAAGCGGAAGAGCAGCTTACGGTTTTACAGGCAAGCTACGACGAGTTGGTGAACGGTTACGATGCGGAAGTGATGAATATTGCCGTCAAGACGAATGCCGCAGTCAAAGAAGCCGAGGACGCTCTCGCGGAGGTTCAGGCTGAACTCGATATTCTCAATCAGAGTATGGAAACGGCGTCGGACGACGACAAGCTTATGCTTTCCATAGACCAGATGTCTTTGACCGAGAAGTTGGAACAGCATAAAACGGCATTGAACGAGTTGCAGGCTTCTGCGGCGAAAGAAAAAGTCGAATATCAGCTTGAGTACGACAATAAGCTGGAAGAGACAAAGAAGCAAATCGAAGAAGCACAAAATAATTATGACGATGCAAGCAGAAAGCTTGACGAGTCTATGAACAAAATCAATCCCTTGGATTTGATTCTTTCGGGTAGCGGCGTTATATCGCAAGACAGACAGCGAATGGAAGCCGAAAATCTGAAAAAGCAGCTCGAACTTTCCAAGAGCGCGATGGAGCAAGCAAGATTGCAAGCCAAGATGGCTCAAATGAACGCAGAGCAAGCCATTGTGGATGCTCAACGCGCTTCCGATGAGTCGAAGATGGAAGCCGAAAGATTGGCGCAGGAAGCTATTGCAAAGGCAGAAGAGGCAAGACTTGCCGCAGAGCAAAAGGCCGAGGAAGAAGCCGAAAAAGCGCGTCAGGAAATTGAAAAAGCCAAGCAGGAAGCGGAAGAGGAGAAACGTCGTGCTGCAGAAGAAGCCGAACGCATAAAGCGGGAAGCCGAAGAAGAGGCCGAACGTGCCAAGAAAGAAGCGGAAGAGCAGGCAGAACAAGCAAGACGCGAAGCCGAAGAAGAGGCCGAGCGCGCACGCAAGGAAGCCGAAGAGCAGGCGGAACAGGCAAAACGCGAAGCCGAGGAAGAGGCCGAGCGTGCACGTAGGGAAGCCGAAGAAGAGGCCGAACGCGCCAAGAAAGAGGCGGAAGAGCAGGTAGAGCAAGCCAAGAAGGCCGCGGAAGAAGAAGCCGAAAGGTTGCGCTTGGAAGCGGAAGAAGAGAAGCGTCGTGCGGAAGAAGAGGCTGAAAAAGCAAGAATTGCCGCAGAGGAAGAAGCCGAAAAAGCACGTATTGCGGCTGCGGAAGCCGAGGAGCGCGCCAAGAAAGAGGCGGAAGAAGAGGCAGCCAAGAAGCTTGCGGAAGAAAATCGTATAAAGGAAAAGATAGAGAAGAAGAAAGCTCACATTCTCGAAATGAGAACCGAATTGAGAAACATTACCGAGGAATCGGTGGCGAAAGACCTCAAAGAAAAGTTCTATAACGAGCTTATGAAGCTTGACGAGGACGAAAAGTCCACTTCCGAACTGTCCGACCTTATCAATAAATGTATGGAAGACGCCGACCACACCGCAGAAGTCTTGATGTATAAAACGCTTGCGAACAAGGCGCCGAAACGCATAGTCAAAAAAGTCACGGAAAGAATCAATAAGATTCCCAAAAAGAAAGCCGGCAGTCGCGCGGGTGCTGCGCGTAGACCGGGTGCTCGTCCGTCGAGACCCGGTGCACGCCCGTCGAGACCGGGCGCTCGTCCGTCAAGACCCGGTGCACGTCCTACGCGTCCGGGAGGAAGACCCAGACCCAGATAAGGGTGCGTTTCGTTTAAACAGTAAAATTAGGAGAAGCAAATAGAAGGCGAGGTTCAAAATGAAAGAAACAGATTTGGAGATGCAGAAACTTACTATGGATGACTCCGATTACGACGAGTATGAGGAAGAAGTCATCGACCGCGACGAGGAGTATGAAGTCGACGACGATGAGGAGTACGACGATGAGGAGTACGATGACGAGGAGTACGACGACGAAGACTATGACGACGCAGAGGAAGATTACGACGACGGCTACGACGATAATTATTACGACGAGCGTCTGAATAAAGTCCTCGACGAGTTGGCAGAGTTGAAACGCAATATGGCTAATCCGCCGGCGGTTCAAAGTCCTGCTGCGCCGTATGTTTTTCCGCAACAGCCCGTACCGTATGTAATCAACGGCGGTATGCCCGTAGTTCCGTCTTCCGGCGGCAACGAAGTGCTTATGTACAACGAGATTTCGCGTTTGCGTGACGAATTGAGCAAGACGCAGAACTCGCAGAATTTGCACGTGGAGCTGAATCGTCTCAAAGACGAAATGGAACGCGACCGCAAGTATAACGAATCGCAGTACCTCGGAGAAATCAAACGTCTTAACGAAAAGATAGAGACGTTACAAAAAAACTCCTTGGGCCCTCAAAGCGAAGATGAGGCATATTTGCCTGAACCTGCTTCTGGGGGCAATTCGGTAGACAGCGAAAGTTTTAATAAGCTTATTTCGATTAACGAGTCGATTTTGCAGAGCGCACATACGTCCGACACGCATTTTGATTCCGAGCTTGCCGACATTAAAAAGCGGTTGGCTGTTTTGGACAGCGAAGAGTTTTCCAAGACTCTTTCCGCAGTCAGAAAATTGAGTAAGAGCGGAATGGGCAGCCTTTCTCCCGAAGATATGACTGCGCTTACGGGTGAAATCACAGCACTCAAAACGGCACTGGACGGAGTCGGAAATCCGACCGTTTCTGCGCCTGAAAGCGTCAATGTAAACGATTTGCGTATTTCAGCGGATATAGCCGAACTTAAAGACATAGCTTCCGACCGTGAATCCGACGGTATAGCATTGCTTAAAAAGCTCGGCGAATTAAACCGTGCGATAGGATATTACAGCGAAGATGAAAGGGAACGCAAAGAAACCGCTCTTGTTCTTATGGATGAGTTTCTTGCGCTTAAAACAAAAGCCGACGATATGCAGTTCGGCGACCTTTTGTATGCGTTTAACGATTTTACCAAAAAAGTATCGACACTCGGAACTTCGGATGCAGTTGCTCTTGCAAGTGCTTGCGATGTTTTGGGCAACGATATTTTGCGAACCTCTCTCGACAAGCGCGGTATAGAGGAGCTGATTCGTTTTGCCGACGACACTGCGGCCTTCTCCGTCAATCGCGAAAAACGAGAGGCTTTGGATAAATATTCTGTTTTGGCGCAGCGTTTGCTTAAATGCGAGTCCGGCGAGATAGCGGAGGTCGTTCCGCAACTTTTGGAAGTCAAGTCCAAGTTACAAAGTGCGGCAAGACAGAATTCGGATTCGGCATTGGGCAAAGAGATTGTCGCGTTGTCCGCAGGTTCGACGATTGATGCAAAATTAAAAGACGAAATCGGAGTTCTGTGCTGTTTGCGTGCTTGCGATTTTGTGCGTTTTCCTCGCGTTTCGGTGGAAATCAAGGCGGAAGAGGAGAATACGATTGAATCTATGCTTGTCAAAGCGGACAGGATTTTGGACGCTTTGGCAGAGCGAGGTGCCGTTGCGGAAGAAGTTGCCGCCGATTCGGAAGAACCCGAAGCAGAAGAAGTCGTTGCCGAAACGGCAGTCAACGAAGATTTGACCGCGATTAAAGACGAAATTGTAAATTTGTGCACTGCCAAGCAGTTGGACGACGCTTTATCCGATTTAAAAAATCAATATATAAAAATCGTCAATGCTCTTGCGGCGTTGCCGGAAGGGGCGGTGAGTGCCGAAACGGCATCGGCGGTCAGCGCGATGGCGGACGAGGCGCAGTTTAATAATAACGAGCTGTCCGACCAGATGTACAATATTCGCGACGAGCTCAATAAGGCCATTCACGACGAAAACCAAATAACGCAAGATACGCTCGAACTCAAACTTGCGGACGTTTCGCAAGCGCAGAAACAGACGGCGGAAGACCTCGAATATATTAAAAACAAGTTGTCCGAAACACGCGAGCTTATAGAAAACGTTTCTGCATTGCGCGAGCAAGCGGCAGACGAGACGCAGACCGAAACCGACGGTTCGGATAACAAATTGTATGAAGACGTTTGTGAGCAATTCGACAAGCTTTACGAGGATATTTCTTCGCTTTTGACTACAACGGAAAATAATGTTGTAGACAGGCTCGGAGAATCCATAAATTCCACGATGGAGACGGTCAATGCGATTATCGATTCCATAAACGGAAATATCGACAGCATAAACTCTCTTGTGAGCGGAGTAAACACTTCTTTGGAGGGAGTGAACTCCAACTTTGATATTACAAATAATAATATCAATAATATCAATAATACTTTCGGAGACAATTTTGCCAATATTACGCTTATACTCGATGAAATCAGAGAGTACATTGCATCCGGAAATATTGCCGATTTAAAGCTTGCGATAGACGATTTGGTAGCGAAAGTTTCCGCAGATAGCGATGCGGCATTAAATGACAGATTGCGTTTGGTCGACGACGTGGCTTTCCTTCGTCAGCAAGCGGAAAGCGGCTCCGAAAGTTCGGATAATGTCGTATATGACGAGCTGATTCAAATGCGCGACAATATAACTCGCGACTTGAATGTACTTGCCGATACGCTTTCCGGACTCAATATAGACGAAATGCGCGAAAACGTGTCTATGATTAAAGACACGGTGGACATTTTGGCTTCCGACACTACGATAGGTATGGTCGGAGAGGATATCGTAGAGCTTAAAGAGAGTAACCGTGTTTTGAACGAGACTGTCGAGCGGAATGCGGCCGTTCAAGAAGAGTTTGTTTCCGCAATGCGCGATGATTTGGCGTTTATTCGTTCTAAGCTTGACGAACAGCGCGAATCTGCCGAAACTGCTGTTACGGTAGGAGATGTTTATGACGTTTTGGCTTCGGTAAACGAAAAGCTTGATGCCGTCACGGAGGACGAGCATCAGGATGCGCAGACCGTTTTGAACATCTTGGAAGAAATAAAAGAGCAGCTTCATCTCAAAGAGCTTGAACCGAGCATAGAAGGCGTTACGGGCAGCGAAGCGGAAAAACAGACGCTTTTGAACGAGATTGCCGAAGTTCGCGAGAGACTTGCGGGATTGGAAGGCGTTTCGAGAGAGCAGAGCGACGCTACGCTGGTGCAACTCGGTCTCATCAACGATGAGCTTGCGGAGTTGAGAGAGGGTATATCCGTCGGCGAGCCGACAGACGCAAATTCGGAAACTTTGTTAACCGATATTTCCGACCGTATAGAGCTTTTGTCGCAAAGTGTGGCGGATGTTTCGCAATTGCCTACGGTTATGGCAGATATCGCCGAAATCAAGAATGCATTGATTGAAAATGCCGCGATGGCGGAAAGCGACGGTATTTCGGATATTATGCAGACCGTCAACGATATGAGTGACCGCGTCAAAGATTTCGCCGAAAGAATGGAACTTGCTTCTTTGGAAATCGACAGCATACCGCTTGTGCTTTCCGAACTCGGCGAGGTCAAGGAATCTCTTTTCGAAATCAAGGAAAGGCTTGCTTCTTTCGAGGGTATTGGAAACGTGTCAGACGAAAGTTCGGCAGAGTCCGATATTGCGAGCAGGCTGGATAGGTTGAATGATAAGACCAATGAGCTTATAGAGCGTAGCGAGAGCGGCACTGGCGTTGTTTCCGACGAATCTTTGCGCGAGGTCACGGGAGAGATTGCCGAGATTCGCGAGAACTTGTTCTCCGATTACGAAAGAATCAAGGAAGATATTTCGTTTATCAGAAATCAAATCGAATTGAATGTAGAGGAATCGGACGATACGTCGTTGGATTTGAATGATGACGAGGATTTAAATACGATACTCGAAGAACTTGCCGAAATCAAAGAAAAGCTGTCGGCAGGCGACGAATACGATGTTATGGCCGAGATTCTTTCCTTGCGCGAGGATTTGAAGATATCGCGTTTGACGGAATCGGGCGAAGTCGGCGGAGAACTGGAAATCGTCAAGTCCGATATGGACGAAAAGAACGACCTGCTTTTGGAAGAAATCAGGAGTTTGAGAAGCGATTTGTCGGAAATTTCCGGCGAGAAAGGAGAACCTACCGGTGACGAGCTTAATATGGTTCTCAATGAAATAGTGTCTTTGCGCGACGAAATTCAGTCTTATAAAGATGAATTGAATGCGCGTCCGATTGTTACCGATAATACCGAATCGGTTGTGGAAAGACCCATATCGGGAGAAAGCGAAAATTTTGCGGCTGTCCTCGATGAACTTTCCGATATGCGCAGTGCCCTTGCCGATTTCAAGGAAGAGACGAGAGAGAATCGCGTTGAAGAAATCGAGCCTATAAAAGACAGCATAGAAAGTCTGCGCGACGGACTCGATGAAATCAAAGATATGATTAGTCGTCGCACTTCGTTGAATACGGAAGCAGCCGACAGCGGCGACGGAAATGTTGCGGCGGGGTCGGAACTCGACGTAGTGCTGAACGAGCTGATAAATCTGAAACAGGAGTTCGAGGACGTTCGCAGTCAGTTGAGCGAAGAGATACAAGCGGTCGGGGATTCCGTTTACGGAGAGAGCGACGGCTTGGCGGAAGACGAGAGCCGTGGCTATGACGAAATTCTTGCGGCTATCGAGCAATTGAAAGCTACGAGAATAGTTGGCGACGGAGACGACGGTACGCTCAATATTTTGAGTGAAATGTTGCTTTTGCACAGCGAGCTCAACGATATCAGAAGCCTTTTGGGGTCGGGCGTCGAAACGAAGTCAGAATCCGACACCGTGAATGCGGTATCCGATTACAGCGAGGTGTTGTCGCAGCTTGCGGAAATCAAAGAACAGCTTGCCGACAGACCTCAATATCGTGAAAGTGCCGATGACGTCGTTGCCGAAGACCGAGCGGACAGCGGTTTGCGCGAAGAACTTGCGGAAATCAAGCAGTTGCTTATGAGGCAGAATGCTGCGGAGCGTGACGAAGAAATCGAGATGCTTCGCGACGAAATTGTCGGTTTGCGCGAAGAGCTTTCGGGAATGGGAGCTGTCGAACGCTCGGATGACGGTATGTCGGCGGAGATTTACGGGTTGAGAGAAGAAATAGCTTCGCTTAAAGAGCAGCTTTCGGCTCGCGGCGAGGTGACAGAATCCGAGCCTGATATGTCTGTTATGACGGAAATAATGTCGCTTCGTGAAGAAATAGCGTCTTTGAAAGAGCAAATGGTCGGACTTCCCGTAACATCGACGACATCGTCCGAACCCGATATGACTTTGTTGACCGAAGTTATGGCATTGCGCGAAGAAATCGGAGAGCTTAAAGGTTCGTTTGCCGCGCCCGATTCGGATATGGCTGAAACGGTGGCGCAGATAAGAGAGGACGTCCGCATAATGAAGGATGAACCGGATTTGAGTGCGCTCAACGAAGTTCTTGCTTTGCGCGACGAATTCCAGGCAATGAAAGACGAAATCGCGAACCGAAATGCTTCGGGCGAAACCACGAAATCGGAAGAAGAAATTCTTTCCGAAGTACAGTCGTTGCGTGACCAATTGTTTGCCATCAGTATGGCTAATGTAAACGACGGTTCGTCCGATAAAGTTACGTATGAGAGCTATAACAATATAATACTCGATGAGATAACCGCTTTGCGCGAAGAGCTGAATGCATATAAGGCAAGCGATACGGCAAGCGCAGTTATGGACGAGATTGCCGAAATCAAGCGCTCGATAGCAGCACAGACAGCTGACGAAAGCGAGCTTATGACGCAGCTTTCCAAACTCAAAAGTGATTTGGAGGCATTGAAGAATAACGACGCAAAAGATGCAACGAACAATGCCGTGCTTGCCGAGTTGGCAAATCTCAAAACGGAGCTTACCAATCAGCGCGAAGCCGATTTGACGACATTGAACTTTATGTCGGAAATGGCGCACCTCATCGAACGTCAAAACCAATATATCAATCAAAGTGCCAACTCCAAAATTACCGATGAAATCGAAAGTTTGAAAGCGGAAATAGCATCTTCGCTTGCGGCGCCTTCGGCGGAGACGTCGGCAATTATGAGCGAGATTATGAAGCTGAAAGAGGAGTTGTCGCAAGATTCCGACAGAAATATCGACAATCAGACTATTCTCGACGAACTTGCAAAGCTCAAAGACGAGATTTCGATTGAGAAACCGTCAAGGCAAAACGAGCTTGTTTTGGAAGAAATAGCAAGACTCAAAAACGAATTGAGTTCGCTTTCCGACAAGAGCGGGCAAGAAGGAAAAGACGTCAGCGTCGAAGAAATTTCCCAGACTATAAGCGACTTGAAAAACGAGCTTACGCAAATTGCCGATATTGTCGGCGACGAAGATAAGCCGAAAAAAGCACCTGCGCGCCGTCAGACGTCCAAATCGTCCGGCAGTTCGAAAAAGAGCACGGCGAAAAAGGGCAGTCGCGGTAAATCGACTGCTAAAAGCACGGGAGCCCGTTCGACTGCCTCAAAGAAAGCCGCACCGAAGAAATCGCAGAAAACAACTTTGAGCAGCGATGAATTGCTGTCTAAAATCGATGCGGTGTCTTTGGAGATTCCGCACAGTGCGCCGTCGAATGACGACGAAGTTGTGCTCGGTCTCGACCCCAATTACGTTCCTACGTCGGACACGCGCGACGAACTCGACATTGCAAGCAAGCTTGCAAAACAAGTAGCGAATAAACTGATTATGGAAGAGCTTGTCGAACAGCTCGGAGACGGAGGTGTGCCTGAAAACGAGGTCGAAGAAATAGTCAAAGATATTCTTCCGCAGGAGTTCAGCACTATAATGATTGAAGAACAATCGGACCAAGTGCGCAGACTTGCAAACTCGCTTGTTCTCGATAAGCTTCGTGCGCGTTTAAAGGGAAGAAAAGACGAAGAATAATGCAC
>Ga0224483_100438_pt1 | contig 13019 bp, 13 predicted proteins | sample hydfratestSal1_FD_181453 | JGI IMG/M metagenome (GOLD analysis project Ga0224483, IMG submission 181453) | Metatranscriptome of mouse feces microbial communities from Columbus University, Ohio, United States - Sal1 (Metagenome Metatranscriptome) ... | reverse complement strand
CAAAAAGATCCTCATACATGGGGTGTGCATTTTTTGGCACATGTGGTATAATCGAGCCAGGATCACAATAAAGAATAGGAGGAAGTATGATCATGAAAAAAATATATGTATTTTTGGCAGACGGATTCGAGGAGATCGAGGGTCTGACCGTGGTGGACTTGCTGCGCCGCGCCGGCCTTGATGTGGTGACGGTATCTATTAAGGAAGAAAAACGTATCATGGGCGGTCAGCAGATCCCTGTGGAGGCGGACACAGTCTTTTCACAGGAAGACTTCAGTCAGGGGGATATGCTGGTCCTGCCGGGCGGCGGCGTGGGGACGGACAACCTGGAAGTCTTCCAGCCGCTGATGGATCTGGTGAAGGCTTACGCGGCCCAGGAAAAGAAAGTGGCCGCGATCTGTGCCGCGCCCAGGATCTTAGCCGGATTAGGTCTGCTGGACGGCCGCAAAGCCACCTGCTATCCGTCGGTCATGGGTGAGCTGGCACAGGCGGATAAGACGGAAGAGTCCGTGGCGGTGGACGGGTGCTTTATCACCAGCCGGGGGCTGGGGACGGCCATCGATTTTTCACTGGAATTGATCGCGCAGCTCCTTGGAAAAGAGAAAGCGAAAGAGATCGCGGCGTCGGTCGTCTGCACGAGCGCGGCGTGGGCGTAGGATCCTTGCATTTTCCCAGAATTTACAAAATAATATACTAGCCAAGGCAGGATTTGTATGGTATACTTCACTAATGATTGTATGATCAAAGAGTGGGCCGATGGGCGTAACAGGAGAGCGGACCCCTTTAGAATTCAAGGAGGAATTATTGAGAAATGAGTTTACAAGTAGAAAAATTGGAACATAATATGGCTAAGCTGACCGTGGAAGTTCCTGCTGAAGAATTAGAAAAAGCAATTGAGAAAGTATACCAGAAGAGCAAAAAGAGCATCTCCGTACCAGGTTTCCGCAAGGGCAAAGCGCCGCGGAAGATGATCGAGCGGATGTACGGCACAGGTGTCTTCCTGGAGGACGCGGTCAACGATCTGCTCCCGGATGCTTATGCGAAAGCGGCAGAGGAGAGCGAGCTGGAGATCACCTCCCGTCCGGCTGTGGACATCACACAGGTAGAGCCGGGACAGCCGCTGATCTTTACAGCGGAAGTGGCTTTAAAACCGGATGTGATCCTGGGTGAGTACAAAGGCATCGAGGTGGAGAAGGCAGACGTGGAAGTGACGGACGCGGAGATCGAGGAAGAACTCCACAAAGAACAGGATAAGAACTCCCGTATGGTCACAGTGGAAGACCGGCCGGCGGAGTTACAGGATACAGTGACCCTGGATTTTGAAGGATTTATAGATGGCGAGGCATTCCAGGGCGGAAAAGGAGAAAACCAGACGCTGACCTTGGGTTCCGGCATGTTCATCCCGGGATTTGAAGAGCAGCTTGTAGGCGTGCGCGCAGGCGAATCCACAGAGATCCATGTGACTTTCCCGGAAGATTACGGCAATGCGGACCTTGAGGGAAAAGAAGCCACATTCAGATGCGAGATCCATAAAGTGGAAAAGAAAGAACTGCCGGAATTGGATGATGATTTCGCCATGGACGTATCAGAATTTGACACCTTAGAAGAATACAGAGCAGACATCCGCAAAAACCTCCTTGAAGAAAAAGAAGCAGCTGCCAGGAGGAGAAAAGGCGATGAGGCCATAAAGAAGGTTGTGGAAAATGCTCAGATGGACATCCCCCAGGCCATGATCGACACACAGCAGGAGCAGCAGAAAGAAGACTTTGCAGGCAGGCTGCGCTCCCAGGGGATGGGACTGGAGCAGTATCTTGCCATCGCCAGGATCACCATGGGTGAGTTGGACAAACAGCTGGAGGAACGTGCGATCGAGAGCATCCAGAGCAGACTGGTGCTGGAGAAGATCGTGGAAGTGGAAGGGATCAAACCTACCCAGGAACAGCTGGACGCAGAACTGAAGAAGACAGCTGATATGTACCAGATGGAGATGGAGAAGATCAAAGAGATGATCGGGGATTTTGAGATGGAGCAGGTGACAAAGGATCTGGCTGTACAGCAGGCCCTGGATCTGATCATTGACGGATCCAAAGAGGTATAGAAAAATATAAAGGAAGATCAAGGAGGATTCAGACCATGAGTTTGGTGCCTTATGTGATAGAGCAGACCAGCCGGGGAGAGCGCAGTTACGACATCTATTCCAGGCTGCTCAAGGACAGGATCATCTTCCTGGGCGAGGAGGTCAATGACACGTCCGCCAGTATCATCGTTGCCCAGTTATTGTTCCTCGAATCAGAAGATCCGAAGAAAGATATCAACTTATATATCAACAGCCCAGGCGGGGTCATAACGGCTGGGATGGCCATCTACGACACGATGAACTATATCAAGTGCGATGTGTCCACGATCTGCATCGGCATGGCGGCCAGCATGGGGGCGTTTTTATTATCCGGCGGCGCGAAGGGCAAACGTTTTGCGCTGCCCAACTCCACGATCATGATCCATCAGCCCTCCGGCGGCGCCCAGGGACAGGCTACAGAGATCCAGATCGTGGCGGATCAGATCGCGAAGACGAAGCAAAAGCTGAACAGGATCTTGGCGGAAAATACAGGGCAGCCCATCGAGGTTGTGGAAGTGGATACGGACCGGGATAACTATATGTCGGCAGAGGAAGCTATGGAATACGGTATCATCGACAAGATATTTGAACATAGATAAAAAGACATATGGGATGAGGCGGGAAAGGCTGGTCCCCTGTAGGAGACAGGGGTTCAGCCTTAAACCACCATTGGCTTGTATACTGAGCGGCAGACAGATCTGCCGCCCAGTATAACAGAAATGCACACAGCCGCATAAGGAAGATTGCCGCTTCGCGGCTGCGGCTATGGCAGTACTCACGGCAGATCTCATCGGCCGTGAGTATATATATAAGAAAGGGGTTTGATCATGGCAGATAAGACGAGAGATCCGAAGGTCAGGTGTTCGTTCTGCAACAAATCAGAGGAACAAGTGCGTAAATTGATCGCTGGGCCGGACGGCGCATATATCTGTGATTCATGCGTAAATATATGTTCGGAGATCATTGAGGAGGAGTTTGCACTCTACGACGAGGAGGAGTACGATGGTACGATCAACCTGCTCAAACCGCAGCAGATCAACGAGATCCTGGACGAATACGTGATCGGCCAGGACGAGGCGAAGAAAGTGCTCTCCGTGGCCGTTTACAACCATTATAAGAGGGTCATGGCACCGAAAAACCTGGATGTGGACCTGCAAAAAAGCAACATCCTGATGCTGGGCCCCACCGGCTCCGGGAAGACATTGCTGGCGCAGACGCTGGCAAAACTTTTGAACGTCCCGTTCGCCATCGCGGACGCCACCACATTGACGGAGGCGGGTTACGTGGGCGAGGACGTAGAAAATATCTTACTGAAGATCATCCAGGCTGCGGACTACGACATCGAGATGGCCCAGTACGGGATCATCTACATCGATGAGATCGACAAGATCACCAGAAAGTCTGAAAATGCTTCTATCACCCGGGATGTATCCGGCGAAGGTGTGCAGCAGGCGCTGCTGAAGATACTCGAAGGCACCGTAGCCAGCGTGCCGCCGCAGGGCGGGAGAAAACATCCCCATCAGGATTTCCTCCAGATCGACACCACCAATATCTTATTCATCTGCGGAGGGGCTTTCGAGGGCCTGGACAAGATCATTGCCCGCAGGAAAGACAACAAAACGATCGGATTTGGCGCAGAGGTGCAGGAGGTGGAAGAGAAGAATGTGGGAGAGCTCCTGCGCGAAGTCATGCCGGAGGATCTGATCAAATTCGGACTGATACCGGAATTTGTCGGCCGTGTCCCGGTGGTCGTTTCTCTGGACGCGCTGGATCAGGAGGCGTTGATCCGGATCTTGCAGGAGCCGCGCAACTCCTTGACAAAACAGTACCGCAAGTTGTTTGAGATGGACGGCGTGGAGCTCAGTTTCCAGAGCGAGGCGCTCGAGAGCATCGCCCAGAAATCCATGGAGAGGAAGACCGGAGCGCGCGGGCTGCGTTCCGTGATCGAGGGTGCGATGATGGACCTGATGTACACAGTGCCTTCCGACGACACGATCCGTCAGTGCGTGATCACCAAGGAGATGGTGGAAGGCTCGGGAGAGCCGGAGATCATCCGCGGAGAGCCGACAGTGCCGGCCCGCAGATCCGCAAAGACCAAGAGAAAAGGACAGCCAGAGCCCGCTTAATGGAGGGATGATATGAGTAATATAGTGGAAGTGATGCCCGCAGTGGCATTGCGGGGAACGGTCATACTCCCGGATATGATCGTGCATTTTGATATCAGCAGGCCCCGTTCTGTGAAAGCAGTGGAGAGGGCCATGCTGAGAGATCAGCGGATATTTTTGATCACACAGAAAGATCCGGACGTGGAAACGCCGGGTATCGGTGAGTTATACAAGATCGGCACCATTGGCTGTGTGAAACAAGTGGTAAAGCTGCCCCAGAATATATTGCGCATTTTGGTAGAAGGAGTAGAGCGTGGGGAACTGCTGGGGGTGACCCAGGATGAGGAGATACTGGAGGCCGAGGTGGCCGGGTTTGAACAGGAAGCAGAGGACTTGGATCCCAATGTGAGCCAGGCCATGGTGCGCACATTAAAGGACACATTCCATAAATACTGCGTGGAATGCGGCAGGATCACCCGGGATCTGGCCGGCCAGATCATGGAGCTTGACGACCTGAAGGCCCTGGAGGATCAGATCTGCATCCATCTGCCTCTGGAATACACAGATAAACAGAAGCTTTTGGAAGTCGCGCACATCGAGGAACGTCATCTGCTCTTGAATGTGATCATGAGCGATGAGATCCAGATCGCGCAGATCCGGCAGCAGTTACAGGTGAAAGTCCGGGAGCGTGTCGACAAGAACCAGAAAGAATACATTTTAAGAGAACAGCTCAAGCTGATCCAGGAAGAACTCGGCGAAGCCGATCCACAGAGCGAAGTGGATGAATTCCGCAAGAAACTAAAGAAGCTGGAAGCCTCCGACAGTGTAAAAGAGAAGATCGCCAAGGAGATCGACCGGTTCAAGACGCTGTCCGGGAGCGCCTCGGAGAGTGCCGTGGCGCGAGGCTATATCGAGACATTATTAGAGCTTCCCTGGGATAAGGTGTCCCAGGATTCAGAAGACCTGAAGAAGACCAGCAAGATCCTGGAGGCGGATCACTACGGCCTGGAGAAAGTCAAAGAGCGGATCATCGAATATCTGGCCGTGCGCACCCTGACGAAAAAAGGCGACAGTCCGATCCTATGTCTTGTGGGACCGCCCGGGACCGGGAAGACCTCCATCGCCCGTTCCGTGGCCAATGCACTGGATAAGAAATATGTGCGCATCTGTCTGGGCGGTGTCCGGGACGAGGCCGAGATCCGTGGACACCGGAGGACCTACGTGGGCGCCATGCCAGGGCGGATCGCCGCGGGTTTAAAACAGGCCGGTGTGAAAAATCCCCTGATGCTCTTAGACGAGATCGACAAGACCAGCAGCGACTACAAAGGCGATACATCCTCCGCGCTCCTGGAAGTCTTAGACGCAGAGCAGAACAGCAGATTTGCCGATCACTATGTGGAGATCCCGATCGATCTCTCCGAGGTGTTATTTATCGCCACAGCCAACGACGCGTCCACGATCCCCCGGCCGCTTTTGGACCGTATGGAACTGATCGAGATCAGCAGCTACACAGAAAATGAGAAAGAACACATCGCCAAAGACCATCTGATCCCCAAACAGAGGGAAATGCACGGTCTGAAAAAAGGGCAGCTTGCGATCCAGTCCTCGGCGGTACGCAGGATCGTCAGCGGCTACACCAAGGAGGCCGGTGTGCGGAACCTGGAGCGGAAGATCGGGGAGATCTGCCGGAAGGTGGCCCGAGAAGTCCTGGAGGGTAGTAGTAAGAAAGTGACTGTCACCGGAAAGACGGTGGAAAAATATCTGGGCCATGAGAAATACAGCATCCGCACCGCCGCGAAGAAAGACGAGATAGGCGTTGCCACCGGTCTGGCATGGACCAGCGTGGGCGGTGATACCCTGCAGATCGAGGTGAATGTGATGCCGGGTAAAGGCCGTCTGCAGTTGACCGGGCAGATGGGCGACGTGATGAAAGAATCTGCCCAGGCGGGGATCAGCTACCTCCGTTCTGTGGCCGACCAATATGACGTAGAAGAAGAGTTTTTCCAGGAGCATGATGTGCACATACATATCCCGGAAGGAGCCGTGCCCAAAGACGGGCCGTCCGCTGGGATAACGATGGCGACAGCCATGCTCTCCGCGATCACCGAAAGACCTGTCAAAGCCCAGGTCGCCATGACAGGCGAGATCACGTTGCGGGGCCGAGTCCTGCCGGTGGGCGGCTTAAAAGAAAAACTCCTGGCAGCTAAGAACGCCAAGATCAAGATGGTCCTTGCGCCTAAGGAAAATCGCCCGGATATCCGTGAGATCTCAGAGGAGATCACTGACGGACTGAATATCCGGTATGTGGCGGCCATGGAAGAAGTCCTGGAACAGGCATTGTGTCCCTAGAGCGTGCTTGAAAAAATCATTCACGCCGCCTTTTCACATAAAGCATTTTTCAAACACGCTCCAAGGAGGATGAGATGATCATAAAAAACGCATCGCTGGACACGGTATGTGGCGTGACCAGCAAGCTCCCGAAAAATACAATGCCGGAGATCGCCTTCGCGGGCAAGTCGAATGTGGGCAAGTCATCACTGATCAACAGCCTGATGAACCGGAAATCGCTGGCCCGGACCAGCGCCCAGCCGGGGAAGACCCAGACCATCAATTACTACAACGTCAACAGCCAGATCTACCTGGTGGATCTGCCCGGTTACGGCTACACGAAGATCGCCAAAGAGGTCAAGGATAAATGGGGCAAACTGGTAGAGCGATATCTCTACAGCTCCGAGGCCCTGCAGGTGGTGTTCCTTCTGGTGGACATCCGTCATGCCCCTTCAGAAAATGACAAGATGATGTACCGGTGGATCGTATCGAACGGATACGATCCGGTCGTTATCGCCACCAAATTGGATAAGTTAAAACGCAGCCAGATACAAAAACACGTAAAACAGGTGCGGGAAGGACTGATGCTGCCAAAAGAGACCAGACTGATCCCGTTTTCTGCCACGACAAAGCAGGGCAGGGAAGAGATCTGGGAGATCATGGAGGCAGTCATCGCAGGAGAGGATGTCAATGGGGATCATTCGAGCCAGTAAACTGGGATTTGACTATTATCGATACGACGAGGACGGACAGGAACAGGAAGTCACCCGCGCCATAGACCACGTGGATCTGGACGTGCGGGAGGGGCAGTTTGTGGCAATCTTAGGCCACAACGGTTCCGGGAAATCCACCCTGGCAAAACACATCAACGCGCTCTTGATGCCCACAGAGGGCACTCTCTGGGTGGACAACATGGACACGGCCGCGGAGGGGGAATTGTGGAGGATCCGCCAGAAGGCGGGCATGGTGTTCCAGAACCCGGATAACCAGATCATCGGCACAGTCGTGGAGGAGGATGTGGGCTTCGGCCCGGAGAATATGGGCGTGCCCACGGAGGACATCTGGAGACGGGTGGACGAGAGCCTTGCGGCCGTGGGGATGGTGGCCTACCGTGACCACTCCCCCAACAAACTCTCCGGCGGCCAGAAACAGCGGGTGGCGATCGCCGGGGTGATGGCCATGCGCCCCCGGTGCATCGTGCTGGATGAACCCACAGCTATGCTGGATCCCAACGGCCGGCATGAAGTTTTAAGAGCGGTGCGGGAATTGAATCAGAAAGAAAATGTGACCGTGATCTTGATCACCCACTACATGGAGGAAGTGGTATTTGCCGATCATGTGTATGTGATGGATCAGGGGCACATCGTCCTGGAGGGGATCCCCAGGGAGATCTTCACTCGGGTAGAAGAACTCAAGGACTACGGCCTGGATGTCCCCCAGGTGACACTTTTAGCCTATGAACTAAAGAAAGCCGGCCTTTCGATCCCGGAAGGCATATTGACCCGAAAAGAATTGGTGGATGCGCTATGTCGATCGAATTAAAAAATGTTTCCTATCTATACAGCCCAGGCACTGCCTACGAGATGCGTGCCCTGGAAAATATAAACCTCACGATTCCGGAGCATCAGTTCATCGGTATGATCGGACATACAGGCAGCGGCAAATCCACGCTGATCCAGCTGTTCAACGGCCTGCTGCGCCCCACCGGGGGAGAAGTCTGTTATAACGGGGAAAACATCTGGGGCGACGGATTTTCCCGGAAAGATCTGCGCAGCCAGGTGGGACTGGTGTTCCAGTATCCGGAATACCAGCTCTTCGAGGTGGATGTGCTCCAGGATGTCTGCTTTGGCCCAAAGAACCAGGGCCTTAGTCCAAAAGAAGCGGAAAAACAGGCCAAAAGGGCTCTGGAGCATGTGGGCGTGCCGGAGGAACTGTTTGACAAGTCCCCTTTTGAGCTCTCCGGCGGTCAGAAAAAACGGGTGGCGATCGCCGGCGTCCTGGCCATGGATCCCAAGATCCTCATACTGGATGAACCCACAGCGGGTTTGGATCCGGCCGGACGGGATGAGATCCTGCGGCAGATCGCGTCCCTGCATGAGACACGGGGGATCACGATCGTGCTGGTCTCCCACAGTATGGAGGACATTGCCCGCTATGTGCAGCGGATCGTGGTGATGAACCAGGGGCAGATCGCTTTTGACGATATCCCCAAACGGGTCTTTTCACATTACAGGGAATTGGAGCAGATGGGGCTGGCCGCGCCGGAGATCACCTATGTGATGCACGACCTTAAAAGCCGGGGCCTGGATGTGGATGTGGAGGCGATCACAGTGGAGGAGGCAAAGAGGAGTATCTTGAGAGCGTTAAAGGCAGTGAGAGAAGAGGTGCGGACATGATCCGGGACATCACACTGGGGCAGTATTATCCGGCCAAGTCGGTGCTCCACCGGCTGGATCCCCGGACAAAATTCGTGGGCACATTGCTGTTTGTGATATCTCTGTTTTTGTTCCACACATTTCCCGGATACGGGGTCGCCACCGTTTTCCTGGTCAGCATGATCGCCCTCTCAAAAGTTCCGGTGTCCTTTATGTTCAAGGGGCTGCGAGCGATCTTTGTCATCCTGCTGATCACAGTGGCGTTTAACATATTCCTTACGCCGGGCCGGGTGCTCTGGCAGCTGGGCTTTTTGAAACTCACTTACGAGGGGCTGATGCAGGCGGGGCGGATGGCCATACGGCTGATCTATCTGGTGGTGGGCTCCTCGATCATGACTTTGACCACCACGCCCAATCAGCTGACAGATGGACTGGAAGATCTGATGCGTCCGTTGAAGCGTATACGCGTGCCGGTCCATGAGATCGCGATGATGATGTCCATCGCGCTGCGTTTTATCCCGATCCTGATGGAAGAGACGGATAAGATCATGAAAGCGCAGATCGCGCGGGGGGCGGACTTTGAGACGGGGAATATCTTTCAGAAGGCAAAAGGTCTGGTGCCGCTTTTGGTGCCGCTGTTCATCTCGGCGTTCCGACGGGCGAATGACCTTGCCATGGCCATGGAGGCGCGGTGTTATCACGGCGGGGAAGGACGGACGCAGATGAAGCCGCTTTGTTACAGGGGGCGGGATTTCGTGGCGTATGGCGTGACACTTGTGTATCTGGCGGTGAGTGTTGTTTTCCGGGTAAAGGGGATCTAGGAGATGAAAAAGAGGATCAGGCTGACAGTGGCCTATGATGGGACGGCTTACTGCGGCTGGCAGATACAGAACAATGGCAGGACGATCCAGGGGGAATTGAACCGCTGTCTGGAGGAGCTGCTGGGGCATCCGGTGGAGACGATGGGGGCCAGCCGCACCGATGCGGGGGTCCATGCACTGGGCAACGTGGCAGTCTTTGATACAGACAGCCGTATACCGGCGGAAAAATTTTCCTATGCGCTGAACCAGCGGCTGCCAGAGGACATCCGGATCCAGGCATCTCAGGAGGTGGATCCGGATTTTCATCCCCGGTATCGTGAGAGTGAGAAGACGTACAGATACCAGATCCTGAACAGGCGGTTTCCGCTTCCGACAGAGCGGCTGTATTCCTATTTCTATCACTATCCTCTGGATGTGGAGAAAATGCAGGAGGCTGCGTCGATCCTCACAGGCAGGCATGATTTTGCCAGCTTCTGCGGGGCGGGGGCGCAGGTAAAGACGACCGTGCGCCTGGTGACCGGCTTTTTGGTGGAGCGGAAAGGGGAGATGGTGTGCTTGCAGGTTTCCGGCCGGGGCTTCCTCTACAATATGGTCCGGATATTTGCCGGAACGCTCATAGAAGTGGGAAACGGCGTATACCCGCCGGAGCATGTGCAGGAGATCTTGGACGCTGGGGATCGGGGAGCAGCGGGGCCGACGGCCCCGGCCTGCGGGCTGACGCTGCTGAGGGTCAGATTCTTGGAGGATTGAGAGAGGGGATGGAAAATGGCTTGAGGATCTGTTTGACTTCAGATGATCGATCTGGGCGGGGCCGCTCATCTTTTCAGATAGACACTGAAGCTGCTCCCCGTCCCTTCCCGTGCGCACACCTTGATATACCCGTTCTCCCTGCGCAGGATCTCCCGCGCCAGATACAGTCCGATCCCGATCCCGTCCTCCTGTTGGACCTGTGCGCTCCGATAAAAACGTCCGAAGATCTGGGCCTTTTCACTTTCCTGGATCCCAATCCCCTGATCGGTCACGGTGATGCAGGCATAGATCTCAAACTCCCGCCCCTCGACGGTGATCTGGCTCCCGGCGGGGGAATATTTGACGGCATTGTCCAGGATATTGCCCAGGGCCTCGGCTGTCCATTTCAGGTCATATACGGCCTGGGCATTTTCCGGAAGGGAGCAGACGATCTGGATCTGTTTTTCTTCTGCTCTGGGGATCATCTCCTCCACGGCCCGTTCCACCAGCAGACGGATGGGCTGCTGTACGGGCGTGACTTCCAAAATATCTGTCTCCAGGCGTGACATCTTTACCAGGGCCTGGATGAGGAATTCCAATTTTTTCGTCTGGCTCAGGATCTGGCGGGCCAGTTTTTTGCTGTCTTCATTTTCGGTCTGGTCTTCTAAAAGTTCTGTGTATAGGAGGATGTTGCTTAGGGATGTCCTTGTCTGATGGGAGATGTCGGAGACCAGCTTTTTCATATTTTCCCGCTCCTGCCGCGTCTGCTTTAGGGAGCGCTCTGACATGGTCAGGTACTGTTTCCAGCGGGATTCCAGTCGTGACAATTGTGTTTCATCAAATCTGCTCTCCTCAAAGGTCCCATTGATGGCGGCTTCCAGCATTTCATCCAATCGCCGCAGGGTTTTTCCGGTACGGGATTCAAACATTTTTCTTCCCCCACACATACCCCAGTCCATACACGGTCTGGATGGGGCAGGTCTTTTCTTTTCCTTGTAATTTGCGGCGGAGGCGATTGACAGCCACGGAGAGGGCGTTCTCGTCCACGTAATCTGCGCCGTCTGTCCAGATGGCCTCGGCCAGTCGGCTCCTGGAGAGGATCTGGCCGGGATGACGGGTGAACAGGCGCAGGAGCTTTTGGTCGGTCTTGCTCAGAGTCACTTCTTCGCCGTCCGCCAGGAAGACCATCTCCTGAAAACGGAAATGATACCGGGCGTCCGTGTAGTCGGAGGAGATGGTCTCGCCCTGCATCCTTTTCAGTGTCCGCTCCACCCGGGCGCGCAGGACCATCAGGCTGAAAGGTTTGGTGATGTAGTCGTCGGCGCCCAGGGAAAAGCCTGTGACCTGGTCAATCTCCAGGTCGTTGGCGGTCAGCATCAGGACGGGGACGGCGGATCCCTGGCGGATCTCGCGCAGCAGGCCATAGCCGCTGCCATCCGGCAGGTTGATATCCAGGATGACCAGGTCGATGGTTTCTTTTTTCCAGATCTGGCGGGCTTGGGACAGTGTATAGGCCGGGTGGAGAGAGCGCCCTTCTTCTCGGAGGGCGAGGATGATGCCCTGGTTCAGGCTTTTATCGTCTTCAACGATCAGTATCTGGGTCATGCCTTCTCAATGATCCCAAATCCCAGCGGATACGGCCCGGTATGCACGGCAATCGTGGCTCCGATCTGATAGAGGGGGATCTCTTCGATGTCATAGCCCTTTTTCTGCAATGTGTCCAGGGCATGGTCACGGAAAGCCGCGCCTTCTTCGATATCATAGCCGTAACCCACCGCGATGCTGTACCGTTCGACTCCCAGGCCGTGTTCTCCGTTCTCCCTGAGATATGCGAGGAGGAGTTCCAGAGCTTTTTTCGTCGTGCGTTTCCGGCCCCGGTCCGCGCCGGACGGGAAGATCTCACCCTGTTTTAAAGTGATCACAGGGCGGATGTCCAGCACGCTCCCGGCCAGCGCGGCCACCTTGCCGATCCGTCCGCCGTGTTTTAGATACTCCATGTTCCCCACCGTGAAAAAGATCCGCCCCGTGTGTTTGATCTCTTCCAACCGGGTGACGGTATCTGTGTAGCTGACGCCCTGGTCGCGCAGCCTGGCCGCCTCCAGGACATATTGGCCCTGCAGGACCGTGTTGATTGTGGCATCGATGACGGTGATCTCTGCCTGGGGATATTTTTCCAGCAAAAGAGCGCGGGCATTGAGGGCAGACTGCATGGAGCCGCTGAATTTTGTGGTGATGCAGATGCAGATCACAGGGATCCCTGCCTGGGCGAAGGGCAGGAAAGCCTCCTGATAATCCTGGATGGAGGGCATGGAAGATTTCGGATATACGCCCTTTCGATCCACCATCTGCTGATAGAAATCCCGGATGCCGATCTCCACATTTTCTTTCAGATAATGCTCATCGTCAAAAGATACATAAAAGGGCACGACCGTGATATTTTTCTCCTGGGCTAGTTCCGTGGGCAGGTCACAGGAACCGTCGCTGATAATATGAAATGCTTCGCTCATATGAAAAGATCCTTCTTTGCTTGGTCAGTAGTATACCT
>Ga0224483_100437_pt1 | contig 13028 bp, 9 predicted proteins | sample hydfratestSal1_FD_181453 | JGI IMG/M metagenome (GOLD analysis project Ga0224483, IMG submission 181453) | Metatranscriptome of mouse feces microbial communities from Columbus University, Ohio, United States - Sal1 (Metagenome Metatranscriptome) ... | reverse complement strand
TCGGTAGTGTATCTTCCCTTTTGTCATTTTGTCATAAACTTATTATCCGGCTTTTATCAATCTAAACGCCTCAAATCCGCATAAAATCAGGATCGTTCAATCACTCACCCCTGGTTTATAGCCGCCTGTGCCGCCGCCAACCTGGCGATCGGAACTCTAAACGGTGAACAGGACACATAATCCAGCCCAATCTTATGGCAGAACTCCACAGAGGACGGATCCCCGCCGTGCTCGCCGCAGATACCCACATGCAGTTCCGGACGAACCGGCTTGCCCAGCTTAATGGCAGTCTCCATCAGCTTTCCTACGCCGATCTGATCCAGTTTAGCAAATGGATCGTTCTCAAAGATCTTGGTATCATAGTAAGCATTCAGGAACTTTCCGGCATCATCACGGGAGAAGCCGTAGCACATCTGGGTAAGGTCATTCGTACCGAAGCAGAAGAACTCAGCCTCCTTAGCGATCTCGTCAGCCGTCAGAGCAGCTCTCGGGATCTCGATCATGGTGCCAACCTCGTACTTCAGTTCCACGCCTGCAGCCTTGATCTCTGCGTCAGCCGTCTCAACAACCACTTTTTTAACAAACTTCAGCTCCTTGATATCGCAGATAAGCGGGATCATAATCTCCGGGCATACCTTCCAGTCAGCGTGAGCCTTCTGAACGTTGATAGCCGCGCGGATCACAGCCTTGGTCTGCATCTTCGCAATCTCAGGATAGGTAACCGCCAGACGGCATCCACGGTGACCCATCATGGGGTTAAACTCGTGGAGAGAAGCGATAATGGTCTTGATCTGCTCAACGGTCTTGCCCTGAGCGTCAGCCAACTTCTTGATGTCCTCCTCCTCGGTGGGAACAAACTCATGGAGCGGCGGATCCAGGAAACGGATACATACCGGGTTGCCCTCAAGAGCCTCATACAGCTTCTCAAAGTCTCCCTGCTGTACCGGAAGGATCTTCTCCAGAGCAGCTTCTCTCTCCTCAACAGTGTCGGAGCAGATCATCTCGCGGAACGCGTCGATCCTGTCGCCCTCAAAGAACATGTGCTCGGTACGGCAAAGGCCGATTCCCTCAGCACCCAGCTCTCTGGCCTTCTTGGCGTCAGCCGGAGTATCTGCGTTGGTTCTTACTTTCAGTCTTCTGTACTTGTCAGCCCAGCCCATGATCCTGCCGAACTCGCCTGCGATGGCAGCGTCTACCGTAGGAATAATACCATCATAAATATTACCCGTGGAGCCGTCCAGAGACAGCCAGTCGCCCTCATGGTACTCCTTGCCTGCCAGGACAAACTTCTTGTTCTCCTCGTCCATAGCAATGTCAGAACAGCCGGATACACAGCAGGTACCCATGCCGCGGGCAACAACGGCCGCATGGCTTGTCATACCGCCGCGGACAGTCAGGATACCCTGGGCCGCCTTCATACCCTCGATATCTTCCGGAGAAGTCTCAAGACGAACCAGAACTACCTTCTCACCTCTTGCAGCCCACTCTTTTGCGTCTTCCGCAGTAAATACCACCTTGCCGCAGGCAGCGCCCGGTGATGCGGCCAGAGCTCTTGCGGCCGGCTGTGCCTTCTTAAGAGCTTCCTGGTCAAACTGAGGATGAAGAAGGGTATCCAGGTTTCTCGGGTCGATCATGGCAACTGCCTTCTTCTCGTCGATCATGCCCTCGTCAACCAGATCGCAGGCGATCTTTAAAGCCGCCTTTGCGGTTCTCTTGCCGTTACGGGTCTGCAGCATGTAGAGCTTCTTATCCTCGATGGTGAACTCCATATCCTGCATATCTCTGTAATGATCCTCCAGCGTATTGCAGATGCCTACGAACTGCTCGTAAACTTCCGGCATAACCTCCTTCAGCTGGTCAATCTTCTGGGGTGTGCGGACGCCGGCCACAACATCCTCGCCCTGGGCGTTCATCAAAAATTCGCCCATCAGGTGCTTCTCGCCTGTAGCCGGGTCGCGGGTAAATGCAACGCCGGTACCGGAAGTCTCTCCCATGTTGCCGAATGCCATCATCTGTACGTTAACGGCAGTACCCCAGGAATAGGGGATATCGTTGTCACGGCGGTATACATTAGCTCTCGGGTTGTCCCAGGAGCGGAACACGGCCTTGATCGCCTCCATCAGCTGCTCCTTGGGATCGGACGGGAAGTCCTTACCGATCTTCTCCTTGTACTCTGCCTTAAACTGCTCAGCCAGCTCTTTTAAGTCGTCGGCAGTCAAATCAACGTCCTGAGTAACGCCCTTCTTGGCTTTCATCTTGTCAATCAGCTCTTCGAAATATTTCTTGCCTACTTCCATAACTACGTCGGAGAACATCTGGATAAATCTTCTGTAGCAGTCCCATGCCCAGCGGGGATTGCCGGATTTGGCAGCCAGAACTTCCACTACCTCCTCATTAAGACCCAGGTTCAGGATGGTGTCCATCATGCCGGGCATGGAAGCCCGCGCGCCGGAACGAACAGATACCAGAAGGGGATTCTCCTTGTCGCCGAACTTCTTGCCGGTGATCTCCTCCATCTTGCCGATGTGAACCATGATCTGATCCATGATCTCGTCGTTGATCTTCCTGCCGTCCTCATAGTACTGGGTACAAGCCTCTGTGGTAATGGTAAAGCCCTGGGGAACCGGAAGTCCCAGGTTTGTCATCTCTGCCAGGTTGGCGCCCTTGCCGCCCAACAGGTTTCTCATGCCGGCATTACCTTCGCTAAACAAATAGACCCACTTGTTTGCCATGTGTATTTTCCTCCTCAAGTTGTGTAGCGCTTGTCTACATTTTCTCCCCGCCGGCCCTTCGTCCTTTCCCGCGAAAGCCCTGTTCATCCGGCCATCTGCCCGGCCTTTTCACACAAAAGATACCCCTTCATGCAATGCTTTCACGCCAAAGAAGCCCCGCTGGCGGTCTGATAATAGTATAACACAATTCAGAATCTAGTAAAGGAGTTTTTTGGAAAAATTATGATGATTTTTGTGCGAAATCCATAGGTTCTCTTGTGTAAACGGTTACAGTTTTTGTTGATAATCACATATGCGTATGGAATTCGTATATACGTTTCACGCTTTCTGCCTATTCTCCCACAGCCATTCCACGATCTTTTTCTGGGCCTCTTTCCCGTAAACAAACACCTGGTACTCATTTCCGCTCATGCTCATCTTTGTCTCCGCCTGGATCCCAAACTCCTCGCCCTTCTCGTTCAAAAACTTCCTGGGCCTCCCGTTAAATACCTTTATGTCAAAACACCCCGCCCGCGTCAGCCATTCTTCCACGGATTTTATGGTCAGCCGTTTCATGATAAACTCATCCCGAAGATCATTGATTTGCCCCACAAAGTCGCTAAGCGACGTCTGTTCCGAATAATGGATCTGATCCCGCAGCTCCTGGGTCATAAAAAATTCTGTTTTCTGAGGCTTTCCCATGGGTTTGGTGGGCCCAATGAGAATTCCGTCAAAGTTGTCGTCCGCAAAAAACTCTGCTTCCGATCCAAAGGACCGTTCCTCCGGACCGTCTCCACCTTCCAGTTCCCCCACAAACTCCCTGACACAGCCTAAAAATCTCTCCCCGTACTTCTCAAACTTAAACTCCCCCACCCCTGACACAGAAAGCATCTGGGTCTTTGTTCTTGGCTTTATGACGCACATGGAAACCAGGGTCTTATCCGAAAATACGATATAGGGAGGCACGCCCTCGCCTCTGGCAATGTCTGTCCGAAGAGCCCGCAGTTTTCCAAACAGCCGCTCCTCCTTCTCGGAGAGGGAAACCCCTGCCAGACCTCCCCGCTTCATCTTTCTTTCGCCGCTGTCCTTAGGCTGACGCTCCTGTTCCTTTGCCATCTTCATCATCACCCTCTGGCTTCCCCCGGCGATCTCATCGGACTTTCCCGTAAGCTTCACCACAGCGTACTCATCATTGGTCACAGAAAGGTACTCCTTAAGCATCAGATGGTTCACCACCTGCCGCAGCCTAAACACAGAGATCTCTGACAGAGTCCCGTAAAATGGATTCTCATTCATCCGGTACTGACGGATCTTGGCTGTATTGGCCCCGTGGACCGTGTCAACGATCACATTTACCCCGTACCTCTGGCGGCTTTGGGACACACACCCTATAAGTCCACGGGCAATGTCCGTCACGTCCACCTCCTCAAACTGGGTCAGACAGTTCAGACAGTTCCCGCAGTAATTGGAGCCGTACTCCCCAAAATACCGAAGGATATAGTCCCGCAGGCACTCGTTGGTAAAGCAGTAGAACGTCATTTTCCGCAGCCGCTCCCGGTCCCGCTCCTGAACGATCTGACGGGTTAAAGGGTCCAGTTCCTGGTTGTCCTGGTTATTATCTATAAATCTCTGGTTGGTAACCACGTCCTGTCCGCTGTAAAACAAGATGCACTCCCCCGGCTCCTGATCCCTGGAACACCGCCCGATCTCCTGATAAAAGGCCTCGATGCTCTTGGGCATATTGTAGTGGATCACAAACCGCACATTGCTCTTGTCAATCCCCATTCCAAAGGCGTTGGTGGCCACCATTACCTGGCGCCGGTCGTAGATAAAATCGTCCTGGTTCTGGCGCCGCTCCCCGTCAGTAAGGCCTGCGTGGTATCTGGTGACAGAGATCCCCTCCGCCCGCAGCCTGTCGCTGACTTCCTCCACCAATTTTCTCGTAAGACAGTAGACAATGCCGCACTGGCCCTGATGGGCGTCAACAAATTTTTTCAAAGCCCCATACTTGTCCTTGGGAGCCTGAACCTCCAGGTAAAGATTGGGCCGGTCATACCCTGTGGTCACCACCACCGGTTCCCGCAGCATCAGGATGTCAATGATATCTTCCCGCACTTCCCTGGTCGCCGTGGCTGTAAATGCGCTGACAACAGGCCGCCGGGGCAGCTTTTTTATAAACTCCACAATCTTTAAGTAGCTGGGCCTGAAATCCTGGCCCCACTGAGACACGCAGTGGGCCTCGTCCACTGCCACCATGGCGATCTTGGCGTTCAACGCGAAATCCAGAAAGGCCTCTGTCTCCAGCCGTTCCGGTGCCACGTAGATAATGGGATATCTCCCCTGCTTGGCAAAATCCAACGCTTTAAAATACTGGGCTGTCGTCAACGAACTGTTGAGATAGGCGGCGTGGATCCCCGCCTGATTCAGAGTTGCAACCTGGTCCTTCATCAGAGAGATCAGCGGCGAGATCACCAGGGTGATCCCCTCCATGATCAATGCCGGTATTTGGAAACAGAGAGACTTTCCGGAACCTGTGGGCATGATCCCGAAAACATCTCTCCCTTGTAAGATCCCGTCCATCAGGGGCTCCTGCCCCTGCCGGAACGTGTCATAGCCAAAATACTTTTTTAAGATTTCCTGTTTTGCGTCCATGTTAATCCCTGTTCCCCTCCGACTGCTCCCCCATAACCTTTAACCGATCCCGAAGGAGCACCAGGCTGACGCCGGCCGGGTTTAAGATGTACCCCTTGGCATCCTTGATAAGGGACGGCAAAAGCCCCTTAAATGGGGCGGTCACCACCCGGAATTTCGACGTGTTGTTCCTGTTAAACTTCTGAAACTCCCACATATCGGAAAACAGCGGCTGGTAGATCTCTCCCTCCCCGTTCTTCACGTAGGGAATCTGAATATCCTGTCCATGCTTTTTCGGGTCAAATTCCCCTTCCACCTTGCTGACGTCAATAGCCATAATGTACTGGGAGCGGACTAAATTGGCCATCATCTCCTGCTCCATCTCCTGGAGACGTCTTCTCCTGTCCGGATCCTGGGGGTCCTGGCCCGGCCGCCGCAGCTCCTGGAGAAAATAGATCATGGTCAGCTGCAGGGTGTCATTCTTCCCCGGAAATCCGTCCTTCGCCCCCTCGGGATGCTTTAAGGACACGATCTGATCCAGGGGAAGATAGGAGAATCCCGCGCCATTGTGAAACACCACCCGGTTAACCCCCATGAGATGAAAGCTGGTGTAAACCATCAGCATCTGATCCTTGCCTACTTTTACCGTGGTCAGCGGGATATTCTTCTCCCCGTACTCCCTGGCCCAGTTTTTCGCGTCGTCCTCATCCGCGAACAGGTACACCTGGTCGTCAAACGTCTCCTCATCACACTCCACAAAGGGCATCCTGGTAGTCTGGGCAAAAGAGACAAACATCTCCTCCAGCCCCTGCAGTCTTTTTATCATAAATCTGTTATCTACTGACATGATCCAAACCTTTCCTCTTTATTTATGGTAGCCTGACACCCACATGCCGTCGCCGTCCACATAATACCCGTCAGGCGTCCAGCAGCTTGCCCACATGGCCCCGTCCTTGCCGCAATAATAGCTGTGATCTTTCCAGTTCACCCATCCTGTGACCATGTATCCCTGGCTGTCAAAATAGTACCATTTATTATCAATGTACTGCCAGTTTTCCGTGGTATAGCTGCCGTCCCGGTTACGGTACCACCATTTGCTGCCTTCCTTGACCCACTCTCCCGCGTTGTCCCCGTCCTGGGAACCTGCGTTCCTTCCTGTGTAGTCCCGAAACTTCTTGGCAGTCTCCTCGTCCACCTCCCACTCGTCGGACTCTGTCCACTCTCCTCTGTGGGTATTGCTGTACACGGCCCGCACCTGGAACGTGTAAGTCCCCTTTTGGGTAATAAACTCTCCCAGGTCATAGTACAACATGGTGGCGTAGAGAGGAGATTTTGTCAGGAGATTCTTTCCCCGGTACACCTTCACCTCATAGCGGTGGGCGTCCTCCGCCTCGGTCCACTGGGCGTACCCCGTATCTCCGTCCCACCCCACGTCGTTGATACTCAACTCATAGTCTCTTATATAGGGAAAGCCGCTCCCCAGATCCCCGGGAGCCGCTGCCGCCGGAAACGCCGTTCCCACTCCAAGGATCAGTGCAGCAACAGCTACTGCCTGCTTCCAACCTCTTCTCAATCCTCTCATCCTCCTTTTTCCATCTTCTCTTCCAACATCTGTATCTTACCACACGCCAGGACAAAAAGGGTAAATATTTCTGGTTCTTTTTGTGAAATTATTCTTAAAAATATTTGACGATCTGTCAGCCTGTCTATTCACCCGCCCCATACAGATCATAGGGCGTCTCCTGGTACACATAGAAGTTCAGCCAGTTGCTGTAAAGGGTGGTGGCCATATTTCTCCAGCACAGGACCGGCATGGAAAACGGATCATTTCCCTCAAAATAATTGCACGGAATCTCCGGGTTAAGCCCTTTGGCAACATCCCTGTGGTACTCATTGCTCAAAGTCATGCGGTCATACTCCGGATGTCCCTGAATAAAGATCTGGCTGCCATCCCGCCTCATGATGAGAAACAGCCCCGCCTCCCGGGACTCAGCCAGAATCTGCAGATCCTTGTGCTTTGCCACGTCCTTTTTCCTGACCTCTGTATGCCGGGAATGAGGCGCCATGATAAAATCATCCATCCCACGCACCAGAGGCACCTTCCCGTCCAGAATCCGGTGGCTGTAGATTCCGGAAAGCTTCTTGTCCCTTTGGTACTTGGGAATCCCATAGTGATAGTACAGCCCCGCCTGAGCCCCCCAGCAGATGTGGAGGGTGGAAGTAACATGGGATTTGGTCCACTCCATGATCATGGTCAGCTCCTGCCAGTAATTGACCTGCTCAAACTCCATCATCTCCACCGGAGCACCTGTGATGATCATCCCGTCATACTTCTTGTGTCGGATCTCCGAAAACGGCACATAAAACTTGTTAAGATGGCTGGCCGACGTATTCTTGGACTTGTGGGTACTGAGCATCAAAAAGGAACAGTCGATCTGCAGGGGCGTATTGGACAATGCCCGCAAAAGCTGGGTCTCCGTCTCCTCCTTTACAGGCATCAGATTCAGGATCAGGATCTCCAGAGGACGGATATCCTGGCTCATAGCCCGCTCCTCATCCATGACAAAGATATTTTCCGACTCCAGCACGGCCTTGGCAGGCAGACCCTTTTGAATTTTAATGGGCATGGTACTCTCCTTCCAAAAGCTTTAAGAAATCTTCCTCCGACAAAATCGGTATCCCCAATTCCCTGGCCTTCTTGTTTTTCGAGGACGCGGATGTAACATCATTATTGATCAGATAGGTGGTCTTGCCGGTGACGGAGCCTGTCGCCTTTCCCCCTTTGGATTCAATAAGGGCCTGCAGTTCTTTCCGGTTTTTAAAATGGTTTACCGACCCGGTGACCACAAAGGTCATCCCCGCAAATTCCCCGGTCTCTTCTTCTTCCTCCACAGGCTCTAAGGTCAGCTGCTCCAAAAGCCGGTCCACCATCTTCTGGTTTTCGGGATCCGCAAAATATTCGCGCCAGGCGTCCGCCAATACCTGGCCAATACCGTCCACCTCTGTCAGGGTTTCGCTGTCCGCCTCCCGCATGGCGTCAAAATCGTACTTAAAGTGGCGGCACAGCATCCGGGCGTTGGCCAGCCCGATCCCTGCCACTCCCAGCCCGTACACCACCCGTATCAGGTTGGTATGCCTTCTGTCCTCAATGGCCTGGATCAGCTTTTCATAAGACCTCTGGCCAAACCCCTCCATGGAAATGATCGCCTCTTTGTGTTCATCCAAATGGAAAATATCCGCAAATTCTTTGATAAATCCCGCGGCAATAAATTTTTCAAGGGTAGCCTCCGAAAGACCGTCAATATTCAGAGCATCCCTGCTGACAAACAGGGTAAAGCTTTTGATCTTTTTCGCCTGACACTGAGGGTTTACGCAGAACAAGACCTTCACGTCATTGACCTGGCGAATCTGGGTATCCCCTCCGCACACCGGGCAGATCTTCGGAATATCCTTCACTCCGCTTCTGGTGAGATTGTCCGCGATCTGGGGAATGATCATGTTAGCCTTGTACACAGTGATGGCATCCCCCGCTCCCAGCTCCAGAGCTTCCATAATGCTGATATTGTGGACGCTGGCCCGGCTTACCGTAGTACCTTCCAACTCCACCGGCTCAAACACCGCCACCGGGTTGATAAGCCCGGTTCTGGACGGACTCCATTCAATATAAGACAGCGTGGTCTCCCGGATCTCGTCCTCCCACTTAAACGCAATGGAATTCCTGGGAAATTTGGCTGTTCTCCCCAGAGACTCCCCGTAGGCAATATCCTCAAAGGTAAGCACCAGGCCGTCAGAGGGAATATCATACTCCTTCACAGCCTCCGCGAAATACGCCACCGTCTCCGCCACATTCTCCCTGGTCACATGCCGGTGCTCCACTACCCCAAACCCCAAAGACTCCAGCCACTGAAACTGCCTGGTCCTGGAGTTTTCAAAATCCACGCCGTCTGCCTGCACCAGGGCAAAAGCCATAAAATTCACATGGCGCTTCGCCGTGATCTCATTGTTCAGCTGCCGCACAGAGCCGGCGCACAGATTTCTCGGATTCTTATACTTTTCCTGCGCTTCATCAATCTCCCGGTTCATGTTCTCAAAATCAGAATACCGGATCACAGCCTCCCCCCGCAGCGTAAGCGTCCCCTGAAAACCGATCTTTAAGGGAACATTTTCAAACACCCTGGCATTGTTGGTGATCACCTCCCCGATCTCGCCGTTTCCTCTGGTGACGGCCTTTGTAAGGCTTCCCCCCTCATAAGTCAGCACAATGGTAAGGCCGTCCAGCTTCCAGGACAAAAGCCCCGCCTGATCCCCCAGCCACTCCTCAAGGGCTGCCACCTCCTTGGTCTTGTCCAGAGATAGCATGGCCGTGGGATGCGCCTCCTTGGGAAGATCGCTTAAGACTTCATACCCCACCTTCTGGGTGGGACTCCCCGACAGCACAACCCCGGTCTCCTTCTCCAGGGCCAGCAGCTCGTCATAGAGCCTGTCATATTCCAGATTGCTCATGATCTCGCCGCTCTCCTGATAATACACTCTTGCTGCCTTTGACAGTGTGGCGGTCAGCTCTCTCATCCGCTCCAGCCTGTTTTCCCTTTTTGCCTCATCGGTTTTTTCTAATTTCCGATCCATATCAGTCCCCGTTTCTTTTAACTATTGAAATTCCTGCCATTCTCCAGCATCTCTGTCAGCGTCTCATACTCCCGCCTTGTCACCTTCCGAAAGGTTCCTGTCTTTAAATTGCCCAAATGCACATTCATAATACGGATGCGAACAAGACTCCTGACGCTGTAACCACATGTGTCACACATCAGCCGGATCTGCCGGTTCAGTCCCTGGGTCAAAATGATGTGAAACTCCTGCTTCCCTGTCACCGTGATCCTGCACGGTTTTGTAGTCACATTCAGTTCTTTAAGCCAGATGCCTGTCTCCATCGTTTTCACAAACTCTTCGGTCACCGGCTTGTTAACCTGGACCACATACTCTTTTTCATGACCATTGGCTCCCCGCATGATCCGGTTCACCAGATCGCCCTGGTTGGTCAGAAAGATAAGCCCCTCCGAATCCTTGTCCAGCCGCCCTACCGGATACACCCGCTCCGGATACCCGACCATCTCCACGATGTTCAGAGCCCGGTCCTTGTCAGATGTGGTACACACCACGCCTTTGGGCTTATTCACCGCCAAAAGCACCGGCTTTGGTCCAAAAGTCCCTGCCACCGGCTTCCCATTTAAGACCACTGCCTGACCTTCCCGTATCTTCATGCCCATAACTGCCGGCGCGCCGTCCACCATCACTTTTCCCGACTCAATGAGGCGGTCTGCCTCCCTGCGGGAACAAAGGCCCATCTCACTTAAATATTTATTTAGACGGATCTCTTCCATGTCCTCTGCTCTCCTGTTGATCCTTTTTTTGAATCCACTGATCTGATCTAATGCCGCCCTGTTTGGATCTAACAGATAAACATGGCGTCCCCAAAGCTAAAAAAGCGGTATCGCTCTTTTATGGCCTCCTCATAAGCCCCCAGCACCTGCTCCCTTCCCGCCAGCGCGCAGACCAACATCACCAGAGTAGACTCCGGCAAATGAAAATTAGTCACCAGACAATCAAGGATCTTAAACCGATACCCCGGATAAATGAAGATATCCGTCCACCCGCTGCCTGCTTTCAGGATCCCATCCTCCCCCGTGGCCGACTCCAGAGTCCGGCAGCTGGTGGTCCCAACACAGATCACCCGGCCTCCCTCCCTCTTGGCCCTGTTAACCTTCTTGGCCTCTTCCTCTTCCACCATATAAAACTCCGAGTGCATATGATGATCCAGGATATTCTCAACTTTTACCGGACGAAATGTTCCCAGCCCCACATGGAGGGTCACATGGGCGATCTCCACCCCCATGTCCCTGATCTCCTCCAACAACTCCTCTGTAAAATGAAGTCCCGCCGTAGGAGCCGCCGCGGAGCCGTCATGTTTTGCGTAGACCGTCTGATAGCGGTTTTTATCCTTCAGCTCATGGGTGATGTATGGCGGCAGCGGCATCTGTCCCAGCCGGTCCAGGATCTCCTCAAAGATCCCTTCATAGAAAAACCGTATCAGCCGGTTCCCCTCCTCCGCCACATCCGTGACAGTCCCCTTTAAGAGTCCGTCTCCAAAAGAGAGCCTTGTACCTGGCCTGGCCTTTTTCCCCGGTTTCACCAGAGTCTCCCACACGTCCCCTTCCCTGCGCTTTAAAAGAAGGACCTCAATCTTCGCCCCCGTCTCCTCCCTCACGCCGTACAGACGGGCAGGGATCACCTTGGTGTCATTGATCACCAGACAATCGCCTTTTTGCAGATAGGATTTTAAATCCCTGAAACTTCTGTGCTCTGTTTCCCCTGTATTTTTATGCAGCACCAGCAGCCTGGAGGACGACCGCTCCTCCAAAGGATCCTGGGCGATCAACTCCTGGGGCAGTTCAAAATTAAAATCTGATACATTCATCTTGTTCTCTGTTCCTCTTTCCACACGATTTCTCTATTTTCAATAAATGACTCCGCAGAGCCTGGAACCACTGTCTTTGTCTATGTCCTTGTCTATGTCCTTGTCTATGTCTCTGCCGCGGACCGCTCCATTCCCTGAAAGTCTGCGGCGGTCCGGAAATTTCAGGTTTTACTGCCCTTTGATGATCACTTCCGACTCCTGGGAGCCTCCGTAAATCTTCTGCAAGGCTTCATCCGAGCCAATAGCCTCCTGCTGTTTTGCCTGAACCTGGGCCATAACCGCCTTCACCTCCGGCTTTTCCCCTACCTTGCGGATGTACTCTTTGGCGTCTTCGTCTGTCTCGGAAACCATATAGTACTGTCCGCTTTCATCCTTTTTCACATAGGCCCAGCTGATGGCAGGAACCAAAGTTTCTGTCGCCCGGTAGCGTATCTCATAGTAAGGAAAGATCACATAGGAGTCCTCCCCCGGCCCCTGAACCGAATAGCAGGATATATTCTCATAACTTTTCACGCTGGCCTTCACCAGCTCCATCTTTGCCCTCTCCTGTTCTTTTCTCTCTTCCGTCCAGTCCCTGATCCCGAAGACCTGCGCCAGAAGATCCGGGTCGCATTCCGTCTTTGCCTCACAATAAAGCCGCACCAGCCCTGTCAGCTCCAGCAGAGCATCCTGCTGCAGAGGCTGCGCGGACGCATCCAGAGTCTCTGCTGACTCCTCCGGCGGCCCCTCTGCCTCCTGGTCCTGGTTCTGGTCCTGGTTCTGCTCCTGCCCCTGCCCCTGACCTCCGGCAGGTTCTGCCTCGCCCTGGCCGTCTCCATGGGCCTCCCCATCCACAGTCCCCGATTCTCCGTAAATTCCGTCTTCCAGACCGGCGTTAGCCCCGTCCGTATCCCCCGGTGCTCCCGCCTCCGGCGACTCAGCCCAGGAAAGAGGATCACTCTCTTCCTTCTTACCGCCACGGTCCGCAGCTATGATCACCGCGATCAGCAGGATAACGATCAGCGGTATCGCCCCAAACTTTAATATCCTCATTATCTCTCTACTCTGCCTTCTCTCTCTGGCCGCCCTCTTTTGTCCTGCCACAGCGCCTTCACCTCCCGGGGAAACAAGTCTTGTTCTATTCTAGCAAAAAGGGGGGTAAAAAGCAACCGCTTCCGCCTGGCAGGCGGCGGTAAAACTATCGGTCTTGTGAAGCCAAGCTCGAAAAAGTTGTA
>Ga0224483_100436_pt1 | contig 13031 bp, 26 predicted proteins | sample hydfratestSal1_FD_181453 | JGI IMG/M metagenome (GOLD analysis project Ga0224483, IMG submission 181453) | Metatranscriptome of mouse feces microbial communities from Columbus University, Ohio, United States - Sal1 (Metagenome Metatranscriptome) ... | reverse complement strand
CTGAAAAGGAAGTTATAACTATCCTCAGAGCTGTGCACAAATATAAGGATTCAAGAGAACAGTTTGAACAGAGAACTCACAAAAGACTTATAGATATCCTGAATCCGGCTCCTAAGACGGTAGACGCTCTTATGAAATTAGATATGCCTGCAGGCGTAGATATCGAAATCAAATTATAAGATTATTGATATATGAAGAACGCCAAAAGGCTTAATGCGGGGTTAAATACAAATTAAAACTTACCGCAATAATATAGATTTTCAAAAGGGTGCGTCAGTTTGCAGAAAAATGTCCGCCGGGTGCAATGGCAATAAATCGCCGGGCAAAAGGCAGAAAACTGTAAATGATGGCGTACTTACGCAAGGATTTCGGTCGTAAAACGGCGGGAATCCCGCTGCATGGAAATCTCCCACAGCAGGTTTCGATATTTGTATAACGCAGATATCAAAGGCTTACTGCTTAGTATGATCGCCTGCGGCGATCCGCTGTAAGAAAGACAGGAGGATTTACAGAATGAACACAATTTTAGGGAAAAAAGTCGGAATGACACAGATTTTTTCCGAAACAGGAATGGCAGTTCCTGTAACAGTTATCGAAGCCGGTCCGGTAGTAGTTACTCAGGTTAAGACTGCTGATACGGACGGCTATGAAGCGATTCAGATCGGTTATGAAGACCAGAAAGCTCACAGAGTTAAGCAGCCTATGAAGGGTCACTTTGAAAAGGCTGGCGCTTCTCCTAAGAAGCATATTACAGAAGTAAGGGTAGAAAACGCTTCTGAATACGAACTTAATCAGGAATTTACAGTTGAAATTTTTGAAGCAGGCAAGAAGCTCGATATTACGGGTATTTCTAAAGGTAAAGGTACTCAGGGTAATATTAAAAGACACGGACATCACAGAGGTCCTATGAGCCACGGTTCAAAGCATAAAAGACTGCCAGGCGGTCTTGCCGCAGGTACGTATCCTTCGAGAGTATTCAAGGGCAACGACGGTCCGGGAAGAATGGGTCGCGAAACTGTAACAGTGCAGAATCTCGAACTCGTAAAAGTAATTCCGGAAAGAAACGTACTTTTAGTTAAGGGTTCCGTTCCAGGAAATAAGGGCGGACTTCTTAAAATCCGTTATGCCGTAAAAGGTCAGGAATAATAAGATTTTCGGAAGGAGGATATATTAAATGGCTAAAGTAACCATGCTTAATATGGCTGGCGAATCAGTTGGAGATATCGAACTGAACGACGAAGTTTTCGGCATCGAAGTCAACGAATTCGCTGTGCATGAAGTAATAAAGAATTATCTTGCAAACCAGAGACAGGGCACTCAGTCTGCAAAGACAAGAGGCGAAGTCAGGGGAGGCGGAAGAAAGCCTTTCAGACAGAAGGGAACAGGCCGCGGAAGACAGGGAAGCAGAACATCTCCTAATCACGTAGGCGGAGGCGTAGTATTCGCTCCGAAGCCAAGAGATTACAGTTATTCTGTTCCTAAGAAAGTAAAAAGACTTGCTATAAAGTCCGTTCTCACTTCTAAGGTTCAGGAAAACGAGATTATCGTTTTGGATTCTCTCTCTTTTGAGGCTCCAAAGACAAAAGAAATGATTAAAGTTCTGGAAAATATAAAGGCTGCAAAGAAAGCGATCATCGTTTTAGATGAAAAAGATGATAACGTTATCAGATCTGCATCCAACATTCCAGGCGTAGAAACTACTCTTGTAAGCACTATGAACACATACGAAGTTCTTAACGCTACAAGTTTCATAGTTACTAAAGACGCGATTAAGAAAATTGAGGAGGTGTATTCATAATGAAAACCCCTTATGACGTAATAATAAAGCCGGTAATTACTGAAAAAAGTATGGATGATGCGGCTCAGAGAAAATACACATTCAAAGTTGCAAAGGATGCAAACAAGACTGAAGTAAAACTTGCTCTTGAAGAAATCTTCGGTATAGAAATCGAAAAGGTCAACATTATGAATGTAAAAGGCAAGTTAAAGAGAATGGGAAGAAGTGTCGGCAGAACCCCTGATTCCAAGAAAGCGATCGTTACGCTGAAGGAAAACAGCAAGGAAATCGAATTCTTCCAGGGATTATAGGAGGTAACGACTGATGGCTATTAAAAAGTATAAACCAAATACGCCGGGACAGAGAGGCATGACGGTTTCTGCGTTTGAAGAAATCACAAAGTCAACTCCGGAAAAGTCGCTGACAGTTACTCTGAAAAAGCACTCAGGCAGGAATTCAAGAGGTAAGATTACTGTAAGACACAGAGGCGGCGGTTACAGACCTAAGTACAGAATTATAGATTTCAAGAGAAATAAAGACGGTATTCCGGGTAAGGTAGCGGCGATAGAATACGATCCGAACAGAAGCGCAAATATAGCTCTTATATTTTACGCAGACGGCGAAAAGAAGTATATCATTGCTCCTAATAAATTAAAGGTTGGCGATACGATAGTATCAGGCGCAGATGCAGATATTAAAGTAGGAAATGCGCTTCCTCTCGCAAATATCCCGGTTGGTACTATTATTCATAACATCGAGCTTAATCCAGGCGGAGGCGGTCAGCTTGTAAGATCAGCAGGAAACGGCGCTCAGCTCATGGCGAAGGAAGGCAAATTTGCACAGGTAAGACTGCCGTCCGGCGAAGTAAGAAAGATCCGTATAGAGTGCAGAGCTACTATCGGAGAAGTGGGCAATCTGGATCATGAAAACATCAAGATCGGTAAGGCTGGTAAAAAGAGACACATGGGCATAAGACCTACAGTAAGAGGTTCTGTAATGAACCCTAACGATCACCCTCACGGTGGTGGTGAAGGACGCGCGCCTATCGGACGTAAGGGTCCTGTTACTCCTTGGGGTAAGCCTGCTCTCGGTCTGAAGACAAGAAAGAAGAAGAAGGCTTCGGATAAGCTCATCGTCAAGAGACGCAATGAAAAATAGCTGAAGGGAGGAATTAAGTAAAATGGGAAGATCAGTAAAAAAAGGACCTTTTGTCAATAAGAAGCTGCTGGCAAGGATCGAAGAACTTAACGCAGCTAACGAAAAGAAAGTATTAAAAACATGGTCAAGACCGTCAACTATATTCCCGCAGATGGTAGGACACACGATTGCCGTTCATGACGGCAGAAAGCATGTGCCTGTATATATTACGGAAGATATGGTAGGACACCGCCTCGGAGAATTCGCACCGACAAGAACGTACAGAGGTCACGCGGATAAAGAAAAATCTTCTAAGAGAGGCTAATAAATATAACGAAGGGAGGGCTTACAGATGGAAGCTAAAGCCGTTGCAAAGTACGTGAAAATGTCTCCAAGTAAGTTAAAGCCGGTATGCGATCTCGTAAGAGGCAAAGACTTACAGGAAGCGTTAACGATATTAAAATTTACACCGGGCAAAGGATCTCAGATCGTAGAAAAGGTTGTTCAGTCTGCCGCAGCTAACGCAGAGAATAATCATGAGATGAACCCGGATGCTCTGTATGTTGCGGAGATCGTAGCAAACAAAGGACCGACAATGAAAAGATTTATGCCTGGTTCACAGGGAAGAGCATCTATCATTCTTAAAAGAACAAGCCATGTAGGTGTTACGTTAAAAGAGAAGTAAATCTAAACAGGAGGTTTTTTAATGGGTCAGAAAGTAAGCCCGCACGGTTTAAGAGTGGGCGTAATTCAGGACTGGGATTCCAAATGGTATGCCGATAAAAAAGATTTTGCCGATTATCTTATAGAAGATAAAAAAGTCAGAGATTTTGTAAAGAAAAAGTACTATGTGGCTGGTATATCCAAGATTTTGATAGACAGAACAGCCAATAATCAGATAAAACTCACGATTCTTGCAGGAAGACCTGGTATGCTCATAGGTAAATCGGGCGCAGGTATCGAGGAGCTTAAAAACGAGCTGGAAAAGCTCACAAAGAAAAAGGTTAATATTAATATAGTAGAAGTAAGACGCGACGAGCTCGACGCTCAGCTTACAGCTGAGAGCATTGCTCAGGCTCTCGAAAGAAGAGTATCTTTCAGAAGAGCAATGAAGCAGGCTATCGGAAGAACTATGAAAGCCGGCGGCAAGGGCATTAAGGTTGTACTGTCAGGCCGTTTGGGCGGAGCTGAAATCGCAAGAAGCGAAAAATACAGCGAAGGAAACGTACCGCTGCATACGCTCAGAGCTAACATCGATTACGCTGTTGCTGAAGCCGATACAACTTATGGAAAGATCGGCGTTAAAGTATGGATTAATAAGGGTGAGGTTCTTTCCAAGGATCTCGTAAGTCCTGTTCCTGAAGAAACTGCAAGATCAGAAAGAAAAGGCAGAAGAAGACAGGACGGCGACAGACCAAGAGGCGACAGAAACCGCAGAGACAGAAGGGACAGAAGAGATAATAACTTTGAAGAAAAGAAGGCTGTGCCTGTTCAGAGAAGAAAGCTCATAAAGAGAGAAGAACCTGCTGCGGTTGAGGCTGAAGAAGTTAAGGAAGAAACTGTTGTTGAGGAAGTTCAGGCTGCGGAAGCTCAGGTTACCGAGGCTGCCGAAGCACCTGCAACAGAAGAATAGATTATAAGCGACAGGAAGGAGGAACAGTCCGATGTTAATGCCAAAGAGAGTAAAGCACCGTAGAGTGCACAGAGGCAGAATGACGGGTGTTGCGACTAAGGGCAATACCATCACATATGGTTCATATGGACTTGTTGCACAGGAATGCGGCTGGATTACTTCAAATCAGATTGAAGCTGCCAGAATAGCAATGACAAGATATATCAAAAGAGGCGGTAAGGTCTATATCAAGATCTTCCCTCATAAGTCAGTAACCAAGAAGCCTGCGGAAGTAAGAATGGGTTCCGGTAAAGGTGCGCCTGAATACTGGGTAGCAGTAGTTAAGCCGGGCAGAGTAATGTTCGAATTAGACGGAGTTCCTGAAGAAAAGGCAAGAGAAGCTATGCGTCTGGCTTCCCACAAGCTTCCTATAAAGAGCAAGTTTGTAGTTAAGGAGACAGTGAAAGAGGACGGTGAAGAATAATGAAAATTGAGTCAATCAGAGAAATGACACCGGCTGAGCTTAGCAGCGAACTATTAAAGCTTAAAAACGAATTATTCAACCTCAGATTTCAGCATGTTACAGGACAGCTCGAAAATCCTATGAAAATGAGGGAAGTAAAGAAGAATATCGCAAGAGTAAAAACAGTTATCAAAGAGAAAGAGCTTGAAGCTCAGGCGTAACCGAAAGGAGGATAAGACATGTCAGACAGAAACAGTAGAAAAACAAAAGTTGGCATTGTTGTCAGCAATAAGATGGATAAGACGATTACTGTATCGGTAGAAGACTTCGTTAGACATTCGCTTTACGGTAAGGCTGTAAAAAAATCAAAGAAGTTTAAGGCTCATGATGAAGATAACACGTGCAGCATCGGTGATACAGTGAGAATAATGGAAACAAGACCTCTCAGCAAGGATAAGAGATGGCGTCTTGTAGAAATAGTTGAGAAAGTTAAATAGTTTGTTGAAAGGAGGCGCCGATCATGATTCAAACTGAAAGCAGGCTAAGAGTAGCCGATAATTCCGGTGCTAAGGAATTGTTATGTATTCGCGTGCTTGGCGGTACTCACCACAAGGTAGCGAATATTGGAGATATAATCGTTTGTGCTGTTAAGGACGCTACGCCGGGCGGCGTTGTAAAGAAAGGTGACGTTGTAAAGGCTGTCATCGTGCGTACTAAGAACGGCGTTAGAAGACCGGATGGAAGTTATGTTAAATTCGATCAGAATGCAGCGGTAGTAATCAGAGATGATAAGACTCCTATGGGTACTCGTATTTTCGGACCTGTAGCAAGGGAACTGAGAGATAACGGCTACATGAAGATCGTGTCGCTGGCACCGGAAGTACTCTAAGGAGGAGGTGTAGAGATGAAGATCAAAAAGGACGACACTGTTGTAGTTATCAGCGGTAAAGATAAAGGCAAAAAGGGTAAAGTCTTAAAGGCAATGCCTAAAGAAAACAGGGTAATCGTTGAAGGCGTTAACGTGCAGACAAAGCACGCTAAAGCTACGAGAACTACTCCTGCGGAAATCAAACACCAGGAAGGTCCTATCGACGTATCAAACGTAATGTACTGGGACAGCAAAGCTAAGGCAGGTACAAGAATCGGCTACGTTATCGAGGACGGTAAGAAATTCAGAATCTCAAAGAAGACCGGAAATAAGATCGACTAAGAGATAGGAAACCGGAAAGGAGGTATATATCTTGGCGGCAAGACTTAAAGAATATTACGACAATACCGTATTCAACGGTTTAAAAGATAAATTCTCATATAAGAATGTAATGGAAATTCCAAAGCTGGAAAAGATCACTATAAATATGGGTTTGGGTTCCATAAAGGATAACCAGAAAATGCTGGAAACCGCAGTTCAGGAATTAGGCCTTATAACAGGTCAGAAGCCGGTTATGACAAGAGCTAAGAAGTCAATAGCCAACTTCAAACTGAGAACAGGTATGCCTATCGGCGCAAAAGTAACTCTCAGAGGAGAGAACATGTACAATTTTGCCGATAAGTTTTTCAACATTGCATTACCAAGAGTAAGAGACTTCAAGGGCGTAAGCAAGAATTCCTTCGACGGAAGAGGCAATTATACTCTGGGTATGAAGGAACAGTTAGTATTCCCTGAAATCGATTACGATAAAGTTGATAAAGTTAAAGGTATGGATATTACATTCACCACTACGGCAAAGACAGACGAAGAAGCTATGGCTCTCCTCGAAATGTTAGGTATGCCGTTTGAAAAGTAACAGGAGGGAAATATGGCTAAGACATCTCTCAAGGTAAAGCAGCAGAGAAAACCTAAGTATGCAACTCGCGCATATACAAGATGTAAAGTTTGCGGAAGACCGCACTCCGTTCTCAAAAAATACGGCATTTGCCGTATCTGCTTCAGAGAAATGGCGTACAAGGGCGAAATCCCGGGAGTCAAAAAGGCAAGCTGGTAAGTCCGACCGGGGAGAAAGGAGGTACTTTAAAATGACGATGACTGATCCTATAGCGGATATGCTTACAAGAATCAGAAATGCCAATACTGCAGGTCACGAATCAGTTGATGTTCCTGCATCTAATATAAAGAAGTCAATAGCTGGAATCCTTAAGGAAGAAGGCTATATCAAGGATTTTGAAGTAATAGAGGATGATAAGCAGGGTCTTATCAAGATAACTATGAAATACGGCGCTAATAAGGAACGCGTTATTAGCGGATTAAAAAAGATTTCAAAACCAGGTCTTAAAGTTTACGCTAAAAAAGAAGATGTGCCTAAGGTTTTAGGAGGTTTGGGCATTGCCATCATCTCCACTTCAAACGGCGTCATCAGCGACAAGAAAGCAAGAAAGTTGGGCGTAGGCGGCGAAGTAATTTGTTACGTTTGGTAGGGAGGAAGCAAAATGTCAAGAATAGGTAAAAAACCTGTAATCATCCCAGCCGGCGTGGAAGTTAAATTAGCAGATGGCGTAGTCACTGTTAAAGGTCCTAAGGGCGAACTCAGTCAGTGGGTTGATGAAAAACTGGTAAACATTAAAATCGAAAACGGAGTAGTTGAAGTTTCAAGGGACAGCGATGTAAAGGAAAAGCGCGCTGCTCATGGGCTTTACAGAACTCTTATTAATAACATGATGATCAGCGTAACGGAAGGCTTTGAAAAGAAGCTGATCCTCGAAGGCGTTGGTTACAGAGCCGAAAAGAAGGGAGATACTCTCGTTCTTCACCTCGGTTATTCACATCCAATCGAAATGAAAGATCCAGAAGGAATCACGACCGAATTACCTTCTCAGACAGAGATCATAATTAAGGGTATCAGCAAAGAAAAGGTAGGAAACTATGCTGCTGTTATCAGAAAGCACAGACCGCCTGAACCTTATAAGGGTAAAGGTGTCAAGTATGCTGGTGAAGTTATCATCAGAAAAGAAGGTAAATCAGGCGCTAAATAGTAGAAAGGAGTGATATAAATGGCTAAAGCAACAAGAAAAGATAAACGTCTGGCAAGACATGCCAGAGTGAGAAAGCATATTTCCGGAACTCCTGAAAAACCAAGACTTTGTGTATTCAAAAGTTCAAAAAATATCTATGCACAGGTTATAGATGACACTACGGGCAACACGTTGGCTGCGGCGTCTACTCTCGATAAGGATATCAAGGCTAAGACACCTAACGGCGGCAACAAGGAAGCTGCTAAGTTTGTGGGCGAAAGCGTTGCAAAAAAGGCGATCGATAAGGGTATATCTGAAGTTGCCTTTGACAGAGGCGGATTCCTTTTCCACGGAAGAGTAAAAGAATTGGCAGACAGTGCTCGTGAAGCAGGATTAAAATTCTAACAGGAGGATTCAAATATGCGACAGAACGCAATCGATGCATCGAAGCTGGAACTTAGAGAAACCATTGTCAACATCAGACGTGTTGCAAAGGTTGTTAAGGGCGGCAGAAATTTCAGATTCAGCGTAACTGTGGTAGTCGGTGACGGCGCCGGTCACGTAGGTATAGGTCTTGGTAAGGCTGCCGAAATCCCGGAAGCAGTTAAAAAGGCTGCAGAAGATGCAAAGAAAAAGATGATTAACGTTCCTATGGTAGGAACGACCGTACCACATAAAATTACCGGAGTATTTGGAGCAGGCAGAGTTCTCATTATGCCGGCTGCGCCAGGTACCGGAGTTATCGCAGGCGGTTCGGTGCGTATGGTGCTCGAACATGCCGGATTAAAGGACGTAAGAGCTAAATCCATCGGATCAAATAATGCCGTAAACATGGCGTTAGCTACAATAGAAGGTCTTTCAGATCTTAAAACTGTTGAACAGGTTGCAAGATTAAGAGGAAAGACAAAGGAAGAAATTTTAGGGTAAGGAGGATAGGAAATGGCTGGTAAACTTAAAGTAACATTAGCTAAAAGCACTATCGGTACTTCTCCGAAGCAAAAGAAGGTAGTAGAGGCATTAGGGCTTAAAAAGACGAATAAATCCGTCGAACTTCCCGATAATCCTCAGATGAGAGGTGCTATTGAAAAAGTTAAGCATCTTTTAAAAGTAGAAGAACTTTAATAAGGGATTGGAGGTGTAACACACATGAAACTGCATGAACTTAGTAAACCGGCTGGCTCTACTAAGAAACCAAAGAGAAAGGGCAGAGGTACTGCCACTGGTCAGGGTAAGACTGCCGGCAGAGGTATGAACGGTCAGAAGTCAAGAAGCGGCGGCGGAGTAAGACTCGGATTTGAAGGCGGACAGATGCCATTATATAGAAGAATCCCGAAGAGAGGTTTTACAAACGTGTTCAAGAAGGAATGGTCTATCATGAATCTTTCCGACCTGAACTGCTACGAAGACGGTACCGTAGTAAATCCTGAAAAGTTAATAGCTGACGGTAAGGTAAAGCAGGTTACTGCAGGAGTTAAGATCCTCGGTAACGGCAACCTCGAAAAGAAATTAACTATTCAGGCAAATAAATTCAGCAAAGCTGCAATAGAGAAGATCGAAGCTGCCGGAGGAAAGGCAGAGGTGATCTAATGAATACACTGAAGTCGCTCGGACAGGCATTTAAAGTGCCTGAAATTAGAAAGAAGATAGTTTTTACAATACTGATGCTTGCAATATTCAGACTCGGATGCTGCATACCTGTTCCAAATATAGACAGAGCTATCCTGAGTGATTATTTTACAAGCGCAACGGGACTATTCAGCCTTTTCGATATGTTCTCCGGCGGATCATTCAGTAATTTCACTATTTTCGCTTTGAGTATAACTCCATACGTTACAGCATCTATTATACTACAATTATTAACTGTTGCGATCCCTCGGCTGGAGGCGCTTTCAAAGGAAGGAACCGAAGGCAGAAAAAAGATAGCCCAATACACACGTTACCTCACGGTAGTGCTTGCGCTGATTCAATCGGTCGGACTTACCGTCGGACTTTTCAGAGGAGCTATCATAGACAAGAGCTTTTTCTCATTAGTAGTTATTACGCTGACGCTTACCGCAGGAACGGCGTTTCTTATGTGGTTGGGCGAGCAGATAAACGAACACGGTATAGGAAACGGTATTTCGCTGATAATTATGGCAGGTATCGTAGCGAGGATTCCAAGCGCTATCCATCAGACGATAGTAAGAATGCAGGATGGCGAAGTAGGAATAGTAAACGTTATCGTATTCTTAGTGTTTGCAATAGCAGTAGTTGTAGGTATAATCGAAGTTCAGCAGGGTACGAGAAAGATTCCTGTCCAATATGCCAAAAGAGTCGTGGGCAGAAAGATGTACGGCGGTCAGAATACCCACATTCCGATGAAGGTAAATCAGGCGGGCGTTATCCCGGTAATCTTCTCAATGTCAATACTGATGTTCCCGCTGACTATTTCGTACTTTGTGGATCAGAACTCAGGCTTTTCACATTTTGTCACTAAGTATTTGTCGCCGTCAGGCTCTCCGGGCGTATGGATATACGCGGTGCTTAATATCGTGCTGATAATATTCTTCACGTATTTCTATACGGCTATTACGTTTAATCCAATGGAAGTTGCCGACAATATGAAGGCGAACGGCGGATTTATACCAGGAATAAGACCGGGCAGACCTACGGTAGATTATTTAAGCAAAGTAATGACAAGGATCACTTTCGCAGGAGCAGTTTTCCTGGCAGTGATCGCAACGCTTCCGTCAATAATAAGTAATTTCGGCAATTTAGATATTCAGTTTGGCGGAACATCACTCCTCATAGCTGTCGGCGTTGCGCTCGATACAATGAAGCAGCTTGAATCGCAGCTCATAATGAGGAACTATCAGGGATTCCTGAAATAATAGGAGGCGAACAATGTTAAATATCGTATTATTAGGCCCTCCGGGCGCCGGCAAAGGCACCCAGGCGGAACTTATCGTTAAGAAGTACGGTATCCCTCAGATTTCTACCGGCGATATTTTCAGAGCAAATATTAAGAACGGAACCGAGCTTGGAAAGAAAGCTAAGGAATACATGGATAAGGGCGAACTTGTGCCCGATGAACTTGTAGTCGATCTCGTAAAAGACAGACTTGCTCAGGACGACTGCAAAGACGGCTTTATGCTCGACGGATTTCCGAGAACAGTTTTCCAGGCTGAAGAACTCGATAAGATTATGAAAGAAAAGAATCTTACGATAAATCATGTTTTAAATATAGATGTCGAAGCGTCTAAGCTCATAGACAGAATCGCAGGCAGAAGAGTGTGCAAGGCGTGCGGCGCCACCTATAATATAAATACTAAGCCGACTGCAAAAGAAGGCATCTGCGATGTATGCGGCGGTGAAGTTTATCAGAGAGCCGATGATAACAGAGAAACCGTTGAAAACAGAATCAGCGTATATTTCTCCCAGACGGCTCCGCTTATTGAATATTATGAAAAGTCAAAAACATTAGCTTCGATCGACGGAGATCAGGCTATGGATAAAGTTTTTTCTGATATAACAAATATTTTAGGAGAATAGAATGATCATCATTAAGTCCGACTCGGAAATTGAAATGATGAAGATTCCCGCCAAGGTTACTGCGGAGATTCTCCGGGATCTTGCAGAAATCATAAAGCCCGGAATATCGACATATGATATCGACAGATTCATAGAAAATCGGATTCTTGAGGCAGACATGAAGCCTGCATTTAAAGGTTACGGAGATTTTCCAGCCAGCGCCTGTATATCGCCGAATCAGGTAGTGGTTCACGGTATCCCATCAAAAAAGATTATACTGCATGAGGGAGATATCGTAAGCATAGACGCAGGAGCTATATACAAGGGCTGGTACAGTGATATGGCAAGAACGTATCCGGTAGGCGCTATTTCCGAAGAGGCCGAACGTCTTATACGGGTTACGAAAGAAAGTTTTTTTGAAGGTTTAAAATTCTGCAGACAGGGTAATTATCTTTCTGACGTTTCTCATGCTATACAGCAGAGAGTTGAGGCCGATGGTTTTGGGGTTATCAGAGATTATGTAGGACACGGCGTAGGTCAGAGCCTGCATGAACAACCGTCTGTGCCGAATTACGGCAGACCTGGAAGAGGTCCTAAGCTGAAAAAAGGTATGGTGCTCGCCATCGAACCTATGGTAAGCGTGGGCACTTATGAGGTCGATATTTTAGACGACGAATGGACGGCAGTCACGCGCGACGGTAAGTACGCCGCGCATTATGAGAATACCGTTGTGATAACCGATGGAGAGCCGGAGGTAATAACGCTGCTTCAGGAGTAAAAACATTATGCTGAGTAATAATCTTGTCCCCGGGCAGATTGTAAAATCAAAATCGGGGCACGACAAAGGATACGTTTTCTTTGTTGTGGAAGTACTTGACGATTTTGTCATGATCGCCGACGGTGATCACAGAAAATTGGAAAATCCAAAGAAAAAGAAAGTCAAGCATTTGCAGCCATATAACAGGATAAACAAGACGGTGGCTGAAAAGCTGAAGTCGGGGGCAAAAATCGAAAATATAGAGCTGCAAAGAGAATTAGAAAAGTCAGGCGCAATAGAACTGGCTATGGCTAATCAAGAGGAGATGGAAACTGATGTCTAAAAAAGATGTGATCGAAGCGTTTGGTACAGTGTTGGAAGCCCAGCCGAACGCGATGTTCAAAGTCAAATTAGATAACGATTTTGAAGTGCTTGCTCACATTTCAGGAAAGATCCGAATGAATTTCATAAGGATTCTTCCGGGAGACAGAGTCAAGGTTGAATTATCCCCGTATGATCTGTCAAGAGGCAGAATTACATGGCGAGATAAGTAGGCAAAGGAGGAAGAAGAATGAAGGTAAGAGCTTCAGTTAAACCTATTTGCGAAAAGTGCAAGGTCATAAAAAGACACGGCAAAGTTATGGTAATTTGCAAAAACCCAAAGCATAAGCAAACTCAGGGTTAAATTATTAATGTTGACAAAAAACTTTAATAAGGCTATAATAATCTATTAGCATTTTAGGATGCTGTTTCTAAACATGGTAATTCGTACATGTTTTAAAAGTTAAATTACAATTATTCGGTTAATTACCGAAAAAAGCAGAAAGAG
>Ga0224483_100435_pt1 | contig 13042 bp, 16 predicted proteins | sample hydfratestSal1_FD_181453 | JGI IMG/M metagenome (GOLD analysis project Ga0224483, IMG submission 181453) | Metatranscriptome of mouse feces microbial communities from Columbus University, Ohio, United States - Sal1 (Metagenome Metatranscriptome) ... | reverse complement strand
TGTAAAACAGTTACATAAGGGGAAAGGAGAAGGCGATGAGGTATTATGGCGAGGAAGCTTTAGGTATGGTGGAAACGATTGGTATGGTTCCCGCTTTGGAAGCATGTGACAAAATGCTGAAGGCGGCGGTCGTCGAACTGATTTCGTATGAGAATGTCGGTTCTACTTTGGTGACAATTTTGGTGAAGGGCGATGTGGCTGCCTGCAGGGCGTCGGTTGATGCGGGCAAGAGGGCTGCAGAACAGATTGGTAAGGTGACAGCTGCGAATGTAATACCGCGGCCGATTCGGATTATCGGTGATATTGTGTCCTGTCACGATGTAGACATTTATTAACACGTATGGAGAGGTAGGGCTTATGGCTAAATATAATGCTTTAGGTATGATAGAAACATTTGGTCTTGTATTTGTACTGGAAGCTGCTGATGCTATGGTAAAAGCTGCAGATGTGGAATTGGTAGGTTATGAGAACACTGCATCAGGCTATATCTCTGTGCTGGTGGCAGGGGATGTTGCAGCCTGCCAGAGTGCGGTAGACGCTGGCGTAAAGGCAGTGAATGACATGGATGGCAATCTGTATAGCTCTGTCGTGATTGCAAGCCCGCATCCGGATCTGTACAAGATTACGGAACGCTATCGGTTGGATAAACTCCTTCCGTATAAAGATTAAGATTTATTGGGGAAGGAGATGGACATGAATATCATTGACAATGATCTGCTCTCCATCCAGGAAGCCAGGATATTGGCGGAAAACGCAGCTATGGCAAAAAGACAGCTTGCTGGATTCTCTCAGGAAAAGCTGGATGTAATTGTCGAAGGAATGCTGGATGCAGTGACTGCGCATTTGGAAGAATTGGCCATGTGTTCCCATGAGGAGACTGGTTATGGAAATGTAGAAGATAAAATCGCAAAGAATTATTTTGTATGTGAATCTGTAAGGCAGCGGCTCCGCCACATGAAATGCGTCGGCTTTATGGAAGAAGATGCAGATGCCTATATGATGAAAGTAGGGGTGCCGTTGGGGGTAATAGCGGCGTTGGTTCCCTCTACAAGCCCAGTATCTACCACGATTTTCAGCGCAGTGATTGCGGTAAAGGCGGGCAATGCCATTATTTTTTCTCCCCATCCCAGAGCAAAGAAGACGATTAGCAGAACGCTTGATATTTTGATAAAAGCTGCCCGTGGGCACGGTATGCCAGAACACGGGATTTCATATCTCCATGCCGTGGATAGAGAGGGAAGCAATACCCTGATTAGGCATCCGGAAGTAAATTTGATCCTAAATACTGGGGTTCCATCCTTTCTGGATGAAGCGAACCGTTCTGGAAAGCCGTTGATTTACGGCGGAAGCGGAAATGGGCCGGCATTCATTGAGAGGACTGCCAATGTAAGACAGGCGGTCAGAGACATTATAGAAAGCAAGACCTTTGATTATGGAATGGTATCCGCTGCAGAACAGTCCATTGTAGTAGAGCGGTGCATTGAGCCGGAAGTCCGGAGGGAACTGCATGCCCAAGGGGCATACTTTATGACAGAGGAAGAGTCCATCCGGCTGGGAGCGTTGCTGTATAAAACGGACGGAAGCATAAATGCGGAATCCGTCGGGATCTCTGCAGGGCGCTTGGCTTCAAGGGCTGGTTTTTCCGTAGATCCCCATGTGAAGGTGCTGATTGCGGAAGGCAAATATGCATTGAGTGATAATCCCTATAATAAAGAGAAGCTTTGCCCCGTGCTTGCTTACTACATAGAAGATGACTGGAGGGATGCCTGCGAAAAATGCATTGAGCTTTTGTTTTCCAAAAGTGGAGGCCATACGTTGGTGATCCATTCCATGGACGATTATGTGATCCGGCAGTTTGCATTGAAAAAACCGGTGGCCAGGGTGTTGGTCAATACCCCGGCAACACTTGGGGGTATGGGGGCGACCACGAACCTGTTTCCATCCATGGTGCTTGGGAACGGTGTGGCAGGACAAGGGATTACATCAGACAATGTATCGCCAATGAACCTTGTGTATATACGCACAGTTGGGGCAGGCATACGTGGCAGTGCCTGTATCAGAAGGCATTCTAGTGAAAAATTGGCAGAAATCAAGGAGAAACGCAGGGCAGAGCGTGAAGAGGGGTTGCGTATTGTCAGGCGTCTGCTGAATGAAGCGCTTTCTTCCATGCCAGAACATAAATAGATAAAAAACAAAGAAAGTGAGGTATAAGAATTGGATATTCGTGAATTTTCTACAAAACTCGCAGAAGCAACCAGGAACATGAAACCAGAAGAACGTGAAGCAATCCAAAAGATGTTCCAAGGGGTAAGTGACCAGATTGCAAAGACAGGCTCGGCAGCACCATCCAGCACAACGGGATGCTGCGGCGGATTTGCAGGGGCAGCCAGCCATGGGACGGCTATCCCAGACGGGCCGACAGAACGTATCTTGGCTTTGAAGAGGCAGTATATGAAATGGAAGCCATCCATTACGTTGCACCGTGCAAAGGCAATTACAAAGATTTATAAAGAAAACCCGGGGATGCCGAAGATCCTGCTCCGCGGAAAGAGTTTCCGGTATTGCTGTGAGACGGCTCCGCTCGTAATCCAGGAAAATGAGCTGATTGTCGGGAATCCGACAGGGGCGCCGAGGGCTGGCGCGTTTGCCCCGGATCTTGCGTGGAGATGGATGAGGGATGAATTGAATACCATTGCAACCCGTGACCAGGATCCCTTTATCATATCAGAAGAAGATAAGAAATATATGACAGACGTACTATTCCCATTCTGGGAAGGGAAATCGGTAGATGAGTACTGCGAGGATCAGTACCGTGAATGCGGCGGCTGGGAATTGTCTGGTGAGTCCTTTGTATCCGACTGTTCCTACCATGCGGTAAACGGCGGCGGCGATTCCAATCCTGGTTATGATGTGATCACCATGAAAAAAGGCATGATTGACATCCAGAATGAAGCCAGGGAAGCATTGAATCACTTAAGTTATGCAAACCCAGAGGATATTGACAAGATTTATTTTTACAAATCCGTGATTGACACCACGGAAGGCGTAATGATTTATGCGCAGCGGCTTTCTGATTATGCCCGCCAGTTAGCTGCAAAGGAAACAAATCCACAGCGCAAAGCGGAGCTGGAAAAGATTGCGGAGATTAATGCAAAGGTTCCGAAGTATAAGCCTGAGACATTCTGGGAGGCAATCCAAGCGGTATGGACGATTGAGTCCTTGCTCCCGGTAGAAGAAAACCAGACAGGCATGTCTATTGGGCGGGTGGACCAGTATATGTATCCGTTCTATCGGGCAGATATTGACGCTGGCCGTATGAATGATTATGAGGCGTTTGAGCTGGCAAGCTGTATGCTGATTAAGATGTCCGAGATGATGTGGGTGACATCTGAGGCCGCATCTAAGTTTTTTGCTGGATACCAGCCGTTTGTAAATATGTGTGTTGGCGGATGTACACGTTCTGGCGCAGACGCGACGAATGACCTGACATACCTGCTGATGGATGCTGTAAGGCATACCAAGATTTATCAGCCGTCGCTGGCTTGCCGCATCCATAATAAGTCCCCGGAGAGATATTTGCGTAAGATTGTAGATGTTGTCCGTGCAGGCATGGGATTCCCGGCTTGCCACTTTGATGATACCCATATTAAAATGATGCTGGCAAAGGGCGTGTCTGTTGAGGATGCCAGGGATTACTGCCTCATGGGCTGTGTAGAGCCGCAGAAAGCAGGGCGTTTGTATCAGTGGACGTCTACCTCTTATACACAGTGGCCGATTGCGATCGAACTTACGCTGAACCATGGTGTGCCGCTCTGGTATGGGAAACAGGTAACGCCGGATGAGGGGGCGCTTTCTAAGTACCAGACCTTTGAGCAGTTTGACCGTGCTGTAAAGAACCAGATTGACTACATCACAAAATGGACGGATGTTATGACTGTGATTTCCCAGAGGGTCCATAAGGATCTTGCGCCAAAGCCGTTGATGTCTATTATGTATGAAGGATGTATGGAAAAGGGATATGGCGTAGAATCCGGCGGCGCAATGTACAATTACGGGCCGGGCGTTGTATGGTCAGGGCTTGCTACTTATGCGGATTCCATGGCGGCAATCAAGAAACTCGTATTCGATGATAAAAAGTATACATTGGAGCAGCTGAATCAGGCATTGCTTGCTGATTTCGAAGGCTATGAACAGATTAGGAGGGATTGCCTGGATGCTCCAAAGTATGGGAATGATGATGATTATGCAGATAATATCTGTTCGGATATCATTCAGTACACAGAGCATGAGCACAGGAAATACAAAACGCTGTTCTCGCATCTGAGCCACGGCACGCTGTCAATCTCCAACAATACGCCGTTTGGTATGATGACAGGTGCGTCTGCAAACGGGAGGAAAGCGTGGATGCCGTTGTCTGATGGTATCAGCCCTACGCAAGGCGCAGATTACAAGGGGCCGACAGCGATCATTAAGTCCGTGTCCAAGATGGCGAACGACAATATGAACATAGGCTTGGTACATAACTTTAAGCTGATGCCAGGGCTTCTTGATACCCCAGAAGGGGAGCAGGGCCTGATTACGCTGCTCCGCACGGCAAGTATGTATGGCAATGGCGAGATGCAGTTTAACTATGTTGACAACCAGTCCATGCTGGATGCGCAGAAAGACCCAGACAGCCACAGGGATTTGGTAGTGCGTGTTGCTGGATACAGTGCATTCTTTACGGAACTGTGTAAGGATGTCCAGGATGAAATCATTAGCAGGACCATGCTGACAAAACTTTAAGGAATGGCACATGATGAAGGAGTTTACTTATGGGCGAAGTGCAGAATGAAAACATTGAGCGGAAGGCAGTGATATTCAATGTACAGAAGTATAACACATTTGATGGCCCCGGCGTCAGGACTTTGATTTTTTTTCAAGGATGCCCGCTCAGATGTAAATGGTGTGCGAATCCAGAGGGACTCGAACGGAGATTCAGGGTGATGTTCAAAAGCGATGTATGTGTGGACTGTGGAAGATGTGTTTCAGTGTGTCCGAAGGGGATCCATAAGATATCGGCTAGCACGGGCGGGCATTGGATTGACCGCAGCAGGCAGTGTATTGGATGCCGGGCGTGTGAATCAGCCTGCCTGGCTAGGGCGCTGAGCATTATCGGGGAAGAGAAGGCCATATCTGAGCTTCTGGATATCGTAATGGAAGACAAAGACTTTTATATGATGTCCGGCGGAGGCGTCACCCTTGGCGGAGGAGAGGTAACGGGCCAGCCAGAGGCAGCTGCCAGCTTGCTGGACGCCTGTAAAAGGAATGGAATAGGGACTGCGATTGAAACCTGCGGTTATGTAAAGCCGGAAAGCCTGAAGATGATGGCTCCTTTTGTGGATCTTTTCCTGTTTGACCTCAAGCATATTGATTCAGAACGGCATTATGAATGGACCGGTGTTAGGAATGAGCTGATTATTGAGAATGTGAAGTGGCTGCTGGGGAACAATAAAAACGTTAAAATCAGGATGCCGCTGTTAAAGGGAGTCAATGACAGGCGGGAAGATATTGAAGGGATTGTAACATTGCTGGCTCCATATCAGGATTACGACAATTTCAAAGGGATTGACCTGCTGCCATATCACAAGATGGGAGTGAACAAATACAAACAGCTGGGAATGGAATACCAGATAGAAGGCGATCCGTCCCTTTTGGCAGAAGATTTGGATCGGATTGAAAAATGGATTAGCGAATATGCTCTTCCAGTAGCGGTAATCCGGCACTGAGGGAGTGATAAGAATGGAATTATTTGATGGCAGCCGTGATGGGATTAGCCGTATTATAGAAGAATCTGTGCCAGGAAAGCAGGTGACAATTGCACATGTGATTGCATCGCCCATGTATGATATCTATGAAAGGCTGGGCATTGACGAGGCTGGAGCCATTGGGATCCTTACGCTATCCCCTTATGAGACGGCGATTATCGCGGCAGATATAGCAACAAAAGCTGCAAGCGTCCAAATTGGTTTCCTGGATCGTTTTACAGGTTCGGTAGTCATCAGCGGCGACGTCCAGAGCGTCGAGACAGCCCTTATGGCAGTTACGGATACCTTACAGAAGATGTTGGGGTTTGCTGTGGTGCCGATTACCAGGACATAGTCGGAAGGGTTTTGCAGAGAAAGGAAGCGGATGTGGGAAGGCGGATTATGATGATAGGACCTACGGGGAGCGGGAAGACGACGCTTTGCCATGCAATCAATGAGTGCGATGGGCTGCCGCGGAAAACACAGGATATGATTTTTGGAAAGTATACCATCGATGTGCCTGGCTCCTATCTGGACAATCCATGGATGTATAAGCATTTGATATCGGCTGCGCAGAACTATGCATCTCAGATTGTAATGCTGGTGGATGCAGCTGGCATGAAGGAGGTGTATTCCCCGGGTTTCGCAAAAGTTTTCAACTGTCCGGTGACAGGGGTGGTTACAAAGTGCGGGAAGGAAGGAATAAACATACAGAAGTGTGAAGAACAGCTAAAAAAAATCGGGGTAGGTAAGCCATGGTTTTATATCAGCAGTCATGATGATGAGGTAGGAATAGAGGAGCTTAAAAATTATCTGTTCAGCCTGGCATTGGATGGAGGAGAGAATGAAATTTATAACAGAATATGACCTTCGTGCCCAATTCAATGAACAGCCTTTTGCAGACTATCAAATTGAAAAAAATACCCGCCTGACCCCAGGGGCAAGGCAATTCCTATCGGATCGGGGAATCAACCTTTTTGAGGATGGGACAAAGATGCGGTTCGGCGTGCCAGCTGGGAACCTAAAGGTACAGGAAACGGACCGGGACCCGGCGCCTGCAGCCGATGCGGCTTTGGAGGCGGCGGATGCAAAGGGAAAACCGTTGGCAATTGCAAAGCTGCTGGGCAAGATGGAAATTCTGGAAGCGGAATTCCTTGTCATAATCAGCCAGATTATCGAAGAGGATATTGAAATCGCCGGGCAGATGTCAAAGTTGGGGCATGAGTTCGGGAAGATAAAAATGTTTTTTACAGATGAGCCAGCAGATTTGGCTGTCTGCTTTGAGGGCTGTACAGGGATGGATGGGAAAAACGGCGGCAAGGATTTGGGAAATTGTTTTGAAATTTCGGATTTCCATATTCAGTCGGCCAATGGAAAGATGCTTGTCCAAATGAATCTCCTGCGGGCAAAAATCAGGGCCATCCGGATTCCTATTGCGGAGGCATTAAGCGGGCCTAAGGATGAAAATCGTCTGATTACAGTGACAGAAGCCGTCAATCGGGTTATTAATAGATTGTCGCAAATGATATGTATGGCAGCGGGGGTGAAAGAATGCAGAAGGACACAATAGATTTCCAATTTTGCGAGGAACTTGTGCAGAAATTTACACAGGTGGTAAAACACCCAATCCGTTCAGAAAGCTCCGTTTATTATGTGGGCGTAGATTTAGGGACCGCATGTGTGGTAACTGTGGTTCTGGATGAGGACCGCCAGCCTGTTGCAGGGGCTTATGAGTATGCAGATGTGGTGAGGGACGGTATGGTTGTGGATTACATCGGGGCAGTAGATATTGTCCGCCGGATGAAAGCGGAACTGGAGGAAAAGCTTGGCGTGGAAGAGCTGCTCTATGCGGCAGCCGCAATCCCGCCGGGGACAGACACTTTGGATGGAGGGGCAGTCAAAAATGTAGTGGAGGCGGCAGGATATAGGATCACAGCGCTGGAAGATGAATCCACTGCGGCCAACGAAGTCCTCCGCATACAGAACGGGGCAGTGGTAGATATTGGCGGCGGAACCACAGGGATATCTATTTTCAAGGATGGGAAAGTGGTATATGTGGCAGATGAGCCTACGGGAGGGACACATTTTTCCCTGGTGCTGTCTGGCGCATATCGGAAGAGTTTTGAGGAAGCGGAACTTTTCAAGAGAAATCCGGCAAACCATAAAGAGATACTGCCTGTGCTGAAACCGGTGATTGAAAAGGTATCTATGATTATCAGCCAGCATATTGTAGGTCATCAGGTTGACAGCATTTCATTGGTCGGCGGTACCTGCTGCTTGGCAGGGATTGAAGACATCATTGAGAAAAAAACGGGGGTACCGACCTATAAGCCGGCAGACCCCATGTTTGTGACGCCTCTGGGAATTGCCTATAGCTGCACTGCAGAAGAGAGATAGGATGGTGGGGAACTATGGATTTTCGGATCATTAAATCCCCCACGCAGGGAACATTGGATATTCTGGAGCGCAGGAAAAGTTCTGGCAGCAGGCAAAAGCTGGAGCGTGTGGATGCGGTTGGGCTTGTGCAGGGGAAATTGATAGAGATGATCGTGGCGGCTGATATTGCTGAAAAGGCAGTGGGCGTTACAGTAGAGGACATCAGGGGAAGCTGCCCTCAGAATATGATATTGCTGGCGATATTTGGAGACACTTCTTCGGTAGAGTCTGCGATTGAGAAGATCAAGGAGAGCATGGAAAAGGTGAGGAAGAATGATAACAGCAAGATTGATTGATAATATCTGGGCAACTAGGAAATCAGAGCTCTTAAACGGTTACAAGCTGATGGTCGTTGAGGTAATAGGCGGGACAGACGCCGGAAAAAGGCTGGTGGCTGTGGATGTGATTAGCGCGGGGATTGGCGACCGGGTGCTTGTGACCCTGGGTTCTTCTGCACGCAAAATGTTTGAAGATGATAATATTCCGGTTGATGCAGCAATCATCGGGATTATTGATGAAGATTGCCGCTTTGAAGAATAGGGCAGGAGGTGAAAGGAAAAGGTGAAGAAACTAATTGATGTAGCAGCAGTAAATGCAATGAAGGGGGAAGGCAAGAGCATTATTTATATTGATAAGGATACGCTGGTTACGCCGGCAGCAAGAGATGCAATTGATACAAACGGCATGACGATAAAGGAAGGCTGCGATCCGGCTCCAGAGACGACAATGTCTGCTTCCTGCTGCCAGGATCAGGGGGCTGCGCAAGAAGGCAAGAGCCCCAAAAATGAAGTAAGCGCAGAATTGATTTTCAACGTACTGTCACGTTTGCAGGAGAGCGGGCTTTTAAAAGGTATGTTAGACGCCTGTGTGTCAGGCAGCAAGCCATATGATGCAGAATACGATCCGGCAGGTTTTAAGCTCATACGCGGTGACAGCATTAGGACCGAGGTTTTGGATACGGGCATTCCCGCCCAGGCAGGAAAGGTCCACTATAAGGAAATTATAGGGGCAGATGATAAATCTTCGATAGCAGCAGGCATTATTACGATTGATGATGTTGAATTTGGCTGGGAAACGGAGTGCCAGGAAATATATTATATTGTGAGCGGCTGCATTACAGTCACGATTGATGGGAAAGTATATGAAGCAAGGACGGGAGACGCATTCTTTATTAAGAAGGGTATCCAGTGTTCGTTTGGCGCAAAAGGGCTTGGAAAGGCATTTTATGCAACATACTAATCAATGAGGAGGACGAATATGCAGGCTTTAGGTTTTATAGAAACCAGAGGGCTAGTCGCTGCGATTGAAAGTGCGGATGCAATGCTCAAGGCTGCGGAAGTGCATTTGGTAGAAAGGACATTCGTAAAGGGCGGGATTGTCACCATTACGGTTACTGGAGATATTGCGGCATGCAAGGCTTCTGTGGACGCAGCAGCTGCCGCAGTTACACGGATGGGCGGGACCATTCTTTCCACACATGTTATCCCGCGCCCACATGAAAGCCTTGATGGTTTGGTTATTGGGCCTGCGGCCCCATGGAAAGAAGAGGAAGAAGATCCCGATGATAAGGAAATCCCGGATAAAGGCACAGAAGCAGAAGAGGCGGAAGAGGTTGAGCCCGAAAGCTTAGAGCCGGACACTGTTGCGAAAAAATTAGAGGCAAACAGGGCATCCGTGGAGGGGATGATAGGAACAGAGGGGATTGACCGGGCAATCTCACTGCTGAAGCGGTTTAAGATAGCTGAGCTAAAGGAAATGATCTGCAGTGAATATACGGAGATAAATCTGGATAGCGAAGCGGTAATGAATCTGACAAAGAAAGAATTACTGGACTGGCTGAAAGATTTTTATATTAAATAGTAAGGAGGAGGACTATGGAAAATATGGATTTTGATTTGCGGTCTATACAGGAAGCTAGAGAACTCTGCAAATATGGTTCTGTAGCTGCTGGGCGAATCGCAAAGTACACGGAGGAACAGATTGATAGGATTCTGCGCAGTATGGTGAAAGCGGCGGAAGAACACGCTGCAGAACTTGCCCAAATGGCGGTAGAAGAGACTGGCTTTGGAAAAGTATTGGACAAAACGTACAAGAACCATGCCGCATCGACCCTGTTATATCATTATATAAAGGATATGAAGACACAGGGGGTTATCCGTGAAGATCCTGTAAACAAAATGTTTGAGGTGGCTGATCCGGTTGGGCTGATTATGGGTATCATACCTTCTACGAATCCTACGTCAACCGTGATTTACAAGGCTATGATAGCGATTAAGTCGAGAAATGCAATTATATTCTCGCCGCATCCGTCGGCGCTGAAATGCACCTCCAGAGCCGCCCAGCTGATGGCGCAGGCAGCGGTAGATGCAGGAGCGCCATCCGATACGATTGGGTGCCTGTCTATGTGTTCCATGCAGGCAACGAATGAGCTGATGCATAATGATGCAATAAAGCTCATTATCGCGACAGGCGGCCCCGGTATGGTGAAAGCTGCTTATAGTGCAGGCAAGCCAGCAATCGGCGTAGGCGCAGGTAATTCGCCTTCTTATATCGAACGGACTGCCGATGTGAAAAAAGCTGTTTCCAATATCATTGCAAGCAAGACGTTTGATAACGGCACAATCTGTGCTTCAGAGCAGTCGATTATCGTGGAAGAATGCAATCATGATGCGGTTGTGGCGGAGCTGAAAGCCCAGGGAGCATATTTTTTGAACCAGGACGAACTTCAGAAGGTATGCAGCCTGCTGTTTCGGAATGGCCATACCATGAACGCAAAGTATGTGGGCAGAAGCGCAAAAGTCATTGCAGATGGGGCAGGGATCCACGTGCCAGACCATACGACTGTCCTGATTGGCCTGCAGAGCGGCGTTGGGGAAGACAATCCTCTGTCATATGAAAAGCTTACCTGCGTACTGGGATTTTATGTGGTACGTGACTGGCATGAAGCATGCGAGCTTTCCATGAAACTGCTTCAGAATGGGATTGGGCACACCATGAACCTGCATACGCAGGATGAGAAAATTGTCCGTGAATTTGCCGTAAAACCAGCGTCACGTATTCTTGTCAATACGGGCGGAAGCATGGGTGGGACGGGGCTGAGTACCGGGCTTGCGCCGGCATTTACCCTCGGATGCGGCACTATGGGCGGAAGCTCTGTTTCAGAGAATGTGACGCCTCTGCATTTGATTAATAAGAAGACGGTATGCTATGGGATTAAGGAAGCCACCACCCTGCTTTGTGATGATCCGACGTTCCACGTAAATGGGGCGGCGTGCGTGGCAAGCCAGCCGTGCCCATCTGTCCCAGTACCGCCGATTTCTTATAGCGCTGGGTGCCAAAGCTGTGGATGTGACGTCCAGTCGCCGGCAAGCTTTGCGAACAATCCAGCGGCGGCAGCACATGTAGCTGGCGTGGCCGGCACGCAGATTGCTGCGGAAAATATTGACAGCAGGAATATGGCGCCGTCAGAAGAAGGGATCAACCTTGAGCAGTTAAAGGATATGATTAATGGTTTGGTAAATGCGATGAAGGGAGAATAAAATGGATGATAATAGCTATAATGAGATTTTAGAGCTATTTTTAAAAGCAGTTGAATCTGTGAAGTCTTCCGGTTATGATGCATATACAGAAGATGCGAAAAAGGGATTGGTCCCAGTGGGGATTTCCAATCATCACGTCCATTTGACAACAGAAGCAGTGGAGGTGCTTTTTGGGAAGGATTATATGCTGGAGCGGATCAAGAACCTATCGCAGCCAGGCCAGTTTGCCTGTAAAGAGTGTGTGACGCTATGCGGGCCCAAGGGGGTAATTGAAAAAGTCAGGGTGCTTGGCCCCACAAGGCAGGAGAACCAGGTGGAAATCCTGGCTGGCGATATGTTCAAGCTGGGCGTACAGGCTCCTATGAGGCAGTCCGGGGACATAGCAGGAAGCGGCGGCATCATTATGGTGGGCCCGAAAGGCTCTGTGCAGATTAAAGAAGGAGTGATTGTGGCACAGCGGCATATACATATGAATCCTGCGGAAGCAAAGGCTTATGGCGTACATGACGGGCAGATTGTAAAATTGGCTGTGGATGGCCCAAGAGCTGGGGTTATGGACAATGTAGTAGTCCGTGCGAATGACAAAGGCGCTTTAGAATGCCATATTGATACAGAAGAAGCAAATGCATATTGTATTAACTCGAAAACAAAATTAATGATTATCAAATAACAATATAATTCATGAAAACAGGAGGAAATAAAAATGACAAAGTATGATGCATTAGGAATGATTGAAACAAAAGGCTTGATTGGCGCAATTGAGGCAGCAGACGCTATGGTAAAGGCAGCAAACGTTTATCTGATTGGCAGGGAATTTGTAGGCGGCGGATTGGTTACCGTTATGGTCCGGGGAGATGTTGGAGCTGTTAAGGCAGCAACAGACGCTGGCGCAGCAGCAGCGCAGAGAGTTGGGGAACTGCTTTCCGTACATGTAATCCCGCGTCCGCATCAGGAAGTTGAATCCATCCTTCCATCTGTAACTGAATAATATATTACAATCGGGTCTGTATCCTAGCAGGCCCGATTGTTAAAAGGAGCTGTCAATTACAAAAAGGGAATCGTATGGCGATAATGGCAAAGGATAAAAAAAAATTATATTCGATTGGGGAAGCGAGCAAGATTTGTAATGTTTCTACGAAGACGCTGCGTTTCTATGATAAGATGGGTGTTATAACACCAGATTATGTAAATCATGAGAATGGATACCGTTATTACAGTGACGTCACACTGTTGAAAATCCCTATAATCAAATATTATAAACAGATGGGGTTTAAGCTGAAG
>Ga0224483_100434_pt1 | contig 13060 bp, 10 predicted proteins | sample hydfratestSal1_FD_181453 | JGI IMG/M metagenome (GOLD analysis project Ga0224483, IMG submission 181453) | Metatranscriptome of mouse feces microbial communities from Columbus University, Ohio, United States - Sal1 (Metagenome Metatranscriptome) ... | reverse complement strand
TGCAAATAAAAAGTGTCGCTTAACAGTCTATTAAGCGACATTTTTTTGCGTTATTTTGTACTAAAGTACCTGTTTGGTCAGCGATATAAAAAGAGTGGTGGCAAGCCTGCTCTCTCCTATTCCTTAGTCATTTTTTCCTTTTCTCTCCGCAATTCAGCGATTTTTCTCTTTGCCTCCTCTAAGTCCTTGCACCCGTTTACTATCATTTCAATCATCTGCAAGATTCCATTGTATTGTCTGTCTGTCATAATCTCTGCCATATCATTTCCGCCTATCTCCCCTTACTCTTCACCCCCACATTTATATAGGAAGAAATCCCCCATTCTTTCTCTTCTCTCAATGCGCCCGCCGATTAATAAACTCCGTCCTCATCTTCGAGTACACAAACTTCTGGCTCCCATACAGTCCATAGTACCCGGACAGGGCAAAGCTGACTGCGATAGCCATAACAAAATAAGGCATCCCCTCAAACCCAAACATCTCAAAAGCCAGAAGCATGCTGGTCACCGGGCTGTTGGTCACTCCGACAAACAGAGCCGCCATGCCGCAGGCCGCGCACAGAGACGGCGAAAAGCCCAGGAAAGTCCCTATGATGCACCCAAAGGTAGCGCCCACGCACAAGGTCGGCACGATCTCGCCGCCCTTGTACCCGGCGCCCAATGTCACTGCCGTAAATACCATTTTGAGGATAAACGCCTCATACCTGACATGGCCTTCCATGGCCTCCTCGATCAGGCCCATGCTGCTGCCATTGAAATCCCGGTTTCCCACTAAAAGCGTCAGGCCGATGAGGATGGCGGACGCGGCCAGGATCCGGACATAAGGATTTTGAAACCGCTTCTTGTACAGATGCTCCGATCCATGGAGCATAAGGCAGAACAGGACGCTTATTGCAGCGCACAAAGCCCCCAGAAAGATGATGACCAGAGCCGACTTTGGCTCGAACGCCGGGATCTCCAGGATCTCAAAGTGTTCCCCGGAAAGCCCCATAAGCCCGGCCATGCCGGCGCCGATAAAGGAGGCGAAGAGACAGGGGACCAGGGCCGCGTAGTACATGACGCCCACGCTGATGACCTCCAGGGAGAACAGAGCCGCGGCCAGAGGCGTGCCGAACAGAGCGCCAAAATACCCGCTCATGCCGCACATCACAGCCACCTTGGTATCCCTCTCGTCCAGCTTTAACAACTTGCCCACCAGGATGCCCATGCTGCCTCCGATCTGCAAAGCAGCGCCCTCCCGGCCTGCGGAACCTCCCGTCAGATGGGTCAGGATGGTGCTGACAAAGATCAGGGGGCCTGTACATAGGGCAAGCTTGCCGTCGGAGGACACCACCTCAAAGACCATGTTGGTGCCACGGTTCTTTTCCTGATGAAAGGTCTGATACAGCCACACAATGGCAACCCCTGACAGGGGCAGCAGATACAAAAGCCACCCAAAACGCTGAAAGCTTGCCGCCGCCATCTGGATACCGTGGCCGAAGATGCCGCCTATAACGCCTCCTAAAACTCCCACAATGGTGGAGATAAGACCCCATTTCAAAAAGTAATTCACCTGTTCCCCAACAGGCCCTCTTGCTGTAAACAATTCCAGTTTCATTCTCATTCCCTCGTGTCCGTATTGATCTCCTTTTCTGACGCTCAGGGCCAGGTGGTCCCGCGTTCCTTTTAGGGCTCTGGCTACTCCGTATACGTCCCGGAAGCCTTCACCAGCTTGGGACGATATCCCTCCTCATTCAGCGCGTTGACAATGGCGTTCTTGTGCTCTGTACCGAATGCCTCGATGGTGATCCTTAATTCCACCGCCGCGTTGCGGTTGATGCTGACAAACTGGTTGTGCTCCAGCTTGATCACATTGCCCTTCTGCTCCGCAAGAAGGGAAGACACCTTAGCCAGCTCTCCCGGCTTGTCCGGAAGCAGTACAGACACGGTAAATACCCGGTCCCTCTGAACTAAACCGTGCTGAACCACAGAGGCCATGGTGATCACGTCCATGTTTCCGCCGCTTAACACAGACACGATCTTCTTTTTCTGTACATTAAGATGTTTTAGCGCCGCCACGGTCAGAAGCCCGGAATTCTCCACGATCATCTTGTGGTTCTCCACCATGTCAAGGAAGGTGACGATCAGCTCGCTGTCCTCCACGGTGATGATATCGTCCACATTTTCCTGAATATAGGGGAAGATCAGATCTCCGGGACACCGCACCGCCGTGCCGTCGGCAATGGTGTCCGCGCTCTTAAGCTCCACCACATGGCCGGCCCGCAGGGATTCCTGCATACAGTTGGCCCCTGCCGGCTCTACGCCGATGACCTTGATCTTGGGATTTAAAAGCTTTGCCAGGGTGGAGATGCCGGCGCACAGCCCGCCGCCGCCTACGGGGACCAGGATGTAGTCCACAGTTGGCAGCTCCTTGATGATCTCCATGGCAATGGTTCCCTGACCGGTGGCCACAGCCAGGTCGTTAAATGGATGAACAAAGGTCAGTCCCCGCTCACCGGCTATGTTCAGGGCATAGGCGCAGCACTCGTCAAAATCATTTCCTTCCAGGATCACCTCGGCTCCATAATTTCTGGTCCGGTTCACCTTGATCAGAGGGGTGGTGGTGGGCATCACCACAGTGGCGGGAATCCCTGCCAGCTTGGCAGCGTAGGCCACCCCCTGGGCATGGTTCCCTGCGGACGCTGTAATAAGCCCCCTCTTTTTCTCCTCCTCTGACAGGGTGCTTATTTTGTAGTAAGCACCCCTTAACTTGTAAGCGCCGGTGTACTGCATATTTTCCGGCTTAAAATACACTTTGTTGCCTGTCTGCTCTGAAAAATACTCGCTGTACACCAGTTTCGTCTCCTGGGCAACTCTGCCCACTGCCTCCGAAGCTTCCTCAAAACTTTCTAATGTCATCATGCTCTTTCGTCCTCTTCCCTTCCTCTAACATCAAACAGCGCGTTGATAAATTCTTTCGCGTCAAATTTCTGCAGATCGTCGATTTTCTCTCCGATGCCGATGTATTTCACCGGCAGCCCCAGCTCTGACTGGATGGCAACAGCCACGCCGCCTTTGGCGGTGCCGTCAAGCTTTGTCAGGATGATGCCGGTCACTTCCGCCACCTCCATAAACTGCTTTGCCTGGGAAAGGGCGTTCTGCCCCGTGGTTCCGTCCAGAACCACCAGAGTCTCCCTGTAGGCGTCCGGGTACTCTTTGTCAATGATCCGGTTGATCTTCTTTAACTCTTCCATCAAATTCTTTTTGTTGTGGAGTCTTCCTGCCGTGTCGCAGATCAGCACGTCCGCATTTCTGGACTTGGCCGCCGCCACGGCATCGTAGATCACCGCCGCCGGGTCGGATCCCTCCTGCTGGGCGATCAGCTCCACCCCTGCCCTGTGGGACCACTCTGTCAGCTGCTCAATGGCTGCCGCCCGGAAGGTGTCCGCTGCCGCCAGGATGACTCTCTTTCCGCTCTCCTTCAGCTGCCCGGCCAGTTTCCCCACAGACGTGGTCTTGCCCACCCCGTTGACGCCGATGACCAGCACCACGGACTTTCGGTTCTCAAACTCATAGGCATTTTCCCCAAGGTCCATCTGCTGCCGCATGCTCTCCATAAGGATGGCTTTGCACTCCGAGGGCTCCTTGATGTGCTGTTCCTTTACTTTGGCTTTCAAGTCCTCCACAATGGACATGGTAGTTTGGATCCCCAGATCCCCCATGATCAGGATCTCCTCGATTTCCTCGTAAAAATCGTCGTCAATGGCGGTAAATCCGCTGAATATGGAGTCCATCCCTGACACGATGTTGGCTCTGGTCTTGGCAAGCCCCTCTACCAAACGGCCAAAAAAACCTTTTTTCCCCTCTGCCATCTGTATCCCTCCTGTTGTTCTTGGTTATCTCATATTTAAAGTTGTTGGTTCCCTCCCTGGCCCGAGACTAAATCCGCCCCTTGCTCACTCTAAATCACCCCACCTTCTCCCCCTCCAAACTATCCTCAATCAAATTCACGGAAACCAGGGTAGACACTCCCTTTTCCTGCATCGTAATCCCGTAAAGCCTGTCCGCGGACACCATAGTCCCTCTTCTATGGGTGATGACGATAAACTGGGTATTCCTGGTCAGTTTGTGGAGATACCCGGCGAACCGGTCTACGTTGGAGTCGTCCAGGGCCGCCTCGATCTCGTCCAGAAGGCAGAAGGGCGACGGTTTTAGGTTCTGGATGGCAAACAAAAGGGCAATGGCTGTGAGAGCCTTCTCCCCGCCGGACAGCTGCATCATGTTCTGCAGCTTTTTCCCGGGGGGCTGGGAGATGATCTGGATCCCGGCCTCCAGGATGTCCTCCCCGTCCACCAGCTCCAGCTGGCCGTGGCCGCCGCCGAACAGCTCCTTAAACACCTGGTCAAACTCCCGGCGGATCTCCTTAAACTTCTCCTCAAACTGACGGCGCATGCCTGTGTCCAGCTCTTCGATGATCCCCATCAGGGTCTCCTCCGCCTTCACCAGGTCCTCGTGCTGGGTCCGCATAAACTCGTACCGCTCCGAAACCTCCTTATAATCCTCAATGGCGTTGACATTTACATTGCCAAGGCTCCGGATCGACTCCTTTAACTCACCGGCCCGGCGTTTCATCTCCCCCAGGGATGTCCACTGGGGATTGCGAAGCTCTTCCGCCGCGGTGGGAGTCAGCTCATATTCGCTCCACATATACTCCACGTGGCGGTCCAGCCGCTCGTCCATCTTCTCCTTCTGGCTCTGGAGACGGAACAGCTCCTTGTCCAGGCGGCTCATGCGCCCGGAAAGCTCCTCCCGCCTGTCAAACAGCTGTTTCTGCTCCCCGGTCTTCTCATCCCTGGTCCTGGAAAACCCCAGGCCCTCATGTTCCAGATCTGACACCTTTTTTGTCAGATGCCCGATCTCTGTCTTGATCCTTTCGATCTCATGGAGCTTTTCCTCAATAGCCTGGCTGCTTACCTCCCCGCTGCCCTCGATCTGGGAAAGCTCCTCCTTCAGCTTGTCCATCTCCCCGCGGACGCGCCGCATATTCTCTTGGACGAACTCGTATTTTTGCTGCAGGTTGGCGCTTTCCAGCTGCAGGGCCGATAGCTGCCTTGACAGCTCTTCCCGCTGTGCCTTGGCCTCCTCCAGCCGGGCCGTCAAGGTCTCGATCTGCTTTTCCTCCTGGAGATTTTGCTCCTCCATCTCAGAAACCCCAGCGGCAAGCTCCCTCTGGTTCCGTCCGATCTCCCGGATCTGCTCCTCCAGGTGAGTATTTTCCAGCACCATGTCCCGGGAGGACTCCTGGATCTCCTGGATCTTGTCGTCCAACTGGGACAGGTTCATGCGGATGGTGTTCTCCTCCAGAAAAGCAGTCTGCTTTTGCTGCTTTAGTTGCTCCAGCTCTTCCTTCTGCTGCTTTAGCTGCTCCTCGTTCATCACAAGCTCCTGTTGGAGAAGCTCCGCAGCCTTGAGGGCCTTCTCGCACCGCCTCTCCAGCTCCTCGATCTCCCGCTTCCGCCCCAGAAGGTTGCTGGCATTTTTAAACGCTCCGCCTGTCATGGAGCCCCCCGCGCTTAAAAGCTCCCCGTCCAGGGTCACGATCCGCAGGGAATACTGGTATTTTCTCGACAGGGCGATGGCATTGTCAATGTTGTCCGCCACCACCACCCGGCCCAGGAGATACCCCATCAGTCCTTTGTATTTCTCATCCGCCTCCACCAGCTGGCTGGCAAGGCCTAAGACTCCCGGCTCATGAAGGGCCTTCTCCTGGGAAAATCCCCCCTTAAGGCCAACGCTTGTAAGAGGAAGGAAGGTGGCCCTGCCGTATTTATTTTTCTTTAAGTACTCGATCAGCTGCTTGGCCGTGGTCTCGGTGTCTGTGACAATATTCTGGATACTGCCTCCCAGGGCCGTCTCAATGGCTGTCTCATACTCCTTTTTGGTGGTAATGATGTCCGCCACCACGCCGTGGATGCCTGGAACCCGGCTTTTCAGCTCCATGACCCGGCGGATGCTGTTGCCGTACCCCTCGTAGCGCTCCGCCAGGTTCCGCAGAGACTCCAGCTTGGTGGAATCCTTGTGGTACTCCTGCTGCTTGTCGTTTAAATTCCGGTTCAGCCGCCGGATCTCCCCCTCCAGGCCGGCGATATGCTCCTCGCCGCTTCCCTGCTTAAAGGTCAGCTCCTGGATGGTCTCCTCCACCTGGGCCAGTTTCCCTTCTTCCGCCTTTTTGTGCTCCTCCTGAACCGACTCGTCGCTTTTGGACTTTAAAAGCTTCTGGACCACCTCAGCCCTGCGGACTTGGACCTGCTCCATCATGGCCTCGTACCTCTGCTGTCTGGCTGTCAGGGAGGCCTTCTCGTTCATGGTGAGGATGATGCGGTTTTTCCCCTCCTCGATGCCCCGGTCCAGAAGCATAATACCCTCGTCCGCCTGACGCAGAGTCTCCTGGGCTTTGTCCTGCCTCGTTTTCTCGTCTCCAACCTGGCCGGAAAGCTGTTTGTGCTCCTCCTTATACTGATCAAGCTGCCCCTGTCTTGACTCCAGCTCCTGGGAGATAGCCCGCTTCCTGGCATTGATGTGCTCCTCGTTCATCCGCTCCGTGTTGATCTGCTCTAAGAGCACATTGACGCGGCCCTCCAGACTGCCTTTGTCCATGTTGGCTTTACCCACTGCGCTCCGGCTCTCTTCCAGCTTCTCCTCTAAGTCCTTTAACACCTGGGAAAGCCCCTCGTAGGTTGCCCGGATCTGGTCCGCCTCCTCCTTTGTCCTGGCCAGATCTCCGGACACGATGACCGTGTTGTCCTCTGTCTCCTTTAACTGGACTTTGATCTCCTGTGTCTCTGTCAGGAACACATTGACCTCGTAGGCTTTCAGCTCCTCCTTCAGCCGCAGATACTCTCTGGCTGTCTCCGACTGCCTGGCAAGAGGCCCCACCTGCTTTTCCAGCTCTGACAAAATGTCGCTGACACGGACCAGATTCTGTTTCTCGTCCTCCAGCTTTTTCTGGGCAATGACCTTGCGCCGCTTAAATTTCACGATGCCTGCCGCCTCGTCGAACAGCTCCCTCCGCTCCTCCGGCTTGCCGCTTAGGATCTTGTCGATCTGGCCCTGTCCAATTATGGAGTACCCTTCCTTGCCGATCCCTGTGTCGTAGAACAGCTCATTAATATCCTTTAACCGGCAGGAACTGCCGTTGATCAGGTACTCGCTCTCACCGGAGCGGTAGATCCTTCTGGCCACGGTCACCTGGTCATAGTCAATAGCCAGCTGGTGGTCCGAGTTGTCCAGGGTGATAGCCACATAGGCAAACCCCTGAGGCTTTCTGGTCTCGGTTCCGGAAAAGATCACATCCTGCATGCTGGCGCCCCGAAGCTGCTTGATGCGCTGCTCCCCAAGGACCCACCGGACCGCGTCCGCCACATTGCTCTTACCGCTGCCGTTTGGTCCCACAATGCCTGTGATGCCGTTGTGAAACTCAAACACGATCTTGTTGGCAAAGGACTTAAAGCCCTGCACCTCAATACTTTTCAGATACATGATCCACCCGGGCTCTGCCTGTCCGCTTTTCCTTTCAGACGCAGGATCCCCCGGTAAGCGGCCAGACTCTCTGCCCCCTTCTTGGTCCTTCCCACACCCCGCCCGATCTCCCGGTCTCCCACCAGGGCTCTGGCCTCAAAGATCTTGTTGTGGTCAGGTCCTTCTTCCCGGAGCATCTCATAGCTTAACAGCTCGTCCCCCATTGCCTGCACCATCTCCTGTAAAATAGTCTTGCTATCATAAAAGAGCTGCTTATGCTCAATATCATTTAAAACAAACTGATGTATAAACTCTTTTGCGCTAGCAAACCCACCATCCAGGTAAATCGCCCCGATCAGCGCCTCCATGGCGTCGGACACAATGGAATTTCGCCCCCTGCCGCCGGTAGATTCCTCGCCCTTTCCCAGCCGCAGATACTCTCCCAGCTCGATCTCCCCCGCGCACAAAGCCAGGGTGGGCTCGCACACCATGCTGGCCCTCATCTTCGTCAGCTCCCCCTCCGGCAGATCCGGGTGTTTGTGGTAAAGGTAGTCGCTGGACACCACCTCCAACACCGCGTCCCCCAAAAACTCCAGTCTCTCGTTGCACCGCCTCTTCTGGATCCGGTGCTCGTTGGCATAGGAGCTGTGAGTCATGGCGTCAAAGAGCAGGTCCTTGTTCTCAAACCCATAGCCAATGCGCTCCTCCAGCTCTTTCAGTCTCCGATTCATGAAAAATAAAACCTCCTTATATAGAGGGAAAAAGCCCTAATCCTAGGGCTTTTTCGTCTATCCTTTTCCCAAACGGCCCGACGGCGCAAAAATCTTTTTTTCCGGTTTTCGCGTCCCCCGCCGACTGCCATTTTTAATTCAAAATATTTCTGATCTGCTCTACGGCGTCGCCTACGGTTACGATCTTCTCCGCCTCTTCCTGTGGAATCTCGATATCGAACTGCTCCTCAATGGCAGCGATGATCTCAAAAATATCCAGGGAGTCAGCGCCCAGATCGTCAACAAATGTGGTGGATGTGGTGATCTCATCTTCACTTACATTCAACACCTCTGCAATAATCCCCTGTAATTTTTCCAATTCCATAGTAGTACCCTTCCTCTCTTATTTTTTATTCCTGCTCTTTATTTGGCAGCAGGCTTTCCTTTATTTTTTCGTTGATCTGCTGTTCCTTAAAGGTGATGCACTGGAGAATGGAGTTGCACACCTCCACGGACTTTGAATTACCATGGGTCTTCACCACCAGGCCCTTAAGGCCCAAAAGCGGCGCGCCCCCGTACTGGCTGGCGTCAAAGGCCTTCAGGGTCTCCTTCAGGGCCGGCTTTGCCAGAAGAGCCCCGATCTTGCTTTTTAGGTTCGCCATCATCCCCTCCTTGACCATGGAGAGCATAGTGGCTCCAACGCCCTCATAGAGCTTTAAGATCACATTGCCCACAAAGGCCTCGCAGACGATCACGTCCGCCCCGCCCTCCGGGATCTCCCTGGCTTCGATACTGCCTGTAAAGTTAATGTCCCCGCAGGCCTTTAAAAGGGGATAGGTCTCCTTGACCAGGGCATTGCCCTTCTCCTCCTCGGCGCCGATGTTGACAATGGCTACCCTCGGATGCTTAATGCCTATGACATGTTCCATGTAAATAGAACCCATTCTGGCAAACTGCACCAGATGGGACGATCTGGCATCCACATTGGCCCCGCAGTCGATGAGCAGGGACACGCCTTTTCTTGTGGGGATCAGCGGCGCGAGAGGCGGGCGCTCCACCCCTCTTATTCTCCCCACAATAATCTGTCCGCCCACCAAAATGGCTCCGGAGCTTCCGGCAGACACAAAGGCGTCCGCCTCCCCCTTCTTCACCAGGTTCATGCCCACCACGATGGAAGAATCCTTCTTCTTCCTGACCGCGTTCACAGGCGGTTCCCCGGTCTCGATCACCTCCGAGGCGTGGACAATGGAAAGCCTGTCCGCCGGATATGTATACTGCTCCAGCTCTTTGGCGATCTTGTCCTTCTGACCTACCAGGATCACGGTTACCTGGTCTTTCTTTTTTAACGCCTCCACGGCCCCTCTGACCATCTCCCCGGGAGCATAATCGCCTCCCATGGCATCCACAGCTATCTTTATCATGACTCCCTATCTCTCCTTTCAGCCCAGGGCCTTTCGATAACCTATTACATAATATACTCGATATTGTTTTATAAATCAATAGTTTTTTCACAGAGCTTCAGGGTAGAGGCCAGAGAGGCTTAACTGCCCGTCCCTCCAAGGCGTCTGCACCGCCTCTTTTATGATGTCTCCCTCCTGAAAACCTCCGATTAGAAACGGCGAATCCAGGTTATGGTTTTTCATGTTTCGGGCCACGGTTTTTCTGTCGTAGTTGGCATAGCAGTACAGGCAGCCGTGGCCGCAGGTGTTGTAGGCCCCGATATCCGCGCCCAGAAGACAGCCGCATTCCGGGCGGGCCGGTCTCTTTTTCGGCATATTCAGGGAAAAGCCCGCGGCCTGCTCCAACACCTCTTTTGTCATACAGCCCTTAGTGTCCACATGGTCTGTCTCCAGCTCTTTCTTCTCGCAGCACAGATGGATCTTTATGTGGTTTCTTGCCGCGATCCGGGAGAAGGCCTTGATCAGCCGCTTTTGCTCCTCCCACGCCACTTCCCGGATGCCGGGAAAATTCCGCTTAGTCTTCTCGTACAGGTCGATAAAGCTGACCACGCACCGATCTGTGTACCGAGAAAGGGAATCCGCCATCCATCCAAACTGTTGTACATGGTATTCCTCCGGATAAATATCCGACAAAAATACCGGGTCATACCTCCAGATGACCCGCTCTTTTCCAACCAGGGCTGATAACCTTTTGAAGCTGTCCATCACCTGCCCGGTCTCCGGCACAAAAGGCTCCACATCCCTTCCATAACAGGTTATAGTCACGTACCATACGCAGCAATATTCTGATAACTCCTGTAACCTGTCCAGTATAGGTTGTGGATTTTTGGTGCAGAAGGTCAAAATGTCGATAACTTTTGGGGTTAACCTGTACCTTGTAACCTGGGACGGGTAGTAGGGATTGCGCGCCAAAACATATCCCTCCCGGATCCGGTTGTAGAACCAGGGGGCGTAGTACGCTGGGATGTCGGTTCGGCTGCCTGTGTTGAGGATCATCTTTCTGGGGCTCCTTTCTATTTTAAACAGCAGAGACGCCGCCAGTATCTGTGGCGGCGTCCCCAAATTTCATGTCCCTTTTACCGGAAACTCTTTATCCAGTTAATGAGTGAGTTGTGGTACACATTCTCTATAACATCCTGGCGCATACGGTCTGTTACCGGTCCGTTCATGGCCATTCTATCCAGAATCGCCTGCTGCAGCTCCTCAATGGTCATCTCCTCATAAGTCTTCTTCTTTGCGGACTCCTGCTGCTTGATATCAGAAGAGGCTGCTTCCTTTGCCGATGAACCCTCCCTTTTAGGCAATCCTTCTGCCATGGTCAGGTCCTTATCCCTGGCAGACTCTTTTGCCTCAGGCCGAACCTCCTGTTCCGGTGATCCTTCTGCCGCAGGAAGCCCCTCCGTCTCCTTGGGCTCTTCGGCTGTCTGCGGGACTTCTTTCCCCTGGACCCTTTCCACTTTCTGACTCGCTTCTGCCTGCCCCAGTTCTGCCTGATCCTTGCTCTTTTCGTCTGTCCGCAAAATCTCCGCCCCCTGGGACTTCTCCACTGTCTGCCCCGTTACTGCCTGACCTTTGCTCTTTTCGTCTGTCCGCAAAATCTCCGCCCCCTGGGGCTTCTCCACTGTCTGTCCTGCTTCCGCCTGACTCTTGCTCTCTTCCTCTGTCCGCGCAGTTTCTGCCCCCTGGGGCTCCTTTGCTATCTGATCTGCTCCTGCCCGGTCCTTGGTCTCCACCGCTTCCTCCAGGCCCATATCCTCACCTGAAACAGGTACCCAGATCCCGCCGCTGTTTCCCTTAACCGTCACATTGAGCCGCCCGTCCGTCACAGATACACGCTCCCCTGACAGCACATTTTTATAGGCAGCTGCCGGGCCTGCCGGCAGGCTCATGAAGGCGTCGTTGTCATCATTGTTCACCGCTATGAGGACTGTCTCCCCGTTGTAACTCCTCCCAAACCCATACTGGCGGTTTGTCAGAACAAGCTCCTTGTAGTCGCCGTAGGACAGGGCTTTCACCTGCTGCCGCGCCTTCCCCAGAGCGCTGACCAGCCTGGTGCATGGATTGTTCTCCAAAGCGTCTCTGTAATCTTCCAGGGACAGAGCTGGGCGCAGGGAGTCGTCGGAATACCGCTCCTTCTTCCCCTCTATCCCAAACTCGGAGCCATAGTAAATAGACGGTACTCCGGGCAGCGTGTACATTAAAATGTGAACCGGCTCAAAGTGGGCCTTGTTGTTTAACTTGGTGTAGATCCGCTCCACGTCGTGGTTGTCCACAAAATTGTACAGCTTCAGCCCGTCCGGACGGTTGCCCCCCATCCCATAGAGCCTCTTAACGGTGTGGGCGATCTCAAAATAATTGTGATCATTGTGACCCGAGTACAGGGCCTTGTGCAGGTGGTAGTTGGTGACTGAGTGAAGCGTCCCCTCATTGACCCAGCGGGTGTAATCCCCGTGGATCACCTCACCCATAAGCCAGAAATCCGGCCCAATCTCCCCGGCCGTGTGCCGAAGGGCCTGCATGTACCCAAAGTCCAGCACATCCGCGGCATCCAGCCGGATGCCGTCAATGTGAAACTCCCTTGCCCAAAAACGGATCACATCACAGATATAGTCCCGGACCGCCGGGTTGTGCTGGTTTAACTTGGCCAGAAGGTTGTAGCCGCCCCAGTTATCGTAGGAAAATCCGTCATTGTACTCATTATTGCCCCAGAAATTTACATTGCAGTACCAATCTCTGTAGGGGGAGTTTTCCCGGTTCCTCTTGATATCCTGAAACGCAAAGAAATCCCGCCCTGTGTGGTTAAACACACCGTCCAGGATCACCCGCACTCCCTGCCTGTGGCACTCCTCTACAAAGGAGGTCAGATCCTCGTTGGTCCCCAGGCGGCTGTCCAGCTTTTTGTAGTCCGTAGTCTCATATCCGTGGCCCACTGACTCAAACAGGGGGCCAATATAAAGAGCATTGCAGCCGATATCCTTTATGTGGGAAATCCAAGGGATCAGCGTGTTCAGCCGATGCTCCCCCTCCTCGTAAGAATTGGTCCTGGGAGCGCCTGTAAGCCCCAGGGGATAAATGTGATAAAATACGGCTTCATCATACCATGCCATTTGCCAGTTCCTCCCGATACGTAGTCTTTGTCTTCGTCCTGCCCCAAAGGCTCTAATGCATCCTTTGGGGATCTTAACGCGCTTTTTAGTATAACATATTTTCCCGGGATTGAATACTGCCTAATGGCCAAAAACTTTTTCCTGCCTCTTCACCTGCTCGGACGCGAAAAACAGCTTCTTATCCGCCGTGTCCAGAACGCAGACCCTTTTGCTCTGCCCTCTGGGGATCCCCCTGGCCGCCAGATACTCCTCGTATCTGCGAAAACATCCTTTCTGCAGATAGGCGA